>Ga0070681_10003065_pt1 | contig 15499 bp, 12 predicted proteins | sample KBSC83BmetaG_FD_65650 | JGI IMG/M metagenome (GOLD analysis project Ga0070681, IMG submission 65650) | Corn rhizosphere microbial communities from Kellogg Biological Station, Michigan, USA - KBS C8-3B metaG | ecosystem: Host-associated > Plants > Roots > Rhizosphere | place: USA: Michigan...
ACCCCGACGACGAAGTGCTCGGCTGCGGCGGGACGATCGCCCGACTTGCAGGCGAAGGGGCCGAGGTGCGCATACTCATCCTGGCCGACGGGGAGACATCGCGCCCAGCGGCCGCGGGCGCCGGCAAGCGCCACGCGATCGAGCAGCGCAACGAGGCGGCCGAGAAGGCTTGCAAGGTGCTCGGCTGCGCCGCGGTGGAGGTGTTGACTCTGCCCGACAATCGTCTGGACGGTGTCGAGTTGCTCGACGTCGTGCAACGAATCGAGAAGGCGATCGAGAAGCACAAGCCGGAGCGCGTGTTCACGCATCACAGTGGCGATGTGAACATCGATCACCGCGTGGTGCACGATGCAGTGATCGCCGCGTGCCGCCCGGTCCCTGGGCATCCGGTCAGGGAGCTGTTCTTCTTCGAAGTGCCGTCCTCCACCGAGTGGCGGCCGCCCGGCAGCGCAGCGAGCTTTCATCCCAACTGCTATTTCGACATTGGCGCGACGCTGCACAAGAAGCGGGAAGCGTTGCAGGCTTACGCCTCGGAACTGCGGGAATTTCCGCATCCGCGCTCTTTGGAGGGCGTCGAAGCGCTTGCACGGTGGCGGGGAGCCACGGTGGGCGTTGCGGCCGCGGAAGCGTTCGTGCTCGGGCGGGCCGTGCTGTGAACGATTCGTTCCATTTGCTCGTCGTCGGCATGTCGCCGCGACTCGTGCGCAATCTCTGGGATCGCGTTGCCTCCGCAGCCGGATGGCGGATCTCGCACATCGTGCACCCCAGTTTCGATCGCACCTCCTGGCAAGCTGCGGGCGCCGGATCGGCGGACGTGCACTTCATCAGAGAGCGGCTCGACATGCGCATGCCGGTCGCGGAGCCGGAGACGCTCGCTTCTTTGGAACGCGACGGTGTCCCGACCATCCACAATATGATCATGAGCGACCGCTTCGTCTCGAAGCTGTCACACAGCGAAGCGATGGCGTATGCGACCTTGCTTACGCGTCGCATCACCGAGCTGTATAAGCAGCTGCGGCCTACGATGATCATTGGGGACTTCGACGGTCTGCATGCGAGCATCGCCTTCGCGGTGGCGAAGCAACTCGGCATCCCGTGGTTCGCGATGTATTTCGGGTCCATCCCGGGCGGCTGCTGCGCAATGTGTACGGCTCTGACGCCTGCCTCGACATTCACCGCAGTACCCCGGTCCGAGGAGGAATTGCGGGCGTACGCTCAGAGCCTGCTCGCGGAATTCGAGGGGCGAACGATCAGAGTGGCGGCCTACGAGCCTCCCGCCGTGCTGTCGCCATCGTTCTTCCTGCGCCGCCTGCCCCAGCAGGCAGCGGCCCTGCTGCGCGTGGTGCAGCGTTCGCGGCATGCGGATTCACTGAAATTCACGGACCACCCCAGCTCCTATTCGCCGCGGGCCCTCGTGAGCGAGGCCTGGCGTCTGCGGCGCAACCTGTGGAAGCTGCGCAAGCAGCCCCTCGTGACCCGCCCGCCGGCCGCGCCCTATGCCTTTTTTGGACTGCATATGCAGCCCGAATCCTCGATCGACGTGTTCGCGCATTTCTTTGCCAACCAGGTACGGGTGATCGAGTTGATGGCGCGGTCGCTGCCGCCCACGCACCGCCTGCTCGTGAAACTGCACAAGAGCGACGCGCCCAACTACTCGGAGCGCGATATCGCCCGATTTACCGGCTTCCCGGGTGTGGAGATCGTCTCCCCCTACGCCGACACCTTTCAGTTCCTGCAGCGCGCTGACCTGGTGTTCTCGATCCAGGGTACGATCGGGCTGGAAGGGGCCATGCTCGGCAAGCCGGTCATCATGTTCAGCGATTCGCCGATGCGAGTCTTTCCGAACGTCTCCACGTTCTCCCGTACCGTCGACCTGCCGAAGCTCGTCCGCGAGAAGCTCGCGGAGCTGCCGCCCTCGCGGCCCACCGTGCTGGCGGCACTCGAGAAATACCTGGCGCCATTTCATCCTGCCTCATCGAACGAGTGGGAGATCGTTCCGACCGCAGAGCAGATCGATAACTATGTACGGCTGTTCGGGGGGCTCGCCAGTCAGCTCCGGCAGCTAGGCAAGACGGGGTGAATCCATGAGAGTGATGAAAGAGGTCGTGCAGCGCACGCTGCGGCGGTTCGGGTACCAACTCCTTCCGGTGCCGACCTGGTCGAGCTCCCGCGGAATAGTCGAAGCCAACGGCTACCGGCTCGTCGACTACCGGGGCGCCAGCGGCGAGGTGGACGTCGCGGCTTACCGTACGGAGCAGGAAAAGGGCAATCGCGCCAAGCTGCAACAGGTGTGGACCAACGAGCCGAATCTGCGCTTCCTGTGCGAATGGCTCAGGCAGCGCGGTACCGTCCCGCAGTTCGTGATCTGCCACGGCACGCGTAACGGATTCGAGCAGCGCGTCTTCCACCAGGCCCTGGGGTGCGAGGTCATCGGTACGGAGATTTCCTCAACGGCGTCCCAGTTCCCGATGACCCTCCAGGCCGACTTCCACGAGGTCCGGCCGGAGTGGGACGGCAAAGCCGACCTGGTCTACAGCAACTCCCTGGACCATGCCTACGATCCCGCCAAAGCGCTGCGGGCCTGGGCGAGGTCCGTGCGATCGGGCGGTGTCATCGTGCTGGAGAAGGCCTCGGATTCCGATCCCCGCGGTGTGTCCGATCTGGACCCCTTCGGTATCGCCTTACCCAACCTGCTCGTGTTCGTGCTGCAGGCTCTACCGGATATCGCGAGCATCCGGGCGCTGGTGGAAGTACCCAACCCCAGGGCCGGAGCCAGCTATCACCAGATGATCGTGATCGGCATTCAACATCGAGCATGACGGTCGACGGCGCAATCCGCGGTTTGACGGCGTTTGCTCTCGCCGCCGTATCGGGCTTCGTGCTCACTATCGATGTGTTCACGAACGCCGTCCACGATGCGCGCATGGCAGCCATGCTGATCCTGCTGGTCGGCGCCAACTCGTTGCTGCGTCCCAGACTCTGGCTGTTCCCGGAGCTGTATCTGTATCTGGGATTCCTCGCCTACTCGGCACTGACGCTGTTGTGGACGCAGAACCTGCTGTTGGCGACGAACATCAGCCTCGCGATGCTCAATTTCACGCTGATCATGGTCCTGTTCAGCCAGCTCATGGTGTCGCACGAGGTGCGCCCGGCGTTGGCGGGAGTGCTGGCGGGAGTGCTCAGCGGCTGCGCCCTGTTCGACCTGATCACCCATTTTCCGCTGGTCTATCCGTATGGCATGTCCTACAACACCGTCGCAGGAATGGAGCTTTTCGCGCTGGTGATGGTGGTGACGTTCGGTTGTCATCTGCGCTCGAGGTTGCTGACTCTGTTGCTGGCGCTGGTCGTCTGGGTGCACATCGTGGCCACGACTTCCATCAAGACGAACCTCGGCATCATCATTGCGCTCTTCGTGGTGGCCGTCCTGAACGTGCGCGGGTCGGTGAAGCTTCTGTTGCGTGGCGCCATCCCGCTCGCGATTCTGATCGGGGGCATCACTTATGCCGTGCTGTCCAACCCAACGCTGATCGCGGGTATCGAACGCGGCGCGACGCGAGTTTCGGCGGGAGCCTCGCTTCTGTTGGCGCGGGAAGACGATGCGAGCAACACGTCGGTCGGTTTGAGCGTGCGGGAGAACTGGAAGAATCTGGGCATCCGCGGCTGGGCCGAAAATCCCGTCTTCGGCCATGGCGCGGAGGCCTTTCGCGCGGACTTCGGCATCACCTCGCACTCCACTCCGATCGATCTGCTCTACAACACGGGGTTGATCGGCATCGGGCTGTTCTATGGCATCTTCGCAGCCATGCTTTGGCGCTGGTACCACGACCGCGATCCCCGGCGGCGGGGCCTGCGGGCCATCATGTTGGGAATAACCTGCTGTTATCTGTTCATATCGGCCTCCGGCCTGGTGTACTACGACGCGTTTCTGCCGGCCTTCGTGGGCATCGCCGCCGGTCTGCACAAGCGGCGCACCGAGGAAGTCCTCGAAGTGCCGGCGCTGGAGTTGCCGGCGCCAACGTGAGGTCCCGGGGGGAGATCGACGCGGCAGGGGGCCTCGTACGGCCGCGGATCGTGCTCGTCATCGGAGGCCTGCAGGCAGGAGGCGCCGAGCGGCAACTGGCCGATCTGGCGAATTACTGGGCGACACACGACTGCGCCGTCACTCTCGCCACCTGGACGGGTCCGGAGAACGCGGACTTTTACGATCTCGCGCCGGGTATTCACCGCATTCATCTCGAAGGTGGCCCGCCTGCGAGCTCGGCGCTCGGCCGGGTACGGCGTTTGGGGGCGCAGGTGCGTGCGTTGCGCAGGTTGCTGCGGACGTCGAGCCCCGATGCCGTTTTGAGTTTCATAGATGTTTCGAACGTTCTGACGATCGTTGCGGCCATCGGCCTCGGGCTCCGTGTCGGGGTGTCGGAGCGGACCAGCCCGGCTGTGAATCGCAATGTAACGGGTGTCTGGCGTCTTCTTCGCAAAGGCTTCTATCGGTGCGCGAGCATTGTGATCGCGCAAACGCGCGATGCCGCGTCCTGGCTCGATCGGACCTGCGCGGTGCGCGCCGTGGTGATACCGAACGCACTGCGCAACCTGCCGGTGATTCGGCAGCCGCGTGAGACGCTGATTATCGCCGTGGGCCGGTTGTCGCATGAGAAAGGTTTCGATCTGCTGTTACGAGCGTTTCATCGCCTGCAGCACGAATTCCCGGACTGGCGTGTCGCCATACTCGGAGAGGGTCCGGACCGGCAGCGTTTGAGCGAGTTGTGCGATGAGCTGGGCTTGGCGAGCCGCGTGAGCGTCGCCGGCGAGGTGCGGGATGTCGAGGCGTGGATGGCACGTGCGGGCCTCCTGGTGCATCCCTCCAGGCGGGAGGGCTTCCCGAATGCGGTTCTGGAAGCCATGGGCATGGGAGTCGCCGTGATCTGCGCCGACTGTCATTCCGGACCCGCGGATCTCATCCAGGATGGCGTCAACGGACGCCTGGTGCCCGTCGACGATCTTCAGGCGCTCACCGAAGCGATGCGGCAGCTGATGGCCTCTCCGGATCTGCGCGACAGACTGGGCCGAGAGGCCACTCAGGTGCGGGAGGGTTACGCTCAGCCGCGGATCCTCGGGCTCTGGGAGGCGGCGCTGTTTCCCGATCAACTGCGCAGCGATGTGAGGTCGCGTGCGCTTCATTGAGCGAGCGCGCTGCTGGCTGGATCGCCGCGCGCTGGGCATTCTGCAGTCGGTGTTTCACTTCGATACCTGGCATGCCGCCGCGCCGTATTCCTGCCGCCCCTACAAAAAGGCGGTGGTCGGCCTGATCGACTCGGTCCACCCCAGGAGGGTGGTCGAAGTCGGCTGCGGCCTGGGGGACATCGTGAGCCGGGTGACGGCGCCGGAGCGCTATGGCATCGACACCGATGCACGGGTCATCCGGGCAGCACGGTTCCTGCACCCACGCGGAGTCCGTTGGATCCACGGTGATTGCACGGCTGTCGGCCGCGATATTTCCCTGTCTCAGGACATCGACTGCCTCGTGATGGTGAACTGGATACACAATTTGAGCCCGGAGGAGCTTGCGAAGCTCGTCGGCCCCTTGTTGCCGAAACTACGCTACCTCGTCCTCGACGCCATCGATCCGCAGGGCCCGGCCTCCTATCGCTTCAAACACGACTTCGGTTTCCTGGCGGACCGCACTCGACGCATCTCGACTGTGCGAGCGGTAAACGAACCGCGCAGTTTCCTGCTCCTTCAGGTCATCAGATGAGCGCGCGCTACCTGATCCGGATGGATGATGCGTGTGAGGTCATGGACGCGCAGAAGTGGGGACTGGTCGAGAGGGTTCTTGATGAGCACGCGGTCAAGCCCATCGTGGCGGTGGTGCCCGATAACCGCGATCCGGAGTTGGCTTTCGACCGGAAGGACCCCGCATTCTGGGACAAAGTCCGTGGGTGGCAGGCCAAGGGCTGGACCATCGGCATGCACGGCCATACTCATGTGATGCATCCGACGCGAGCCAAGCTCCTGGTGCCCTTCTACGCACGCACCGAATTCGCGGGGCTGCCTCTGGAAGAGCAGGCCGTCAAGATCCGGGCCTCCTGGCAGCTTTTCAATGAGCAGGGCGTGCGGCCCCGGGTGTGGGTAGGTCCGGCCCACAGTTTCGACGCGCTGACACTCGAGGCCGTGCGGGCCGAGACTCCCATTCGCGTGGTGAGCGATGGCATCGCCTGGAACGCGTATTACGAGTACGATTTCCATTGGGTACCCCAACAGATGTGGGCGCTCGCGGAGCGGCGCTCCGGGTTGTGGACCGTGTGCCTGCATCCAAACACCATGACCGAGGCTTCCATCCGCTCCTTCGCAAACGCGCTGCAACGGTTTCGCGGCCGGATGAGCAGCTTCGACGACGTACGGCTGTCTGCCGCCCGCAAATCGCTTCGCGACCGCCTCTACCACCACTACTTCTGGTGGCGTTGGCGCAATCGACCCCAGGCCGCCGCGTGATGCTCGGCGCGCTGTACAACTTCGGCAGGCGCTGGCGTTTGCGCCAGTACGTGCGTAAGGGGCTGCAGATCGCACCGGACTGCCGCCTGATGGGGATTCCCGATTTCGGATCGGAGCCTTACCTCATCAGCATCGGCAGGCACGTGACGGTCTCCACCCGGGTGACCTTCATCAACCATGATGGCGGCACGTGGGTGTTTCGCGATCAGCCCCGATACAGCGAGGTCATCAAGTTCGGCCGCATCGTGATTCACGACAACTGCTTCATTGGCTCCGGTGCGACGCTGATGCCGGGCGTTTCCGTGGGCCCCAACAGCGTCGTTGCCGCTCACTCTGTCGTCACTCAGGATGTCCCGCCCAACACTGTTGCGGTGGGCGTGCCCGCACGAGTTCTCATGACCGTCGAGGAGTACGCGGAGAAGGCGCTCGCACAGACGCCAGCGTATGACCGGACGGCCTACAAGAACGACAAGGCAGGCGAGCTCGTCCGCTTGTTCCCGCGGCCTTGGTGAGAAGACCTCCGGTGAGGGTGTCCGTGCGCGCGGACGCGGGCCTGTGCACATGAAAATCCTGTTGGTCATCGATCATCTGGGCCTCGGAGGGGCACAACGCCAGGTCGTCGAGCTTGCCTGCGGCCTCGTGCGGCGAGGCCACGCCGTGGAGATTTTCAATTACTTCCCGCGGATGGATTTTTTTCGCGCGCGCGTGCTCGCCCAGGGTATTACGGTTCACGACTGCACCAAAGGACGCGGTTTCTCTCTCGGCGTATTGAGGAGGCTGCGAGCGCTGATACGTCGCGGGAACTTCGGCGTCATCGTCTCTTATCTGAACAGCCCCAACATATATACGGAGCTGGCGGGGGTGGGGCGCAACGGCGCCAAGCTCGTGGTCTCCGAGCGCTGCAGCCGCCACGACGACCGGTCGATGCTGGGCTCGCTGGTCCGCCGCCTCCTTCATGGGATCAGCGATCACGTCGTCACCAACAGTGAGACGCACGCGCAGTGGCTCGATGGCAGATGGTGGCTCAGGGGACGGGTTTCGTGCATCTACAACGGACTCGACCCGGGCTCCCTGCTGCCAGGATTGCCGGCACCTGCCAGGCCGCAGGATCTGCGGCTCCTGGCGGCCGGACGGGTGTGCCCGCAGAAGAACCCGCTGAGGCTGGTCCGCGCATTGCAGTTGTTCCACCAGGAGCACGGTTACGTTCCGCATGTCAGCTGGGCCGGCAAGACGGACTCCGCCCACCGGGCGTACCACGCGGAAGTGAATGCGCTGCTGGCCAACACTCCGGCCGTTCGCGAGCGGTGGCAATGGCTGGGTGAGCAGCCGAACATGCCTTGCCTGCTGAGCCAACATCACGCGCTGATTCATCCATCCGTGTACGAAGGACTGCCCAACTCGGTATGCGAGGCCCTCGGCGCTGGCATGCCCGTGCTCGTCTCCGACGTTTGCGATCACCCACTCCTGGTCGAGGATGGCGCACGGGGATTCATCTTCGATCCGCTTCAGCCAGGGGACATCGCGGCCGCCATTGGGAAGCTCGCTCGCTGGACTCCTGCACAATGGACGGCGGGCGCGGCAAACGCTGCCGCCTACGCGCGCGAGAACCTCAGCGTGGAAAAGATGGTATCGGCTTACGAGCAGCTTGCACTCAAGCTCACCTCCGGCGCCGGCTGACTGTCATGTGCGGTCTGTGCGGTCTTTACGATAACCGCCCGGGAGCGGCGCTGGAGGAGCCGGTCCGCCGGATGATGCGCACGATCGCGCATCGTGGGCCGGACGGCGAGGGAATCCACTGCGCGGGACCCGTCGCACTCGGTCATCGCCGGCTGAGCATCATCGATCTGTCCGCAGCTGGCGCGCAGCCGATGACACTCGACGGGACAACGCTCGTCTACAACGGCGAATCCTATAACTTCGTCGAGCTGCGGCGCGAGCTCGCAGCTGCGGGACACCAGTTCGTGGGTCACTCCGATACTGAAGTGGCGCTGCACGCTTACGCCGAGTGGGGCCCCGCGGGTCTCACGCGCCTGGAGGGAATGTTCGCGCTCGCTCTGTGGGATGCGCCGCGTCAGCGGCTCTTGCTCATGCGCGACCGGCTGGGAATCAAGCCTTTGTACTACGCCTGGCACGGCGGCCAGCTCGCTTTTGGCTCTGAGATCAAAGCCGTTCTGGCCGGGGTGAATGCGGATCGCGGTACCGACGAGCAGGCTTTCGCGGAGTATCTGTGGTACGGAAACACATTCGACGAGCGCACGATGTACCGGGGCGTACGCTCATTACCACCCGGACACCGCCTGATCGTCGCGGAGGGCCGCTGTGTAGTTGAACCTTGGTGGGGTATCGAAGAGTGGTTATCGGGGCCGCCACCAGCTGATAACCCGCAAGATGCCGCGCGTCTCGTGCGAGATGCCGTAGACAGCGCCGTAGCGCGTCAGCTGGTGAGCGATGTGCCTGTGGGAATCTTTCTGAGCGGGGGAGTGGACTCCTCCAGCATCGCCGCGGCGGCGGTAGCCACGAACGATCGGCGGCTCGTGAGCTTCACGGCGGGGTTCGACTACGAGCGCGGTCAGGACGAGTTGGCCAAGGCCCGCGGTATCGCGGCTCGGCTCGGCCTCGACCATCATGAGCTGCACGTCGGCAGCGAGTCTCTGGAGGAAGCCGTCATCGCCATGGTCCGGGCCCATGACGAGCCGTTCGCCGATGCCGCCAACATTCCCCTGTATCTGCTTGCGAAGGCGCTCCACGGAGCCGTCAAAGTCGTGCTGCAGGGTGATGGCGGCGATGAGATGTTCGCGGGCTACCGGCGTTATGCGATTCTTCGGAATGCCCACTGGTGGCGGCTCTGGCCGGGCGGACTGGATAGACTGACGGCCGTGCTGGGCTCCTCGGGAGCGCGGCTCGGCCGGCTGGGCGCCGCGGCCAGCGCGCCGCCCGCCATGCGCATGGCTCTGTTGTTGACAATGGAGACGCTGCGCGAGCCGCCTGACGGGGTGTTGCAGCCGGCCGCTCGCGCCCGGCTCGCAGCGCGAACCGATCCTTTCCTCGCTTTTCGCCGCTGCGCGGACCGGTTTCCGGATGCCGATCCGGTGCAGCAGATGCTGTTGACGGATATCAGCTTGCAGTTGCCATCGCAATTCCTGCCCAAGGTGGATCGCGCGACGATGGCGGCGAGCCTGGAGACTCGCGTGCCGCTTCTGGACGAGAAGGTGGCGGCGCTCGCTGTCAGATTGCCGGCAACCCTGAAGGTGCGCGGCTCCCAAAAGAAAATCGTGTTGCGCGATGCGATGCGCGACCGGCTTCCCGCGCAGACACTCGACGGCCCCAAAACTGGATTCGGTGTGCCCTATGGTCAGTGGCTGCGAGGTCCACTGCGGGAACTGGCGCGCGCTACGGTGGTCGAGCGCGCGTTTATCGAGCGCTTCGAGCTCGACCGGGGTGCGCTCGAGCGCCTCGTCGAGGAGCACGTGACGGGTCGGCGAGATCGGGGATTTCTATTGTGGAAGATGTTCCAGCTGGCGCTTTGGACACGCGAGTACCTCTGAAGAGCGTGCCGGCTGTCGCGGCGCCCCGCGTCCTGTTTGTAGGCGCCTTTCCCCCTCCGGGGCATCCGGTCTTCGGCGGCATCGTCTCTTCCTGCCGGGCGCTGTTGAACTCGAGCCTGCCGCGGCGATTGCAGCTGGACCTGCTCGATTCCACGCAGATCAGCAATCCGCCCCCGCCGCTGTTCGTCCGATTGGTGCTCGCCGCCGTGCGTTGCGTGCGATTCGTCAAGCGGTTCGAACGAAGACGGCCCGAGGCCGTCATTCTCTTCGTCTCTCTCGGAGCGAGCATCCTCGAGAAGGGCGCGATGGCCTGGTACGCGCGCCTGCGGGGCGTTCCGGCAATGTTGTTTCCCCGTGGCGGGGCAATTATGGAGCCTTGCCGCAAGTCGGTGTGGACTCGGTTGTGGGTGCGCAGCGCCTTCCACGGTGCACGCGTCATTTTGTGTCAGAGCGAGACCTGGCAGAGCTTCGCCGTGGAAGTCCTGGATTTTCCGCCCCAGCGCACGGTCGTGATCCGTAACTGGACGGCCAGTCCAGCCTTGCTCGCCATCGGGTCGCGGCGCGTGCCACGCTCCGAAGGGCCCGTCCGTTTGTTATTTGTCGGCTGGATGGAGCGGGATAAAGGGGTCTTCGAGCTGCTGGAAGCGTGCCGGCGGCTGCAGGGGGACTGTCGGTTCACGCTGGATATGGCCGGGGAGGGGCGTGCATCCGGTGAGTTTCGCGAGCTGCGCGACAGGTACGCTCTCTGCGACGCGGTCCGTCTGAGAGGCTGGCTCGGGGAATCCGCGTTGCAGTCTCTGCTGAGCGAATGCGACGTCCTCGTGTTGCCCTCGTGGGCGGAAGGCTTGCCGAATGCGATGATCGAAGCCATGGCGGCGGGACTTGCAGTGGTGGTGAGCGCCGTCGGCGCCGTGCCGGATGTCATTACCGATGGGCGCAGCGGTCTTCTAGTCACCCCGCGTGATGTCGACTCCCTCTATCGGGCGCTCTCGCGAATCATCAAGGATATTCAACTAAGACAAACTCTCGCGGCCGAGGCATATAAAATCGCCGCGCGGGACTTTGGCGTCGAGACCGCGGTCGATCTGCTCGTCGCGGCTGTCCAACGAGCTGTTGAGGACTGAGAATGCATCTTCATCATTTGAAATTGCTTGCCTGTCCGGCGTGTTACAGCGCGTTGCGCTGTGTGGGCGGGGAGGACGCTTCGAGAGCGCTGATCGAGGGGACACTCGCATGCGATCGATGCGGCAAGGAGTATCCCGTGACCGGCGGCATCCCCCGGTTCGTTCCGCGGGAGAACTACGCGTCGGGTTTCGGTCTGGAATGGACTCGCCACGCCCGAACGCAATACGACAGCTATTCCGGCATCCCGGTTTCCGAGCAACGGTTGTTCTCACAGACCCGTTGGCCGCGGGATCTGCGGGGCGAGCTCATCCTGGAAGTCGGGAGCGGCTCCGGCCGCTTCACCGAGCAGGCCGCCAAGACAGGCGCCACCGTCGTCTCTCTGGACTACAGTTATGCGGTGGAGGCGAACTACGCTTCCAACGGAGCGCGGGACAACGTGCTCATCGTCCAGGCGGATGTGTTCGCCATGCCCTTTCGCGCGGGGCAGTTCGACCGGCTGTTCTGCTTCGGCATGCTGCAGCACACACCCGATCCGCGCAAAGCCTTCGGCGCGTTGCCCCGGGTCCTCAAGCCCGGAGGCGATCTGTGCGCCGATATCTACAAGGCCACCCTGATGCGCAGCCTTCTTGCGACCAAGTATTACGTCAGGCCGTTTACCCGCAACATGGATCCCCACAAGCTCTATAGCGCGGTGTGCCGGTGGGTGGACTTCATGTGGCCGCTGGCATCGCTCATCCGCCGCCTGCCGCGCGGATCGGGCATCAACTGGCGTTTGCTGGTGGCCGACTACAGCCCGCTGGGATTGCAGGGCGACATTCTGAAGGAATGGGCGTACCTGGACACGTTCGACATGTTGGCTCCGCGGTACGACTCACCTGCGCGCCTGAGCACCGTGCGAAAATGGGCAAGCGACCTGCGGTTGGATTCGATAGAAGCCGAATATTCTCCACACGGCATCACCGTACGCGGCAAGGCGCCGGCGGCAAATCCCACCTGAATGTGCGGCATCGTCGGATTTCAGGGCGACTTCACGGTCGAGCTGCTGCGCTCGATGACCGACGCCGTCGCCCATCGTGGGCCGGACGGCGAGGGCACGCTCTTTCTGCAAGAGGACGGGGCACTTCCCACGGGCCTCGGACACCGACGCCTCGCCATCATCGATCTTTCCAGCGGTGGCCGGCAGCCCATGACCGTGCAGCCCGACCCGGCAGGCGGCATGCTCAGTGGGCTCACCCTCATCTATAACGGCGAGATCTACAACTACCGGGAATTGCGTTCCGAGCTGCTTGCCGCGGGCCACCGCTTCACCAGCGCATCCGATTCCGAGGTGCTGCTGCACCTGTACGAGCGTGACGGCCTGGAGATGCTCACCCGACTCAACGGGATCTTCGCTTTCGCCCTCCACGATGCGCGGCCGGCCGGCCGTCCCGCCGGAGTCGAGCGAGGCTCACTGTTCCTCGCCCGTGATCACATGGGCGTGAAGCCTCTTTATTACGCGCAGACGCGGCAGGGTTTTCTGTTCGGCTCCGAGATGAAGGCTTTGTTGCGCCATCCCGGGTTGGCTCGTGAGATCGATCCTGCGGCGCTCCACTACATGTTGGCTTATCTGTGGACGCCGGCGCCCGCGACGGTTCTGGCAAGCGTCCGCAAGCTCGAACCCGGTTCGGCGTTGATCGTTCACGATGGCAAGGTGAAGCGACACTGGACCTACTTCACGATTCCCTATGAGGGTGTCGTGAGCCGCGCTCCCGCCAACACCCTTGCGGCAGAGTTGGCGGATCACGTGGCCACTGCGGTCCGGCGTCAGTTGGTCGCGGACGTGCCCGTCGGCGCTTTCCTGTCCGGAGGTCTCGACTCCAGCGCCATCGTCGCGATGATGCGGCGCGCGCTGCCACAGGACACCATCACCTGCTTTTCCATAGGGTTCGCGCACGATGGCACGGTCGACGGCAATCCCGCGGACCTGCCGTATGCACGTCGAGTCGCCAAATACCTGGGCGTCGACTTGCGGGAGGTCGTGATCGAGCCGGGGGTCATCGGGCGGCTGGAGGAAATGGTCCACCTGCTCGATGAGCCGCAGGCGGACCCGGCCCCGCTCAATGCGTTGATCATCTCGGAACATGCGCGACAGATGGGAATTCCGGTGCTGCTCTCGGGCGCCGGTGGGGACGATCTCTTCGGCGGATATCGGCGGCACTGGGCGCTGTCATTCGAGCACAACTGGTCGTGGCTTCCGCGCTTCGTACGCGCCGGTATTCAGTCGGTGGCCTCCGCGGGTGCGAGTGGACTTGGCCGCGGCCAGGCGAGCCAAGCCGTGCGGCGTGCGACCAAAATGTTTGCGTACGCCGGGGAAGACGAGGAGCGGCGTCTGGCAACCTATTTCTGGTGGAGCACGGAGCAGGTTCGCCGGGGATTGTATACGCCGCAGTTCGCTCAGCAGGTGGGCGCGACCGACACCGCGGCGCCGCTGCTTGCCAGCCTGAGCCGCATTCCCGCCGAACACGACCGGCTGCAGAGAATGCTGTACCTGGAGTCCTTGCATTTCCTTGCCGATCACAATCTCAACTATACCGACCGTGCGGGGATGGCTGTGGGCGTGGAGGTGCGTGTACCGCTTCTCGATCTGGATCTCGTGCGCTTCGCGACGCGCGTACCTTCTTCCATGAAACAGCGCGGTCGGGTCGGGAAAGCGCTGTTCAAGCAGGCGATGGAGCCGTTTCTTCCCCGCGAGGTCATTTACCGGCCCAAGGCCGGCTTCGGCGTGCCGCTGCGGCGCTGGTTGCGGCACGAGTTGCGAACCGTGGTGGACGAGACTCTCAACGCGGACACGTTGCGGCGGCGGGGCTTCTTCGAGCCGGCGCAAGTGCGGCGCCTCGTGGAGCTGGATCGGTCGGGGGCCATCGACGGCAGCTACACGATATTCGCTCTGCTATGTTTCGAGTTGTGGTTGCGGCGATTCGTGGACGCGTGAGCTGGAAATGAGACAGGTTCTACAGGAACTCGGCACGGGCAGGACGATTCTCGCGGAGGTCCCCGCACCGCGCGCCGGGCGAGGCGGTCTCACGATCGCTACGCGCCGCTCGCTGATCTCCGCCGGAACCGAGCGGATGCTCGTGGAGTTCGGCCGTGGAGGCTGGATCGACAAGGCGCGCCAGCAGCCCGAGAAAGTCCGCCAGGCGCTCGACAAGATGAGCACCGACGGAGTGCGGGCCACCGTCGATGCCGTCCGCAGCAAGCTCGATCAGGCCATACCGCTCGGCTATTGCAACGTCGGCACGGTACTGGAGTGCAACGAAGCGCCTGGTTTTCGCGTGGGCGATCGTGTGGTGTCCAACGGTGCGCACGCCGAAGTCATCGCCGCGCCCGTCAACCTGTGCGCAAAGGTTCCGGAGGGGGTTGACGACGATGCGGCGGCATTCACGGTTCTGGCCTCGATCGGATTGCAGGGCATGCGCCTCGCGGCTCCCACTCTCGGAGAGACGTTTGTCGTCACCGGACTGGGACTGATCGGCCTGGTCACTGTGCAGCTGCTGCGGGCGAACGGCTGTCGCGTGTTGGGCATCGATCCCGATCCGGCCAAGACGGCCCTGGCCCGCCGGTTCGGCGCCGTCACGGTTGAGTTGGCGCGCTCGGAGGATCCGCTGGTCGCGGCCGACGCCTTCACCCAGGGCCGCGGCGTCGACGGCGTGCTCATCACCGCCTCGACACGCAGCGACGAGCCCGTTTCGCAGGCAGCCAGGATGTGCCGCAAACGCGGCCGCATCGTGTTGGTAGGCGTTGCCGGCTTGCAGTTGAACCGCAATGAATTCTACGAGAAGGAGCTGAGCTTGCAGGTGTCCTGCTCGTACGGCCCCGGCCGTTACGATCCCCTTTATGAGCAGTCGGGTCAGGACTATCCGATCGGGTTCGTGCGCTGGACCGAGCAGCGCAATTTCGAAGCGGTTCTCCAGATGATGGCCTCCGGAGCGTTGGATGTGCAGCCGCTGATCTCGCATCGCTTCGCCCTCGAGCAGGCGCCGCAGGCCTACGATCTGCTCGCCTCGGGCGCGGAACCGTACTTGGGGATTCTTCTGGGATATCCCGAGCCTGCCTCGGGTCCGGTGTCCCTGCCTCGAACGGTCGTCATCCGGGACACGGCGGGGCCCGCCGGCGCTCCGGCTGAGCCGGTGGTCGGTGTGCTGGGCGCGGGCAACTACGCCGCCCGCGTTCTCGTTCCCGCTCTGGTGAAAACCGGCGCCCGGCTGCACACCATAGCCAGCAGCGGCGGTGTCACCGCTGCGCATGTCGGGCGCAAGGCGGGATTCGCCGAAGTCACGACGGACTCGGACTCGCTGCTGCAGGAT
>Ga0070681_10003066_pt1 | contig 15497 bp, 20 predicted proteins | sample KBSC83BmetaG_FD_65650 | JGI IMG/M metagenome (GOLD analysis project Ga0070681, IMG submission 65650) | Corn rhizosphere microbial communities from Kellogg Biological Station, Michigan, USA - KBS C8-3B metaG | ecosystem: Host-associated > Plants > Roots > Rhizosphere | place: USA: Michigan...
GTCGCGTGGCCGGCGGACGGATGCACCACCACGCCGGCGGGCTTGTCCACCACGAGCAGGTGCTCGTCCTCGTAGACCACCTCGAACGGCACGCCCTCGCCGGCGGCGGGGTCGGCGGGGTCGGGCGGCGGCTCGGGCCGCGCCTCCACGGTCTCCCCAGGAGCGAGGGCATGGCTCTTCGGCCGGGCGCGCCCATCCACGGTCACGAGCCCGGCGTCGATCATTCGCTGCGCCCTCGCGCGCGAGCCCACCTCCGGCTCGGCCGCCAAACGCACATCGAGGCGCATGCCTCCCTCATCTGGCCCGGCGGTGAAGCGCAGCTCAGCCATCACCCGGCGCCGGACTGCCCTCGATCACCCACAGCAACACGAGGACACCGAAGACCACGCACATGTCCGCCACGTTGAAGGCGGGCCACAGGCGCGGATCTATGAAGTCCGTGACCGAGCCCATGCGCGCGCGGTCCGCCAGGTTGCCGAGCGCCCCGCCCAGCAGCAGGCCGACGGGTATCCACAGGTGCGGCGTGTCCGAGCGCATCACGAAATAGATGATGAGCGCCCCCAGCGCGAGCCCGATCAGGGCGGCCACCACGGCGCCGCCTCCCGCCAGCGCACCGAAGGCCACCCCCCTGTTGCTCGCGTTCGTGAGATCGAGGATGCCGGCGAGCACCTGGTGGCTGTCGTTCGGCAGGATCGACGCGCGGACGATCGACTTGGTGAGCTGATCCACCACGATCACCGCGCCGCACAGGATGAGCGCCCTGCGCCAGGCGGGGATCACGGCAGTCGCTCCGCCAGCGCACGCGCGTCGAGCCCCTCGAAACGCACCAGCTTGTCGCGCGCCGTTGCGCCCTTGACCACGCTGGTGCGGCCCGGAGCGACGCCCGCGGTCTTCGCGAGCAGCTTGCAGAGCGCCTCGTTGGCGCGGCCCTCGAGCGGCGGGGCGCTCACGCGCACGACAAGGGAGCCGCCCCGCTCGCCGACGATCTCGTCCCGGCGCGCACGGGGCTGCAGGCGCACTCGCACGAGCGCGCCTCCCTCCCGCTCCGAGAGGTACGGGTGGCCGTCCACCTCGCTAGCCGCGGATCAGCCTGCTGATGAGCCCGCCGATCAAGAACAGCACGATCATCGCGACCATCGGGCTGAGATCCAGGCCGCCGCCGCCGATCCGGAGCATGGGTATGAAGCGCCGGAAGAGGTTCAGGTACGGGTCGGTGACGTCGCGGATGAAGGTGAGCACGACATCGAGCCAGCGCGAGTACGGCAGCGTCGGCAGCCAGCTCATCAGGATCCGGATGAAGATCAGGACGAAGTAGACGACGACGATCGTGTCGACGTAGTTGGCCACGTCGCCGCGGTCGATCGCGAGCGGGAAGATCATCGCTTGCCGCCTTCGACCACCGCGCGGACCGCATCGTGGAAGGCCGCCCGCAGGCCACCGCGCTCGAGCGCCTCGAGCCCGCGTGCCGTGGAGCCACCCGGCGAGGTCACGCGGCGGCGCAGCCCGTGGGTGTCGTGGTCCGTCTCGCGCAGCAGCGCGGCGGTGCCGGCCATGGTCTCGACGGCCATCAGCGACGCGTCGTCGGGCTGCAGGCCGTGGCGCACGCCGGCATCCACCATCGCCTCGGCCACCAGGGCGAGAAACGCCGGACCGCAGCTCATCAGCGCCATCGCGGGCTCGATCAGCGGCTCGTCCACGCGCACGACGGTTCCGACCCGCTCGAACAGCTCCACGATCTCCTGCTCCGGGCCCTCCGCCGCGTGGTGGCCGGGCGCGTAGCAGGAGACGCCCTGGCGGACCTGGGCCGGGATGCTCGGCAGGAAGCGGTAGACCGGGATCTGGCGGTACGCGCGCTCGAGGTCGTCGAGCTTCACGCCGCCCAGGATCGACACGATCGCCTTGGCCTTGCCGTCCATCGACTGAGCAACGTCCTCGAGCTGCCCAGGCTTATGGCAGAGCCAGACCGCATCGGCCCGCTCGGCCACCTCGGCATTGGAGCCGACGGCCTCGCCGCCCAGCTCGGCCACGAGGGCCTCCGCCTTGCCGGGCACGGCGTCGGCCACGATTACCGGCTCGCCGAAGCCGCGCGCCAGCGCACTCGCCATGTTCCCCGCCCCGATCAGCCCGATCCGCATTGGCGCCGAAGGATAGGGGCGCGGCCCCAGCCCGCTAGGACTGGTTGAAGAAGCCCTTCTCGATCAGCCGAGCGCGCTCCTCGGCCGAGACCTCGACGTTGCGCGGAGTGAGCAGGAAGACCTTGTCCGCGATGCGCTGCATGCCGCCGTCGAGCGCGTACGTGAGCCCGGACGCGAAGTCGATCAGACGCTTGGACAGGTCGGTGTCGCTGCTCTGGAGATTGAGGATCACCGGGATCGAGTCCTTGAACTGATCGGCGATCTGCTGGGCGTCGTTGAAGTTCTTGGGGACCACGAGGTGCACCTGCACCCCATTGCCGGCGCGGCCGCCGTTGTCGACGGGGCGCAGCACCCGCGTGCGGCTGCCGGAGCGAGGAGCCGCCTCGTCGTCGGCGAAGATGTCGTCGATCTCGTCGCGACGGCGCCGTGAGGACAGGCGGCGGACGTTGGGCCGCTCGCGGTAGCGGTCCTCGAGCTCGACCTCGGGCTCGACGTCCTCCTCGTAGTAGCCGTCGTCCTCTTCGGCGAGGCCGAAGTAAACGAGCGCGCGGTGCCAGGTGTCGCGTAGCGCCATGATGCGGTCTTTCGCCCGCCGAGCGGGAAATCCTGCGATTTACACGTTACAGCGTTCTCTAGGGTCAGACCACACATGCAAGACGACCAAAATGCCCAGCAATTCGAGCTGAACGGCGGTGCGCCAGCGCTCCGCGGGGAGCAATCCGGGGACGGCGAGCCGATCGTGCTCCTCCACGGGCTCACAGCCACGAGGCGCTACGTGGTGATGGGCTCGCGCTACCTCCCCACCCATGGGCGGCGGATAGTCCCCTACGACGCCCGCGGCCATGGCGAGTCCGATCCGGCGCCCGAGCCGGGTGCGTATGGGTACTCCGACCTGGCCGGCGACCTCGAGCGGGTGCTCGACGGGCTCGGTATCGAGCACGCCACGCTGGCTGGCGCCTCGATGGGGGCGCACACGGCCGTCGCGTTCGCAGTCTCGAGGCCGGAACGCGTGTCCGGGCTCGTGCTGATCACTCCGGCGTACGATGGGCGCGTCCGCGGGGAAGGCCTGGCCGAATGGGACGCGCTGGCCGACGGGCTCGCGAGCGGCGGCATCGAGGGCTTCGTGGAGGCCTGGACGCCGCCGGCCGACGAGCGCTGGCGCGAGACCGCCACGCTGGTGGTCCGACAGCGGCTCGGCCGCCACCGGCACCTCGATGCGGTGGCCGACGCGTTGCGCGCGGTCCCGCGCTCGAAGCCGTTCGAGTCGATGGACGAGCTCGAGTCGATCGACGTCCCGGCGCTCGTGGTCGGCAGCCGCGACGAGAGCGACCCCGGTCACCCACTCGCCGTGGCCGAGGAATACGCGCGGCGGCTGCCGCGCGCCCGCCTGCTCGTTGAGGAACCCGGCAAGTCTCCCCTCGCCTGGCAGGGCGCGCAGCTCTCACGCGCGATCGACGAGTTCCTCGGAGGGAACGGCGAGTAGGTCCGCGGAGCGCCGAGCCGCGTTCCCGGCGCTCCGCAGTGTTGAGGCTTGCTGCTAGCTGCTCTGCGGCAGCCTGCGCTGGAGCCGTGTGGTCCGGATCACTGCGTAGGCCGAGCCGCCGAGCGCGATACCCAGCGCGACGGACGCCAGCACGATTGCCAGCGTGTGGTCGCCCGTGTTCGTGGTGATCTCTCGCACGACCACGCTCGGGGGCTGCGTGGACGTAGACGTCGACGCGGTCGGGTGGTAGCCGCTGCTCGTGCTGTCCGAGCGGAAGCCGGCGGGCAGCGTGTAGGACTGGTCACCCGCAAACGCGCCCGGGCGACCGTGGGGGTGATAGGCGTGCGCTGCGGCGATGGCCTTCACCTCCTGGCTGACCGGGTGGTAATCGATCGGGCGCGCGCCTGCACTGGCGGGCAGCGCGATGGCGGCGAAGCAGCCGGTCATTGCCAGTGCGCGTATGGCTCTGGTGATGCGGCGATGGGCCTTCATGAGGAGGGACCTCCTGGGGAGCCCCGGCCCCCGGCGGGGCCGCTGGGGCGGTGTGGTTGAGGGAGAACACCGTAGGGCGAATCCGGCGACCCTTCCGCGCATTCGTGCTCGCCCGGGTGCGTATTCGTACTCGACTCTGTGCGCCACGCCTGGGATGCTGCGCCTGACCCGCAAATGGCCCAGCTCGAAGCGGAAATCCCCGACAACTTCCTAGAGGCTCTTACCGCCGAGGAGGCTGCCGACCTGCGCTCCCGCGCGGTCACCCGGCGCTTCCGCCGGGGCGCGACGCTGATGAGCCAGGGCGAAGCGCCGGGTCGCGTGCTCGTGATCGAGCAGGGCCGCGCTAAGGTCACCGCTATCACCGAGGATGGGCGCGAGCTGGTGCTGGCGTTCGACGGTCCCGGCGACCTGCTCGGCGAGCTGTCGGCGCTCGGAGGATCGCCGCGCGTAGCCACCGTGCGGGCGCTCGAGCCGCTCAGCGCGCTGGCGATCGCGAGCGGCGAGTTCGAGGCGTTCCTGGACGCCCACCCGCGGGTCGCGCTCGTGATCCTGCGCGTGGTGATTGCGCGGCTGCGCGTAGCCGACCGCCAGCAGGTTGAGTTCGCCGCCTACCAGACGGTCACGCGCGTGGCGCGGCGGCTCGTGGAGCTGGCGCAGCGCTATGGCGAGGAGACGGGCGACGGCATTCTGATCACCCTGCCGATCTCGCAGGAGGAGCTGGCCAGCTGGGCGGGCGCCTCGCGCGAGGCGATCACGAAGGCCTTGCACGACCTGCGCGAGGTCGGGCTGATCGAGACGCGGCGCCGCCACATCACAGTGCTCGACCCCGAGCAGCTAGGACAGATGGCGGGGCTGCCCGTTCACTCGTAGAGCACACTGCCCAGGCGGATGATCGTGGCGCCCTCCTCCACCGCCACGCCGTAGTCCTGGCTCGTGCCCATCGACAGGCGCGCCAGGCCGTGCTCGCCCGCCAGCTCGGCCACACGCGCGAAGTAGCGGCGGCTGTCCTCGGGGTTCTCGGTGAACGGCGGCATGCACATCAGGCCGGTCACCGGCACCGGGCACTCCTCGATGTAGCGGGCCAGGTCGGCGGGGTCGATGCCCGCCTTGCTCTCCTCGCCCGCCACGTTCACCTCGATCAGCACCTCCGGTGCGGGGTGCTTCTCGAGCTGGCGCAGGGCGGACTCGGAGGCAACCGAGTGAATCAGCCGCACCAGCGGCGCGATGTCCCTGACCTTGCGGCTCTGCAGCGCGCCGATGAAGTCCCAGGTGAAGTCGCCGGCATGCCGCTCGTGCTTTGCCATCAGCTCCTGCGCGCGGTTCTCCCCCACCAGTTCGATGCCGCCCTCCGCCAGCGCGGGCAGCTCGTCGGCCGACACGTACTTGATCGCGGCCAGGATCTCGATCTCGGCGGGGTCGCGGCCGGTCTGCGCGATCCGCTCCCGCACCCGTTCGAGGTTTTCCCGGATGCGCTCCGGGCGCAGTCCTGTGAACTGGCGGGTCATGTGAGCCAGACCAGCCCCGCCTGGCGGCCGGTCACGCCGTTGTCGCGCCGGTGGGAGAAGAACAGCTCCGGGTGGCAGCTCGTGCAGAGCGGGAAGGAATCGACCAGCGTGACGCCGCGCGCCTGGAGCTTGCGCTGGGCCACCGCGTTGAGGGAGAGCATGCGTCCGTTCGCCACGCCCTGGAGGTCCGCGAACTCGGACAGCACCTCCTCGCCCACCTCGTAGCAGCACACGCCGATCGCGGGACCGAGCACCGCACGCGGCGGCTCGGAGAACTGGTCGAGCGCGCGTTCGATGATCCCGGCCGCCAGCCCGCGCCAGCCGCAGTGGAGCATGGTCACGCGGCCGGGCCCGGCCAGCGCCACCGGCAGGCAGTCCGCCACCAGCACGAGCAGCGGCACGCCCGCGGCCGTGGTGGTATGGCCGTCCACCTTGGGCAGGTCGGCGCCCGCGTGGGCGAAGCCGCCGTTCTGCGGCGGGCCGTCCCACTCCAGGATCTCGTGACCGTGCACCTGCCAGCCCATCGCCACGCGCTCGGGATCCGCGCCGATCGCCGCCGCGACGCGGGCGCGGTTCTCGCTCACTCGCTGCTGGTCGTCGTCGGTGAGGATGCCGAGGTTGAGCGACTCGTACGGACCCTCGCTCACGCCACCGCGGCGGTCGGTGAAGGCCACGCCCGCGCCCGGGAGCTCGAGCCCGATCACCGCCTCTCCCCCCTGGCGAGTGCCAGCGCCAGGTCGAGCTCCTGCTCGCGGCCGGACACCTGGCCGTCGAGCTTGCGCCGCAGCGTCTCCTCGAGCGCGCGGCCGAGCTCCGGCGACTGGGGCACGCCGGCCTCGAGCAGGTCGTTGCCCGTGATCTCGAGGCGCACTCCGCGCAGGTCCGCCAGGTAGCGGAGCACTGGATTTCCCGGCGCCCCGCGGGCCAGCGCCATGGCCCACGCCTCGGGCGGCTCGCAGCTCAGGAGCGCGTGGATCGCCGACGGGGTGAGCTCGTTACGCAGGGTCGACGCGAGCTGGGGTCCCTTCTCAGCCGCGCGCATCACGGCGTCGGCCTGCTGGCGGCCCAGGTGCAGGTCCTCCACCCACAGGTGGAGCCACTCCGGCGCGCTCGCCACGAGGGCGGCAAGCCCCGCCAGGGCACGATCGGCGCCGGTCTCCGCCGAGGCCAGCAGCGCGCTGGCCACGAGCTCCGGATCCGCCTCGAGCGACGGGTGCAGCGCTCGGTCGAGCCCCAGCTCGTGCATGCGCTCCACGGCGGCCGGTGCCTCGTCCTCGCTCAGCAGGTCGATCAGCTCGTCGCGCACGCGCGCGCCGGACACGGTTGAGAAGCCCGGGCCGGCCGCCGCCTCGCGCGCCAGCCGCTCGGTCTGGTCGTCCATGCGGAAGTGGAAGCGCGCCTCGTAGCGCAGCGCCCGCAGGAGACGCGTGGGATCGTCGATGAAGCTCGCACCGTGGAGCACCGTGATCCGCTCCGCCTCCAGGTCCGCGCGCCCTTCGTGCGGATCCTCGAGCGCGCCTACGTCCGAGCCGTTCAGGTCGAGCGCCATCGCGTTGATCGTGAAGTCGCGCCGGCCCAGATCCTCGGCCAGGCCCGCCGGGTGCACCTCCGGCAGCGCGCCCGGCTCCGAGTAGGTCTCGCGCCGCGTGGTGGCCAGGTCCACCGACAGGTCGCCCGCCTTCACTGTCGCGGTGCCGAAGCGCTCGTGCTCCTTTGTGTCGCCGCCGAGCCGCTCCGCCAGCTCTCGCGCCACCGCGCGGGCGTCGCCCTCGATCGCCACGTCGATGTCCACGGTCGGGCGCCCGAGCAGCAGGTCGCGCACCGCGCCTCCCACCAGGAACGCGGGATCGAGTCCCTCGAGCGCGGGCAGCAGGCGATCCATCCCGGGAATCTGGGCGAGCTCGCTCACCCCGGGGACTCTAAGGCGGAGCCGCCGCATCGAGCGGCGGCTCCGCAACCTCCGAGGGCTAGCGCCGCACGATCGTGAAGCGCACGCTCTTCACCTTGCTGCGATTGCCGGCCGCATCCACGGCGCGGATGACCATCCGGTAGCTGCCAGGGGACAGCTTCCTCCTGCCGATCCGGCCCGAGAAGCCGAGCTGGTTGGCACCGCTCTGACCGCTGCGAATCAGCGTGCCGGCGCCCAGGTACCGCGCGCACGGCCGGGCGTGCTTCAGGCGCTTGGTCGGCTTCACGCAGCGGCGGCCCTTCTTGCGGCCCTTCGTGGCGCGCTGGACCGTGAACGTCACGCGCCCGGGCTCGGACAGCGTGTAGCGCACCATCGCGCCCTGCGGCGAGCGCTTGCGCGCGCGGACCGCCGTGGCCTTGCTCGCGACGGCGAAGCGCTTCGGCTGGATCGTCAGGGCGCCGATCGTGGGCGCGGTCGTGTCGCGCACCGGCGGCTTGGGCAGGACGCTCGGCGGCGCCACGTAGCCGGCGGTGGCCGACTCGTCGGCCGCACTCCAGAACGGCTGCGTCGCCCCAGGGATCACGAGCGGCGCCGTGACGCTCGCGCAGTTGTTCAGGTTCGACACGCTCACGATGTGCACTCCGTCCGGTTCGGCCAGGGCCAGCCGCGTGCCGTCCGGCGAGAACGTCGGCCCGGCGTTGTAGTACCAGAGCGTCGTCTCGGGATCCGCCGGCAGGGTGATCGTGCACTTGAGTGTCGGGGCGGTGGCGCTTCCGTCGTTCGCGTTGGTCGGCGGGCCGGATGCGCTCCACAGCCCCAGATCGACGTTGTGAGCGGCTCCCGACCAGTCCGCACCGTCGTCCTCGATCGAGGCGAACTTGGTGCCGTCGCGCGAGATCGCGATGCCGTCGAAGCCGGTCGCGCTGCTCGCATCGTCCGAGAACCACGGCCAGCCGTTGTTTGCCGCATCGCCCAGATCGTGGGTCCACCACTCGCAGTTCAGGCCGGTCGAGGTATCGCAGGAGTCGAACTGGACACCCCCGCGGCTTATGAGGAAGCCCGAGTTCCCGTACCAGTACGGGAACATGAAGTCCTGCATGTACTCGTCGCTCGTGAAGCCGGCGCCGCCAACGGTGCCGACGAAGGTGTCGAAGCGGTCGCACATCCACGAGTGGTAGGCGTAGTGCTGCCCGTTGGGAGCCACGCGGAGGCTCACGGGCGGGTAGGTGATGCAGCCGACCGAGCTCATCGAGCCGGGAGTCTGCTGGGGCGCGTTCAGGCTCGCCCCCTGCTGGTTCATCCGGTAGATCTCGGACCCCGGCGAGTCCTCGATGCCGGCGTTCACGCCGCCGGCGCCGCCGGCCACGAGAATGTTCCCGCCGTCATCCTCGGTGGGCCACGACCACGTGTTCGGGCCGCCTGTGACCTGACGAGGGTTCGACCCGTCCCCGTGTGAGATGAAGACGTCGCCGCCTTTCATGTAGACGAGCGAGTCGGCGTGTGCGGCTGGGGCTAGAAAGAGAGCGAAGGCGGCGGCAAGCGCCGCGCGAACAGCGAGAGCGCGCATGGCTTGGACCTCTTTTTCGTTGACGCGAGTCTGCGGACCGCGGTCGATCCTCAGGCAGGTTCGCGCTCGCCGCCAGTCGCCTTGTCTGCGTGCGGACACTAAAGCCCGTCCGGGCTCTGACCGCCTACAGGCGCACGGGAATGCCGGCGGCGCGCATTCGCTCCTTGGCCTCGCGCACCGTGTACTGCCCGTAGTGGAAGATCGACGCGCACAGCACGGCGTCCGCCCCTCCCTGCTCCACGGCCTCGACCAGATGGTCGAGCTTGCCGGCGCCGCCGCTTGCGATCACCGGTACGTCCACGGCGTCTGAGGCCGCCCGCGTCAGCGCCAGCTCGTAGCCGTCCTCGGTGCCGTCGCGGTCCATGCTCGTCAGCAGGATCTCCCCCGCGCCCAGCTCGGCGCCGCGCCTGATCCACTCCACCGCGTCGAGGCCGACCGGCGTGCGGCCGCCGTTCACGAACACCTCCCAGCCGTCGCCGCCTTCGCGCGCGCGCGCGTCGACGGCCAGCACCACGCACTGGGCGCCGAACACCTCGGCCAGCTCGCCGATCAGCTCCGGCCGCTGCACCGCGGCGGAGTTCACGGACACCTTGTCCGAGCCGGCGTCGAGCACCGCCTGAGCGTCCTCCACCGAGCGCACGCCGCCGCCGATCGTGAACGGGATGAACACGTCGTCGGCCGTGCGGCGGGCCAGGTCCACGATCGTCTCCCGCTTCTCGTGCGAGGCCGTGATGTCGAGGAACACGATCTCATCGGCGCCCTCGTCCTGGTAGCGGATCGCGAGCTCCACGGGATCGCCGGCGTCGCGGATGTTCACGAAGTTCGTGCCCTTCACGACGCGGCCCTTGTCCACGTCGAGGCACGGGATCACGCGCTTGAGCAGCACTCAGGCGGGGGGCGGCGGTCCTGCTGGCATGCGCGGCCGGCTCTCGTGCTCCTCCACCCAAGGCTGGGCCGACTCGCCGAAAACCTCCATCTGCGGCTCGAGCCAGGTCGAGTCGTTCAGCGTGCCCGCCTTGATGATCGCGACGCCCGGCATCAGCGGGTTACGCGTGAGAATCGGTGAGCCGCACGCGTTGCAGAAGATCCGGTACGAGTCCTCGTCGGGGTGGTCGTCGCCCTTGGTTGCGAACGTGCCGAGCGTGTCGCCCTCGATCGCTAGTGCATCGTCGGGCACCCCGACCACGATCGAGAACGATGTGCCGGTCTGGCGCTGGCAGTTCTTGCAGTGGCAGATGGCGGTGAAGAGCGGCTCGGCTTCGCACGAGTAGCTGATCGATCCGCAGAGGCAGTGTCCGTCGAGCTTTCCCATTCCGCTCAGCCTACTCGTCCGCCAGCGCCGCGAGGCCGTCCTCCACGCTGAACTTGTGCTCGTACAGCGCCTTCCCCGACACCACGCCCGCGAGGTTCACGAGCCTCAGGCTCCTCAGCGCCGTCAGGTCCTCCAGCGCGGCTATGCCGCCCGAGTAGAGAAAGCGCCCGCGCACCGTGTCCGAGATGCGCTTGACCTCATCCAGGTCCGGTCCCTCCAGCGTGCCGTCGCGGTCCACGTTCGTGTACATGAACTGATTCACCCCGCGCCGCTGAAGCCGGGTGATGATGTCCTCGGGAAGCGCCTGCGTGGCCTTGGTCCAGCCGGCCACCGACACGTGGCCGCCGCGCACGTCCACTGCCACCACCACGCGCTTGTCCCAGGTGGCGATCAACTCGTCCACGAACTCGACGTTGGTGTACGCCGCGGTGCCCACCACCACGCGCTCCGCGCCGGCCTGCAGGGCGGAGCGCACAGCGCCCAGGTCGCGCAGCCCGCCGCCGTACTGCACGGCCACGCCCAGCTCGGTCGTGATGCGGCGCAGGTGCTCGAGGTTGACCGGCTTGCCCTCGCGCGCGCCGTCCAGGTCCACCACGTGGAGGAAGGTCGCTCCCGCCTCCACGAACGATCGCGCGGCCTCCAGCGGGTCGTCCACGTACACGGTCTCCTTGTCGAAGTCGCCGCGCTGGAGCCGCACCGCCCTGCCGCCGCGGATGTCGATCGCCGGCAGGAGGATCATGCGGCGCGCTGCACGCCGGAGACCCCGCAGATGGCGGCGAAGTTGCCGAGCAGGCGCAGTCCATGCGGGCCGGACTTCTCGGGGTGGAACTGCACGCCGTACACCGGCTCGCGCTCCACCGCGGTCACGAACTCGCGGCCGTACTCGGCGGTGGCGAGCACGTCGCCCTGGTCCGCCGCGCGCGCCGCGAACGAGTGCACGTGGTAGAAGGCGGTCGGGTCCGGGAGGCCGGAGCAGAGGCGCGACGCGCGCTTCCACGAAATCGCGTTCCAGCCGATCTGCGGGATCTTCAGGCCCGGCGCATCGAGCGCTGCGACTTCACCGGCCAGGAAGCCGAGCCCGGTCGCGCCGCCGAGCTCGGTGGTGCTCTCGAACAGGAGCTGCATGCCCAGGCAGATGCCCAGCGTGGGCGTGCCCGCCTCGACGCGCTCCGCCATCACCTCGTCCAGGCCCAGCTCGCGGATCGAGTCCATCGCCTTGGGAAAGGCCCCCACACCCGGCAACACGACACCCTCCGCTTCCCTGATCTGCCCATGGTCGCGCGTGATCTGCGCCTGAGCCCCGACGTGCTCGAACGCCTTCTCCACCGAGCGCAGGTTGCCCATGCCGTAGTCGAGGATCGCGATCACAGCAGCCCCTTGGTGGAGGGGATGCCGCTGGCGTGCGGATCGATCGACACGGCCTGGCGGAGTGCACGCGCGAATGCCTTGAACGCCGCCTCCACCATGTGGTGCGCGTTGGACCCAGCTTCCACGCGCACGTGCAGCGTGAGCTTGGCGTTGTTCGCCACGGCGCGGAAGAACTCTTCGGCCAAGTCGGAGTCGAAGTCCGCGATCGCCACCGGCGGCAGCTCGGCCTCGAAGAGCGTGAACGGCCGGCCCGAGATGTCGATCGCGGCGCTTGCGCGGGCCTCGTCCATCGGCACCACGGCGTAGCCGAAGCGGGTGATGCCGCTGCGGTCGCCGAGAGCCTGGTCGATCGCCTGCCCGAGCGCGATACCGGTGTCCTCCACGGTGTGATGCGGCCCGGTCTCTAGGTCTCCCTGGACTTGCACGTCGAGGTGCAGCCCGCCGTGCCGCGCCACCGCATCCAGCAGGTGGTCGAAGAAGCCGACGCCCGTGGTCCGCCGGCCCTCGCCACTGCCCTCGAGCGACAGCGCGAGGCTGATGTCCGTCTCGTTGGTCTTGCGGGAGATGTCGGCGGTGCGGGTCACGCGCGTCGCTCCATGGACTCGGCGTGTTTGACGAAGCCCTCGGCACGCGCCAGCGCGGCGCCAGCGGGCGCGAGGCGCGCGGCCGCGCCGGGCGGCAAGGATACCCGCGACATGCGGCGCCTGAAGGTGCTCGGCCCCAGCGCGCTGGCGAAGCGCGCAGCGCCGCCCGTGGGGAGCACGTGGTTGGAGCCGGCCACGTAGTCGCCGAAGGCGGTGCCGGCGTCGCGCCCCACGAACAGGCAGCCGGCAAAGCGCACGGTGTCGGCCAGCGCCTCGGCCTCCGAGCCCATCAGCTGCAGGTGTTCCGGCGCGAGCTCCTCGGCGAGCGCGATCGCCGCCGGCACGTCGCGCGTCTCCACGAGCGCGGCGCCGGCGCCGTCAAGCTGCGCCTCGATCTGGTCGAGCAGCCCCGTGTCCGGCGAGAGCGCGGCCACGAGGCTGTCCGCCCCATGCTCGCCCTGTGCCATCAGGTCGGCGGCCGCCAGGGCGGGATCGGCGCCCTCGCTGGCCACCACCACCAGCTCGCTCGGGCCCGCCACGCTGTCGATCCCGACCGCGCCGGCGAGTTGCCGCTTGGCCTCCTGCACGTAGCTGTTGCCCGGCCCGACGACCACGTCGACCGCCGGTACCGACTCGGTGCCGTAGGCGAGCGCCGCGATCGCCTGGGCGCCGCCCATCGCGTACACCTCGGTCACGCCGCAGAGCGAGCAGGCCGCGAGCACCGCCGGGTGCACAACGCCGTCCGGCCCGGGCGGCGCGCAGACCGCCAGCTCCTCGACGCCCGCGGCCCGCGCACTCACGGCGCACATGACGACCGTGGACGGATACGCCGCCCGCCCGCCCGGCACGTACGCCGCCGCGCGCCGCACCGGCACTTCCACGATCTCCACCCGCTGGCCCTGCGGCAGCTCCACGCCGACCGTGTCATGCAGCTGGGCATCAGCCACCGCGCTCACGTTGGCTATCGCCACGCCCAGCGCATCGAGCACGTCCGGCCCGAGAGCGCCCGGTGCGGCCTCGAGCTGCTCGGCCGGCACTCGCAGCTCCCCCGGCGCGGCGCCGTCGAAGCGCAGCGTGTACTCGCGCACCGCGGCGTCGCCGCCTTCCCGTACCGCGTCGAGGATCGCGCGCACGTCCGCCTCGAGGTTGGCGGGCGGCTCGGCCAGCACGCGCACATCGGCCGCGGTGGTGTCGGGACCGAGGCGGGTCACCGGCCCAGCCCGCGGATCCGCGCGATCAGGTCGTCGATCTCCGTCGCCTTGAGCTTGTGCGCCACCGGGTTCGCGATCAGCCGCGCGCTGCACTCGCAGATCTGCTCGCGCTCCACGAGGTTGTTCTCGGCCAGCGTCGTGCCCGTGGCGGTCAGGTCCACGATCCCGTCCACGAGACCGGTGAGCGGCGCGATCTCGACCGAGCCCTTCACCTCCACGATCTCCACCTGGCGCCCTGTGTCGGCGAAGTGCGCGGCCGCGATCCGCGGGTACTTGGTCGCCAGCCGCACCGCCCCGAGCCGCCGCAGCGACTCCTCCATCGCGTTCGACCCGTCGCGCTCCGCCACCACCATGCGGCAGTAGCCGTAGCCCAGGTCGAGCAGCTCGTACACCTCGCGCCCCACGTTCTCGAGCAGCACGTCCTTGCCCGTGATGCCGATGTCCGCCGCCCCGTGCTCCACGTAGGTGGGCACGTCGGACGGCCGCATGGTCACGATGCCGACGTCCGGGAACACCAGCTTGCGGTCGTTCGAGCGCACCTCGCTCGTGTCGATGCCGAGCGCGTCGAGCAGGTCGAGCGTCTCCACGAACAGCGCGCCGCGCGGAACCGCGATCTTCACGAGCCCTCCTTCTCCTCGGCCGTGAGCGCGATGTGCACGCGCTGCACGTCCAGCGCCACGCCGCATGCGGGCAGGCTGCGGCCGAAGCGCCCGAGCAGGTCGTCGTAGCGGCCGCCGCCGCCGATGGCGAAGCCCACCGCCGGGTCGTAGATCTCGAAAACCGCGCCCGTGTAGTAGCCCAGCTCGCGCACCAGGCCAAGGTCGAAGATCACGCGGTCGGCCACTCCGCGCTCGGCCAGCAGCTCGTAGCAGGCCCGCAGGTTCTCCACGGCGGGCGAAACCGGCTCGTCCCTGCCGAGCTCCAGCACCTCGGGACCGCCGCGCAGCGTCGGCAGTCGCGTGAGCAGGTCGCTGGCCGACGAGGCCAGGCCAAGCTGGTCCACGCGCCGCTCCACGCCCACGAGGTCGCGCCGCGAGAGCGCCTCGAGCAGTGGCCGGCGCTCATCCTCCGGCACCTCGAGCTCGGCAAGCAGCGTGCGGTAGAGCGAGCCGTCGCCGAGCCCGAGCCGGTGGCGGCTCAGCCCGGCGTCCGACAGCGCCTCGATCACGAGCGCGGCCACCTCGGCGTCGCCCTGCGGCTCCGGCTGCCCGATCAGCTCGATGCCCGTCTGCAGGAACTCGTGCGCCTGCCCGCTGCGGCGGTCCACCTCGCGGTAGGCGTTGCCGAAGTAGCAGAGGCGGAACGGCGGCTCCTCGTGCTCGTAGCGGGTGGCCACCACGCGCGCGATGGGGATCGTCATGTCGGAGCGGAGGACCAGCACCTGGCCGTGCTCGTCGAAGAGCCGGTAGCCGGCGCCCGCCGCGCGCTCGTCACCGCGGCGCAGCACCTCCTCGTACTCCATGGTGGGCGTCGAGATCTCGCCGTAGCCCGCGGCCTCGAAGCGCGCGCGGAGCGTCTCCGTGAGCGCGCGCAGCTCGCGCATCTCGTCCGGCAGCACGTCGCGCGTACCGGGCGGAATCGGATGGATCATGTTGCCGCCTCGCAGGTCAGGCGCGGGAGCCTACGCGGGCACGCGCTCCGTGGCGACGCGCTGGATACGCGCGCCCAGCGCCCGCAGGCGCTCGTCGATCCGCTCGTAGCCGCGGTCGATCTGGCGGACGTTGCCGATCTCGGACGTGCCCTCGGCACACAGGGCCGCGATGAGCAGCGCCATGCCGGCGCGAATGTCGGGGCTCTCCATGCGCTCGCCGTGAAGACGCCTCGGGCCAGCTACGACCGCGCGGTGCGGGTCGCACAGGATCACCCGAGCCCCCATGTTGATCAGCTTGTCCACGAAGAAAAGGCGGTTCTCGAACATCTTCTCGTGAATC
>Ga0070681_10003067_pt1 | contig 15494 bp, 18 predicted proteins | sample KBSC83BmetaG_FD_65650 | JGI IMG/M metagenome (GOLD analysis project Ga0070681, IMG submission 65650) | Corn rhizosphere microbial communities from Kellogg Biological Station, Michigan, USA - KBS C8-3B metaG | ecosystem: Host-associated > Plants > Roots > Rhizosphere | place: USA: Michigan...
TGCGTCGCCGCCGACCTGAACGGCGACGGGCGCACCGATCTCGCGGTCACGACCACGAGCGGCGTCGACGTGCTCTGGAACGAAGGCGGGACGTTCCGCACGACGACCCTCCCCGGCAGCGGCTGGTACACGGGGGTCGCCTCCGCCGACGTGAACGGCGACGGCCGGCCCGACCTGTTCGTCGCGGGCTACTCGGACCCGAACGACCCGGTGCCGGGCTCGTTCGCCGGGTTCCCGACGAACATCGCCGGTGTCCGCGACCTGCTCTTCCTGAACGACGGCAGCGGCAAGTTCCGCGAGGCCGGCGTCGCCGCCGGGCTCGAGGCGAGCGCGTTCCGGCATGGGCTCGGCGCCCAGTTCATCGACGTGAACGGCGACGGGCGCCCCGACCTGTACGTGGCGAACGACGAGGATCCGAACGAGCTCTACGTCAACGTCCCCTGGCCCGGCGGCGCGAAGGCCGATCCGGCCGGGCTCGGCTTCCGGTTCGAGGAGCGCGCGACGCAGGCCGGCGTTGCCGACCCATTCGCCGGCATGGGGATCGCCACCGGCAATGGACGGCTGCTCGTCACGAACTCGCGCGGCGAGCCGTCCGCCGCGTATCGCCAGATCGGTCCGGCGGAGTTCTCGAACGACCGCCCGCGCGTCGACCCCGGGCTTGGCCGCGGCTTCGCGGGGTGGGGTGCGTCGTGGGTCGATCTCCAGAACACGGGCCGGCTCGATCTGGTGTTGACCGCCGGCGCGATCCCGGTGACGAACCTCGCGCAGGACGCAGAAGCGGTGCGCGTGCTGGCGCAGAACCAGCGCGGCGCGCTGCGCGACAACACCAAGTCCGTCCTCGGGAACCTGCAGCTGAACGGGCGCGGCCTTGCGGTCGCGGACGCCTGGAACGACGGCCGCCAGGAGATCGCGATCAACACCATCGGCGGGAACCTCGTGCTGCTCCAGCCGACGAAGCCGAGCGGCCACTGGCTCGACGTCGCACTGTCGCGGTTCTCGCCGGGTGCCGTCGTGACGGCGATCCTGCCGGGCGGCCGCTCGATCACGGGTGAGGTGCGCGCGGGCAGCAGCTACCTCTCGTCGGAGGACCCCCGCGTCCACTTCGGGCTCGGTTCGGCGACACGCGTCGCGCAGCTGATCGTCCGTTCCACTTCGGGGCAGTACACGCGGCTCGCGAACGTGCCGGTCGACCGCGTCGTCACGGTGCTCGCGCCGCAGGCGACGCTGCCTGTCGCGCAGACTGCGAGCGTCGCGACGATCGCGGCGTGCTCGCCGGCTGCGAGCGGACGGTCGGTCGCGCGGGTGTGGAACGACACGGCGGTCGCAGCGCTTCGTGCAGGCGGTGTGTCGGAGCCGGTCCAGGCACGCGATCTGTACGACCTCGCGCTCGTGGTGCGGAAGGCGTACTCGCCGGCGCAGACGCCGGGTGACCGCGACGCCGCGATCAGCTTCGCCGCCTACCGCCTGCTGCTGTGGCAGGCGGCGCACGCCTCGAATCTCTCGCAGACGTTCGGGCTGCTCTCGAAGCAGCTGCGCGCGCTCTGCTACTCGCCGAGCTACAGCGCGCAGGCCGGGCCGGGCGCCGCGCTCGGCAACCGCATCGCCGCCGAGGCGATCGCCGCCGGCGGGCACGACGGCTCGAACGAGTCGCTCCACTACGCCGATCCGACCTACACGGCCCAGAACCAGCCGTTGATCGTTGCGCAGGCCGGCTCGACAGTGCACGACGCGTCGTTCTGGCAGCCCCTCGCGCTGGCGCAGGTGTCGCCGCGCGGCTCGGGCGCGGTCCCGGCGGCGGTGCAGTCGTTCGCCGGCTCGCAGTGGGGTGACGTGCGAACGTTCGCGGGCAGGGTCGCGGTTCCGGCGCCGACGGTCGGCGACCCGGACGCTGCGGCGTACAGGCGGGCGGCGATCGCCGCGATCCGCGCGGTTACGCGTGCGTCGCGCGCCGCGAGCGTCGATGCGTCGCCGGCCGGCTGGAACGCCGCGCTCGACGGCCTGCCTCGCGGCGATCTCCGGAGCGATGTCGAGGTGGACCTCGCCCTCAACGCGGCGTTGAACGACGCCGCGGTCGCAGCGTACGGCGCGAAGCGCACGTATCAGACGCCGCGCCCGATCTCGATGATCCGCTACCTCGCGTTCAACGGGCGCCTGCCGATCGTCGCCGGGCTGACGCGGCGAACGGGGAAGACGATCGAGGTGCGGGTCGGCGGCCGCTGGGTGCGCGGCGACCGCTGGGCCCCTCCCGCTCCGACCCCTGCGTCGCCGGGCTATCCCTCGACGAACGCAGCATTCGCCGCTGCGGCCGAGGCGGTGCTGGGGAAGACGTTCGCTGCGCGAGCGGCAGCGGCCGAGAACGCGGGCGTCGAGCAGGGCACCGAGCTGGCGGCGGATGCCACAGCCGGAAAGCAGCTGGGCGCCGCAGTCGCGAAGCGCGTGCTCGCGCGCCTCCACTAGGGCATCTCGCGGTTTCTCGCGCGAGGACGCTCGCCCAGGCAAGACTCCCGCCGCGGGCGATAACGTGCCTCGCGTGCTCGCCTCCTCGGTTCGGATTCTGACTGCGCCAACACGCAGCGAGGTCGAATCACTTGCCGAGGTCTTCGATCAGTATCGCGCTCTCTACGGCGAGCCTTCTGACACCGCATCGTCAAGACGTTGGCTGGAGCAATGGCTGGACTCCGGTCGCCTGCGCGCGTTCGTCGCCGAAGACGATGGGAAGCTCGTGGGCTTTGCGTCCGCGATCGAGGTGCCCGCATCGCTACGGCTCGCACACTTCTGGCAGATCAGAGACCTGTTCGTCCTCCCAGCGCACCGCGGGCTCGGAGTTGGTCATGCCATTCTCGCTTCCGTGCGAGCCGCTGCAGTCGAGTCGGGTGCGGTGCGTCTGACCGTTCAGACGGAGAGCGACAACGTCGCCGCCCTCCGTCTCTACGCCGACGGCGGCTACACCCTCATCAACGGCTATTGCCACCTAACGCTGCCGCTCGGCTCCGAACGGCGCTAACCAAGGGTGGCCGCCTCCGGCCTCGTTCCGGAACACCGGGCGGCCCACTTCCCGAGCGTTCGACCGATGAGCTGCGGCCATTTTGTACAGTCGAAGTCTCCGGACGACTCGAGCCGAAGGAGGTCGCCGTGAAGTTCATGCTCTTTACCTACCGCGATCCGACTGTGCAGCTCGACCCGGAGCAGCGGGCGTCCGTTCCAGCGGCGGTGGCCGCGTGGTGCGACGAGATGGATACCCGCGGTGTGCGCCTTGGAGGGAACGTCCTTGCCCCTATCTCTGAGGCGAGGACGATCCGGCTTCGCGGAGACAAGCTAGCGGTCAACGCGGCGCCCGCGGCCGACCAGAAGCTGCAGATCGCGGGCTTCAACATCCTCGAATGCCGAGATTTGGATGAGGCGATCGAGGTTGCCTCGAAGAACCCTGGAGCGTCTTTCGGGGTGTTGGAGCTTCGAGCGATCGAGGAGTGAGCGCAGCCGGAGAGCGGCTCTCTCCGGCGTTATCTGAACGCTCGCACAGCCGACGTCAGCCCGCGCCGCGCTGTTCGCGGAGGATCTCAGCGCACACATGGACACACTCGTCGCATATTGCGACACCGACGAGCCGCCGTGGTGGGTCGCACACGTCGATGCGACCGGCGCTCTCGATGTCATCCCAGCGTGCTTCGACGTCGCCGGGCTCTCGTCCAGAAACAGTCAAGGTACGAAGGCAGCATCACGCGGCCACGCGTTCCTCACTCCGAAAACGTGCGCATCCGACCGCACTCAACCGAGCCCCGCACCGGCCCGCCCACGGGTGTCAGACACTCAGGATGTCTGACACCTCTTCGGATCGTGGTGGGCTCCAGCGTGTCAGTACGAGACCCTGTAGTCGCGTTTCCCGCTCCCCGGAGCAGTAGGGTCGGGTCGTCGGTTCTCGGGCTGCCGCAGCCACCACCGGATTCCGTAGCCCACCCTCGGCTCATCGCCGAAGCGAAGAAGCACGTGCATGTGCGCGTGCGGAACCTCTTGCCCTCCCGCGCCGAAGCAGTTCCACCCGATGTTGAAGCCGTCCGGGTTGTACTTCGCCTCGAGCAGCGGGCGCACGTCGCGCAGGAGGTCGAAGGTCGCCGCGATCTCGGCCGCGGTCAGGTCGAACACCGTCTCCTTGTGAGACTTCGGGACGATCACTCCAGAACCGCTCAGGGCCCCGCCGTCTTCGAGGTTCCCGAACAGGGCGAGCTCGTTCTCGCGGAACACGACGCTATCGCGCCGGAAGCCGTCGTGGTCGCAGAACGTACAGTCCGCCATTGCGGGAGAGCCTAAATCGCATCCGTCACCGGCGTCGTTCCGTAGATTGCCTGCCATGTCGAGCTGGTACGACGCATGGGCAGACCGATACGACGACCGGTCGACCGACATCGCCGCCGACGTCGCGTTCTACGTCGGGCTCGCCCGGGAGGCCGACGGCCCGTTGGTCGAGCTGGCAGTCGGCACCGGGCGCGTCGCGATCCCTGTCGCTCAGGCCACAGGCTGCCGCGTACTCGGGATCGACTCGTCGGCCGGGATGCTCGCGCAGGCTCGAACGCGCGCAGTCGAAGCGGGAGTCGAGCTCGACCTGCGCGAAGGAGACATCCGGGACCTCGAGCTCGAAGAGCCCGCGGCCTTGATCTACTGCCCTGCGCGGTCTCTGCTGCACCTGCCGGCGTGGGGCGATCGGCGCCGCTGCTTCGAGCGGGTCGCGGCATCGCTGCGACCCGGAGGCCGCTTCGCCTGGAACGCGTTCGCCTTCGACCACCACATCGCGGCCGCCGTCGACGGCCGGCACAGCGACCCGACCCCGGGACTGCCCGTGCCGCACACGATCCACTACAGCGTCGGCGACAATCGGGCCGACATCACGCTGGACGACGGCGGAACGGGCTCGCTCTGGTGGGCGACCAAGAACGAGTGGCTCGGGCTCATCGAGGTGGCGGGGCTGCAGCTGGAAGCGCTCTACGGCGGGTTCGCCGGCGAGTTGTTCGCCGACGACAGCCGCGAGTATGTTTTCGTAGCCCGTCGGTAGCCAGATGACCAACTCTGCCAACGCGATCACGGCTCACCTCGCGGCCACCTTCGCCGACCTACCCGTCCACGTGTACTCGATCGCCCACGCCGACGGTGTCGTCCTCGTCGACACCGGCATGATCGATTCGACGCCGGAGCTGGACGAGGAAGGCGCGCCGGTGCCGATGCCGGAGAACATCCCGCGAGACGTCGTATGCGTCATCAACACGCACCTTCACTTCGACCACTGCGGCGGCAACCGCCTCTTTCCCGGCGTGCCGATCCATGTCCAGCGGATCGAGAAGCAAGGGCCGTACGACCCGCCGGAGTGGGTCGACTTCGAAGGCGCGACCTACGTGGAGCACGACGGCGAGGCGGAGATCCTCCCCGGCATCCGAGTGCTGCCGACGCCCGGCCACACGAACGGACACCAGAGCGTCCTCGTCGACACGCCCGGCGGGCTCGTCATCATCGGCGGCGACGTCGCGTACACGTTCGACGAGCTTGCGAGCGGCGAGACCGAAGGACAGCGGCGCGTGCTCGCGCTCGCCGCTCCGACGTGGCTCACGCACGCAGGCGGCGGACCGCAGGTTCCCCGCCCGTCAGTCGAGGCAGATCGGTGAGATACGAAGCGCGAGCAGCACGAAGACGCCCGGGATGACCAGCGCGAGGCCCAGCCAGTAGAGGATCAGCGTCCGGGTGATGAACCGCTGCGCGGCGACCGGGTTGCTCACCGAGTCGCCCGACCACCTGATCGCGCTGACGTACGCACCGGCTGCGGCGAGCGGACTGACGAAAAACACGACCGAGACGTACCCGGCCAGCAGGAACGGCACGAGCAGCAGCACGTGGCGCAACGAGAGACCCACGACGATCAGGACTGCCGCCAGGGCCAGCGCCACGTCGATGCCGGTGTACCTGCCCGCCTTGCTCGGCTGCCGGAGATCCCGACGTCGACGAGCCAGCAGCCAGATCAGCGCCAGCGTCGCCAGCGCGACTGCCCCTCCGACCAGACGCAGCGACGTCAGGTAGGCGTGGTCGCCCGACGTCAGGCCCGAGTCCTCGCAGCTCCTCTCGACGGGATGCGTGCTGAAGACCGCGAGCACGAGAGCCGACACCAGCCACGGAAAGAGCAACACCGTTCGGCGAAGCCACTGATCCATGCGCTGATTGAAAGTCGCCGGCGCCGGCGCGGCAAGACGGCTCTCCGTAAACGGACCTATTCGTCGGTGAGCGGCTCTACTCCGCCCACCAGCCGCGCTCGCCGTCGACGTCGCCGCGCGGGTCGTCACCGAGATTGGGCGCGCCGATGACGAGGATCTCGAGCCCGTCCGCCCCGGCCTCGTAGCCTCGCCACGTGCCGGGCGGGACGCGGATCGCGTCCCATTCCCGCAGCTCGACGATCTCGTCGTCGACCTTCATCCGGCCGCCGCCGCGGACCACGACGTACACCTCTTCCTGCGTCACGTGCGTATGGCCGTACGGAAAGCGATAGCCGGGCGGGACGCGCTGGTAGCTCAGAGCCGACCTCTCCAACCCGAGCGCCTTCGTCGCCGCACGGAACTCGAGGTCGGGTGCGCCGTCGAACCTCGGCCCGAGGTCCTCCAGGTCGTCTCTGATGTTCGTGAGCGTGAACGGCACCGCGCAACGCGGAGGCTAGTCCCCGAGCGCGTCGAACGCGGGCGGGTACACGATCCTGCCTGCGAGGTCCGCGCTGTACCCGGGCAGCCGCTTGACCATGAACGCCTCGACGGGGATCTTCGGATTCGCATGAGTGAAACCGAGCTCGCCGGCGCGTTCGAAGCCGAAGCGCGGGTAGTACCCGGGGATGCCCTCGACCAGGACGGCAGGCTCGCCTGCCGCCTCGGCGCGGCCCAGCGCGTCCCAGATCAGCCGCGTCCCGACACCGGCGCGCTGACGGTCCGGGCGGACGGACATCGGCGTGAGGTTGAGGATCCTCGTCCGCGCACCGCCGTCGACACCGACCCAGCTCAGCATGACGTGTGCGATCACGCCATCGGCGTCCTCGGCGACGAGCGCCAGCTCCGGGATGTAGTGCTCCGACGCCCGGATGCGCTCGACGAACAGCGCGACCTCGTCGGGGTGCCTGATGAATGCCCCGCGAACGACATCCGCGATCACGGCGTGATCCGCATCACGTTCGGGTCGGATGACGATCTCGTCGGTCACGCCCGGCGATGGTAGTCAGGAGAGCCTCGGTCGAGGGATCGCGCATGTCTACCGTCCGTCGATCAGTACGAGTGATGCTCCGTCTGCGGGACCTTCTGTTGATCTGCGTCCTCGTAGCGGCCGTCGCCGTGGGCGTGTTCGAGCTTGGGCGTCACGTCGACTCCGAGTCGAGCAACCTCGCCAGCCACGATTCCGAGCTGGGCCAAACGACGTACCGGCCCGTTCACAAATCGGGGCCGTCGCGTCACACGATCGAGCTCGCAGCCGGAGCGATCGGCGGCGCCGCGGGCGTGATGATTCTCATCTCGCTCGGTAGTGCCCTCGCCCGGCCGCGCCGGCGCACCTGGCGCGCGAGCAACTAGCGGCCGCTGCGCGCCTGCAGGCGGCGCGCGAACGTGTCGAGCGTCACGGCGCCGAGGAGCACCAGGCCCGTGATGATGTAGATCCAGCCGTTCGACACGTTGAGCGTGTTCAGTCCGTTCTGGAGCGTCCCGATCAGGACCGCGCCGAGCAGCGCACCGCGCACCTCGCCGCGGCCGCCGAAGAGGCTGACGCCGCCGATGACGGCGGCCGCAATCGCGTTCAGCAGCAGGTTGCCCGGCGGGAACGTCAACGCAACGGAGTTCACCTGCGCCGCGAAGATGATGCCGCCCATCGCGGCCGTGGCGCCGGAGATCATGAAGACGAGCACGCGAATGCGCGGCACGTTGATGCCGGCGCGGCGTGCAGCTTCGGCGTTCCCGCCGACCGCGTACACATGCCGGCCGAACGTCGTCCACTTCGCGAGGAACGTCAGGACGACGAAGGCGAGCACGATGATCACCCCGGCGAGCGGCAGGCCCTCGGGCGTCGTGATGATCTTGCCGTGGTTCGCGATCGCGACCGTCCCGAAGGCGGCGATCGCGATCCCGACGGCCTTGATCGCGACGATCGTCCAGTTCTGCTGCGCGATGTGCGTCCCGCGGGCGACGACCAGCTTGTAGAGGATGCTGATCGGATAGAGCGCCGTGAGGATGGCGGCGATCAGATACCCGGCGAAGTGCGAGAAGATGTACGCGTCGGTGTAGTTGATCCACCGGTCCTGGATGATGATCGTGCCGCGCTGCTCGAGCTTGTTCAGGATCACGCCCTGCCAGATCAGAAAGCCGCCGAGCGTGACCACGAACGACGGGACGCCGACGAACGCCACGATCCACCCTTGGACCCCTCCGATCACCGCACACGCGGCGATGGCGATCAGCATGGCGAGGATGCCGTTCATCTGCCAGCTCGAGCCGGGTAGCTGAAGCTCTGCCACGATCAGCGCCCCGATGCCGGCGAGGTAGCCGATCGAGAGGTCGATCTCACCGAGCAACAGGACGTAGACGACGCCGTACGCCAGCATCGCCGTGCCCGCGGTCTGTGTGATCAGGTTGACGAAGTTGACGGCGGTGAAGAAGTTGGTCGCCGTGAGCCCGAAGAGCAGGACGACGAGGATCTCGCCGACGATGATCGGGAACGGGCCGAGGTTGCCGGTGCGCAGATTGAGCCAGGCGCGCTGGTACAGCCCCGCGACGCCGGTCGGAAGCTGCTCCTCCTCCGGCGCGGGCGGCGGGCTGCCCGGGCCGACGACGTCGACGGTCGTCACGCGGTCTCCGGCGACATCGTGACGCCGGCCACCTTCGTCGACGTTCCGGCGGTGATCGCCTCGACGACCGCCTGCTGCGTCGTGGTGCGGCGGTCGAAGACCCCCACGTTCCGGCCGAGCCGCAGCACGGTGATGCGATCCGCGGTCTCGAACACGTCGTGGAGGTTGTGCGAGATCAGGATGACGGCGAGCCCCTGCTCGCCGAGGCGGCGCACGAGCGCGAGCACCTGCTCGGTCTGCGCCACGCCGAGCGCGGCGGTCGGCTCGTCGAGGATGACGAGCTTCGAGTTCCACTGGACGGCCTTCGCGACCGCCACCGACTGGCGCTGGCCTCCGGAGAGCGTCGCGACGGGCTGGCGCACCGAGCGGATGGTCGTCACGGCGAGGGACTTCAGCGTGGCGGCCGTGGTCTGCTCCATCGCCGCCTCGTTGAGGATCTGGAACCTGTTCACCTCGCGCCCGAGGTAGATGTTCTGGACGACGTCGAGGTTGTCGCACAACGCGAGGTCCTGGTACACGACCTCGATCCCGAGGCGGCTCGCGTCCTTCGGCCCGTGAATCTTGACCTCACGGCCCTCGAACATGATCTCGCCGCTGTCCGCCATGTGCGTTCCGGCGATGCACTTGATCAAGGTCGACTTGCCTGCGCCGTTGTCGCCGACGAGCGCCATCACCTCGCCGCTTCTCACCTCCATGTCGACGCCGCTCAACGCCTGCACCGAGCCGAACGACTTGGTGAGGTTGCGTAGCTCGAGGAGTGGCGTCGTGTCGCTCATCTGCTTGTAGTCGCGGTGGAGGCGCCCCTGAGGGCGCCTCCACCGGTCGCGCGAGATGCTACTTGCAGTACTTCTTGTACTGCCCGATGCACACGTCGCTCTTCTTCAGGAACTTGTCCGTGAAGAGCCGCTTGTAGTTCGACTTCGTGATCCAGACGACCGGAAGCGCGTAGGTGGGCTCATTTTTCGCCCCGTTCTTCCGCGTCGTGTTCGTCTTGGGCTTCTGCCCCTTCAGCAGCGCAACGGCTGCTGCGGCAGCGGCGTTCGCCTCGTCCGGCACGTACTTGTAGACCGTTCCGGTCTGCCAGCCGGCGAGGATGTACTGCACGCCCTGCACCGATGCGTCCTGGCCGCTCAACGGGACGGGCGGCAGGTGCTTCGCCTTCAGGTCGGCGACCACGGCGCCTGCGATGTTGTCGTTCGCCGCGAGGACGCCCTGGATGTTGTTGTTCGTGCTGACGAGCATCTGGCTGAAGATGGTCGCCGCGTTGTTCGCATCCCAGTCGGGCACGAACTTCGCAGGGCCCTTCTTCAGCTTCTTGGCCTTGAACAGCGGGTTGAAGACGGCGTCGTTGCCGCTCTTGAACCAGAACGCGTTCTGGTCGGTCTGACCGCCCCAGAGCTGCGCGATCGTGCTGCTCGGCTTGTACGTCTTCTTCGCCTTCATCGCGGCGATGACGCCGTTCGCCTGCGCCTGCCCGACCTTCTTGCCGTCAAACGTGACGTAGACGGAGGCGGTGCCGCCGAGGACCAAACGGTCATAGTCGATGGCCTTACCGCCCTTGGAGGTGAAGAGCTTCTCGATCGACGAGGCGGAGCCGTTGTCGAGCGAGGTCTCGATGACGACCTTCGCGCCGGCAGCGAGGCAGGCCTGAGCCTGTGCCTTCTGCTTCAGCGGGTCGTTGAGGGCGTTGTTGATCGACGCCTTCACGCCTGCCTTGGCGAAGGCCGCCTTGAACGCCGGAGCGTCGAACTGCACCCAGCGGACTGACGACTTCGTGTCCGGCAGCAGGACGCAGACGTCAACCGACGCGGTCCGGTGCTTCGTGCTCGCGGTGGCGGTCGCTACGACGAACACGGCGAGGCCCAACACGGCGAGACCGCTGACTGCGATCGCCGTCGACCTACGGAAAACCTTCCTCAAGGTCAATCTCTCCTTCGTTCGCTGACGGGGGGCGCGTGAGCCCTCAACGGTCGCGGATTCGGGAGGTCACGTCAAGTCCGATCGGCGAGAAATCGGGTGAGATAGGGTCGTGCCCATGAAGACGAGTCTGGGCATTTGGGCGTTCGGCGCGATGGCGACGCGGTTCAACCCCGGCGGATACAAGCCGGAGCTCGTGGGCGCCACCACCGTCGACAAGGTTCGCACGGCCGTCGAGGGGCTCGGCGACCTGATGGACGACTACGAGTTCCACTACCCGCAGGAGCTCTCGCGGGACAATCTCGACGCGGTGCGGGACGCGCTCGACGGGCACGGGATCTACGCCGTCGCCACCGGCACGCACCTGAATCCGCGCTACGGGAAAGGCGGCCTCTCCTCTCCCGACGACTCCGTGCGTGACGCGGCGCTCGCGGAGGGGCTCGACGCGGCCGCGTTCGCGGGTGAGCTGGGCTCGAAGATGATCATGTGGCCGGGCATCGAGGGCTACAACTACCCGTTCCAGACGGCGTACGCCGACGCGTGGGCGCGCTTCATCGACGGCGTCGGCCAGGTCGCGAGTCGCTGCGCCGAGGACGGCACCACGCTCTTCCTCGAGCACAAGAACTCGGAGCCCGCCATGAAGATCTTCATGCGGAACATCGGCATGACCCTCCACGTGATCCACACGCTGCGCGCGCAGGGGATCGACAACGTCAAGGTCAACATGGACTGGCAGCACCTGATCATGAACGGCGAGAACCTCGGCGAGTACGCCGCGATGCTGGCCGCGGAAGGGCTGCTTGGCCACCAGCACGCGAACTCCGGCTGGGGAACGTTCGACGACGACAACATGGTCGGCGCGACCGCGTTCATGGAGACGCTCGAGCTCGCCGTCGAGCTCCGCCGCGCCGGCTACGGCGACAACGGAGAGCGGCTCGGGTTCGACCTGTACCCGTACACCGAGGACGCGGTCGGCGCGGTGAAGCGGTCGGTGCTCCACTGGCGGTTCATCGACGGTGTCGCGGCGAAGATCGACGATGCCGAGCTGCGCAAGGCGCAGCAGGCGAAGGACGCGGTCCGCGCGTACGAGCTCGTGTACGCAGCCCTCGGGGCGTGACGACGCTCGTCGGGCTCGACGTCGGCACGTCCGGCGTCAAGGGAATCGCGATCGACGGCGACGGCGCGGTGCTCGCCGTCGCCGAGGAGCCGTATCCGCTCTCCACCCCGCACCCCGGCTGGTCGGAGCAGGACCCGGAGGACTGGTGGCGCGCGTCGCAGGCGGTGCTCGCCCGGCTGCCCGACGGGCCCGTCGGGCTCTCCGGGCAGATGCACGGGCTCGTCGTGCTCGACGACACCGACCGCGTTCTCCGGCCGGCGATCCTCTGGAACGACCAGCGCACCGGCGCCGAGTGCGCGGAGATCGAGGAGCGGGTCGGGCTCGAGCGGCTGATCGCGCTCACCGGGAACCGCGCGTTGACCGGGTTCACGGCACCGAAGCTCCTGTGGCTTCGGCGGCACGAGCCCGGGACGTACGCGCAGATCCGCCGCATCCTGCTGCCGAAGGACTACGTCCGACTGCGGCTGACGGGCGTGCACGCGATCGATGCGGCGGACGCCTCGGGGACGCTGCTGTTCGACGTCGCGAACCGCCGCTGGTCGATGGAGGTGTGCGACGCGCTCGAGATCCCGCTCGAGTGGCTGCCTGAGGCGCACGAGTCGACGTCGATCGCCGGTGCCGGCGATCAGGCGGCCGCGGCGTTGGGGGTCGGGATCGCCGCACCGGGGCCGGTGTCCGTCGTCCTCGGCACGTCGGGCGTCGTCTTCACGGCGCTGCCGTCGTACGCGCCCGACGCGCAGGCCCGCGTGCACACGTTCTGCCACGCGGTCCCCGCGACGTGGCACGCGATGGGAGTCATGCTCAGCGCTGCGGGCTCGGCGGCGTGGCTTCGCCACGCGCTCGGCGCATCGTTCGGCAAGCTCGACGCGGACGCGGAGCGCTGGGAGCCAGGCGCCGAGGGCCTGCTGTTCGCGCCGTACCTCGCCGGCGAGCGCACGCCGTACCCCGATCCCGACGTGCGCGGCGCGTTCACCGGGCTCTCGCTTCGCCACGACCGCGGTGCGCTGTGGCGGGCGATGCTCGAGGGCGTCGCGTTCGGCCTGCGCGACTCGCTCGAGTTGCTGCGCGAGCTCGGCGCCCAGCCGGAAGTCGGGCGGGTCTCGGGCGGCGGCGCGCGCAGCGAGCTGTGGCTGCGCATCGTGGCGTCGGCGCTGCAGCTGCCGCTCGAGCGCATGGAGACGGAGGAAGGCTCCGCGTTCGGCGCAGCGTTGCTCGCGGGCATCCAGGCCGGGACCTTCGCGGACGCCGACGAGGCGGTCACGCGGTGCGTGCGCGTCCGCGCGCGGGTCGAGCCGGCGTGGGACTACGACGACTCCTACCGGCGGTTCCGGTCGCTCTACCCCGCGCTGGCCCGCGTGGGGCCTACTCCGCACGGTGTCTGACACTCTTGGTGTCAGACACAGTTGGCTAGCGAGCCAGGGCCGCGAGGGCGAGCTTCACTTCGGGCGGCTGAACATTCAGCAGCGTTAGAGCCTCGCGTCGGAGAGTTTCGCCCGGCTCTACCCCGCCGCCTGGGACGACGAGGTACTCGTGACCGTCCCGCCAGGGGTGAATGAGAAGGACATCCGCCCCCGACAGAAGAGCGACAGCTCCGCGCTGCCGGATCGAACCCTCATCCATCGACGAAGACTAGGCGCCTGCTGCGCCAGCGTCCCGGCGCCCCGAAAAGGTGTCTGACACTTTGGTGGCAGACACCCGGTGGTGGCGTACCCTCAGCGCGCGGCGCGGTCTTCGACGGAGCGCATCGAGTAGCCGCCTTCGAGCATCAGCGGGGCGCGCTCCATCAGCCGGTCCCAGTCCGGCACCGCCCAGTCGAAGGAGTCGGCGAGGCGCACGATCATGTTGAAGAGCCCCGCGACGGTCGCCGCCGTGCGCAGGCCCTCCTTCGACACACCGGTCGCATACACCGCTTCGGCGTCGGCCTCGGTCAGCTCGTCGGGACGCAACGTCTGCTTTTCGATGAAGCCGAGCGCGGCGCGCAGCCGCTCGTTGACCGGCGCTGTTCGCCAGTCCGCCCTGACTGCGTTCCAGACGTCCTCACCGAGCGCATACGACGCGACCGCGCCGTGGCAGCTGAGTCAGAACAAGCACTGATTCAGATGCGACGCGTAGCCGGCGAACAGCTCGCGCTCCCCCGCGCTCCACTCCGACGGCCCACGCATCGCCACGTCGAGCTCGTCCGAGAACCACCCGCCGAACACGTCGGGGCGATACATCAGCGTCTTGACCACGCCGAGCGCCTCGGGAGGCGCGTGGTCGCCGTTCAGGATCTCCAGCCTCATCCGATAACCCTTTCCGCGGCGGCGATGCGGCGCCGGCCCTCGGCGACCACGACGGCCACCGTCTGCTCGAAGATCTCGTCCTCGCTGACGCCGGCGTCCTTCACGGCCTGCACGTCCGCTTCCGTGATCTTGTAGGCGCAGTCCTTGACCTTCGCGAGGTACGACTCGAGCGGATCCACGCCTCACACGCTAGCGAAGCTTTCGCGCACCGGCGGACGCGCGCGTCACCCACGAGCGTCCCGGCATCCGCGCCGCAAAGGAGTCGGCGGCGGCGGCGCGCACCAGCGCGACGATCGCGCCGCCGAAGCCACCGCCGGTCATGCGGGCCGCAACCGCGCCGTTCGCATAGGCGAGCTCGACAAGGCGGTCGAGCTCAGGCGTCGTCACCTCGAAGTCGTCCCGCAGACTGGCATGCCCCTCACGGAAGAGCCCGCCGAGCTCAGCGAGGTTGCCCGCACGCAGCGACTCGACGACCGCCCGGACGCGTTGATTCTCGGACTCGACGTGACGAAGGCGAGACGGCATTCCCTCCTCCAGCTCTCGCTTGCGTGCGGCGTAGCCCGTCTCGGCGTTTCGCCGAGCGACGCCCGAGTCGACGACGACGATCGCGAGGCCGTCCGGCAGCGGCACGTGCTCGTACGCGAGCGTGTCGAAGTCGAGCAGCACCGCGTGCCCGTCGCGGCCCAGCGCGGAGGCCGCCTGGTCGAGGATGCCGCTCGGGACACCGAGCGCCCGATGCTCGGCCCGCTGCGCGACGCGCGCGAGCTCCATCCCGTCGAGGCCGCCGAGCGCCAGGGTCAGCACCACGTGCACGGCCGCGGACGACGACAGACCCGCGCCGACCGGCAGCGTCGAGGTGAGGACGCCGCGGCACGGCCGCACGTCGCCGAGCTCCGCGACGACCGCCAAGACCGACGCCGACAGATCACCGCCGTCCGAGACGATCGACAGCTCGCCCGCCGGCTCGACCGTCAGGGTCACGCCGAGGTCGATCGCGGCCGGCAGCGCGAGACCGCCCGCGAGGTCGGTGTACTCGCCGATCAGATTGACGCGCCCCGGCGCGAAGAAACGACGCCTACGCCGCCGCGTCGTCGTCTTCCTGCTGCTCCGGCCGGCGCCACGGCTGGAACGTCACCTGGAGCCGGTCGATGCGCTGGCCCTCGACGGAGTCCACGCTGAACAGCAGCCCGTTGTGCCGCACCTCGTCGCCCGGCTCGGCGGTGCGTCCGAGCTCGCCGAACACGAAGCCGGCGACCGTGTGGTAGTCCTCGTCGGGCAGGTCGCAGTCGAACTGCTCGTTGAAGTCGTCGATCGGGAACGTGCCGTCGATGCGGAT
>Ga0070681_10003069_pt1 | contig 15492 bp, 10 predicted proteins | sample KBSC83BmetaG_FD_65650 | JGI IMG/M metagenome (GOLD analysis project Ga0070681, IMG submission 65650) | Corn rhizosphere microbial communities from Kellogg Biological Station, Michigan, USA - KBS C8-3B metaG | ecosystem: Host-associated > Plants > Roots > Rhizosphere | place: USA: Michigan...
CACCATGAGAATGAACGCCGAGTGCGGCGCGATGACGCTCAGCAGCCCGGCGAGCGCGATGCCGCCACTCGAGGCCAGCAGCGCCGACAGCGGCACGCCGCGCGCGCTGAGGGTGCCGAAGCGCGCCGGCGCGTCCCCGGCGCGCGCCAGGCTGAACATCATGCGCGTGGTGATATAGAGCTGGCTGTTCATCGCCGACAGCGCGGCCACCAGGATGACGAAATTCAGAATCCCCGCGGCCCTCGGCAGGTGCACCGCGCGCATCACTTTCACGAACGGACTCTCGTCGGCTCCGGCCACGGTCCAGGGCACGATCGCCAGCACCAGCGCCAATGTCAGCAGGTAGAAGAGCACCAGCCGCACCAGCGTGGCACGGAAGGCGCGCGCCACGGCCGTCTCCGGCTCGGCCGCTTCGCCCGCGGCCACGGCGATCATCTCGATGCTGAGGTAGCTGAACAGGGCGACGAACAGCGCGACCCACATCCCCCACAAACCCTTGGGCAGGAAGCCGCCGTACGCGGTGTAGTTGCCGAAGCCGACGCTGCCGGGACCGCCGCCCAGCCGCGACGGCGCGCCCAGCACGACGTAGCCGGCCACCAGGATGAAGAGCACGATGGCAGTGATCTTGACGGCGGAGAACCAGTACTCGACGGTGCCGAAAACGTTCACGCTGCGCGCGTTGACGGCAATCAGCAGCGCCGAGAATGCCGCGATCCACACCCAGCCGGGGCTGGCCGGAAACCAGAAGTGCATGTACAGCGCCACCGCCGTCACCTCGGTGCCGACCGCCAGCACATTGCCGGTCCAGTAGCACCAGCGCACCAGGTAGCCGGCCAGCGGACTGACGTAGTGCTCGGCGTAGGCGCCGAAAGACCCCGAGGTGGGGTGCGCGATGGTCATCTCGGCGAGGCAGCCCATCACCAACAGGGCGATTACCGCGCCGAGCGCATAGCTTACCAGCACCGCCGGGCCGGCCAGCTTGATCGCGAAGCCGCTGCCGAGAAACAGCCCCGTGCCGATCGCGCCGCCGATGGCGATCATGGTCATGCGGCCCGCGCTCAGCGTGCGTCGCAGCCCACGCTCGCGCTCGACGATGTCAGCGAATCCGGCCATGCTCAGCGGGCCTTGGGTTTTGGGGACGCGGCAGTCTACACTGGCCCCCGCCATGCGCCAGACACGCCCCCGGCCCGCTCCGTTGCTGCTCGCCGTGCTCGCCAGCTGCGCGGCCGCGGCCGCACTCGCCGCCTCCGCGGCCTTCGACGCACTGAGTTCCAAGGATGCCGCCGGGGGTCTGCGCGCCGCGCTGTCGAAGGGTGTCGACGTGGCGGTCACGCAGCTCGGCGCCACCAACGGCTTCCTTAACGACCCGAAGGTCGCGATCCCGCTGCCGCCGGCGCTCGACAAGGCCGACCACGCCCTGCGCATGGTCGGTCTGGGCGGGGAAGCCGATCAGCTGCGCGTCACCATGAACCACGCCGCCGAGCAGGCGGTGGCGCAGGCCAAGCCAATCTTCAAGCAGGCGTTGCAGCGCATGACGCTGGCGGATGCCAAGGCGATCCTGACCGGTGGCGACGGCGCCGGCACGGCGTACTTCCGGCGCGCAACCAGCGAGCAGCTGACCGCGAAGTTCAAACCGGTGGTCGCCGCGCAGACCGCCAAACTCGGACTCGCCGCCAGATACGACCAGTACGCCGGCAAGGCGGCCCAATTCGGCCTGCTGTCGGCCCAGGATGCCAACCTGAACGAGTACGTCACCGCCAAGGCGCTCGATGGCCTGTTCAGCCGCATCGCCGACGAGGAGCACGAGATCCGCAAGGACCCCATGGGTCAGGCGAGCTCGCTCATCAAAAAGGTGTTCGGCTCGCTGTAGCGCCGATGAGCCGAAGCCGCGGTCTGAGTGTGCGCCTCAGCGCCAGCGCCGCAGTCGCATTGGCGCTGACCGACGCGGCGCCGGCATCGGCAGCGTCCGGCGATGAGCGCCTGGTGCATCGCTTCCTGGAGGTGCAGCTGTCACCCGACGGCGCGCACGTCGCAGCCGTCGAGGGTGATTCGCCGATCGGCGGCAACTACCCCGACGTCCGCGAACTCGTGATCCGGTCGCGCAGCGGCGGCCGCGAGGTGCACGTGGCGCTGCCCTGCGGCCGGGTGCCGCAGTGCTGGCCGGCCTCGCCCGCGTGGGCGCCGGACGGCAAGCTCCTCAGCTTCACGGTGCGCACCCCCGGCAGTCACGACTACGCGCTGTACAGCGTGACGGCCGACGGCGGCGCCCTGACCCGCCGGTTCGCCTTTCACGGCACGCTGGGCGAGCTGCGCTACGCGCCCGACGGGAGCCTCGCCCTGCTGGCGATCGCGAACGCACGCAAGGAAGCCGGCGCCACGGAAGCCGGCGCCGCGGTCGCCGGCGACCTGGACGCCGCTCCGGCGGAGCAGCGCATCGCCATCGTCGCCGGCGACTCGCTGCGCTGGGCCTCCCCCGCCGACCTGTTCGTCTACGAATACGACTGGCGCCCCGGCGGCCAGGGGTTCGTGGGCACGGCCGCGCCGGGCGACGGTGACAACAACTGGTGGACGGCGAAGCTGTACGCCTTCGGGGCCGACGCGGCGGCGCGCGTGCTCTATGCGCCTCCCAGCCTCCGGCAGCAGATCGCCGCGCCGGTGGTGTCGCGCGACGGGCGCACGGTCGCCTTCATCGCCGGCATCATGAGCGACTTCGGCTCCACCGGTGGTGATGTGTACGCGCTGGCGCTCGAGGGCGGTGCGGTGCGCAATCTCACGCCGGACATGAAGGCCACCGCCACGGCGCTGGAGTGGGGCTGCGACGGCAAGCTGCTGGCACGTCTGCTGGCAGCTGATCAGACGCAGCTGGTGACTCTCGGTACCGGAGCAGACACCGCGCCCGTGCAGCTACGGTGGAGCGCGCCCGAGACGCTCACCAGCCACCTGCCGGCCGGCTCGACGGCCTGCCGCGCCGGCGTCGGCGCCGTGGTGCACGAGTCCTTCACCGCGGGGCCGGAGATCGAGGTAGGCGCGATCGGCCACTGGCATGACCTGACGCGCAGCAACACCGGGCTTACGCTTAGTGCGCACGTGCGCAGCATCACCTGGAGCAACGATGGCCTGACGGCACAGGGCTGGCTGCTGGTCCCGGCCGGCCTCGAGGGCAGGCTGCCGCTCATCACCATCGTGCACGGCGGCCCGGCAGCCGCAGCGCCGCCGCGCTTTGACGGGCCGGGACTGCAGGCAAGCCTGCTGGCGCGCGGCTGGGCCGTATTCCGCCCCAACCCTCGCGGCAGCTTTGGGCAGGGCGAGCGCTTCACCGCGGCCAACGTGCGCGACTTCGGCTATGGCGACCTGCGCGACATCCTCGCCGGCATCGACGCGGTCGAGCGCGCCACGCCGATCGACGAGGCGCGCCTCGGGCTCACCGGCCACAGCTACGGCGGCTTCATGACCATGTGGGCGGTGACGCAGACCAACCGCTTTCACGCCGCGGTCGCCGGCGCCGGCATCAGCAACTGGCAGTCGTACTACGGCGAGAACGGCATCGACCAGTGGATGCTGCCGTACTTCGGCGCCTCGGTGTACGACGATCCGGCGGTGTACGCGCGCTCATCGGCCATCAATTTCATCAAGAACGTGCGCACGCCCACGTTCGCCTACGTCGGCGAGCGCGACATCGAGTGCCCAGCGCCCCAGACGGTGGAGTTCTGGCACGCGCTGCGCTCACTGGGCGCGCCGACCGCCGTCATGATCTACCCCGGCGAAGGCCACGCGCTGCGCGACCCCGCGCACGCCGCCGACGCCCTGCAGCGTACCCTCGAGTGGTTCGACCGCTACCTGCGCTGACAGGTCAGTAGCGCCACGCCCGGCAGGCGGTTCGCGTTGCGAAGTTACTTTGCCGGCGCCCCGCGCCGGGGTGGGTCTGGTCCCACGCTCATCAGCGGTCGGGTGAGGAGATAGAGCCTCGGTGTGACGGCGTCCAGGTTGGCAAACTCGCGTTCGGAGTGGAAACCGTCTCCTGCCGTGGCCGCAGGAGCGTCCAGCCCAACCCAGTCCAGGCCCAAGACCGCCTCGCGCATCGCGGGCCCTATACTGGACACGAGGAGTGGCGCGTGAACCCTACTGCGGATCCGACCGCCGACGGCCCACGGCCGGTGCTGATCTACGACGGCGACTGCGGTTTCTGCGTCTACTGGGCGCGCTACTGGCAGAAGCTCGCCGGCAGCCGCGTGCGTTTCGGGCCCTACCAGGAGCTGGCGGCGCATTACCCTGACGTGCCCGTCGCGGAATTCCGGCGCGCCTCGCAATACATCGCCCCCGACGGCCGCCGGGCTGGGGCCGCCGAGGCCAGTTTCCTCACCCTGAGCCATGCGCCCGGCAAGCGCTTCTGGCTGACGCTATATCGCCGGCTACCGGGTTTTGCCGGGCTCGCCGAACTCGTCTACGCCTTCATCGCGCGCCACCGTCCGGCCGGCTACCGCATCAGCATGCTGCTGTGGGGCCGGGACTACGCGCCGCCGCGCTACGAGCTCGCCGCCTTCCTGTTCCTGCGCGGGCTGGGGCTGATCTACCTGGCGGCGTTCGTCTCGTTCGCTGTGCAGGCGCAGGGGCTGATCGGCAGCCACGGCATCCTGCCACTCGGCGAGTTCGCCGATGCCGTACGTGCCAGCACCGGCGCTAAGCGCTTCTTCCTGGTGCCGATGGCCTTCTGGTGGTCCACGAGCGACTTCGCCATCCAGGCGGTGTGCTGGGGCGGCGCTGCGCTGGCGCTGCTGTTGACCTGCAACCTGCTGCCGCGCATCAGCCTCTTGCTCCTGTACGGGCTGTACCTGTCGCTGCTCTATGGCGGGCAGGCGTTCATGACCTACCAGTGGGACGTCTACCTGCTGGAGGCAGGATTCCTCGCGCTGCTCATGAGCTTCGCCACCATGCCGGGCGTGTGGCTGCTGCGCTGGCTGCTGTTCCGCTTCATCTTCATGTCGGGCGTGGTCAAGCTGCTGAGCGGCGATCCCAACTGGTGGAATCTGTCGGCCCTGTCCTATCACTTCTTCAGCCAGCCGCTGCCGACACCACTCGCCTGGTACGCCGCGCACCTGCCGGCGGCGCAACTGCGCCTCGCCACCGGCGGCATGTTCCTCATCGAGCTGGGACTGCCGTTCCTGATCTTCTGCCCGCGCCGCCTGCGCTTCCTCGCGGCCGGCGGCATCCTGCTGCTGCAAGGCCTCATCCTGATCACGGGCAACTACAACTGGTTCAACCTGCAAACCATGTTGCTGTGCCTGCTGCTGTTCGACGATGCGGCGCTGCGCCGGATCGTGCCCCGGCGCCTGCTCGCGCGCCTGCCGCGGCCGCCGACACCCCGGCCACGCCGCGCGACGTCGCTCGTCGTCGCCGCCTGCGCCGCGCTCATGGTGCTGAGCAGCCTGGCGCAGATGGATGCGCGGTTCGGCGGCACTCCGCCCGCGCTCGCGCAGTGGCTCGAACACGGTGTCGAGCCGCTGCGCATCGTGAGCCCCTACGGCCTGTTCGCCGTCATGACGACGGAGCGCGACGAGATCGTCATCGAGGGCTCGTACGATGGCGTGGAGTGGCGCCAGTACGAGTTCCGCTACAAGCCGGGTGATGTGGCGCGGCGCCCACCCTGGAACATCCCGCACCAGCCGCGCCTCGACTGGCAGATGTGGTTCGCCGCTCTCGACGACCCGCGCCGGCTACGATGGTTTGCGCTGTTCCTGGCGCGGCTGCTGCAGAACGAGCCCACGGTGCTGGGGTTAATGGCTACCAATCCTTTCCCCGACAAGCCGCCGCGGTACGTGCGCGCCAAGTTCTACGCGTACACCTACACCGACGCCGCCGACAAGGCGCGGGGGCTCTGGTGGAACCGGCGCCTGCTCGGCCTGTACTTCCCGGCAGTGAGCCTCAAGCAGTGAACTGCGCCCGCCCGCGCGGGCGCAGCAGCCCCAGTGTCCCGGCCGGTGACGTCGGCGCGCCGGGGTCCGGCTCCGGCCTCGGCGCTCGCTCAGCGCGGTCCGTCACGATCTCCGTCGTCATCGTCGCTCACCTAGGCGACGCCGCGGAACACCGTGCCGTAGCTCGGCCCCGCCACCGTCCTGAAGCTCTCGCGCGCCACCCGTTTCGGTCATGGTCGTGGCCGCCAGATCATCGGTGATGCGCACGACTTTGTTGGGGTCGGCGCCATTGTCAGTGGATCTATTCGGAGGGCAGGACGATCTGCGGCGGCGCGCGCCGCCGCGACGCCTGCCCGAGTGAGTAGTACAGCAGCGCTGGCACCAGCAGGCCGACGATCCAGGAGATGTCCACACCGCCAAGGGGCTCGACGAGCGGGCCGGTGTAGAAGGAAGTCGCGAGGAACGGTAACTGCACCATGATGCCGATCAGGTAGATCACGATCCCGGTCGCATTCCAGCGGCCGTAACGGCCGTCGGGGTCCGACAGCGCCGGCACGTCGTAGCGCGAGCGCGTGAAGCAGTAGTAGTCGACCAGGTTGATCGCGCTCCAGGGGGTAAACACCGCCAGCAGACACAGGATGAATGTTTCGAACGCCTTGAGGAACGAGTGGCGCCCCGTCAGCGCGAGCAGCGTGGATATTCCCACCATGGCGATGATGTAGAGGAAACGGTGTCCGAGCGAGACGCGGACGCCGCGCCGCACGGCGCTCACCATGGTCGCCATCGACATGAAACTGCCGTAGGCGTTCAGGGCAGTCACCGTGACCTTGCCGAAGGCGATGCCGAAATACAGCAGGGCGGCGAGCACCCCCGTTGAGCCGAGCCCTACGATATAGGAAACCTCGTGGTGCTCGAACTGTCTGCCGGCCAATGCCGCCGCCAACACTCCGAAGGTCATGGAGATCTGCGAACCAATGACCGATCCCAGGCCCACGACCGCGAACACGCGCGCGGCTGACGTCTCTCGCGGCAGGTAACGGGAATAGTCGGCAACATAGGGCCCGTACGCGATCTGCCAGGAAGCGGACAGCGACATGGCCAGCAGGAACTGACGCAGCGAAAAATGCCGCTGGGCCAGCAGTGCCGCGATGTCGTGACTCGCCAGCAGGCGGCTGAACATGTAGAAAAAGACCACGATCCCGATGACACTCGCAACGCGGCCCAGCCCGTGAATCACGCGGTATCCGCACAGGGTGACGAGCACGATCAGGCCGCTGAAAATGACGATCCCCAGGGTGTCATCGATGTGCAGCAGCTGCCCGAGGGCCTGACCGGCGAGCACGGTGCCCGTCGCCGAAAAGCCAACGTACATCAGACATACGGCGACGATCGGGATGATGGCGCCGTAGATACCGAACTGGACGCGGCTGGAGATCATCTGCGGCAGACCGAGCTGCGGGCCCTGTGCCGCGTGCAGCGCCATCACCGCACCGCCGAGCAGCTGGCCGACGAGCAGCGCGACCAGCGACCAGAACACATCGCCGCCGAATACCACGGCCAGCGCCCCGGTCACGATCGCGGTGATCTGCAGATTGGCCGCGAGCCACAGAGTGAACTGGCTCGCGAGGCCACCATGGCGCTCGGCATCGGGGATGTAGTCTATCGAGCGGATTTCGACGGCCGCCGTCATCGCCCCGTTGCTCACGTCCGCCATCGCCTCTTCCTCCCCCGCGCCGCTGTTGACTCGGCTCCCCTCGCGCAGCAGAGGATCATGGGGCGCGCGGCCCGTGTCAAAGAGCGGCCGTCAGATCCGCCCGGGCCATCTGCTATCCTCAGCGTATCCGGCGCACAGGGGGACACATGCGCAGCGGTTTCTGCTACTCGGCCGTGCTGCTCGCGGCGCTCGCGACGGGCGCCATGCCCGTCTGGCCGGCGACGCTTATCCTCGTCAACGGCAAGGTCTGGACCGAGAACCCGAAGCAGCCCGAGGCCGAGGCCGTTGCCATCGACGCTAACCGCATCGTGGCGGTCGGCTCGTCGGCGGAGATGCGCAAGCTCGCCGGAGCGGGAGGCCGGATCGTCGACCTCGGCGGGCGGCGCGTCGTGCCAGGATTCAACGACGCGCACGTGCACTTTGTGTCCGGCGGCGACGCGCTGGCCTGCGTGCAGCTGCGCGACGCCGCCAGCGCCGGGGAATTCCGCCGCCGCATCGGGGACTATGCCAGGTCGCTTCCCACGGGCGCCTGGGTACGCAACGGCCTGTGGGACCACACGAACTGGACCCCGGCCTCGTTGCCGACCCACCAGCTGATCGACCCGGTCACGCCAGACAATCCCGTGTTCGTATGGCGCCTCGATGGCCACATGGCACTCGCCAACGGGCGCGCCATGAAGCTCGCCGGCCTGGACCGCAACACCGGGGACATACCCGGGGGCGAGATCGTGCGCGACAAGGACGGCAATCCGACCGGCATCCTCAAGGATCACGCCACCTCGCTGGTGGAGAGGGTCATGCCCGCGCTGTCGGTGCGTGAGCAGGATGCGGCGATGCAGGCGGCGATGCACGAGGCCGCGAGCCACGGCGTGACCAGCGTGCAGAACCTGTGGGATTCCACATCCGATACCTTTTCGGCGGCGAAATTGCGCGAATTTCAGAAGTTCGCGCGCGGCGGCCAGCTGACGGTGCGCATCTACCACGCTGCCCCATTGCCGGACTGGAAAGCGCTCGCCGCTGCCGGAGTGCAGGCAGGCTTTGGCAGTCCGTTGCTGCGCATCGGCAATCTCAAGAGCTTCGCCGACGGCGCATTGGGGTCTGAGACCGCCTGGATGGATGCGCCGTTCCTGGACCGCCCCGGCTACAGTGGCCTGGCGAGCGCTGACCTCGCGGATTCCGCCGCCTACTACGCCAGCATCCGGGGCGCCGACCACGCCGGCCTGCAGGTCTCCATCCACGCGATCGGTGACCGTGCCATCCACACGATACTCGACCTGTTCGAGCGCGCCGAAAAGGAGAACGGCGCCGCCGACCGCCGCTTCCGTATCGAGCACGTGCAGCATCTGCGGCCCGCGGATGCGCCGCGCTTTGCCGCGCTCGGGGTGATTGCCTCAATGCAGCCCTATCACGCCATCGACGATGGCCGCTGGGCTGAGAAGGAGCTCGGGCCGGTGCGCATCCAGTCGAGCTACGCCTGGCGCATGCTCCTCGATCACGGCGCCGTGCTGGCGTTCGGCTCGGACTGGCCGGTCGCGCCGCTCGACCCGCTGATGGGCATCTACGCGGCCGTCACGCGTCGCACACTTGACGGCAAGAATCGCAATGGCTGGGTGCCGAAGGAGCGCATCACGGTCGCCGAGGCAGTGCACGCCTACACGGTCGGCTCCGCATTCGCCGAGCATCAGGAGCAGATCAAGGGCTCGCTCGAGCCCGGCAAGCTGGCCGACCTGGCGGTACTCACTGAGGACATCTTCCACGTCGCACCTGCGGACCTCGACAAGGCCCGCATCTATATGACCGTGTTCGACGGCGCAGTGATCTATCGCAGCGGCGCCCGGCGGAAATGAGGGAGTCTGGCAGCCGAGCGGAATGCAGATCTGGTCCTGCTGCACGCCGACCCCGGTGGCTAACTCATCGATTCTTGCCCGCAGCCAATGACCCGCTCGATCGCGAGTCACTTACCTAACTGCGTCCTCCGCAGATGTCGCTCGCCCGGCGCGACGAGGGATCACGCGGACGGTTCCCATCATGCCGCCGTCCAAATGCTGAGCGATGTGGCAGTGAAACGGAAACACCCCGACGATGCGCGGATCGCGGAAGTCCATGCGCAGGGTGACGCTCGGATAGGGTCCAAATCCACGCCAGGCCGGAACGTCTACGGTGTCGAGCAAGTCCGGCTCCGCCACCTGCTGCTCGGAGCGCACCACCACGAAGAAATGCAGTTGGTGCACGTGGAACGTATGAACCTCACGCGAGCGATTCTCGATTTTCCAATCCTCTACCTCCCCCTGTCTGACAGCTATGTCGGCGTGCTCGCGGCTGGGATCAAAGACCGCGGGTGCGTGGCCCTCCCCGGTTATGAAAAAAGAGGTCCCTCCGTCCGAGGCCTGCGCTTCGGAAAAATACAGCGTCCGTGAGCGCTCCGCGCGTACCTCGGCAAGCGGTGCGCGGCGGACGGAAGCGGCGGGTCCCACCCGCACCGGTGGTGGCGGCGGCGACGGGAGCGCGGCCGCCGAAGATACAGTGATGGCCGCCAGTGGTCGTGTCGGGTCCCGATCAGCGGGCGGTGCGCCAACGGCACCGGGAGGCGAGACGGAGGCATCGTCGTCAGCCCCGCGGTTGACGTATCCGGTCATGAGCGTGCCGCTCGCAGCGGAATCCGGTGCCCGGACGATGAATTCGGCGCGCGCCCCTGGGGGCATGAAGATGAGCGTAGTGTCCCGCACGCGCTCCGGCGCGGCCGCGCGCCCGAGAGCAAGCGGGACACCGTCGCGTGCGACCAGACCCAGCAGCTGGCGTTGGCCGGCAAACTCGACGTACAGATAGAGGTAGGTGTCCGCTGAGGCGTTGAGCACGCGCCAGAACTCGTGCGCCCCCGGTCGCATCTCGAGCCGAGCCGGCACATAGCGTGGCCACCGAACTGGAACGTAGTTGATCGAGAGCTGTTTCGTCGGTCGCTGCGGGTCGCCGAACACCGCCGGCGGAGCGTTCGCCATCCACTCATCGCGTATGATGAAGACACGCTCCGGCAGGTCCTTGAGCTCTGGCACCAGGCGCTCGATGCCCTCGACCACGATCGCTCCGGATGCCCCGCCCAGCAGGTGCTGCTCGCTGAAGCCGTGTACGTGGGGATGGTACCAGTACAGTCCCGGCGCCTGCTGCGGAGCAATGCGCACGCGGTACTCGAAGGGCGGTGCACCGGGCTGCAGGAGCGTCCGCAGCGTTTCATCCTGGTGGCATACGGGCGGCAACGACAGTCCGTGGAAGTGCAGGTTTGTGGCTGCCGCGCTCATCGTTCCGCCAAGGCACGGGTCGCTGCGCGATGACGCCGACGCCGGTACTGTGGATGTCGATATCCGGTTCAGCAGCTTCAGGTAGAGCGTGTCTCCGGGACGCACCCGTAATGTCGGAGCCTGATGCCCCGCGGGATCGAGGTAGCAGTAGCGCCTATGGCCGAGCCCATCGCTCGTGCTGCTGATCGTCAGGGAAGCGTGCAGCTCACCCTTGTGGCTGCGCAGGTCAGCGGGCTGGGAGATCAAAGCAGCCGCTGCGGGTCGTGTGCATTGACCGTCTGCGAAGTCGTCCGCGCTGAGCGGCGGCGGGCTGGACTGCGCGGGCAACGCGCAACAGAAAAAGATGGCGCGGGTGAGCGTAAGACCCCAGCCAAGCCCAACGGCCCGAGGCCCGCGCTGCCTGGGAGCGACACCGGCGCTCTTATGCGCGGAAGCCAACGCGCGCTGCCGTAGCGGCACTCCACAACCTCCAATCCCGCAGTATCCATCGGGATTCTTCGCCAGATACTGCCGGTGATAGTTCGCGCGATGAGCGGAAATCCTGCGAAATCCCGGCGTCTACCGCGCAGGCAGGCCGCTACCGGTCGAGTTTCAGTAGAGCGCAGCGTCGCTCTGCGGTAGAGGCGTTGAATGGCACGGCGATTCATGGCCACCGCCGATTCGATGGCGGCCATGTTCGCGCCCGGAGCGCCCCTCGCGCCGTGCAGTCGGCATCTGCGGCCCGAGCTATTGCCGGTGGAGCTCCATATGATCCATGCCGTTGCACTCGTCGCGGACCTTGTTGTGCACGATCGAGGTGGCCATGTTGACCTCTTGCTGGTCGCTGTTGCTCAGCAGGCGCAGGTAGCCCTGCGCATCGCTGCCGGCGGGAGGCGTGGGCTCGTCGCTGCCGGCCTGCTCCGCGGCGCGCCACGCCGTGATCCAGCCCTCGAGCTGCTGACGTTGCTCCGCCGCGATCGAATTGCGCTTTGTCGAGAGTTTGTCGGCGAGCTCCTTGGCGCGGAAGCCTTTCGTCCGGTCGAAGCAGGCCAGCGTGCCGCTCTTCTCAAGGTAGTCGGCCTGCGTCGCCGAGCCCGCAGTGTACTTGCGCGGCGTGAAGGGATGCGCGTCCAGCCACGCCTGCGCTGCGGAGTTGGCGGCCCCGGCATCTGCCGGCGGCGCATTGCGCTGGGCGCGGCGCTGGTCGTGCATGGCCGCCAGCTCCTGCGCACGGGCCGACGCGTCGGCGGTTTGTGTCGCTCCGCCGCCCTGACAGCCCGCCATGACCTGCTGCGTCCGCGCCACCTGTTCTTGGCTCATCGCCAATTGCTCGTTGGTGTCCAGACGCGTCATGTAACGCATGGGGTTCTTCGGATCGGGCGAGCGGGGCATTGTGGTTGCGCCGCTGGCTTGCGCGGCGCGTACAACGACGATGTCCTCGTCCCAGGCCTTGCGCTCCTGCGCCGCCAGGTTCGGCATCGACGCCAGCTTCTTCTCCATGTGTTCGGCCATGATCTGCCATCGCACGCCCTTCGTGGCGCCCATGCACGCGCTGCGCTGCTCCCTGGCCGTGGCTACATGTGCGGGAGCCGCCGCGTGCAGCAGATCCGGCAATGGCACGCGCGTATCGATGGGCGCGTGGCGCCGCCCAGCGGGGTCCGAGAACTGCGACATGCCACCGTACTGCGCCTCGCACTTCTCATGCACCTCGTTGGCGAAGCCGTTATACGCGCCGCTGACTTCCTGCTGCTCCTCATCACTCATCTCGAGCAGGTAGCGCTGGCTATTTTTCGGATCGGGCGCCGGTACTTGCTGACCGGCAGCCTTGGCATTCAGCCAAGCGGCGTCTTCCTGGATCTTCTTGCGCGCATCCTCGGAAAGGTCCGGCGAGTGGTCGAGCTTCCGTTGCAGGACCTGCGCGTGGAGCTTTTCCTGCGCGCCGGCGGTTTGCGCCATGCAGCCATTGTAATCGTCCAGCCCGTGCAGATTCGTCGCACCCTGGGCGCCTGAGAGCGAGCCGCCGCCGGGCTGGGGCGACGCAGGCTGACTCTGCTGTGTTGGATGGGAACCCGCCTTCAGCTTCGCGGCCGCGTCACTGAGCTTATCGAAAATGCTCTGCGACCAGGCCGCCGGAGCGAGCACTAAGATGCCGATGCAAGTCAATGGGACGAACTGCTTCATCTTGCCCCCTTGCCCGACGCCGGTTTCGACCGGACGAATTATGGAGCCACCAAGCCTCAACTCGACGGTATTGTAACCGCCCCACGGAATCCGCAGCGACTTCTTCCCCGAGAGCTATGGAATTTCCGCGAAATCCCCGCAGTTAGCTCCTCCCCGTAGCACGCCCTGGGGCGACTTCCGGTCGACTTCAATCGTCGTTCCGCCGATAGACCCGCGCTCACTTCAAACGGACTGCCATGCCGCCATCCGCAGCATGTGGCTGAGGTTTGATTCTGGCAACTTGCTTGTCGACCTTATCTTGGCCATTTCCAGATCGAAGTGCAGCGGCAAATCGATCCAAAACCCATCGGAAGTGCCGAAACAGGCCGAGAGCAACACCGCCCTCGGCGTCGCTTCGACTACGCCTTCTCCCCCATTATTCTCTGTCAGCTTGCCGGATTGCGCGCCGTGACGATCCACACCGCGCCATCGATCATCACCGACCGCTCACCGGGGCAGCCCGCGAAGGCGGCACGAACCGCTGCCGAGGCGCGGGCGCGGATGTCGTCGGGCTGATCAGCGAGAGCACGCGACAGCGGGCCGACCTCGAGTGTCATCTCTACCGCGTCGTCGATCGCCGCGTCCCGCGTCTCCCCCTTGCCAAACGGGATGGAGGCATCGAATGGCGCGATAGCGACATCGGTGAAGCCAGCCGCCGTTAGAATATGCGCCACCCGCCCCTGGTCGCCAAACGAGAACGGGCCGGGCGCTTCGGGATCGGGCGGCGCCATCGGCGGGACGATGCCCTTGATCGCGCCTATCGGCAAGCGCACCCAATCGTTCTCGGCCATGCCGCGCCAGCAGACGAAAGCGACCCGCGCGCCCGGCTTGAGCGCCCGGCGCATATGAGCGAACGCCGCTGTAGGATCGTCAAAGAACATCACTCCGAAGCGCGAGAACAGGATGTCGAACGCGCCCTCGGGCAACTCGGTGCTGCTGGCGTCGGCCACCTGGAACAGGGCCGGCGTATCCTGCGGCGCTAGCGCGCGCGCTCTACCGATCAGCGGTGCGGATATGTCCATGCCTAGCACATGGCCCCCAGCGCCGACGCGGGCGGCCAGATCCAGACTAGAAGCCCCCGCGCCGCAGCCGACGTCCAGCACGCGTTCGCCTATGGCGGGCGCGGCGGCTTCGATCGCGGCCTGGCCGAACTCCGCCATCATTGCATCGAGCCGGGCCTGGTAAGCGACCCAGCGCTCCCCGCTTTGGCCATTCCAGTCGGCTACTTGATAAACATTTTTCTCTGCCATGCCATATCCTTGTTCTGATCCGTTCTTAACTAGGTTATCCGCCCGCGTGGTCGTTGCCACCGTGCGCGGCGATGAACATGGCGACAGCCGACCGGCAATAGGATTCGATTTCGTTGTCGTCCTCTGCTCTCGCCTCATCGAAGCGTGCGATGATCAGGAGATCGGATCCTTTGAAAAGCGCGGCAAACAAACGGGCGGACCGCAGAGGATCGGGCACGTTCAGAACCGCCTTCGTGTGCAACTGACGCAACAGGGCCTCGATTTGGGCGATGACATGGGCGGGGCCGGCTTCGTAATGGAGCTTGCTTAACGACTTTTGCTTCGTCTTGTCGGCCATGATCATGGCTTCGACACTGCGGACGTCCGAACTCAACAGCGTGCGAAGCAGGGATGACCCCACCGCCATGAGCTGATCTTCGGCCGAACCGTCGACACCTTCAAAAAGCGCCTGTGGTGCAAACTGATGGCAGCGCGTCGCGATGGCCGCGCTGAACAGCGCCTCCTTGTTCTCGAAGTGCCGGTAAATGCTGAGCTTGGATATCTTCGCCCGCTGGGCGACCTTGTCCAATGTCGTCGCTTGAAAACCCAATTCCACAAAGAGTTCGCACGCGGCGTCGACTATCGTTTGGCCAAGCGCCTCGTTGGTGGGCCGGCCGCGCCGGCCCTGGCGATTTACGGTCACGACAATTTCAATCCTTGACAGTATCCTAATTCTTGAATTACGATACCACGTAGTATCTTAAATGTGCAAGCCAATGGGTAGGTTTGAACCGTCCTCCAAATCAAGTTTCCCCGGACTGCCCGGCCATATCGAATGCGGCATTGTCCGGCCGATCAACACAGTGGCGGCCCGACTTTCTCGCAAATGCCGAAGCCCTGCTCGCTGCCCGTCTCGAGCGCGTATCGCTGGATGATATTTCGCGCCAGGCCCAACCCGACCCCCCTCCATCCACGACACGGAGCCCATCACCATGGATGACGTCATCATCATCGGCGGCAGCTTTGCCGGTCTCGCGAGCGCCCTGCAGCTCGGCCGTGCCCGCCGCAAGGTCACCGTTCTCGATACCGGCCTGCCGCGCAACCGCTTCGCCGGCCACTCGCATGGTCTGCTCGGCCACGATCACAAG
>Ga0070681_10003070_pt1 | contig 15491 bp, 15 predicted proteins | sample KBSC83BmetaG_FD_65650 | JGI IMG/M metagenome (GOLD analysis project Ga0070681, IMG submission 65650) | Corn rhizosphere microbial communities from Kellogg Biological Station, Michigan, USA - KBS C8-3B metaG | ecosystem: Host-associated > Plants > Roots > Rhizosphere | place: USA: Michigan...
GCGGGGGATTTCCCTCGGGAACGGAGGCCACAAGGACGTGGAGGCGGCGATCCGCGCCCACGGCAATTTGATCGAATGGGCGCCGCTGGTCCTGCTCCTGATCTACCTGCTGCACGGCCCGTCCGGAGACCGGATCGTCGCCATCCTGGCGATCGTATTCACGCTCGGTCGCCTGGCGCACGCCGGCGGCATGCTGGGCGTCGTGCCGTCGGGCCGGATCGCCGGGTCGGTCGTGACCACGGTCGTCACGGCGGTGGCGTCGGTGATGCTGGCGCTGGCAGGCCTTCGGGCGCTCTGAGCGGAGACGTCGTTTGCCGCAGCTGCTCGCGAACCTCTGGAAGATCGCGCTCGAGTCGTTCTACGGCTTCTTCGACAACCGCCTGTCGACCTCGGCGGCGGCGATGGCGTTCTACACCATGTTTGCGCTCGGCCCGATCATGATCTTCTCGATCGCCATCGCCGAGCCGTTCGTCGGCAAGATGATCGCCCAGAAGGCGATCTTCGACGCGCTCTCCACCATCGTGGCCCCCGAGCACCTGAGGGGCATCCAGCGCTATGCCTCGGAGGACCTGTTCCGCGGCGGCGGCATCGCCGCGCTCATCGGCGCGGGCGTGCTGCTCTACACCGGCAGCCGCGTGTTCGTGGAGCTCGACGACAGCATCAACGTGATCTGGCGCGGCGCCATCACGCGCAAGATCCATCCCGTGCTCGCCAGCCTGAAGTCGCGCGCGCTGGCGCTGGTGCTGATGATGGCGCTCGGCCTGCTGCTGATCGCCGTCATCGTGACCTCGGTCGCCCTCTCGGCCTACGCCGGCGCGCTCGAGGCGTTCCCGATCCTGGGCGAATGGATCGGCCCGGCGATCTCGGGCTTCGCCCACTACGGCATCCTGACGCTGTTCTTCACCGTCATCTACAAGTGGCTGCCCGCGACCTACGTGCCGTGGAAGTTCGCGCTGATCAGCGGCGCGGTGAATTCCCTGCTGTTCGCCGCCGGCAATCGCGCGCTGGTCTACTACTTCGAGGCCACCAACCTCACCTCGGCGTTCGGCGCCACCGCGGGCTTCGCCGCCATCATGGTGTGGATGTACTGGACCTCGCTCACCATCCTGATCGGCGCCCAGGTCGGCCGCTGCACCCGCGACGTCTTCGCCGACATCTTCGCCCCCGCCCGCACCCTGCCGACGCGCGAAGGCTGACTTTCCGCAATTCGGGCAGGTGAAACCGCCGTGTGCTCACGGCTGAAGCCTGATCAAAAGTATGACCTGGATGAAATTGAGAGATTGAGAGATCAGAGAGTTCTGTGACCAGCTGCCAAGAGCATGCCCGGGTCGGAGCATACCGGGCTGAAGCAGGTGCCCGAAGTGCGGGAAATCAAAACATGGTGGCGAGGACTCGATCCGGCGGCTTGTGGCCGTCGGCCCAGGTCTTGATGTTGATCAGGACCTTCTCGCCCATCTCGATGCGGCCCTCGAGCGTGGCCGAGCCCATGTGCGGCAGCAGCACGACGTTGTCGAGCTCGAGGAACTTCGGGTTGATCTGCGGCTCGTGCTCGAACACGTCGAGGCCGGCACCGGCGAGGTCGCCGGCCTTGAGCATGCGCACCATGGCGTTCTCGTCGATCACCTCGCCACGCGCGGTATTGACGATGATGGCGCTGGGCTTCATCAGCTTGAGCCGCCGCGCCGACAGCAGGTGATAGGTTGCCGGCGTGTGCGGGCAGTTGACCGAGACGATGTCCATGCGCGCCAGCATCTGGTCGAGGCTCTCCCAGTAGGTGGCGTCGAGCTCGCGCTCGATCTCGGCGTGGACGCGCTTGCGGTTGTGATAGTGGATGGCCAGGCCGAAGCCCCTGGCGCGCTGGGCCAGGGCCCGGCCGATGCGGCCCATGCCGACGATGCCCATGCGCTTGCCCTGCACGCGCGCGCCCAGCATCGAGGTCGGGCTCCAGCCGGTCCACTTGCCGGCGCGCACCAGCCGCTCGCCCGCGCCCATGCGGCGGGCGGTGGCGAGCACCAGCGCCATCGACATGTCGGCGGTGTCCTCGGTCAGCACGCCCGGCGTGTTGGTGACGGTGATGCCGCGCTGGCGCGCGGTGTCGAGATCGATGTGGTCGACGCCGGTGCCGAAGGACGCGATCAGCTTCAGCCGCGGCCCGGCCTGGGCCAGCACGCGGCTGTCGATGCGGTCGGTGACGGTGGGCACCAGCACGTCGGCCGTCTTCACCGCCTCGACCAGCTGGGCCTGGGTCAGCGCCTTGTCGTCGGCGTTGAGCCGGGCGTCGAACAGTTCCATGAGCCGCGTTTCGATCGCGTCGGGCAGTTTCCGGGTGACGATCACCAACGGTTTTTTCTTGGCGCTTGGCGGCATGTACAGTCCGATTAGCAATTCCCTCGCCGCCTTGTCCAGCGACCCGCCCGCGGGAAGCGTTTGCGGCGAAAAAGCCGGTTGTTTCATGTGCTTGTCGTCTGCCGCGCAGTTTTAGGGTAATATTGCCGACGCATGCGCATTCGAGCGTTCCTGGCTGGCTTGCTGGCTTTTCTGCTGGCGGGCGGCATCGCCCTTGCCGCCGAACCCCCGATCCACAGGGGGTCGGGGCTGCCTATTCCCCGTTTTGCCTCGCTGAAGTCCGACCAGGTCAATGTCCGCAGCGGCCCGGGCCCGCGCTATCCCATCGACTGGGTGTTCAAGCGCAAGCTGATGCCGGTCGAAATCGTCGCAGAGTACGAGAACTGGCGGAAAATCCGCGATTGGCAGGGCGCCAGCGGCTGGGTCTACCAGGGCCTGCTGACCGGCAAGCGCGGCTTCGTCGCCACCGCCAAGGAGACCAAGGTGTTCCGCACGCCTGCCCTCTCGGCCGAGGTCGTGGCCAAGCTCGAGCCCGAGGTGATGGGCGAGATCCGCTCGTGCCAGGGCGACTGGTGCCGGGTGACCGCCGGGGGGATCAGCGGCTGGGTCGAGCGCGCCGAGATCTGGGGCGTCTACAAGTCCGAGCCGATAAACTAGCCCCTCCGTCGAGCGGGACGTAGAAGGGTCACCGTGGTCCACGCCGTCAGCGCCGCTTTCCTGAAGAACGAGCACATGTCCCCGCCGGCGGCGGGGCTGGCGCTGCTGCTGCATATCGCCGTGGCGCTGCTGATCTTCTGGGCGCCCGTCCATCATCCCGTCGACACCACCGAGGCGCCGATCGAGGTGACGATGGAGGCGCCGCCGCCGCCCGAGCCCAAGCCCGTGCCCGAGGCGCCCAAGCCGCCGCCGCCCCCGCCGCCGAAGGCTCAACCGGTGCCGCCGTCCCTGCCCGGCCTGGTGCCGCCCGGCCCCATCGGTCCCAAGAGCACGGCGCCGCCGATGGAGCGCGGAGAGACGACGCGCGAGCTGCCCTCGCAGAAGTCCGAGAAGCCCACTCCCAAGGAGGAACCGGCCCAGCCGCCACCGCCGCCGCAACAGGCGACGGCCCGTCCGGCCGAACCGACCCCTCCGCCGCCCCCGCCGCCGGCGCTCGAAAAGGAACTGCCGCCGATCGAGGCGCCGCCGCCGCCGGTGACGTCGCGCGACATGCCGCAATTCTCGCCGCCCCAGCCCAAGCCGGAACCCAAGCCCGAACCCAAGCCTCAGCCTCAGCCTCAGCCTCAGCCTCAACCTCAGCCCAAGCTCGAGGCCAGGCCCGAGCCGCCACGGCCGCGGCCGGCGCCACAGCCGCTCGCGCCGTCACCGCTGTCGCATCTGCCGCGCAACACGCCGTCGCAGCGCCCGAACGAGCCGCCGCGCTCGACGTTCGTCAATCCGGCCGACACCTACGCGCAGAACACGGCGGCCGATTCCTACCTGCAACGCGTTGCCGCCCAGGTGAGCCGCTATCAGGCCGAACTGATCGGCACGACGGCCAACGACTATGTCGTGGCGCGCTTCACCATCGCCCGTAACGGCCGTCTGCTGGGGATCTCGATCGTGAAGTCGAGCGGCAAGCAGTCGCTCGATCGGGGCCTGATCACGGCGTTCCAGACGGTCGCACCCTTCCCGCCCTTGCCGGCCGACCTTCCCGGCGAGTCCGCCACCTTCACGCTGACCTTCGGCCCGCGCTTCCGGCAATAGCGGCGTCTCAGTCGAAATCGGCCGACAGGGCCTGGCGCACGGCGGCGGGCATGGTGGCCATGTGGCCATAGTTGGGATGGTCGAAGCCCACCACGACATCGTCCTTGCCGCCCTTGAAGGCCGCGATCTGCGCCGCGGTGAAGGGAAAGCGCATGAACTGCACGGACGAGGCCTTGCCGTCCTCGCGCGAGCGCTCCTGGTCGCCCTCGGCCACGCCGCGCACGGTCTCGCCGCCGACCTTGATGAAGGCCTTGTGCTCGATGCCGCCCAGCGTGCCCAGCGCGCGGGCGCGGCGCACGGGGTCGTCGATCTCGAACATCACCGTGGCCACCAGCTCGGCGCCCTGCGGGATCAGCGGATTGTAGGCCGCCAGTTCGTCGGGTAGCTGCGCGGCACCGCCCTTCTCGATGAACAGCATCTCCTGCACCTGGTGCAGCATGGTGGCGTAGGACTCGAAGTAGAAGGTCGCGAACGGCCCGACCTCGAGCCGGCGGGCCTTCTTGATCTCGCTCATCTGCTTGCGGCGGTCGGCGCGTTGAGCGGCATACTGCGCCAGCGGCACGATCGCCGACGGCTCGATCTTGCGCGGTGTCATCGCGGTCACTCCTTCGTCAGCCCGTAGGCGCGCGCGAGAATTTCGATCGGATGCTCGGCGCGGAACGGCTTGGGCCTGGTCTCTCCCGCTTCCATCTCCATCACCTGCATGAGGTGATCGGCGGCCAGCGGGCATTCCGACGCGACATGCGCGGTGTCGTTCTTCAGGGCCGCCTGCGCGGCCGGCTTGCCGACCTTGACGGCGATGTCGAAGTTCCCGGTGCGGGCGCCCCAGATGCCGCCATGGCCGCTGCAGCGCTCGATCACGGCGACGCGGGTCTTGGGGATCAGGCGCAGCATCTCGGCCGCCTTCGGGCCCATGTTCTGGGCGCGCGCGTGGCAGGCCAGGTGCATGGAGATGCCGCCCTCGACCGGCTCCAGCCCCTCGGCCAGGCCGTGCTTCCTGGCGACGTCGACGACGTACTCCGACAGGTCGAACGTCGCCTGCGCCAGCCGGTCGATCGCCGGATCCCGGGGCAGGATCAGCGGCCACTCGAACTTCAGCATCAGCGCGCACGACGGCGTCAGCGCCACGATGTCGTAGCCCTTGTCGACCCACGGCAGCAGCTCGTCCGAGACCTTGCGCGCCGCGGCCGCGACCGCATCGATGTCGCCGAGCTCGAGCCGGGGCATGCCGCAGCAGGCCGGATGCAGGACTTCGGTCTCGATGCCGTTGTGCGCCAGCACCGCGCGCGTGGCCGCGCCGATCTCGGTGGCGTGGAAGTTCACGAAGCAGGTGGCGTAGAGCACCGCCTTGCGCTTGCCGAAGGCGGGCGCCGCCTCGTTCAGCGTCGCGCCCTCGCGCAGCGCGCGGAGCTCGAACGTCTCGCCAGCCTGCTTGGGCAGGCGCGCGCCATGATGGATGCCGGTGACCTTCTCCAGCGTGCGGCGCACCGGCGTGTTGCGCTCGTCGGTCGCCCAGTTCATCAGCGGCGCCACGAAGGTGCCGAGGCGGCCGGATTTGTCGGTGTCGGCAAGCTGGCCCTCGACGAAGCCAATGCCGTTCTTGCGCGCCCTGACCGCGCGGTGGCGCAGCATGAGGTGGGGGAAGTCGAGCGCCCAGGCGTGCGGCGGCACATAGGGGCACTTGGTCATGAAGCACATGTCGCACAGCGTGCAGGCTTCCTCGACCTCGGCGAATTTCTCCTTCGGCACGCCGTCGAGCTCGCCGCTCGGGCTGTTGTCGATCATGTCGAACAGCCGCGGAAAGGAATCGCACAGGTTGAAGCAGCGGCGGCAGCCGTGACAGATGTCGAAGACGCGCTCCATTTCCTTTTCGAGCGCGGCTTCGTCCCAGAACCAGGGCTCCTGCCAGCCGAGGGGAAACCGGACGGGGGCCTCGAGACTGCCTTCGCGCATGATCGATCCGCTTCAGTGCTGTTGGTCGGACGAAAAAGGGGACCCTCGCGGGTCCCCTTCGGCAAGCCTGCGGGGCCTTAGGCCATCGTGTCGAGGGCCTTCTGGAAGCGGCCGGCGTGGCTCTTCTCCGCCTTCGCCAGCGTCTCGAACCAGTCGGCGATTTCGCCGAAGCCTTCCTGGCGCGCGGTGCGGGCCATGCCCGGGTACATGTCGGTGTACTCGTGCGTCTCGCCGGCGATCGCGGCCTTGAGGTTGTTGTCGGTCGGGCCGATCGGCAGGCCGGTCGCCGGATCGCCGCTGACCTCGAGGAACTCGAGATGGCCGTGCGCGTGGCCGGTCTCGCCTTCGGCCGTCGAGCGGAAGACGACGGCGACATCGTTGAAGCCTTCGACGTCGGCCTTCTGTGCGAAGTACAGATAGCGGCGGTTGGCCTGGCTCTCGCCCGCGAACGCTGCCTTCAGGTTGTCTTCGGTCTTGGATCCCTTGAGATTCGCCATGGTCCTTCTCCCTTGCCTTCTCGAACGCAAAAAACGCCTTACGCGGAGAATATTGGGGGCGAAGAAGGGAGGCGTCAAGCAGTTTAGAACAATTCTAAAAACTGCAAACGATTCGCAATTGGCGGGCCTTTTACGACCCTGGCCGTGGTCCTAGCGGCGGACGCGCACGATCACGTCGACACGCGACAGGCGCGTGCCCTTGGGCGGCGTCGGCAGGCCCGCGATGGTCACCTTCTCCGACGGAAAATCGTGCAGCTCGCCGTCGGTCTCGACGAAGAAGTGGTGGTGATGGCCGATGTTGGTGTCGAAATAGGACCTGCCCGGCGCCACCACGACCTCGCGCAGCAGCCCGGCATCGCGGAACTGGTTCAGTGCATTGTAAACGGTCGCGAGCGACACCGGGTTGCGGGCCGCCTTCACTTCCGCATGCAGTCCCTCGGCCGTGACGTGCCGGTGGCTGCCCTCGAACAGCGCGCGCGCCAAGGCCACCCGCTGGCGGGTCGGACGCAAGCCCGCGCTGCGGAGCCGGGCGGCAAGATCTGGACTGGTGCCGGACATGATGTGTCCCATATGTAGGCACTGCGACGGCTTCTGGAAAGGGTCGAATCCGGCCGATTCGCCGGTTTGCGCAAGGCGTCCGGCCTCCCTATTCTGCCGTCGATCCGTAGCGGAGACGCCCGAGCGTGAGTGATAAGAAGAGCAGTTATACTTTCGAAGACCTGATCGAGTGCGCCAAGGGCAACTTGTTCGGCCCGGGCAACGCGCAGCTCCCGCTGCCGCCGATGCTGATGTTCGACCGCATCGTCAAGATCGACGAGACCGGCGGGAAATACGGCAAGGGCGAGATCGTGGCCGAGCTCGACGTCAAACCCGATCTTTGGTTCTTCGCCTGCCATTTCAAGGGCGATCCGGTGATGCCGGGCTGCCTGGGCCTCGACGCGCTGTGGCAGATGGCGGGCTTCTTCCTGGGCTGGATGAAGGCTCCGGGCCGCGGTCGCGCGATCGGCGTCGGCGAAGTGAAGCTCACCAGCATGATCGTGCCGACGGTCCGGAAACTCACCTATCACGTGCACATGAAGCGCGTGATCCTGCGCCGCCTCGTCATGGGCGTCGCCGACGGCTTCGTCACCGCCGACGGCGTTCCTGCCTACGAGGCAATCGACATGAAGGTCGGCCTGGTCAAGGACGCCGCGCCCGCCGCGGCGGCGGGCTGACGGACATGAAACGTGTCGTCGTCACCGGGCTCGGGATCGTCTCGTCGATCGGCAACAATGCCGCCGAGGTCACCGAGTCGCTCAAGGCCGGCAGATCGGGCATCGAGTTCGTCCCGCAGTACCGCGAGCTCGGCTTCCGCAGCCAGGTCGCGGGAACGCTGAAGCTCGACGTCGAGGAACTGGTCGACCGCCGCCTCATGCGCTTCATGGGCAATGGCGCGGCCTACGCCTATCTGGCGATGAAGGAAGCGATCGCCGACGCCGGCCTCGGCGACGCGGAGATCTCCAACGACCGCACCGGGCTCGTGGCCGGTTCGGGCGGCCCGACCACCGGCGCCATCGTGCAGGCAGCCCTCACGACCAAGGAGAAGGGGCCCAAGCGCGTCGGCCCGTTCCAGGTGCCGCGCGCCATGTCGAGCACGGTCTCGGCCAACCTGGCGACCGCCTACAAGATCAAGGGCCCGAGCTACTCGATCAGCTCGGCCTGCTCGACCTCCGCGCACTGCATCGGCAACGCCGTCGAGAACATCCAGCTCGGCAAGGCCGACCGCATGTTCGCCGGCGGCGGCGAGGAGCTCGACTGGACGCTCTCGGTGCTGTTCGACGCGATGGGCGCCATGTCGTCGAAGTTCAACGACACGCCGGAGCGCGCCAGCCGCGCCTACGACCGCGACCGCGACGGCTTCGTGATCTCGGGCGGCGGCGGCATGCTGGTGCTCGAGGACCTCGAGGTCGCCAAGGCACGCGGCGCCAGGATCTACGCCGAGGTCGTGGGCTATGGCGCCACGTCCGACGGCGCCGACATGGTCGCGCCCTCGGGCGAGGGCGCGCTGCGCTGCATGAAGCTGGCGATCGACGGCTTCCCCGGCGGGGCGCGGCGCAACGCGCCGGTCGACTACATCAACAGCCACGGCACGGCGACGCCGGTCGGCGACATCACCGAGCTCGACGCGATCCGCAAGGTGTTCGGCGACAAGCTGCCCACCGTGAGCTCGACCAAGTCGATGGCCGGGCACAGCCAGGGCGCCACCGGCGCGCATGAGGCGGTCTACTCGCTGCTCATGCTGAAGAACGATTTCGTGGCGCCGTCGATCAACATCGAGAACCTCGACCCCGGCGCCGAGGGATATCCGATCGCACGCACGCGCATCGACAACGCCGGCCTGCACACGGTGATGTCGAACAGCTTCGGCTTCGGCGGCACCAACGCCTGCCTGCTGTTCTCGCGTTACGACAATTAGCAAGAAGAACCCGATGCCCAACGATCGCCCCCTCTCCGCCGCACCCGATGCCGCCGGCGGACCGGGCCCGTCGAGTCCTGCGAATCCCGCGGCAGCGTCGAAATCCAAGGCGTTGCCCGACGTGCCGAAGCTGATGGCCGGCAAGCGCGGCCTGATCATGGGCGTGGCCAACGAACGCTCGATCGCCTGGGGCATCGCGCAGGCGCTGCACGGCGCCGGCGCCGAACTGGCCTTCACCTACCAGGGCGCGGCGTTCGGCAAGCGCGTGCTGCCGATGGTCGGGAAGATCGGCGGCAAGGTGATCGGCGAGGCCGACGTCGAGAACGAGGAGAGCCTCGACCGGCTGTTCGAGAGCCTGAAGAAGGACTGGGGCCGGCTCGACTTCGTGGTCCATGCCATCGCCTTCTCCGACAAGGAGGAGCTGAAGGGCCGTTACGTCGACACGACCAAGGCCAACTTCCAGCGCAGCCTCACCATCTCCTGCTTCTCGTTCACCGACATCGCGCGCCGCGCGCTGCCGCTGATGACCGAGGGCGGCAGCCTGATCACCCTGACCTACGAAGGCGCCACGCGGGTCATGCCGTCCTACAACGTGATGGGCGTCGCCAAGGCCGCCCTCGAGGCGAGCGTGCGCTATCTCGCGGCCGACCTCGGCCCGCAGGGCGTGCGGGTGAACGCCATCTCCGCCGGACCGATGCGCACCCTGGCGGGCGCCGTGATCGGCGGCGCGCGCTATGTCTACCGCGTGTCGCGCGATGCCGCGCCGCTGCGCCGCAATGTCGAGCTGACCGACGTCGGCGGGGCCGCGCTCTACTATCTGTCGGACCTGAGCGCCGGCGTCACCGGCACGGTGCACTTCGTCGATGCCGGCTACCACGCCATCGGCCTGCCCCCCGACGGCACCGCGGCGCCGAGCGATAACGGCGAGTAGCGGGGCGCGCGACTCCCGTCGCGCGTTCTTTCATTCTGCAACGCATGACGCGCCACCGGAGTGACGCGCCCCCAGCGAAACAAAAACGGCGGCCTCTCGGCCGCCGTTCTTCATTCGATGAGGACCGGGCCTACTCGGCCGCGGGGGCCTCCACAGGCTGTGGCTTGTTCGAGATGTCCTCGCCCGTCTCCTGGTCGACGGCCTTGACGCTGAGGCGGACCTTGCCGCGATCGTCGACGCCCAGGACCTTGACCTTCACCTGGTCGCCTTCCTTGACGACGTCGGTGACCTTGGCGACGCGGCGCGGCGCCAGCTCCGAGATGTGCACGAGACCGTCGCGCGCGCCCAGGAAGTTCACGAAGGCGCCGAACTCGACGGTCTTCACGACCTTGCCGTTGTAGATCACGCCGATTTCCGGCTCGGCCACGATGCCCTTGATCCAGTCGATGGCCTTCTGGCCGGCCGCGGCGTCGACCGCGGCGACCTTGATCGTGCCATCGTCCTCGATGTCGATCTTGGTGCCGGTCTGCTCGGTGATCTCGCGGATCACCTTGCCGCCGGTGCCGATCACTTCACGGATCTTGTCCTTCGGGATCTGGAACTGCGTGATGCGCGGCGCGTTCGAGCTCACGCCCTCACGTGCGCCGCCCAGACCCTTGGCCATTTCGCCGAGGATGTGGATGCGGCCGTCCTTCGCCTGGCCCAAAGCGACCTTCATGATCTCCTCGGTGATCGAGGTGATCTTGATGTCCATCTGCAGCGAGGTGATGCCCTTCTCGGTGCCCGCGACCTTGAAGTCCATGTCGCCGAGGTGATCCTCGTCGCCCAGGATGTCCGACAGGACGGCGAAGCGGTCGCCTTCCTTGATCAGGCCCATGGCGATGCCGGCCACCGGACGCTCCATCGGAACGCCGGCATCCATCAGCGACAGCGAGCCGCCGCAGACGGTCGCCATCGACGACGAGCCGTTCGACTCGGTGATCTCCGACACGATGCGGATGGTGTAAGGGAACTTCTCTTTCGACGGCAGCATCGGGCGCAGCGCGCGGAAGGCGAGCTTGCCATGGCCGATCTCGCGGCGGCCGGGCGACCCCATGCGGCGCACTTCACCCACCGAGTACGGAGGGAAGTTGTAGTGCAGCATGAAGTTTTCGCGGTACTCGCCCTCGAGCGCATCGATGATCTGCTCGTCCTGGCCGGTGCCGAGCGTGGCGACGACCAGCGCCTGGGTCTCGCCACGGGTGAACAGCGAGGAGCCGTGGGCACGCGGCAGCACGCCGACCTCGGCCACGATCGGCCGCACGGTCTTGGTGTCGCGGCCGTCGATGCGCTTGCCGGTGTCGAGGATGGCGGTGCGCACGACGTCGGCCTCGAGGTTGCCGAAGCCTTCGCCGAACGCGGCAAGGGCGGCATCGTCACCTTCGAACAGCTTCTTGGCTTCCGTCTTCACGGCGCCGATCTTGGCCTGGCGGGCCTGCTTCTGCGTCTCGGCAAAGGCATCGACCAGCTTGGCGCGCATGTCGGTCTTGAGCCTGGCGGCCACGGTCTTCGACGCTTCCGACGGGTCGGTGAGCGGCAGCGGATCCTTGGCGGCATGTTCGGCCAGCGAGATGATCGCGTCGATCACCGGCTGGAACGAACGATGGGCCTCCATGACGGCGCCCAGCATGATCTCCTCGGAAAGCTCCTGGGCCTCCGACTCGACCATCAGCACGCCTTCCTTGGTGCCGGCGACGACGAGATCCAGCGTGCTGGTCTCGAGCTGGGCCAGGGTCGGGTTCACGACGTACTTGCCGTCGAGGTAGCCGACGCGCGCGCCGCCGATCGGGCCCATGAAGGGCACGCCCGAGATCGTGAGCGCGGCCGACGTGGCGATCATCGCCAGGATGTCGGGATCGTTCTCGAGATCGTGGGCGAGCGTGGTCACGACGACCAGCGTCTCGTTGCGGTAGCTCTCGTGGAACAGCGGACGGATCGGACGGTCGATCAGGCGCGAGGTCAGGATCTCCTTCTCGCTCGGCCGGCCTTCACGCTTGAAGAAGCCGCCCGGGATCTTGCCGGCGGCGAAAGCCTTCTCCTGGTAGTTGACGGTCAGCGGGAAGAAATCGAGGCCGGGCTTCGGCTTCTTCTCGAACACGACCGCGGCCAGCACCGTGGTGCCGCCGTAGCTCGCAAACACCGCGCCGTCGGCCTGGCGCGCGATCCTGCCGGTCTCGAGCACGAGCTTGCGGCCGGCCCATTCCACTTCCTTGCGGAATACCTTGAACATATCAGACATTTTCCATCTTCCTTTCCTGCACGGTCGCCGCGCCCCCGTTCGGGTGCGACCGCCCGTCTGCGCCCTTGCGCCGACAGGACCGGGCCAGGCCTTTGCAACAAGCCCCTGCCTTCCCGGTTACTGCGAAGTCGAATCGTCCGGCCAAGTACAAACGGGAACCGGACAACGCGACACGAAAAGGCCTCGCCGAACGGCGAGGCCGGGTACTCAACGACGCAGGCCCAGGCGCTCGATCAGCTTGTCGTAGCGCTTGGAGTCGCGGTCCTTGAGATAGTCGAGCAGACGGCGGCGCTGGCCGACCATCTTCAGCAGGCCACGGCGCGAATGGTGATCCTTCGCATGGCCCTTGAAATGCTCCGTGAGATTCGAAATGCGCTCGCTCAGGATCGCCACCTGAACTTCCGGCGAACCCGTGTCGCCCTCGGCCTGCGCGTACGTCTTGATCAGCTCCGCCTTGCGGTCTGCCGTGATCGACATCGTATTCTCCTGAAAACTAAAGGTTGAAGACGCGCACCGGCTGGAGGGAGACGCCGTGCCCTGGAGAAAATTCCAGGCGGACCAGCGCCACCAGCTTCTGACCGCATTCGGCGCGAAGAAGTGCGCCGGACGGGGGTGCGTCCCGGGTCAAGAGGACAGGCTGGCCTTGGCGCAACCTGTCGGCTTGGGCCTCCGTCATGGCCAGCGCCGGGATGTCGTCCAGCGCGGTCGCGACGGGAGCCAGGGCCCCGAGAAGCCGGGAGTTATGCCCGAGGGCCTCCAGTTTGGAAAGCGAAATGGCCCCCTCCTCGCGGAACGGCCCGGCGACCGTCCGACGCAAGGCCGACAGGTGCCCGACGGTGCCCAGAACCAGCGCCAGATCGCGCCCGAGGGACCGGATATAGGTGCCTTTTCCGCAGCCAACCACGAAATCTGCGTGGTCCGCGTCGGGACGGTCCAGCAGCTCCAGCCGCCCGATCGTGACCTTGCGGGACTTCATCTCCACCACTTCGCCCGCCCGGGCCAGGTCATAGGCGCGCTGGCCGTCGATCTTGAGGGCCGAGAAGGCCGGCGGCGTCTGGTCGATCTCGCCCAGGAAGCCCGCCAGGGCGGCCCGGATTGCGGCGTCCGTCGGCCGGTTGTCGCTGGTGGCCGTCACCTCGCCCTCGCCATCCTCGGTCGAGCGGGCTTCGCCGAAGCGCAAGGTGAATCGGTATTCCTTGCGCCCGTCCATCACGAAGGGAACGGTCTTGGTCGCCTCGCCCAAGGCGATCGGCAGGACTCCCGTTGCCAGCGGATCGAGCGTGCCGCCATGGCCGGCCTTGGCCGCGCCGAACAGCCAGCGCACGCGGCCGACCGCGCTTGTCGAACCGAGGCCGATCGGCTTGTCGAGCACGACCCAGCCGTCGACCTTGTTCTTCACCCGCTTCACTGGAGGCGCTTCACTCGTCCTTGATGTCGCGCGCGACGTCGGGGCGGCGCAGCAATGTGCCGATCTTGTCGGCCTCGTCGAAGGTGCGGTCGAGCTCGAAGCGGATTTCCGGCGCGCTGCGCAGGCCCGCCTTCTCGCTCACCCGGCCGCGGAACCACGGCGCGGCGCGGCGCAGCGCCGCCAGCAGCCGGTCCTTGTCCTGGCCGCCCAGCGGCATGACGAAGGCGATGGCATTGCGCAGGTCGGGGCTGACGTCGACCGCAGTCACCGTGATCGTGGCGTCGCGCAGGTCGGGGTCGCGCATGTTGCCGCGCTCGAGGAGATCGGCCAGCAGGTGGCGGATCTCCTCGCCGACGCGCAGCTGGCGCTGCCCGGGGGTTCGGTTCTTTTCTCGATCGGCCGAGCTACGCCGTGACATGGCGCTACTCCGTTTCGGTCATTTGCTGTCGCGAGGTCCGCCGGCCCTAGAGGGTCGGCTGGACCGCCTCGACGTCGAAGCATTCGATCACGTCGCCGACCTTCATGTCGTCGTAGTTCTCGAACGCCATGCCGCACTCGAAGCCATGCTGCACTTCGCGCACTTCGTCCTTGAAGCGGCGGAGCGTCTTCAGCGTGCCCTCGTGGATCACAACGTTGTCGCGCAACAGGCGAACCTTGTTGCCGCGCGTGACCTTGCCGTCGGTGACCATGCAACCGGCGACGTTGCCGGCCTTGGTGACCTTGAAGATCTCGCGGATCTGCGCGTTGCCGACCAGCGTCTCCTTGAAGGTCGGATCGAGCAGACCGACCATCAGGGCCTGCATGTCCTCGGTGACCTTGTAGATGATGCTGTAGTAGCGGATGTCGACCTTGTCGCGCTTGGCGATCTCGCGGGCCTGCGGATTGGCGCGCACGTTGAAGCCGATGATCAGCGCACCCGACGCCTTGGCCAGCGTCATGTCGGCCTCGCTGATGCCGCCGACGCCGGAGTAGACGACGCGCGTGATCACCTTTTCGGTGCCGAGCTTGGACAGGGCGCCGGCCAGCGCCTCCGCCGAGCCCTGCACGTCGGCCTTGATCAGCACCGGCAGCTCCTTGGCCGTGCCCTCGCGGATGCCCTTGATCATCTCCTCGAGCGTGCCGCGGCCGCCCGCGGCGCGCGCCAGCTCGACCTGACGGTCGCGACGCGACCGGAAGTCGGAGATCTCGCGCGCACGCGCTTCGCTCTCCACGACATGGAACTCGTCGCCCGCCTGCGGCGTGCCGGCGAGACCCAGCACCTCGACCGGGAAAGCAGGTCCCGCGCTCTCGACAGCCTGGGCGCGATCGTCGACGAGACGACGCACGCGGCCCCATACGGCGCCGGCCACCAGCACGTCGCCCACCTTGAGCGTGCCGCGCTGGACCAGCACCGTCGCCACCGAACCGCGGCCCTGGTCGAGCCGGGCCTCGATCACCACGCCGTCGGCGGGGCGGTCGGGATTGGCCTTGAGCTCGAGCACTTCGGCCTGCAGCAGGATGGCTTCCTCGAGCTTGTCGAGGTTGGTCCGCTTGGTCGCCGAGACCTCGATCGACTGGACTTCGCCGCCCAGCTGCTCGACCTGGATCTCGTCGCGCAGCAGCTCGTTCTGCACCCGGCCCGCGTCGGCGCCCGGCTTGTCCATCTTGTTGATGGCCACGATGATCGGCACGCCCGCCGCCTTGGCGTGGGCGATCGCTTCCTTGGTCTGCGGCATGACGCCATCGTCGCCGGCAACGACCAGCACGACGATGTCCGTCACCTTGGCGCCGCGGGCGCGCATGGCGGTGAACGCCTCGTGGCCCGGCGTGTCGAGGAAGGTGATCTTCTGCTTCGACGGCAGGGTCACCTGATAGGCGCCGATGTGCTGGGTGATGCCGCC
>Ga0070681_10003071_pt1 | contig 15491 bp, 11 predicted proteins | sample KBSC83BmetaG_FD_65650 | JGI IMG/M metagenome (GOLD analysis project Ga0070681, IMG submission 65650) | Corn rhizosphere microbial communities from Kellogg Biological Station, Michigan, USA - KBS C8-3B metaG | ecosystem: Host-associated > Plants > Roots > Rhizosphere | place: USA: Michigan...
TGGGATGATTTCTTTGCCCTGCGGGGCTTCAAGGATGCGACCTTCATCGCAAAGGAGCTGGACAAGCCCGAGGCGGCACAATTCGCACAGATCCAAAACACCTTTCGAGCGAATCTTTTCGAGTCGATCCGACAGGTAGTGATCTCTCGGCGGATCGATTACATCCCTGGCTCGGTGGAGCTGGCGGATTTCGATCCGACCTCGACGACCATCGCCGTGAGTCCCGGGGGTGAAGCTGGCCGGCTGCCCGGTCCGCTGCTGAATCGCACCTTCGACAAGTATTTCCAGGAAGCCCGCCAGAGGAGCCTGGGCATCAAGCCGTGGGATTCCTACACTCCCTACGAGCTGCGCAACGTCGGCGTCGAAGTGCGACTCGGCCTTCGCGCGCGTGCCCACGAGCTGCTCGATTTCTTCTTCGAGGGCCAGCGTCCCGCTGCCTGGCATCAGTGGGCGGAGGTAGTTTATCGCGATCCAAAGACCCCAAAATTCATCGGCGACATGCCGCACACCTGGGTGGGCAGCGATTACATCCGAAGCTTTCTCGACATGCTCGCCTACGAGCGCGAGTCTGACAGCTCACTCGTGATCGGTGCAGGGGTGAAGGATGACTGGGTCAAACAAGATCCGGGAATGAGAGTTTCGAACCTCAGCACCGAGTACGGTCCGATCAACTACGACATGCGCGCGATCGGAAAGGTAGTGACGGTGAACCTGCGCGTCGGAATCAAGATGCCGCCTGGCGGAATCGTAGTGTACAGCCCGCTCGATCAGCCAATCCTGTCGGCCACGGTCGACGGTCTTCCCGCCGAGATCAAAGGCCAGGAAGTCCACGTCCGCAAGCTGCCGTCAATCGTGACGATTCGGTACGCGAGGTGACAGCACTAACCGCCGAGAACGGCCCCCTTCGATGCGATCACCGAGGAATAAAATCGGCCGGAGGATTTGATCGTGCGCTGCTGGGTCGAGTAGTCGACGTGGACGATGCCGAAGCGCTTGGAGTAGCCGAGCGACCACTCGTAGTTGTCGAGCAGGGACCATGCGTAGTAGCCACGCAGGTCGACACCCTTGGCGAGCGCGTCGTGAGCGGCGCGGAGGTGCTGCCGGTAGTAGTCGACCCGAAGCGGGTCGTCGATCTTCCCGTCGATGGTGTGCGGTGGATCGTAGAACGCGGCGCCGTTCTCGGTGATGTAGATCGGGGGCCTGCCGTAGCGCTCGGTAACCCATTCGAGCAACCGCGTCAGCGCTTCCGGAAAAACCTCCCAATGCGTTTCGGTCTGGATGTGCTGCGGCTGCGGAACGTGCTTCGTCCGGAGCGGCAGCATGTCGGGATGAAAGCGCTCGACCTTCCGCGTGTAGTAATTGATGCCGAGGAAATCGATCGGCTGTTTGATCAGCCGCATGTCTTCGTCAGGCCACTCCGGCCAGGCCTCGCCGAAGATCTCGCGCAGCTCTTCAGGGTAGTGGCCGCGAAAAACTGGATCGAGGTACTGTCGGTTCATGTAAGCGTCGGCGCGCCGCACCGCATCCAGATCCTCCGGCGAATCCGTCGCCGGATACTTGGGTTCCAGATTCACCGTGATTCCGATCTTGCCTCTCTGGCTTGCGGCGGTGGAACGGAACTGCTCGACGGCCATGCCGTGCGCGCGCAGGAGATTGTGGGTCGCGATCGGCGCCTCGAACAGATTCGCATGACCGGGTGCGAGCACGCCCGAGAGATATCCGCCGTCGGTAACCACCCACGGCTCGTTGAGAGTGCTCCACATCTCGACGCGGTCGCCGAGCGCGCCCCACATCGTCACGGCGTAATCGCAGAACCAGTCCGCGATGTCGCGGTTGAGCCAGCCGCCGCGGTCGTCGAGCGCTTCGGGCAGATCCCAGTGATAGAGCGTGGCGTTGGGCTTGATGTTGCGCGCCAGCAGCTCATCGACGAGTCGCGAGTAGAAGTCGATTCCCTTTTGATTGAGGTTGCCGATTCCCTGTGGGAAGATCCGCGGCCACGAAATGCTGAACCGATAAGCGTTCGTCCCGAGCTCGGCCATGATCGCGACATCGTCCTTGTAGCGCCGGTAATGGTCGCAGGCGATGTCGCCCGTCTGATCGAGCCAGGTGTTGCCGGGAGTGTGGGAGAAGCGGTGCCAGATGCTGCGGCCGGCGCCGTCGGCGGTCGGGGAGCCTTCGATCTGGTAGGCGGAGGTCGCGGTGCCCCAGACGAAATCTTGGGGGAAACTGTAGTTGGTCATCTCGGCGTCGAGTCTGCGGCGCTAGCTGGCACCCCTAGTCCAAAAGCTGGGAGATGGGAGAGGGGCGCCGTCGGGAGTGTTTCAGCTTCGATATTGGCGTGAAAGAGCAAAGCGCTTCGAATTGGGGTGAGTAGGTCGCGTTTCCTACAGGGGTGATATGGCGCGAGTGACACTGCAGGGGGTTCGGAAAATTTATACGGAAGGGGCGCAGCAGGTAGCCGTGGATCGCGTCGATCTCGACGTCGGCGACGGCGAATTCGTCGTGCTCGTTGGGCCGTCGGGGTGCGGAAAGAGTACGACCCTGCGCATGATCGCGGGGCTCGAGTCGATAAGTGATGGGACGATCAGTATCGGCGACCGCGTAGTCAACGACATCCCGCCAAAGGCGCGGGACATCGCAATGGTGTTCCAGAACTACGCGCTCTATCCGCACATGACGGTGCGCGACAACCTCGGATTTGCGCTGCGCCTGCGCGACATGCCCGCCGCGGAAATCGACCAGCGCGTGAAGACGGCGGCAGCCACCCTCGGCCTCGATGATTATCTCGACCGCAAGCCGCGCGCGCTCTCCGGGGGCCAGCGCCAGCGCGTCGCACTCGGGAGAGCGATCGTCCGGCAGCCGCAGGTATTTCTATTCGACGAGCCGCTGTCGAATCTCGATGCGCAGATGCGGGTCTCGATGCGGCGCGAGATCGCCAGGCTGCACCAGGAGCTCAAGGTGACGATGATCTACGTCACCCACGACCAGGTCGAAGCCATGACCCTTGGCGATCGCATCGTCGTGATGAACAAAGGCCACGTGATGCAGATCGATACGCCGCTCAACCTCTACGAGAAGCCGCAGAACAGATTCGTGGCCGGCTTCATCGGTAATCCCGCGATGAATTTCATCAACGGGAAGATCGAAGGTGCCGAAAGCTCCGCGCGTTTCGTCGCTGACGGCGGCGACTGGAACATCAATCTTCCGACAACTCTCGTGGAGCGCGTGAAAGGCGCGCAGGGCAAACCAATAACCCTCGGCATCAGGCCGGAAGACGTATCAGTCGTCGCGCCCGAAGACATCGCCCAGGCGGTCATCACCGCGCGACTCGATCTGGTCGAATCACTCGGCAATGAGACTTTCATCTATGCGCGGGCCGGGAGTCACGATCTCACCGCGCGCGTTGGCCTGCCGCAGCCGTTGCCGCCCCTCGGCAGCAATATCTCTCTCGGGCTCAAACTCGAGCGCGCGCACTTCTTCGACGCAGCGAGCGGAGAAAGGATCGGGTAATCCCCAATCCGGACCGATCACAGCCAACTCGATCTCAACACGGTGCGCTTCTTGAACGTTCCATAATCGATGGGATCGCCAATCAATCCACCGGATACTCCGGCACGCCGAGTTCTCGAGCAGCTGAGGCACGGGCCGATGACCGTCGAGGAGCTGGCCGGCCGGCTGCGGCTCACCGCCAACGCCGTGCGCAACCAGCTGGTGAAGCTCGAGGAATCGAACCTCGTCTCGCGCGTCGGCCGCCGTCCCGGAATCAGCAAGCCATCGCTCGTCTACGCGATCACGCTCGAGGGACAAATCCAGTTCTCTACCATATATGTGCCGGTGCTGACACAATTTCTTCAAACCGCGGAGGAAGAGTGCTCGCGCGAAGACCTGCTCGGCTTCATGACCGAGACCGGCAAGGCGCTCGGCAAACGCTATGCGAAGCCTGCCGGCAGCATTAGAGCGCGCACCAACGCGGCGGCGCGATTGATCAAGACACTCGGCGGTCTTCCCCAGGTGCGATCCCGAGACGGAGCGGTGGTGATCGAGAGTCTCGGCTGCCCATTGTCGGCGCTCACCTCGGAGAACGCGGCAGCGTGCCGGGTTCTCGAGGGGCTGGTTACGGAATTCGTCGGCGCCCAGGCGCGCACCTGCTGCGTCCTGGATCCGGTGCCCCGCTGCTGCTTCCAGATCGACACCGCCGGGAAAAAGTCGACGCGCGCGTAGGTGGGCGTCCACGCGCGCGTCGGCTCTACAGCTATGCGAACCTGGACGGGAACTGCTTCACGATACCGTCGGATAACGCGTCCGCCATCGCGATGATCTCGTTGTAGACCTTGTCGAAGGTAGCGTCGTCGTCGGCATACTGACCGTGGAGGCGTTGGGTTGCTTCCTGGGTCGTGAGGGCGAGGTGCTGATTCAGCATTGCGAGCACCGTCGCCTTCGGCCAGTTCGGATTCGCGCCACTCAGAAAAGTCGCGATGTCATCGGCATTGGCGTGCCACCGGCGGTCGGCGTCGGCGACCTTGGCGTTGTCACCCGCTTTCGCGGCGCCGACCAATTCGCCGGCGATCGAGATGTGCTGCTTGAGGAGATCGGTGAGCTTCGAGCCGGCGGCAGCCCCGTAGTATGCGGCGACGGCGTTGCCGATGTCCTCCTGATTGCGCATCAGGCGGTCGAGAGTGGTCTGCGAGGCGGCATTGTTGGACGCTGCCTCGACGATGTAGAGGCGGGTCCAGAACACATGGTCCGACCACAGCTTGCGCATCGCATCGTGTAACTGCTGAGAGCTGGGCGACATGGTGCTCGCGGCTGTCGTCGTGCCGGCGCCCATGGTGCTCGCCGTGCACGCAACCAAGGCGAGAAACAGGACGGTTGTGATAGTGCGGGTGGGCCTGATCATCGGGTTAACCTCTCTGAGCTCATCCAGGAGAAAACGCAGTCAGGGATGCGCGTTCTGCATAGAGCATTCCCGATGCGCTTAACGCAGAGAAGTCTGCCTTTTCTTCGGGCCTAAGTGCGGGGGACGGCGCGGCCGACGAGCACCGTAATGTTGTCGATGCCGCCGCCGTCGAGAGCGTCCTGCACCAGCTGCTCGCACACCTGCCGGGCCGACGTCATGCTGCGCAGGCGATCCGCGATCTGCTCGTCACTGACGTGCTTCGTCAGTCCGTCGCTGCAAAGAAGGTGGACGTTTTCCCACTCGGCGCGCATTCGGGTTACGACCGGCGCTGTTTGCGGGCCGCCGATCGAGCTGGCGAGAACGTTCGACAGCGGGGAGACCTGACCGAGGGTCGGGGTCAGGATGCCCTGGTCGACGAGCGCCTGAGCGACGGTCTGATCGCGCGAGATCTGACTGAGCTTGCCCTTCGACAATCGATAGTACCGCGAGTCGCCGACCTGCAGCAGATATGTCCACGGCCAGACGACGATCAGCATGGTCAGCGTCGTCGCCATTCCCATCGTCGCGGGATCGCTGTCGCCGCGCTGCCGCAGATCGGCGTGGATTCTTTTGGCGCCGATCTCGAGGGTCTTCGCGAAATCGCCTTCGTGGTCGTCGGAGCGGAAATAGCAGCGCGCGCTCTCCTGGACGTACTGCGCGACTTCCTCGACGACGAGGCGGCTGGCTTCCTCGCCCTTTTGTCCACCGCCGACGCCGTCGGCGACCACCATGATCGAGGCGACGCGCTCCTCCTCGATCGGCAGGCTATCCTCGGTCTTCAGGCTGGAGATGCCGACCCACAAGCGCCCGCGCAGCTGGCCGACCAGAAAGTGGTCCTGGTTCTGGCTGCGCACCTTACCGACGTGGGTCAGGCCGTAGGCATCGATCTCGTCGTCGCGCGGGCGTCGCTCCATCATCATTGCTTTGTCGCCGCCAGCCAGCGCGCGATCTTGTCACGCAGCATCGGCAGGGTGATGGTGCCGTCCTCGAGAACACGATCGTGGAACGCGCGCGGATCGAAGCGCGCGCCGAGGGTGCGCTCGGCTTCGTCGCGGAGGCGGCGGATCTCGAGCTGGCCGATCTGATACGAGTAACCCTGGCCCGGCCAGCCGATGCGTCGGTCGACGTCGATCGCCGCCTGCTGCGGTGTGCGAGTGGTGTGGGCGAGCTCGTAGTCGATCGCCTGTTGCCGGGTCCAGCCTTTGGCGTGGATGCCGGCTTCCATCGCCAGGGTCGCGCCCTCGTAAACCTTGTCCTCCAGCCATCGCAGTCGCGATGCATCGGACGAGAACAGTCCAAGTGCGTCGGCGACGGTCTCGGCGTAGATCGCCCAGCCTTCGATGAAGGCCGAATTGCCGAGGTAGCGATTGAGCGGGTGGACGTTGGGACGCTCGAGCGCGATCGCGAGCTGGAAGTGGTGGCCGGGAATTCCTTCGTGGAATGCGAGCCCTTCCATGCGGAGCTTTTCACCGGGGGTCGTCGCGTAGGCGAGATTGACGTGAAAGACTCCGGGGCGCGTGCCATCTTCCGCGGGCGCTTCGTAGTTCGCGAGAGGCTGGGACGGCTCCTGGAAAGCGGGGAAAGGCTCGACGACCAGTGCCGCCTTCGGCAGAATCCCGAACACCCGCGGCACTGCCGCTCGCACCCGAGCGAGAATCTCCTCGACCGCGGGCACGACTTCTTCTCGCGAGTGAAAGCTCGCCGAGGGATCGGCTCGCGCGCGTCGCATCGCCTCGCGGACATCGCTGGTGCCGTAGTGCGCGACAGTGATCGCGCGCATGGTGGACTCGGCGCGCGCCACGAGCTGGACGCCGAGGTCGTAGACCTGGTCGGGAGTGAGATCGAGCGTGGTGTAGCGGCGGATCGACGCGGCGTTGCAAGCGGCGCCATTGGGATTGGCGGTGATCGAGACGTTCTCGCGCGCGGCGGAGAGGTACTCGTTGGCGAGATAGTCGCGGTAGCGACGAATGGCGGGATCGATTTCGTCGGCGACGATTCTCTGGAACGCCTGCCGGAAGGCCGGAGTGGAATCCGATTGTGCGGGCGTAAAGAACGGTGACGCGGTCGGTGCGGCGGTGAGCAATCGATCCGCGGATTCAATCACGCGCTGGACGTTGACTTTCGGCTCGGTGTAGCCGGTGCGGACGCCTTCGCGGAGGTTGGCGATCTCGGTATCGACGTAGTGCGGAAAGGAGTGCCAACGGGTGAGCGCCTGGGCGCGCAGCTCTTCGGTGCCGACCGGTTGCTGCACGGCGAGGGGCGCGTAGCCGGCGATCATGCCGATCATCGGGCTGACATTCCAGACGCGGAAGTTGCAGACGCGCATGGCGGTGTTCGATTCCAGCTCTTCGCGCAGCAATCCGTAGGTGACCCATTCAGGCCGGCCGATGAGGGTGGACGGGTCGATGGTCCGGAGCTGGGCCAGCCAGCGGTCTTCTTTTGCCTGCCACGCTTTTTCAGCGGCGGCGGAGTTGTCGGTCAGCCGGTCGTGGCGGGCGCCGGGAATGCCATTGGTGGTGTTGACTTCGGGGAACTCTTCCCGCCACCTGGCGAGATAGTCGTCGGCGATGGCGGTTACGCGCTGGGTGGGGGTGGCGGTAGCAGGGGTCGTCGTTACGGATGGAGTGCATCCGACCAGCGGAGCCGAGGCGACGAGAAGGGATCGAAGCAATTGCCGCCGCATTGGCGCCATGACTGACACTCCCCTTGTCCGGCCCGGAAGCGAGCGCCGGAGGTCCGAATCTGTTGCCGATCGTGGGCGGCGACAAGACCAAGCTTTATGGCTGGCTTGATGGGAGCGGGTGTGGGCTCGTTACTGCTGTTTTCTTTACGCCGACCAATGGCGCGGTATTACGCGTCGCGGTAGTACTCGATGATCGCCCATTTGACGATGACGTCCATCAGGAAATCGGCGTTGGCCGAGTCGCGGTCTGTGGCGATGGGATGGTGTTTGTTGCAGTCCCGCGCGCACGCTTTCATGGAGAGGATCATCTGCGCCGGGCCGACACTGGACTCGCGCAGAGATCGCGCGCAGGCTTTGACGCATTCGCGCAAATCAGCCATCGAGATGGCGCTGCTGCGAACTACGTCCCGCAGGGCTGCCTGAAAGGGGTGGGCGCTCTCGTCGGGGATGGAAAACGGGAGCGGAGACTTCACAATGGGTACTTGTTGCATGAGGGTTTTGTAACCTATCCCCCGGCTCTCGCCCCGGCAATGCGAGCACCGATCGCGAGCAAGTCAGCGACTCATCGGGGAGCGGCCTGCCTGAGGTGCATTTCTCGGCTTCTCGGACCTGAGCGCTCCGTCAGCATCTAACAGTACGGAAGCGCGGAGCCCTTAGCTCGAGAGCAGCTACGCCGAGAGCGAGCTGGTGTCGCATCGTTGCGCCGACCCAAACGACAAGATGCCAGACGACGAGACGCGATGCTTCCCGAGAGCTCTCAGCGTAGCAGCTGTCTCGCTATCGGCTCCCCGCTTTAGTACGAGCGGTGGCCAGTCGAAGCGTCAGATGCTCTACGCCGAGATATCTGGCCTAAGCCGAACTGCGTCCCGAAGATAGACGTGCGATTCGACCGGCCGCGGCGCCCGGGGCTCGACTTCCACCAGCACCCGCAAGCACCTCGGCATCGAGCCGGCCACCGGGATCTCGCTGGCGCAGAGGAGGGGGACGTCGACCCAGCCCATCTCGCGCGCGGCGAGTGCGGGGAAGGCCGAGGTGAGATCGGGCGTCACGGTGAACCAGCAGCTGATGATCTCGTCGGTTTCGAGCCAGTTCCGCTCGATTATCTGCTCGAGCAGCTCGCGCGTCGCCGTCGCGATCTCGCGCGGATCGTCGCGCTCGACCGACGTCGCGCCGCGAATGGCGTGGGTGCGGCGCCAGAGTTTGGAGCGCTGGGACACGAGCGCCACGAAGCGCGTGTAGTTGTCCTTCGTATCCTGGATGCCTTCCTGGAGAATGGTGAGACCGTAGCGCTCGGCGGCGGCGCGGCTGGCGATCGCAGCGCGGGTGACGTCGCCGGCCTCCGCAACCTGACGGGCGGCGCCGGCGGTGTCGAAGGATTTGGCCGGCTTGATCGATGGGTGCTGCTCGAAGAACCGGCTGCACTGGGCCAACGCGACGGTGTGGCTCGACGCGCTCCGCAATCCAGCCAGAGTTGCGCCTCGCGGTGCCATCAGGCAGTGTCGCACCGGGACGGCCGTCTCACCGACTTGCCGCAGCTCCGATTGCGCGGCAATCGCCTGCACTCCGGGCTCGACCCGACCGACAATCGAATTCTCGACCGGGATCACGCACGCGTCGACATCGCCGGTGATCACCGCGCGCACCACCGCGGCAAAGGTCGGCATCGGGACGGGCTCGATTGGATGACGCCAGATATCGGCGATCGCCGACTCACCGTAAGCGCCCCGGTCTCCCTGAAAAGCGACGCGCATCAGCGGGCGCTGTGCGCGCGTCGGTCGAGCGCCGTTCGATTTCGGTGATCCGGGCTGCGCTGGTTTCGACTTCAACATTTTGCCCCGTCGTCTTTGGTGGAGGCCTGCAGTCCGGGCGGCATAAAAAAAGCCCCCGCGCTGCGGGGGCCGGCTGCGTGACTCCTGACTACTCAGCTACGCGCGAGCGGGCCCCCACGGACGGAATCCGTAGAAGTAATAGCTCGCGGTAAAGGAGAGTCTGGTCACCCGATCATAGTACGACGGGGATCGGGGAATGTAAAGAGAGGTTCGGACGCTTTTCGCGGATTTTCGCACTCGGCGCTTCCTCTACATCCAACAATACTGAAGCGGGGAGCCTTTAGCTGCTGGGCAGCTATGCCAAGTGCAGGGCACGTCCGCATCTTTTCGCCAGTCCAATTGCGGACTCGGACGACGAGACGCGATGCTTCCCGAGAGCTCTCAGCGTAGCAGCTCTCCAGCTAACGGCTCCCAGCTTTCTTTCATGTGGTCGCCAGCCGAAGCCGCTCAGGTCCGGGAACCCGAGACTACTCGCCGCCATTCCTTCGCCGCCCCAGAAACGAGAACCTCAGCACCCTCTCCCTCCGCCGTTCGGCCTCGAGATTGAGCGATCGGGCGCGGAGCAAATCGTCGAGGGCGATGAGGCCGAGCAGCTCGTGACCGGCGGTGCGCGCGACGACCGGGAACCGGGTCAGGCCGGTGTGCGCCATCCGGTGCACCACGACTCGCAATGGCTCGTCGGGATACGCCGTCGTCGGCGTCGATCGAATGATTCCGGCGAACTCCGCGACACAAGTATCCGGCCCCGCATCCACGATCCGCTGGAGGTCGACGCGCGTCACCACACCGACGACGCGCTGGGTCGCATCGACGACCGGGAACAACCGCTGCGGGCCCTTCTTCGGATCGACGCGCAGCGCATCGCCGAGCAGCTCGGCGGAGGCGGTCGGGGAAAGCGCGACGATATTCGGGCGCATGACTTCGCGCGCGAACAGAATCTCGAGCGGGTCAACGGCGTACTCGCGGCTCAGGTGGAATCCGCGCCGCGCAACCTTCTCGGTGAGAATCGACCGACGCAGCACGAGTACCGTGCAGCCGTGCGCGAGCGTCACTGCCACCAACAACGGCAGCAACATGTTGACGTCGTGGGTGAGCTCGAGCATGAACACCACGCCGGTGAACGGCGATCGCATCGTACCGCCGAGTATCGCGCCCATGCTCACCATCGCCCAGAATCCAACGCCCTCCGGCGGAAGCACCAGTCCTTCGATTCCACCCAGAGCGCCGCCCATGATGAGGAGCGGGGCGAGCACACCGCCCGACGTCCCCGATCCGAGCGACACCGACCAGATGATCGATTTGACGATGAGCACCAGAACGACGAGGCGCAGACTCAGCTGACCCTGGAGCAGCGCGCCAATCGTGTCGTAGCCGACGCCGAGCGCCTGGGGGCAAATCAATCCGCCGATGCCGATCAGTAGTCCGCCGATCGCCGGCCACCACATCCAGTGAATGGGCAGCTTCTTGAACGCGTCTTCGGATGCGTACACCGCGAGGGTCAGCAGCGCCGACAATCCGCCGGCGAGGATGCCGACGACGATGCAGCCGGCCAGACCCTCGGGTCCGATGAAGGCGTTGTGTGCCGGCACCGGGAAAAGCGGACCCATGCCGAGGATATATCGGCGGGCTGCCGCGGCGGTCGCGCTCGCCAGCGCAACCGGAATCATGCTCCGCGGCTTCCACTCGAAGAGGAGCAATTCCACGGCGAGCAACACCGAGGCGACGGGCGCAGCGAAGGTCGCCGACATTCCCGCTGCCGCGCCGGCGACGAGCAGCGTCTTGCGCTCTGACGCAGTGAGGTGGAAGAACTGTGCGATCAACGAGCCGACGGCGCCGCCGGTCATGATGATCGGACCCTCCGCGCCGAACGGACCGCCGGAGCCGATCGAGATCGCCGATGAGATCGGCTTGAGCAGCGCGACCTTGGGCTCGATGCGGCTGCCGTTGATCAGAATTGCCTCGATCGCTTCAGGAATTCCGTGGCCGCGAATTCGCTCCGATCCGTAGCGCGCCATCACGCCGACGAGCAGTGCGCCGACGACGGGGACGAGGATCTCGAGCGGACCGAGAGTATTTCCTGCCGGCGAAACCAGCGCGGTGCCCCAGCGCTGGAAGAAGAACAGGTTGGTGAAAATCCCGATCAGCCTGAGCAGTATGAAAGCGACGTAAGCACCCGCCAGGCCGATGAACATCGCCATCACGCTGATGGTGATGACGCGGGGCCGGGTGGTGAAATCACCGAGCGGGGAACTATCGCCTTCCAGCTTATACATCCTTGCTGAATCTAGCCTTTGGCCGCTCCGGCCACCGTAGGGGCTTGCGGACAATCTCCCGGTCTTGTCAGGACATTTACCGAGGTGGGAGGAAGGTTCGCCAACTAGACTCATACTCTCGCCGCGTCCTGGTCGACGCCCCGCCTTCTACGCCGGACTTTCAGCCACATGCAGGACTCCACCAAACCGCGGCGCGGCCTTGTCGGGCCGATCGTGCTCGGATCCTCGCTCATCGTGGCAGCGCTCTTCGTCGCATACATCGTCGTCAGCGCACATCCTGGCCGGCAGGGGCCCGGATTTGTGGAGCGCGCGCAGGCGGCCGGCATCGGGTTTCAGATGCACAATCTCCCCAACGAGCAGGGCGCGCAGTTCCGGATCAATCTCTACGATCACGGCTCGGGACTCGCCATCGGGGACTACGACAATGATGGTCGAGACGACATCTACTTTCTCAATCAGCACGGGCCCAACGCGCTCTTCCGGAATCGAGGCGACGGCAGCTTCGAGGATGTGACGCGCGCGACGGGGCTGGCGATTGAGGGACGCGTCTCGGTGGCGGCGACCTTCGCCGACTACGACAACGATGGCCGGGAGGATCTCTTCATCACGACGACGCGCGGTGGAAACGTCCTCTACCACAATCGCGGCAACGGCGTATTCGAGGATGTCACCGCCAAGGCGGGAGTGAATCACGTCGGACATTCGCAGGCGGCGGTGTTCTTCGACTACGACAACGACGGCCTGCTCGATCTCTTTCTGGCCAACACCGCGCACTGGACCACCGACAACTTCGATTTCGTGACCCGCAACTACGTCGGCAAATCGAGCCTCGAGGCGCTTATGAACAGTCCGGCCGAGTCCAACATCCTCTACCACAACAATGGGAACGGCACCTTCAGCGACGTGACCGCCGCTGCGGGGCTGCGCGGCCGCGGCTGGGCCGGCGACGTCGCCGTGTTCGACTACGACGACGACGGTTATCTCGACGTGTTCGTGCCGAGCATGTTCGGTCGGGGGCAGTTGTATCACAACAATCGCGACGGAACCTTTACCGACGTCACGATCACGACGCTGGGGAAGACGCCCCACGGCGCGATCGGCGCCAAGGTGTTCGATTACGACGGCGACGGCCGGCTCGATCTGTTTGCGGTCGACATGCACTCCGACATGTGGATGGGACTCGATCGCCGGCATACCTCGGAGGAGACTGCCGAGCGGGACCAACACGTCAGATTCCATTCGCCGGCGGGCCCGACCGTCGACGAGAACGATCCGCGGTTTCTGCCTGGCCAAAAAGAGCAGTTCGCGATGAGTGGACAGCGCTACAACGAAATGCTGTTCGGCAACGCTCTCTATAGAAACCTTGGCAACGGGAAATTCGAGGAAGGCGCGGTGCCGGCGGGTCTGGAGACTTTCTGGCCGTGGGGAATAGCGACCGGAGATTTCGACGACGATGGGCACGAGGATGTGTTCATCACGGCGGGGATGGGCTACCCGTTCTACTATTGGCCCGACGCCCTGATGATGAACAACGGCGACGGCACTTTCACCGACGCCGCATCGACGCTCGGGGTGGATCCGCCGACGGGTGGCGAGTACCAGGCGCAACCGATCGCCGGGCAAAAGGCAGCGCGCAGCTCGCGCAGTGCGGCGACGGCAGATTTCGACGGCGACGGCCGGCTCGAGATCGTCGTCAACAACTTCAACGACCGGCCGTACTTTTTCGCCAACCGATTTCCGCGGCAGAACTACCTCGAGGTGAGGCTGACCGGAACCCGCAGTAATCGCGATGGGATCGGCGCTGTCGCGCGACTCTGGATTGGCAACACGCAGATGGTCAGGCAGGTGAATCCGGCGGGCGGGTACCTCGCGCAGTCGAGCCGGGTGCTGCACTTCGGACTCGGAGAGAGGACGGCGGATAGTCTGGTTGTGCGCTGGCCGAGCGGGAGGCGACAGGTCGTGTTGAAGCCGAGGATGAATGGGGTGGTGGGGGTGACGGAGGGTGGTAGCGGCGTCTGAGATCTGACAGCTTCGGCCGGCTACCATATGAAAGAAAGCGGGGAGCCGATAGCGCGACAGCTGCTACGCTGAGAGCTCTCGGGACGCATCGCGTCTCGTCGTCTGGCATCTCGTCGTTTGGGGTCGGCGCGATGATGCGACACCAGCTCGCTTTCGGCTTAGCTGCTCACCAGCTAACGGCTCCGCGCTTCAGTACTGTTAGATGTAGATGCCGACGAAGCGGCCGAGTCCATACGCCGAGACCTACGAGCGCCACCGGGCCGATTTTTGCCAAGAGAGGAGTGAAAAGGAGTCCGACTTGGCCAAGCAAGGGAAACTCAAAGCGGTAGTGCTCCTCGCCACCCTCAAGCACAAACGCGGCGGCGGCGAATTCTCGCACACCGAAGTTCTCGCCGAGCTGGTGATCGAATGTCTGCGCGCGCGGAACGTTGCGACCGAGATGGTGAGGCTGGTCGACCACAACATTCCGCCGGGCACGAAGACGACGATGGGACCGGGCGATGATTGGCCGCGCATCCAGGAGAAAATTCTCGCCGCCGAGATCATCATCTTCGCGACGCCGATCTGGTGGGGGATTCAGTCGTCGCTGATGCAGCGGGTCATCGAGCGACTCGACGAAGTCCACAACGAGCTGCTCGAGACCGGGAAGTCGCGGCTCAACAACAAGGTCGGCGGGATCGTCATCACCGGAGAGGAAGACGGTGAGCAACACATAACCGGCAACATCTCGAATTTCATGCTCAATCTGGGGCTGACGTTGCCGCCGCACTGCGCGGTCTCTTTTCAGGGCGATTATACGCGCGCTACCAAGAAGTCGCTCGCGCGGAAATTTCGGGAAGAGGAAGAAGTGGCCGACGGGGCGGAGAAGATGGCGAAGAATCTGGCGTTCTTTGCGCAGGGGCTTAGAGAGAGGCCGATTCCCGAAGAGTAGCTGGGCTCTCCATAGCTGAGAGCCGTAAGCCCACAGCTATTTCTCGGCGTAGGGAGCCGGTCGCCGCGGCCAACATCTACAATACTGAAGCGGGCAGCCGCAAGCTTTACAGCTGCTACGCCAACAGCTTTTCAAATCTCCATTTCGCCGGGGTTCGTCGGCGAGACGCGATGCGTCCCGAGAAGCTGGCGGCCAAGCTGCTGTAAAGCTTGCAGCTGCCCGCTTACGTACGAGGGGTGGCCAGCTAGCGTCTGGATCCAAGCCAGGAAGTAATGCTCTCGGCTACATCTCTGCCTTCCCGAATCGCCCAGACGATCAGCGATGCCCCTCTCCTCGCGTCGCCCGCCGCAAAAACTCCTTCCGCGCTCGTCGCGTATCGCTGATCACTGGCGACGTTGCCCCGGCCGTCGAGCGCAACTCCGAGCTCGACCAGCAACCGACTGCGACCGACTCCGGTAAATCCCATCGCCAACAACACCAGATCGGCCTCGACCTCGAGCTCGCTGCCGGCGACCGGGGCAAAATCTGTCCGTCCGTCGGCGAGCGTCCGGCGCGCGACGCGCACGGTATGGATGCGCTTCACTCGCCCGTTGTCGCCCGAAAATGCGGTCGTGGCGACGCTCCAATCGCGCTGTGCGCCTTCCTCGTGCGCATGCGAGGTGCGGAGCTGCATCGGCCACAAGGGCCAGGGCGTGCTGTCGGCGCGCGTCGCCGGAGGCTGGGGCAGCAGCTCGAACTGAGTGACGCTCAGCGCGCCTTGCCGAATGCACGTCCCCGCGCAATCGGAGCCGGTGTCGCCGCCGCCGATGATCACCACCTT
>Ga0070681_10003076_pt1 | contig 15483 bp, 14 predicted proteins | sample KBSC83BmetaG_FD_65650 | JGI IMG/M metagenome (GOLD analysis project Ga0070681, IMG submission 65650) | Corn rhizosphere microbial communities from Kellogg Biological Station, Michigan, USA - KBS C8-3B metaG | ecosystem: Host-associated > Plants > Roots > Rhizosphere | place: USA: Michigan...
GAACCATCGAGGATACCTGGCGCCACATCGGACACCTCGTCTCCGCAATAAGACCCGCCGAGTGCGCCAACTACTTCGCCAATGCCGGATACGCTTCCGTCAAAATATGAAACGCTCTAGCCTCGGCGAAGCACGGCGCGAGGGAGGCGATGCGCGTCACGGCCTGGAACGATGGCGGCGACGGCTACGGCATTCGTGTCGGCGAGGCCAATCGCGACCGCTATTTCGATCCGGGCTGGCCCGGCATCGAGGTCGAGATCGGCGGCGAGCCCTGCCAGTTTCGCCTGGCCGGCAGCTTCTGGAGAGACTGCCCGGAATTTCGCGGCAAGCAGATCGGCGACTGGCTGCGCCTGCAGGGCCTCGCCTACTGGCCGGTGGGCAGCCCGCCGGCGCTCGAGCTGACGCCGCTCGACGGAAACCGCTTCCGCCTGACGCAGCCCGATCCCGGCCCGCAGCCTTCGCTCTTCGAAAAACGAAGCTAGCCCGATCGGGCACGGCCTTGCCTCGTGCCGGCCGAGCGATCAGGCTAGGCGCGCGCGGCGAGACGTGCCAAACGAGAGTGATGGATCATGGATCCGAAGCATGAAGCGATCGCCTTGCTGGTCGATCGCGCCACGCTGTTGCGCCACGCCGGCGCGATTCTCGACATCCTCCGCGACGACCGCAACCCGCGGCGCGCGAGCGACGCGGCGCAGCATGCGATCACCAGCCTCGATCGGCTCCTCGCAGCCTCCTCCTCGGGCACGCCGGCCCTCGCCTGCGCCAAGGGCTGCTCGATCTGCTGCCACAACTGGGTCAGCGCCACGGCACCCGAGATCTTCCTCCTGGCACGCGCGGCACGCGCCGATGCCGCGGCGCCGGCACGCATCCGAACTGCGGCCATGGCGAGCGACGGCATGACGCGGGCGGTGCGGGTCGCCGGAGCCGCCGCCTGCGCGTTGCTGCAGCAGGATCTGTGCAGCGTCTATGCGGCGCGGCCGCTGGTCTGCCGGGCTTTCGTCTCGACCTCGCTGGACGCCTGCCGCGCCGCCTTCAGCGGCGGTCCCGATCGCATTCCGATGCCGGGTAATTTCGTCGGGCTGCGCGTCGCGCACAATCATGCCTTGTGGGCGGCGTTGCGCGCGACGGGGCTGCCGGATGCGAGCTACGAGCTCAACGCCGCGATTGCGCGCATCATCGAAGATGAAGAGGCCGAGGCGCGCTGGCTCGCGGGCGAGGATGTGTTCGCCGATATCGCGATCGACGATGCCGAGGATGCGGCGGCCGCCGAATTCACCCGCACCCTCGCCGCCGAGCTGTCGGGCGGCTAGCCCGCGGGCTTCGCGAGGGCGGGCGCGGCGACGGCAGCAGCCGGCGCGGCGGCAGCAGCCGGCGCGGCGGCGGCAAGCGCAGCGGCGGCGGCAGGGGCAGCGGCTTCCGGAGCAGCCGCCGGGGCAGGCGCTGCGGCAGCAGCCGGCTCGGCAGCGGCCGGCGCAGCAGGCTCGTCTGCCGCTCCCGACATCGCATTCTTGATGTGCATCTCGGTGATGCTGCGGATGTTCTGCATGAAGATCTTCATGATGGCGCGGACCAGCTTGTCCGACGCCGCGATCTTCTTCTCGAGCACGCCGCGCGGCACGATGCGGCAGATCGTGTGCTCCATGGCGGCGGCCGAGGCCATGCGCGGCCGCTCGTCGATGGCGGCCATCTCGCCGAAGATGCCGCCGGCCTGGATCTTGCCGATGACAATCTTGCGGCCGTCCGGCGTCTTCTTGAAGATCTCGACGCTGCCCTTTTCGACGAGATAGATGCCTTCGCCGCGGTCGCCCTCGCGGAAGATGGTGTCGCCCGCGCCAAAGGTGCGGCGGTCGGCTATGCCGTCCATCATGAGCCCAGCCCTCCGGCCGTGAAGCGCAACCGCCAAAGATCCGGGCAAATTATTAAAAATAGAAGAAAATGGCCCCGCAAGGCCCGGCGGTCACTGCGCCTCGGCAACCGCCATCGGCTGGATGCGGGTGCCGTCGCCGACATCGTCGGGCAAGGAAACGGCGAGGCGGTCGCCGACCGCGACCCCTTCGGCGATGTTGATCACGGCGCCCGAGGTGCTGGCGACGCGCACCGGCTTGAAATGAATCTGTCCCTGATCGTCGACGGCGGCGACGAAGGTCTGGCCGCTGCGCACGACGAGGGCGGTCGCGGGAATCTGGGGATAGCTCTGCACCGGTACATGCAGCGTGACCTGCGCGAAGCTGCCGGCGACCAGGGTGCCGTCGGCATTGTCGACATCGAGCTCGATATAGAGGTTGCGCGTCTTGGGATCGAGCGTGCCGGTGCTGCGGCTGACCTTGGCCGGAAACTTGCGATCGGGCCTCGCGCCGTCGGCCACCTCGGCCTCGCTGCCGACCTTCACATAGGGCACATCGCGCTGCTCGACATAGCAGGCGACACGCACGCGGCTGGTGTCGGCGATGGTGAGCACGGGCAGCGCGTTGCCCTGCCCGGTCGTCGCGTTCTGGATGAGCTGGCCGGGGTCGGCGAAGCGCGCGGTCACCATGCCGGCAAAGGGCGCGCGCAAAATCTCGTAGGATTTCAAGGTCGCGAGCTGGCGGACATTGGCCTCCGCCATGCGCAGGTTGGTCTCAGAGGTTTCCGCGGTCTCGCGCGAGACATTGCCGCGCGACGCCATCTCCTGATCGCGTGCCGCGCGCTTCTTCTTGTTGTCGAGATCGGCGACCGCGCTGAGATACTGGCTGTCGGTCTCCACCGATTCGATTTCGGCCACGACCTGGCCGCCCTGCACCCGGTCGCCGCGATCGATGGTGATATTTTTCAGATAGCCGTTGACCTTGCTGTAGACGGTCGCGAGCTGATAGGGCTTAACGTCGCCGACCAGGGGTATGTCGCGTTGCTTCTCGCTGAGCGTCACTGCGACGACCGGGACGCGTGGGCCCTTCTCGGCTTCGGCGGTGCGTACGATGCGCTCGGCGGCAATCTCGCTCCGGCGCGACTGGCTGATGGTGAAGGCGGCAGCGGCCGCCGCGACCACGATCACCAGGCCGCCGATATAGAGGGCCGTCGCGCCCGTCCTGATCTGACCGTCTCCCCGCGGCATCCCGGCAGCCCCTTCGGCCTTCGCGTCTCGTCCATTCATCCGAGACCGCCAAGCCGGCCCGTCGGGACGAAAGTATTAAAGCTATGAAACGCCGCGCCCGCAATGCATTCCTGGGGATGAAGCAAACGCCCGTGCGGCCGGGCCGCGCTTTCGGCCGGCAAAGGATAAGAAAAAGCCCCGCCCATGCGGGCGGGGCTTCGGATCTTGGCGAAACAGGGTCCGCCGCGCCGGCTACTTGTAGATTGGCCGGCCCAGATTGACGTCATGCGGGTCGGTCAGGGCACCGGTGGCCGCGCCACCGACACCGCCGATCACCGCGCCGGCCAGAGGATTGCCGACCATGGCGCCGACCGCGGCACCGCCCGCCGCGCCCAGAGCACCGCCGGTGACGGCGCGGTCGGTCCGATTGGTGCCGCAGCCCGCGAGGGCAAGGGTCCCGGCGCAGGCCAGGACGAACAAGGTGCGCTTCATGAGGGTCTCCCGAATCTTCTGATCAAAGATGGGTCAAAAACGCCCGGCGCGGCCGTGCGGTTGCTGACGCCCCTTACCGCGAAGGCAGGAAAAGACTAGCTTATTAGACAGAAACGCGTCGCGGGACGGCGCAGAAGGGGGGTCGGCTTGGACCTCGTGATCGCCTTCATCCTGGTCGCGGTGCTGGTCGCCAGCGCCGCTATCGTCGGTCTCATTCCGCTGTTCGGTCCGGGCCGCGAGCGACCCGACAAGGATTCACGCACGGCATTGCGCGACCGGCTCGAGCGGCGCATGCGCGAGGTACCGGACGAATAGCGGCCGCTTCTACCCGGCGGCCTGCGCCTTGGCCCAGCTGTCGCGCAGGCCGATGGTGCGGTTGAAGACCAGCGCGCCCGGCTGCGAATCCGGATCACGGAAGAAATAGCCCATGCGCTCGAACTGCACCGGAGTCTCGCTCGCTTCGGTGGCGAGCGCCGGCTCGACGCGCGCGCCGGAGAGACGCTCCAGCGAATCGGGATTGAGATCGGTGAAGACGTCGCCCGCGGCGCCCGGATCGGGACGGGTGAAGAGCTGGTTGTAGAGCCGCACCTCGGCCGGCACCGAATGCTGCACGGTCACCCAATGCAAGGTGGCCTGGACCTTGCGGCCATCGGGCGCGTTGCCGCCGCGCGTCGCCGGATCGTAGGTGCAGCGCAGCTCCACCACCTCGCCCGCCGCATCCTTCACCACCTCCTGGCAGGTGACGAAATAGGCGTAGCGCAGCCGCACCTCCTTGCCGGGCGACAGGCGATAGAATTTCTTCGGCGGGTTCTCCATGAAATCCTCGCGCTCGACATAGAGCTCGCGCGCAAACGGGATGAGCCGCGTGCCGGCGGCCGCATCCTCCGGATTGTTCACGGCCTCGAGCTGCTCGCTCTGGCCCTCGGGATAGTTGGTGATGACGATCTTCAGCGGCCGCAGCACGCCCATGCGGCGCGGCGCGGTCTTGTTGAGAAGCTCGCGGATCGGATGCTCGAACTGCGGCAGGTCGACCATGGAATTGGCGCGCGCGACGCCGATCCGCCGCACGAACTCGCGCACCGCCTGGGCCGGGACGCCGCGGCGCCGCAAGCCGGCCAGGGTCGGCATGCGGGGATCGTCCCAGCCGGTCACATGGCCTTCGGTCACGAGCTTGGTCAGCACGCGCTTCGACAGCACCGTATAGGCGAGGTTGAGGCGGGCGAACTCGTACTGCTTTGGGCGCGACGGCACCGGCAGATTGTCGAGCAGCCAGTCATAGAGCGGCCGGTGATCCTCGAATTCGAGGGTGCAGAGCGAATGGGTGATGCCCTCGATCGCGTCCGACTGGCCATGCGCGAAATCATAGGTCGGATAGATGCACCATTGCGTCCCGGTGCGCGGGTGCTCGGCATGCAGGATGCGGTACAGCGCGGGATCGCGCAGATTCATGTTGCCCGCCGCCATGTCGATCTTTGCCCGCAGCACCCGCGCCCCGTTGGGGAACTCGCCGGCGCGCATGCGGCGGAAGAGATCGAGGTTCTCCTCGGCGCCGCGCTCGCGATAGGGGCTGTTGCGGCCGGGCTCGGTCAGCGTGCCGCGGCTCTCCCGCATCTCGGTCGGCGTCTGGTCGTCGACATAGGCCTTGCCGTTGCCGATGAGATGCTCGGCCCACTGGTAGAGCTGCTCGAAATAGTCCGAGGCATGGTAGAGATGCGTTCCCCAATCGAAGCCGAGCCAGCGCACGTCGCGCTCGATCGCATCGATATATTCCTGCTCCTCCCTGGCCGGGTTGGTGTCGTCGAAGCGCAGATGGCAGCGGCCGCCAAATTCCCGCGCCACCCCGAAATTGAGGCAGATCGACTTGGCGTGGCCGATATGGAGATAGCCGTTGGGCTCCGGCGGGAAGCGCGTCACGATCTGGGCATGGCGCTTGGCGGCGAGATCGGCCTCGATGATGTCGCGCACGAAGTCGCGCCCCGCCTCCGCCGACGCTGCCTCGCCTGCCTGCATCCCGCTCCGCTCCTCGATCATGGCGCTGTTTTGGCACGGATCACTATGCCGCGCCCGGCGGACAGCCGCATAGCAGCCTTGCGCCGCTCCCGTCCAGTCGCTAAGCGCAAGGTGATGCTCGGCCTTTCGACCTTGCTGCTTGCCCTCGCCGTCCTCCTCGGCGGCTGGATGGCGATCCAAGCCATGCGCCGTGCCGCGCCGCCCACGCTCGCCGTGGCGTCGCTGCATGGGTTGCTGGCGCTCGCCGGCACGGCGTTGCTGCTGTGGGCGCTGGCCGGGCCGGAGCGCGGCCGTGCCGCGGGTGCCGGGTCTTTCGGGCTCATCGCCGCCATCACGCTCGGACTCGCGGCGGTGCCGGGCCTGCTGCTGCTGGCGCAGCATCTCCGGCGGCGGCGGCTGGCCGGCGGGCTCATCGGCCTGCACGCCGCGCTGGCCATCACCGGATTCGTGATCCTGCTGACCTACTGGCTTTTGGCCTAGCCGACGGCCCGCGCCACCGCCTGGAACAGCGCGCTGTCGGGCCGGGCGAGCTGATCCACCACATCGAAATGATAGAAGCCGGAGCTGGCGATCTCGGCGACCTCCCTGCCCTCGCCGCGCCAGGCGGCGGCGAACTCCCGCGCCTGGCGGCCGAACTCCGCGGTCTCCTTGCCGCCATAGGTCACGATCAGCGGTCCGCGATGGCTTGGCGCCAGACGGATCGGGCTCAGGCGCGCGATCTCCTCGCGGTCGAGATGGATGTCGGCATTGATCTTGGTGAGCGCCAGCGGCTCGAGATCGTAGAGGCCGCTGATCGCCGTGCCGCTCTTCAGGAAATCCGCGGGCAAGCCAAGGGCCGGCCAGTCGGTCGCCATCATCATGGCGGCGAGATGACCGCCCGCCGAATGACCGGCGACATGGATGCGGGCCGCATCGAAGCCCAGCCGCGGCGCCTCGCGCGCCAGAAAGGCGAGCGCGCTGCGGCAGGAGGCGACGATGCGCGACAGACGCACCTCGGGACAGAGCGGATAGCCCAGGCAGGCGAGATGCGCACCGCGCGCCGCCCAGGGCGGCGCCAGGAAACTGAAATCGCTGCGGTCGCGCGCGCGCCAATAGCCGCCATGGATATAGACGAGGAGCGGCGCCCCGGCGGCACCCGCGAAATGATCGAGCTTCTCGCGGCCATGCGGACCGTAGGGAATGTCGAGCCGGGCATAGCTCTCGCCGCGCGCTTGCGCATTGGCGGCGGTGCGCCGGGCGGCATGGCGCTCGCGGAACGCTTCCATGCCCGCATAGTGGGCGCCGACATCATATTGAAGATCGAGGGCCGCCTGGTCGTAGCCGCGATACATCCCGCTGGTCTTTGCTATTGCTGCAGCGCCTGCTTGGCGCGACCGACGATCTGCGGCGCGAAGCCGTAGAGCCGTCCCAGCAGATAGCGGATCTGATCGCCCTTCACCAGCTCCGGCTCGAGCTTCTGCCGGGTGGCGTCGAGGATGAATTCCGGATCGTCGATCGTGGCATAGAAGGCGAGGCGCAGCCAGGCGGCGCGCTCTTCCGGTAGATCGGGCGGTGCGATAAAGGGGCGCGCGAAGATCTGCGGCGCGAAGACGAGCTCCAGCACCTGTGCGTCGATGATGTTCTGGGCGTAGTCCATGACCAGCGGGACGTCGGGATGATCCTTGTGCTTGGCGAGGCCGAGCTGTACCAGCACCTTCACGCGACCCTGCTCGAACCAGTCGGGGCGCTGCTGCAGATTGGTCCAGCCGAGGCCGCAGAAGCCCTCATTCTCGCCCCGTTCCATGGCAAGCAGCGCCTCGGCCGAGCTGTTATAGCCCTGCACGACCTTGAAATGCGTGCCCAGCATTACGTTCATCACCCGCGGATAGAGGCCGGAGACCGAAGTCGGTCCGGTCGCGGCCACCACCAGCTCGTTGGTCATCAGCGCATCCATGCTCTGCGCCTTGGCGGTATGCCAGGCGATGCAGGTCGAGACCTCGTTGGCGCTCGAGCCGAGCAGGGTGAATTTCTGCGCGTCGAACTGGCTGGCCTGGCCGCCCAGCAGCGGATCGAGCAGCACCGTCGGGCCGAGAATGCCGAAGGCACTGCCGTCGCGCGGCGCCACGGAATAGAGATAGTTGGCGAGCTTGAGGCCGCCGGCACCCGGCATGTTCTGGACGATGATGGTGGGGTTGCCGGGCAGATGGCGGGCCATGTGGCGCGCCACCATGCGGGCGTTGAGATCGTAGCCGCCGCCGGGCTCGGTGCCGACATAGAGCGTGATCTCGCGCGGGAAACGCTCGTTCTGCTGGGCGAGGGCCGGGGCGGCCAGGGACAACAGCGCCAGCAGAATCGGGGTGAAGCTGGCCTTCGGCTGCATCGGGATGACCTCCCGCGCGAATGCGCGCTGATCCCGACCCTATTCCCGGGCCCGCTGCAATTCCATAGGTATGGATGTCCGGCGGGCGCCGGGCGGCCGGTCGAACAGGGGCTTGCCCTTGTCGACGATCAGGGTCGCGATGGCGCGCGCCGGCAGCGTACCGGGATTGCGTGTCTCATGCACGATTCCCGCCTCGTTGTGATAGGCAAAGGCGAGGCAGGGACGCGGCATCGGGGCACTCCGTTTTGGGCGGCTCCCGGCCGGGGATCAACGAAGCGACAGCGTCTCCAGCGTGTTGGCGCCGTCCTTGCCGAGCCTGAGCCGGACGAGAAAGGATTCATGCTCGGTGTTGCCGGTGCCCTTGTCGATCTCGACATCGCCCAGAACCTGCCACGCGCCGCCCTTGAGCTGGAGTTCCTTGTCGTCGCTGCAGGCCTCGAATCCCACCACCTTGGCGGGCGCGACCTTCTCGGCAACGAAACCCTGCGCCGCCTGGCAGACCTCGGCATGGGCCGAGGCCGTATCGGCCGGCGCCAGGAAGAAATAGAGCGCGATGGCCGTCGGGATCAGCACCCCGAGAACCGCGCCGATGAAAATTCGCGAGAGACCCATCTTTCCTCGACACTCCGATGCAAAGGACGTGCGTGCTTTACCGCCAAGGATGCTACTTTTCCCCTAACGCCAAATTGGGGGGAAATCATGGCAAATCCGCTGCGTCCTGCCTGGCTGCTGCCGGCGCTGCTGCTCGCCGCCGGCCAGGCTGCCGCCGCCGCCGATCCGATCGCCGATTTCTATCATAGCCATCCGATCACCGTCGTGATCGGCTTCGGTCCCGGCGAGACCTACGATCTCTATGCGCGGCTGCTGGCGCGGCATATGGGCCGGCACATTCCGGGTCACCCGACGCTGGTGCCGCAGAACATGCCCGGCGCCGGCAGCCTCAATGCCGCGAACCATCTCTACAATGTCGCGGCGCGCGACGGTTCGGTGTTCGGCGTGACGCATCGCTTCGTGCCGATCATGCCGCTGCTCGCCATGGAAGGCGCCCAGTTCGACGCCCAGAAATTCACCTATCTCGGCTCGGCCAATCAGGAGAATGCGGTGTGCTATGCGCGCGCCGATTCGGGCATCGCCAGCCTCGCCGATCTGAAGAGCAAGACGCTCGTCGTCGGCACCACCGGCAAGGGCGCCGAGCTCACCACCTTCAACGCCACCCTGCGCAATGTGCTGGGGCTGAAGCTCAAGGTGATCAGCGGCTATCTCACCTCGACCGAGGTCAGCAACGCCGTCGAGAAGAACGAGCTGCAGGGCCGCTGCGGCGAATCCTATGGCAGCCTGCTGCAGCTCCATCCCGACTGGGTCGAGAAGCACAGCATCAATTTCCTGATCGAGCTCGGCCTCACCCACGATCCGAAAGTGCCGTCGGTGCCGCTGCTCCCTGCCCTGGTCACCGACGCGACCGACCGGCAGGCGGTCGAGCTGATGCTGTCGCCGTCGCTGATGGGGCGGCCCTTCTTCGGCCCGCCGGGCATGCCGCGCGACCGCGTCGAAGCGCTGCGCGCCGCCTTCGATGCGACCATGCGCGATCCCGAGCTGCTCGCCGAGGCGAAGCAGCAGCGGCTCGACATCATGCCGATGCAGGGGGCCGCGATCGAGGCGTTGCTGGCGCGGCTGTATCACGCTCCGGAAGCGGTGGTATCGCGCGCCCGCGCCCTAGTCGCCGCCGAGTAGCGGGTTGTAGGCGGATTGCGGCTCCTGGCCGCGCGCCGCCGGCGGCTCCAGCGTATCGGGGATGCCGGCGATGTGGCGGAACACGGCCATCATGCGATTGGCGTAGGAGTCCTCGCGGTTTTCGGCGAGAACGCTGGTGCCGGGCCCAAGCTGCAGCACCGAATAGAAGCCCCATTCGCCCGGTGCGATCTTCTCGAGCCGGTAGAGGATGCGCAGATCGCCGCTGCCGAAGATCGGGAACAGCAGCATCCGCACGGAATTGGTGTTCTCCACCGTGAGCAGGATGTGCTCGGGCGCCACCTCCTCGACATGCAGGCGATAGATCACGGGATCGGCGGCGCCGGCATCCTCCTGCGAGAAGAAAAGATCGCTGCCGGGTTGCATCTCCTGCGGCCGGAAATCGGGACGCCTGCCGTCGTCATAGGGCGCGTTGAGCGCATGCGCGTCCTCGATCAGCACGTCCCAGCGCTGCTTGCTGATCGCCCAGAACCGCAATCCGGCAAAGCGCGACACGGCGCCGAAGCGCGCCAGCAGCCCCTCGCCGTCGCCGCCATAACGGAAGCGGCCGGCTAGGGCCACCAGCTCCTTGAACGGCCCCTGGCCGATGCCGGCGCAGACGGGAATGGCGCCGCCGGCCGAGCGATTCGGGCTCTGCGGCGACCAGATCTGGATCAGCGGCGGATCGGAATAGGGCGGATGGCCGGCAGCAAAGCAGGCGCCGGCCGGCGCGCTCCGGCTGGGCTGAGCGTCCGTGGCCGCTTCGCCGCGCGACGAGACGAGCGCGAGGAGCAGCAAGGGTCCGACAAGAGCGCTCTTCCGCACTGGGTGGTCCCTACCCAAAGTGGACGCGAACGCCGCGACAGGTTTGCGACCGCGAGGATGAGGCATGCGGCCGGTCAGGGCAAGCGTGCTTTTGTTAGAGGTAGCTAGCCCCTATGATCGAGCGCCCGTTTGCCGAATTTGCATGCCGCTGACCGTTTCCGAGACCCGTATCATCCTGATCGGCGCCTTGCTGGCGCAGTTCCTCGGCGCCCTCGACCAGACCGTGGTAGCGACGGCCTTGCCCGCCATCTCCGCCGATCTCGGCGATGTCGAGCTGCTGTCCTGGATCGTCACCTCCTATCTGCTCGCCTCGACCTGCTGCATGCCGATCGTCGGCAAGCTGAGCGATTTCTATGGGCGCCGGCGCATGCTGCTGCTGTCCGTGGCCGTCTTCACCCTCGCCTCGATGCTGTGCGCGGCGGCGCCCACCATGCTGACGCTGATCCTCGCCCGCGCCCTCCAGGGGGTCGGCTGTGCCGGCCTCTTCACCCTGCCCCAGGCGATCATCGGCGACATCGTGGCGCCGCGCGAGCGCGGCCGCTGGAACGCCTATACCTCCTCGGTCTGGCTCAGCTCGTCGCTGCTCGGGCCGCCGCTCGGCGGCACGCTCACGGCCCATTTCGGCTGGCCCTGGATCTTCTGGATCAACCTGCCGCTCGGCCTCATCGTCCTCGCCATCGCCGCCCACACGCTGAAGAAGCTGCCGGTGGTGCGGCGCCGGGCCGAGATCGATTACGCCAGCATCGTGCTGCTGTCGGGCAGCACCATCGCGCTGCTCTGCGTGCTGTCGCTCGGCGGCAAGCGGCTGGCCTGGAGCTCGCCGGCGCTGCTCGCGCTGGCGCTTGCCGCGGTGCTGCTGGGGGCCTTGTTCCTGTACCGGCAGACGCATGCCAAGGAACCCGTCCTGCCGTTGCGCTTCCTGCGTGACAAGGTGATCCAGCCGGTGCTGTCGGCGAGCTTCATCCTCTACGGCAGCTATCTCGCCTGCATCGTCCTGGGCGCGCTCTATTTCCAGATCGGGCTCGGCCTGCCGGTGGATCGCGTCGGGCTCGTGATCATCCCGATGATGGTGGCCAATACCGCGGCCTCCAACATGGCGGGACGCCACATCAGGCGCAGCGGCCGCTACCGCGCACAGCCCATGATCGGCGTCACCATCGCCACCATTTTCTTCGCCATCATGGCGATCTTCGCCGACCGCATGTCGGTGCTGGAGGCGATGCTGGTGCTGATGGTCGCCCATGCCGGGCTCGGCCCCATCTTCCCGGCCGGCATGGTCGCGAGCCAGAACGCGGTCGAGGCGCGCGACCTCGGCGCGATCAGCGGCGCCATGGGGTTTTCGCGCGCCCTCGGCGGCGCCGTCATCGTGGCGGCCGGCTCGGCGCTGGTGCTGGGCCTGGTCGCGGCCTCCCTGCCCGAGCTCGGCGCCGTCGCCAATCTCGAGGATCTGGTGCGGCGCGACCTGCCGCCCGAGGCGAGACGGCTGGTCGCGGCCAGCTTCGGCGGTCTTTTCGCCGCCCTGGCGGTGACCACGGCCACCGGGCTGTTGCTGTTCAGCCGCGTCGAGGAGCGCACCCTGCGCGGCGCCGCCCCCAGCCCGACGCCGGCCGCCAGCGATTGACCGCGGCCCGGGACGGCAAGCGGCGCCGAAACATACATATTTTGCTTTGCGCCTATATTAACTTTTGGCAATGATCGTAAGCTAGCTCAAGGGCTTGGTTGTCAGGCGCGGCGGGTGCCTGGAAAGACCATCCTCGAACAAGCGGGAGGACGGTTTTGATCGCGCTGGTCCGGATCGCGCTGCGGCGCCCCTACACCTCGGCGGTGGCCGCGTTCCTGATCATGCTTCTCGGCGGTCTTGCGGGCATGCGCATGATCGTCGACATCTTCCCGATCATCGACATTCCGGTCGTCATGGTGGTGTGGAACTACCAGGGCCTGTCCACCGAGGAGGTGGAGCGGCGCGTCGTGTCGATCACCGAGCGCAGCTACTCGACCACGGTCGAGGGCATCGTGAAGATGGAATCGCAGTCGCTGCCCGGCGTCGGCATCATCAAGGTCTATTTCCAGCCCGGCACCAACATGGGCAGCGCCATCGCCCAGATGTCGGCCAACAACAACTCGATCCTGCGCCAGGCGCCACCCGGCATCACGCCGCCCTCGATCCTGCCCTTCAACGCCTCCAACGTGCCGGTCATCCAGCTCACCATGTCGAGCAAGACCGTGCCGGAGCAGCAGATCGTCGATATCGCGCTCAATACCGTGCGCCTGCGTCTATTGCCGATCCCCGGTGTCTCGATTCCCGGACCGTTCGGCGGCAAGAACCGCCAGATCACCATCGACCTCGATCCGATAAAGCTGTCGGCCAAGGGTTTCGCGCCGCAGGACGTGGTCAACACGCTGCAGCAATCGAACATCATCGTGCCGGCCGGCACGGCGCGGCTGGGCACCTCGGAATATATCGTACGGCTGAACTCCAGCCCGAACATTCTCACCCAGTTCAACCAGATGCCGCTCGGCATCCGTAACGGCGTCGCCGTGACGCTGGGCGACGTCGCGCGCGTCAATGACGGCTTCGCCACCCAGAATACGATCGTCCACGTCAACGGCCAGCGCTCGGTCTATCTCACCCTTCTCAAGCACCTCGACGCCTCGAGCATCCTCGTCGTCGATGCGGCGCGCAACATGATGCCCGAGCTTAAGGCGGTGGTGCCCGAGGGGCTCGACCTCAATTTCGATTTCGACCAGTCGGTGTTCGTGCGCGCGGCGGTCAACAACGTCATGCATGAGGCGGTGATCTCGTCGATCCTCGTCTCACTGATGATCCTTTTCTTCCTCGGCAGCTGGCGCAACACGCTCATCGTGTCCTTGTCGATCCCCCTGTCGATCTTCGCCGGCCTCGCCGGCCTGTTCCTGATGGGACAATCGATCAATCTCATGACCCTGGGCGGCCTGGCGCTTGCCATCGGCCTTCTGGTCGACAATGCCACGGTGACGATCGAGAACATCCACCGCAACCAGTCGCTCGGTAAGCCGCTCACCGTCGCCATCCTCGACGGCTCGTCCGAGGTGATCCAGCCGCTGACGGTCGCGACGCTCGCCATCTGCATCGTCTTTTGCCCGGTCCTGCTGCTGCAGGGCCCCGGCCGCTTCCTGTTCATTCCGCTGGCGCTCACCGTCGTGCTCGCGATGGTCGCCTCCTACGCCCTCACCTTCACCGTCGTTCCCTCCTTCGCCCGCTTCCTGCTCGGCCGCCAAGCCGGCGGCGGCGTGCACGGCCATGCGCCGCAGAGTCGCGTCAGCGCCGCCATCGACCGCGGCTTCGAGCGCTTCAAGGACAGCTATGGCCGGCTGCTCGAGCGCCTGCTCGAGCGGCGCGGCTTCGTGCTGGTCTGCTCCCTGCTGGTGCTGGTGATCACCGGCGGTGCGGCGACGACGGTCGGCACCGACTTCTTCCCGACCGCCGATGTCGGCCTCATCAAGCTGCATTTGCGCGGGCCGCGCGGCAATCGCGTCGAGCAGACCGAGAAGCTGGTGCTGCAGGTCGAGGACAAGATCCGCGAGATCATCCCACCGACGGAGCTGCGCACCATCAACGACCTCATCGGCACACCGGGCGCCTTCACCCTCGCCTATGTGCGCGTCGACAATGTCGGCGCCATGGATGCCGAGGTGACGATATCCCTCAACTCCGGCCACAAGCCGAGCCGGGATTACATGAACGCGTTGCGCGAGCAGCTTCCGGCCGCCTTCCCGGGCCTGCAGATCTATTTCCAGAACGCCGACATCGTCAGCCAGGTGCTCAATTTCGGCCTCAACGCGCCGATCGACATCCAGATCTCCGACGTCAATTTCGAACGCGCGCAGGCGATGGGGCAGCGGCTCCTCACCGAGCTGCGCAAGATCCCGGGGGTCGCCGATCCGCACATCGCCCAGGTGCTCGACTATCCCTCGCTGCAGGTCGATGTCGACCGCCAGCGCGCCGCGCGGCTCGGCCTGACCCAGCGCGACGTGTCCAACAATCTCCTGACCTCGCTCGCCTCCTCGAGCTTCGTGTCGCCGTCCTATTTCCTCAATCCCGAGAACGGCATCACCTACAATGTCGCGGTGCAGACGCCGATCGAGCGATTCTCGACCGTCGACGACATCATGGCGATCCCGATCAGCACGCCCTCGAACCAGATCAATCCCAATCCTACGGCGACCACCTTGGCCGACCAGCCGAACGCGCCGGTGACCCGCCTCGCCGATATCGCCTCGATACGGCCGACCACCAACTATTCGATGGTCAGCCATTCGCTCATCCAGCGCGTCATCAATGTCGACGCCAATATCGACGGGCGCGACCTCGGCGGCACCGCCCGCGACATCCAGGCGGCGATCGACGGGCTGAGGCCGGACATGCCGCGCACCATGCATGTCGATCTGCGCGGTCAGAACGAGGTCATGCAGAGCTCGTTCCGCGATCTCGGCTTGGGCATGATTTTGGCGGTCGTCCTCGTCTACACGCTGATGGTCGTCCTGTTCCAGTCCTGGATCGATCCGCTGATCATCATGATGGCGGTGCCGGGCGCGCTCATCGGCATCGTCTGGATGATGGTTCTCAGCGGCACCACCTTCAATGTCGAGTCGCTGATGGGCACGATCATGGCGATCGGCATCTCGGTCTCGAACTCGATCCTGGTGGTGAGCTTCGCCAATGAGCTGCGCGCCCGCGAAAATCTGTCGGCGCTGCAGGCGGCGATCGCCGCCGGGCGGACGCGGCTCCGCCCTGTGCTGATGACGGCGCTCGCCATGATCATCGGCATGATTCCGATGGCGCTCGGGCTCGGCGAGGCCGGCGAGCAGAATGCGCCGCTCGGCCGCGCCGTGGTCGGCGGCCTCATGATCGCGACAGTGGCGACGCTGTTCCTGGTGCCGATCATCTACACCTTGCTGCGCCGCAGCCCGCCCACCTTGTTCGAGCTCGATCGCCGGTTCGCCGAAGAGGCCGCCGGCG
>Ga0070681_10003078_pt1 | contig 15477 bp, 13 predicted proteins | sample KBSC83BmetaG_FD_65650 | JGI IMG/M metagenome (GOLD analysis project Ga0070681, IMG submission 65650) | Corn rhizosphere microbial communities from Kellogg Biological Station, Michigan, USA - KBS C8-3B metaG | ecosystem: Host-associated > Plants > Roots > Rhizosphere | place: USA: Michigan...
ACCAACGCCGACAACACCATGTACTCGATTGAACAGCACGACCATCACCCGGGTGAGCCGGCGATCGTTGTCCACTCCGGAAAGGCGTTGACGCGAAGCAAGTAGGTGCGCACCGGGCGAACGGAGACTGCGCTCGAAGCCGCAAAGTCAACCGGAGCGTCACGACCGACCGTGGACGCTCGCCGACAATCAAAGGAGGACACCTCATGCGCACGCCCGCCAGCATCTTCGAGCATCCGATCCACCCGATGCTGATCGTCTTTCCGATCGGCCTGTGGATTTTCTCGCTGGCGTGCGATTTGGTCCGTTTGGCAGGCGGTTCGTCGGACGCGTGGACCACCGTCGCGTTCTACAGCATGGTGGGCGGTCTCATCGGCGCCCTCTGCCCCGCGGTGCCGGGATTTGTCGATTTGCTCTTCTACAAGGGTGGTGCTCCGCCCGTCAAGAAGATCGCGCTCACTCACATGGCGATCAATCTCACTGCCGTCGTGCTGTACGCGGTCAACATCTGGCTACGCGCGCGCGGTCCAGGCAGCATGAGCGCAGGCTTCAACACACCCGTCCTGCTGTCGATCATCGGCGTCGCGCTCCTGTGCGTATCCGGCTGGCTTGGGGGTCAGATGGTTCATGTCTACGGCGTAGGCGTCGAAGGACGGGAATGATGCTCTACGCAGAGGTGAATCGGCGCGTCGAGCCGTCGCGATAACGGAGGAACACGCCATGGCAGCGAAATTCAAGGTTGGCGATCATGTCACGTGGAACTCGGAGGCGGGCCACGTGAGCGGCAAGATCATCAGGGTCCATACCCGTGATACCGACTACAAGGGATACACGCATCACGCGACCCCGGATGATCCGCAGTACGAGATCAAGAGCGACACGACCGATCACATTGCAATGCACAAGGCCGCGGCGCTGAAAAAGACTGGCGTCTGAGCGAATCCGAGGCGACGTTCGATCCGATGCAAATTCGACATACGTCAGCGTCGAAGCGACGAAGGCCGGTCCTCCTCGGTCTGGCGCGAATCCAGATGCCGGTGGGTGCATCGACATCCATCACTCACCGGGTGACGGGCATTTTGCTCGCGCTCGGCGTTCCGTTCGGCATTCATGTTCTCGGCCCGTCCCTGCAAGACCCACGATCGTACGCGCGAGTCACACGCCTCTTTGACGGTGTCGCCTTTCGAGTTGTCGCGGTCCTTTTTGTCTGGGTGCTCGCGCATCATCTGCTGGCTGGAATCCGCCACCTGCTGAGCGATATCGACATCGGCTCGCAGTTGCCTTTCGCGCGTCGCAGCACCTGGATCGTGAACGTCGGCGGCGCGGCAGTGGCGCTGTTCGCCGCCGGTGCATGGCTGTGAGAATCGCCGCCACGGGATTGCGCGCCTGGCTCGTGCAGCGCGCAAGCGCCGTCTACATGCTCCTGTTCATCGTATTCTTTATGGCGCATTTCGCCGCCGATCCGCCGCATTCCTATCACGCGTGGCACGCGTGGATGACGAGCTACGGTGTGCGCGTCGGCACCACCGTCTTCTTTGCCGCGCTGCTGGCGCACGCGTGGGTCGGTCTTCGCGATGTGATCATAGATTACGTTCACTTCGCCGCGTTTCGCGTTTGCGTTCTCGCGCTGCTGGGCTTTGGCCTGGCGGCAATGGGCGTATGGATGATGCGAATCTTGTGGATGGCGCGCGGCTAACCGCGGCTCGCGGTCACGCCATCGCCGCCGGAGTCCTCCTTGCATTTTTCAATTTTCCGCTACAACGCTGAGGGGGACTACATGCAGGATTTCCATGTCGACGTTGCGCCGACCGACCGGATGCTGCTGGACGTCGTTTTGCGCGTCAGGGATACGCAGGACGATTCGCTCACGATCCGAAAATCCTGCCACGAGGGCGTATGCGGCTCCGACGCGATCAATATCAATGGTCGAAACGGATTGGTGTGCGTTACCCGGGTTCGCGAGCTGAGGGAGCCGGTGGGCCGACCGTGACAGGCTGGATGGCTCATACGAATGCATCATGTGCGGCTGTTGCGCCAGCCAATGCCCTTCGTCGTGGTGGAACCAGGACCGGTTCGTCGGTCCGGCCGGACTAATCCAGGCATACCGCTTCATCGGTGACAGCCGCGATCGCGCAACGCGGGAACGTCTCGAGGACTTGAACAGCGATCCCTTCCGGCTATTCCGCTGCCGCACGATCATGAACTGCACCGAAGTGTGTCCGATGGGCCTGTCTCCCTCGAGGGCCATCGAAAGAATCCGATTGCAAATGTTGGATGTCAATGGATGGCCATGACGGTGGCCTGGCATTGCATCACGTGCCGACAATCCGGTGAGGCCGAAAAAACCGCCGTCACGGCGTGTGGCGCACGAGCGCGCGCGGGCGCAACTACGCCAGCAGGTGCCGCGGCAGGTCGATGGTGAAGACGCACCCCAAGCCAGGCAGATCGCGAACGCTGAGAACGCCGTTGTTCGCCTCGACGCTGCGCCGACAGATCGCCAATCCGAGTCCGAGACCGGACCTATCCCCGCCGCATTGCGTGAACGGAAGGAACAGTCGATCCGCGCTCCCCGGCGGAAGGCCGCCGCAGCAATCCTCGACATCGATGCGGATACGATCGGCGACGGCGTAGGCATTCAACGCCACGCTGGTTCGATCCTGCGTGAACTTGAACGCGTTCTGGAGCAGATTCCCGATGGCCGCGAGCAGCATGTCGCGGTCGGCATCGACCGCCAGCGACGGATCGACCACGGAGACCATAAGTTCGCATCCCCGGTCTTGCGCTTCGAGTGACGCAGCGCTCTTGACGTCACCGACGAGAGCCGCAACGGAGATCAGCTGGTGTCGCGCAGGCAACCCGGCCGTTACGCGCACGTCGGCGAGGGAGCGATCGATGAGGTGGCGCATCGCGATCAAGCTGCGATCCAGCACGGCGCTTGTTGCTCCGCTCAAGCCGACATTGCCAGCCTTGATGGTGGCAACGACAAGGGTCGCGGTATGAAGCAGGTTGCGCAGCTCGTGCGCGAGAGATCCCAACCGTTCATTGAACGTCTGAACCTGCTTGTCCGCGATCGCAAGATCGCGTTGGTAGGCAAACTCCGTGACGGCGTCGGCGATTGCGTTGTCGAGACAGCGGTTGAGTGTTCGAAATTCGTCGACGTGGATCGGGGCGGCGTGCTCGAATGCGGCCTCCGTGATCGCCTGGCAGAGGTCGCCATAGTCGTGCACCACCTGATCGACGCTGAACCCGTGCTCCAGCAACTCGCGCCCGTGCCGTGCGGCAGCTGCGCCGATCTCGGACAACGCCGGCGTCCCGCCGCCCGAGGGACCGGATACCTTCCGGCTTCGCATCGGCTCCGACGTCTGCTCGACGCGCAGCGTCTTGATGAGCTGGTCGAGGAAGAGCGGTACGCCGTGCTCCAGCTCAGCGCCGGTCACCGTCGGCACCGGCCTTCGAGCGACCTTCGACCTGCAGCGGTCGATCAGATCGGCCCGATGAGCCGCAAGGAATTCGTGCAACATTCGGTCTCTCCGCGGCACAACCTCCATGACGCATCCGCCGTGCGGCCTGGGCCTGGCACGCACGGGTCCGGGCACGAGGTGCGTCTCGGTCGCCGGAAAAGCGGCACGCGGGCCGCACTTCCGTCGTCGGTAAGGATTACCCCAGGCTGGCGACCCGTCTGTGCGCTGGCGCTCAGATGGACTCGCTGGCGCGAATGGCAGCGCAGGGGATGGCGCGAACTGTTACAAAGGACGGAGGGGCGGCGGCACGTCCCCGCTTCAAAAGATCGTGATGTCGAGCGCCCCGGCGGGGCCGTGGAGTGCGCCCCAAGCGCCGGTGAACTCGATCGACCTGTCCGAGTGGGTTCTTTATCCCGACTTCAACTACAACTGAACCAGGCGATCAGGCCGCGACTTGACGCCGGGTAAGCTCTGGCTCGAGTACTCCCTTACTCGCGAGCGCAAGCGCTAGAGTGGGCACGGAAGGGTTCAGGCTGTCGACCATCGCACTCGGCATCAGGATCGTGGCTCCGCGTTCCTTCGTGGTCTCGTAAATGATGTTCATCGCGCGAAGTTGCAGCGCCACCGGATGCCCGGCGTAAATTTCGGCAGCTTCGACGAACCTTCCTGCGATCGCGGCCTCGGCCGATCCAAGGATCACCCGCGCCTGCTTCTCGCGCTCGGCTTGGGCCTGACGAGACATCGCATCCTGCAGTGCCTCGGGAATCGCGACGTCGCGGATCTCCACAGAGCTCACCGAGATACCCCATGGAGCGGTCTTCTCACCGATTTCAACCTTCAGTTGCTCGTCGGCCTCCTTGCGATCGGATAACAGTGCCGCCAACATCGAAGAGCCGATCATCTCGCGCAGCGAGGTCTGTGCAACCCTGTCAATTGCCTCACGGTAATTGGTGATGGCCAGCGCGGCTTTTTCGGCATCGTGCACGTGCCAAAAGATAATTGCATCGACGTTGACCGGGACCGTGTCCTTAGTTAGCGCCTGCTCGGCGTTGAAGGCTGTGGTCTGGATACGTTCGTCGATGACTGCGATCACATTGTCGAGAATCGGGATGATGGCGAACAGACCGGCCCCTTTGACGCTCTGCAGCTTACCCATTCTCAGGATCACGAATTTCTGCCAGGCGTTGGCCATCTTGAGCGACATGGCGATGATTCCCGCGGCCCCGAAGAATATCAACGCGGCATAAGGATTGACCCAGTAGCCGATCGCGACGCCCGCGAGAGCCAGGGCAAACACGAAGAATGACGTAATGGGGTTCATATCTGCTCTTCCGTGCGATCAGTGCGACTACCCTGAAGGTACGCGCCAACGTGCGCCTTGTCCGTGCGCTATCGCACTCAAGGAGGCCTGCTCTGTGAATCGGTTTTCTCTCGAGCCACGTTCTCCATGGCCCATCGCGCCGTGCGACGGTGTCACGCATGTCACCCCTTAGTGCGATATCGCACAGACGTACATTCGAGCCCGGCGTGAATCTGATTCGCACCATGCAAAGGTGGGCAAGTGAAATAAATGTGCGCGAGAGTGCCGTTCGGCCTGCTGGTTTTCTTGATGGCGCTGTCGTCGCCGCGCGCGGTCATGGCGGCTCCCGTCCCGGTCCGCTTCGTCGAGGGCGTCGCGCACGGATTCCTGCTGCTTCGCAACGTCGACGGGGCGCTCATTGCGACGGGCGATCTGCTCCAGCGCGTCGGCCGCGAAGGAGCGGTCGAGAGCCGCATGGTATTCCGCTTCGATGACGGGTCGGTGTTCGACGAAACCGTGTCGTTCAGTCAACAGCGCGTCTTCACCATGCAAACCTATCACCTGTCGCAGCGCGGACGCGCATTCGCCGAAGACACCGACATCTCGCTCGCGCGGGCCTCCGGAAAGTACCGTGTGACAAACAGGTCGCACAAGGACAAGGACGCGCGCGAAAAGGTCATCGAGGGAACGCTCGACCTGCCTGCCGACGTCTACAACGGCATGGCCCTTACCGTGGCGAAGAATCTCAGCAAGGGTGCCCGCGAAACCGTCCACATCGTGGCGTTTACACCCGAGCCGCGCATCATCGAGCTGGACGTGGCGCCGTCAGGCGAGCACAAGATGCTGGTCGGCCAACTCACGAAGACCGCGACCCGCTACACGTTCCATCCGAGCCTCGGCGGCTGGCTCAAGCTCTTCGCGACGCTGTTCGGGCGATTGCCGGCGGACGATCACGTCTGGATCGCGACCGAGGACGTGCCGGCCTTCGTGCGCTTCGAGGGGCCGCTCGATCCTACGGGACCGGTTTGGCGGATCGAGCTCACGAGCCCCCGCTGGCCTGATTAGAGCCGTCAACAGGTCCTAGCAAACAGGCCCCGGCTTTCGCGAGCCGCTCCCGATTGGTTGCGCTACCGAACAGACGTCCCGAATCGACGTCTTCATTATCAACGGATGATGGCTCGAGGAGACGGTGGGTGATGTTTTTCGGCGTGTTCGACCTCCCCTGGTGGGGTTATGCCGTCGCGGCATTGATCCTGACGCACATCACGATTGTCGCGGTCACGGTGTTTCTGCACCGGCATCAAGCGCATCGCGCGCTCGAGCTGCATCCGATCGTGAGCCATTTCTTTCGACTGTGGCTGTGGCTGACGACGGGTATGGTCACCAGAGAATGGACCGCCGTTCATCGCAAGCATCACGCGAAGTGCGAAACGGCCGAGGACCCGCATAGTCCTCGCGTTTTCGGGATCAACCGTGTCCTGTGGCGCGGAGTATTTCTGTACGTCAAAGAGGCGAACCGACCCGATACGCTGCAGCGTTACGGGTCGGGCACGCCCGACGATTGGATCGAGCGCAACGTCTATTCCCGGTTCCAGGTGGTCGGACTGACCCTCATGGGTGTCACCGACATCATCCTCTTCGGCGCGGTGCCGGGCATCCTGATCTTCGCCACGCAGATGGTGTGGATTCCGTTCTGGGCAGCCGGTGTGATTAACGGCATCGGTCACCGCTTCGGATACCGCAACTGGTCCACGCCGGATGCGAGCGTCAATATCGTGCCCTTCGGGCTTTTGATCGGCGGGGAGGAGCTGCACAACAACCACCACGCCTACCCGACCTCGGCCAGGCTTTCCAACAAGTGGTACGAGATCGATATAGGCTGGATCTACATCCGCGTTCTCGAAACGCTCGGGCTCGCACGGATCAAGCACGTCGTGCCAACCCCCTATTTCACCGCAGCCAAGCCAATAGTCGACGTCGACACGCTCCAGGCGATCATCGATTGCCGCTACGACGTTCTGGCGAAGTACGCCAAGTCGCTCAGGCGCATCTATGCGAAGGAATTCGATCGGCTGCGTCGGTTCTCGCCCGGCGACGCGCGCGCATTGTTGAGCTTGAAGCCGTGGCTCTGCCGAGACGAGAAGTTTCTGCGCGAGGCGGAGCGCAGCAAGCTCGCCGAGATCTTGCCCAGCGTGCGTGCGTTACACGTCATGTATTCGATGCGCTCCGAGCTCACCGACGTATGGGGACGGTCGATGGCCACGCCGCAACAGCTCGTCAAGCAGCTTCAGGACTGGTGCCAGCGTGCCGAGGCGAGCGGCGTCGATGAGCTGCAGGGATTCGCCCGGAAGCTGTGTACCTATGCATTGCTATCGGAGCGTCGGCTTCCGGCGACCGCTTCACGAAAGCCGCGCTCCGCGTCGGCTTGAGCCGGGCGTCGCCGGCGAAACGCCCCGAGTCAGGATGGTTCGCTGCGTGGGTCAGCACGCGAGGCCGCAGTAGACGTTCTGCGCGCATTCCGCACACGATATAGATACGCGTCGCCTTTTGCCCATGGAAGATGCGGAAGGGGATAATCCGCCGATACGGCGAAGACCCGAATTGCTTGTGTACGCCCTCGAAAGGAGCATTCGTGCGCGTGCATCCGACTTTCGCTCCGTCAGTCATTCCGAGCCATAACACCGAGGGTGCTGGACAAGCCAACCTCGCCATGCGCCTTTACGTCGATCTGGTGAAGCAGGCTTGCGCCGCGTGGATGAAGGATCGGGCGCCGACGTTGGGCGCCGCTCTCGCTTTCTATAGTGCTTTTGCGCTTGCACCGCTGCTGATCATAATTATCGCGCTTGCCGGCGCGCTATGGGGCGCCAATGCGGCTCGTGGAGCAATCGTCGGTCAACTGGCGGGCGTGGTCGGCGCGCCGGCGGCGGAAGCCATCCAGGGTTTGCTCAAGGCGGCCCAACAGACGACGACCGGTGTGTTCGCGGCCATCGTCGGCATCGTTACGACGTTGGTCGGGGCGACGACACTCGTAGTGGAACTGCAGGACGATCTCAACTACATATGGAACGCGCCGACGCGGCCGGGTAGCGGTTTGGTGTCGCTTCTTCGCGCCCGTATCCTGTCTCTCGGCATGATTCTGGCGATCGGCTTTCTTCTTGTGATATCGCTAATCGCAAGCGGCGCACTGGTAGCGTTCGAGACGTATTTCGGATCGTACTTCCCGCTCACCGCGCTGTTGCTCTTGCATCTGTCGGATGCGATCTTTTCCCTGGGCATGGAAACGGTGCTCTTCGCGATGCTGTACAAATGGCTGCCCAATGTCCGGATCGCCTGGAAAGACGTATGGATCGGCGCATTCATCACGGCGTTTCTGTTCAGCGTCGGGCGAATCGCGATCGGACTCTATCTCGGTCGAAGCGCGATCGCATCCGCCTACGGGGCAGCCGGAGCGCTCGCCGTGCTTCTATTGTGGCTCTACTACTCGGCGCAAGTGTTCCTGCTTGGCGCGGAATTCACCTGCGTCCATGCAAATTTTCGCCAGCGTAGATTGGAGCGCGCCTTCGTGTTGAAACGCGCGCATTGAACCGATAGCCAATGGCGTCGGGTGACTGCCCCCTTGCGCTTCGGGAACATGGGCTACGAGGAGGCGTTTCCATCCTTGGATTTGCCGCGGGCGCGAAGCACATGCCGGCCGATGATCAAGGCAGCCGCAATGGCTGGAACGGAGAGGAATATGCCCGGCACACCTGCCACCTCCGCGCCGGCGAGCAAGCCGAAGAGAACAAGGATCGGGTGCACACCGACTCCCGCCCCCATCAATCGGGGACCGAGAACGTAGTCCTGGAAAATGCGATAGCCGATAATGAAAAACAGTATCCATAGCAGGTGCGGATAACCGGCCAAACCTGCGACGATGATAATGATGAGCGCGGACAACAGTGGCCCGAACACGGGGATGAACTCGAGGAGCGCCGCTATGGCGGCGAGCAGCAACGCATAGGGGACGCCGATGCTGGCGAGAAACACTGCGTAGGCCGCCAACGCCGCGACCGACAGCAATAGGAGCGCTCGGATGTAGCGACCCAGCAAATGGTCCAGATCATCAACGATGCTTTGGCCGATCGACCGGCGCGCGAAAGGCCTTTCCACCGCGTCGCGGATTTGCGGTCCGGCGAGTATGAATAGAAACGCCAGAATCGGGACGAGCACGACCAACAAGAGATCGCCCGCAACCTGCAGCACACCCGTGCCGATGCGCTGCGCCAAAGGGAGTGCCGCTGCGGCGCCGCCCTGAAGTTCGGTTCGCGCGAATGCCGCGATACGGCTGGCGTAAGGCTGAAGAAAAGTGGGCCACCGCTCCGTCGCGATTGCGTCCCCATGCTGCAACAGTGCCGGTAACTGTTCGCTGAGGCGGTTCGCCTCGTCTCCAATGGAAGGACCGATCAGTATGCCGATCAGTACGGCGAGCGTCAGCACCAGAACCAACGCAGCCACCGGGGAGGCCCACGGCGGTGCACGACGTGGGCGAAAACGATCCAGCAGCACCACGAGCGGGTACACCATGTATGCAAAGAAGATGGCGAGCAGGAATACGAACAGAGTACGCCTGATCATGTACACGCCGTACAAGATTGCAGTGACGATCGCGACGGTGAACGTGATTCGCGCAGCCTTGGCATCCCACAGAATCATGGAGTCTTCTCCTTGGCGAATTATCAAATGCTAGCCTACCAAGGCAGCTTCGGCTCAGCCGGTGAGGCAGCAGCAGTCGCACATTGCAAGGGGTCCATCAACGAAACTCTCAATCACGGGCCGCCAAGCACGGTAAAGGGAGTTGCGCCATCTCATGCAAGCCGGCGCCGCGAGTAACGCGCGACGCCGGCGACCGCACTCGGGCGCACCTGGATCCACGCTGGCGCTTTGACATCCACTTGGATGATGAGGGATTCCGCTCGGATGGTGAAATACCGGAGCCCGGCAACTGCCCGACGTGAAATCGAGGCTTGTCGATACCGAGAAGATCACGATCAATCTTGGTCTCATCGCCGCGGCCAGATCGATTTGCTGGTTCAGGAAGGCTTCTGTTCCAACCGCACCGACCTGATCCGCACTGCAATGAGGAACCCGCTCGCAAAACGCGGCGAGGTGCTACGTCAAACGGTGGTACGGCGGCGCTCGTGCTTGGGCTGTAACATTTTCCAAACACGATCTAGAGGTTGCGCAAGCGACGAAGCTGCGTATTCAGGTATCGGGTCTCACCAGAAATTCAGCGGACACATACCGGTAATGTTGTTCAACCGCAGCGGTCCGGTCCCAGACGGAATTGGACATTTCGCTCGCTCGCACGGCCTCACCCGCGCTTGTGTTAGGTTTGACCTATGTCGTTGTTGACCGTCAAGGACGGACCGTGGACGGGATTGCCGTTACCCGCAGACTTGCGGCGATCCTGATCGCCGATGTAGTCGGCTTCAGCCGACACATGGAGCGTGACGAGGCTCGAGCGTTCACCCGATTGTGGGAGATTCGCGAGCGCATCATCAATCCCAAGATTCGTGAGCTCGGCGGCCGGGTCATCAAGACCGCCGGTGACGGGATGCTCCTTGAATTCGACAGCGCGGACGCTGCACTTCGTTGCGCAATTGACGTACAGCGGGCTATGGGGGCAGACAATCAGTCGAAGGCGCCCGATGAGCGCATTGAGCTCCGCATCGGTCTCAACTTGGGCGACATCATCGTAGACGGCAACGACATCGCTGGCGATGGCGTCAATGTGGCAGCGCGCCTCGAGGCCTTGGCCGACCCGGGTGGCATCTGCGTATCGGCGGCAGTGCGCGAGCAAGTGCATGGAAGTCTCGATGTTCGCTTCGACGACATTGGCGCGCAACGCGTGAAGAACATCGTGCGGCCTATCCAGGTGTTTCGCGTGGCACTGGATGGCAAACCTTTCGAACCGGGGCTGACTTCGACGTCCCGACCACCGGGGGTGCCAACGCGTTGGCGGCGGTGGGCAGGCGGATTGGCATTGCTTGTCGCCGTCGGTGTTGGCGCGTGGTTTGGGCCCAACCTCTGGAGGGCCGCGCCAGCACCAGTACCACCCGCGTTGTCGCTGGCGATACTGCCCTTCGCCGCGTCGTCCGGAAAGTCCGCGGAAGAGCAGTTTGCCGGCGAACTCACGCAGGACCTCACCACGGCAATGGGGCAATGGAGTCGTGCGAAGGTGGCAGCGCATGCGCTTGTTGCGGGTTACACGTCAGGCGCCGTCGATGTTCGCACGCTTGGTCGAAGCCTCAACGTTCGTTACATCGTCGAAGGAGAGGTGCGGCGCGACGCCGATGCCACAATCGTGACGGCGCATCTGATCGACGCCGCCACCGGCGCGCAAGCGTGGAGCGACCGACTGCGTTACGCCGCGCTGCCGGGCACGGCTGGACAGCCCGATCCCTCGCTACAGTTAACGAAGCGATTAAGGGCGGGTCTCCAGGTCGTCGAGCAACGGCGTGCGGTCGATCATCCTGAAGCGGCGAATGCGATGAACCTCGTGCTGCGCGGAGATGCCGCATCCGAGAGTCCTGGCGGCATCGAGGGCGCCATGAAAGCGCGCCCTCTGTACCGCGAAGCCCTTCGACTTGACCCGGATCTCGTCCCTGCGCTCACGGGACTCTACGGTACCTTCGATACCGAGGTCGAAGAGACTGCGGCACCGGACCGTGCGGCGTTGCTGCCGGAAATGGACCGAGTATCAAGTCGCGCCATTGCACTCGATCGCATGAGTACGGACGCCTGGTTTGCGCGCATGGCATCCCTGGAATGGCTCGGGCGTTGGGACGAAGCCTTGGTTGCGGCGGACCGGATCATTACTCTCGATCCGGCCGATACCAAGGGACCCCTGCAGCGGGCTTGGATACTGATCCAGACCGGGCGGCCGGCCGAAGCGCTGCCCTTTATCGAACATGCGTTGTTGGTGGACCCACTAAATCAACGCGCGCCACAACACTTCATGTGCAAGGCTCAATTGTTTCTCGGTCGCTACGCCGAGGCGGTCGCGGCGTGCGAGAAAGCGGCCACGGAGAACAACTGGTGGATCAATCTCGTGTATCTGTGGGCGGCGTACGCGCAACACGGTGATGCCACCAAGGCCGCGACAACAAGGGATGCGCTCTTGAGACAGAAGCGCGGCTATGCGATCTCCTGGTATCGCAACACGTATCAGGCATCGCCACCGGCATTCTTCGAGCTCGTCGAGCGGCACCTTGCAGCGGGCTTGCTAAAGGCGGGAATTCCCGAGAAATGAGCCGTCGCTTAGCCCGAGCGAGGCTGGCTGCAAATGGTCGACTGCCTGGCGTTGGAGCGGCGCTATCGGCGACTTTGCATGCGTCGCTCGAGGCCTTATCCGATGTCCGCATCCGGACATCGCAGGCTCGACGCTCCGCAGAGCTGGACCCGTGTGTGCCAGCGTCGGACGGTCCAAACTGCGCGAAGTACAGGTTGTCGGGCGTTCGCGTATGCGCCGGTTTCCATCACCCCATTGCGCCAACGCGGCAAACGATCTCCGCCGGCGTACTCGCGATGGTCACCGACTGCGCATCGAAGTTTTCATGCGGCCGGCCGTCGACGGTTACGCCGACCAGAGGCCCCGACAACGGCGGCCGAAGCTCGATGCCTGCATTCACCCCAGGCGCGATCTCGCATCGGAACGTATGCTCGTCGACAGCGCGTGCAGAAAAGCTCAAAGCACCGTAGAGCGTGGGCATCTCCTGCACCCTGACACCCGAACCGCTCGTCCATTCCGAAGCCAGACCGGCCGCCACGACGAGCCTTCGATCGGCCAGACTTTCATAGGCGAACAGGCTGCGCACCGCGAGGACGTACTCTGCGGCCACCCACGTGTGCGGGAGATCGCCCACGTGCGCCGGCGCTCGACGGTCCCGCCATGCGATCTCCGGCCATTGATTCCACGCGGGAGGCCGCCGATCCGACAGAAAGAAGCGCAGCAGCTCGAGTGCCGCTTCACGTCGCCCGAGGCGCACGAGAGCGCCGATGATGCGGATCTCGTACGGCGAGTACTTGTCCCATTCGAGCTCTCCGCTGCGCTTGCGACGCCAGTCCGAAAGATATCGATCGAACGTTTGCCGGACCGCCCTGGGATCAAGCCCTTCGGCGACGTCGAGCAGTGCGATCGCGTTCGCGGTGGCGGTCGGGTCGAAGTCCGCCCACTCGACGCTGCCCGGAATGAAGTCGAGCTCGTGCGCAGCGCGCGTGCGCTCGATCGATTCGAACAATGCGACGGCCAAGCGTTTCGCGACGCCGCTCCAGCTCTCGGCGGCATCCCGGTCCCCGATCTTCTGCGCGAGGTCGACCGCGTCGCGCAGGCCGCGCAGCGCCCAGAAGTCGTCCCAATACGAATGCACCGGCTGCGAGAGATAACCCTCGTGACTCGCGGACACGGGCAATAGACCGCTTTCATCGAGCAGGCCCTCGATGCAGCCCACGGCTTTGGCCACGAAGGGCCAGCAGTCCTCGAGAAAGCGCGAATCCGCCGTGAAACGGTAGCAGTCGGCAATGACGGCGATCAGTTGCCCGTGACTGTCGTGCTCCACCAGCCAGTCGGGTCCATCGCGGTCGACGCAACACGGGATGAATCCGTCCGCGCGTTGGTAGGGTGCGTACCAGCGGATGAACTCCACGACCTCCTTCGCATGTCGCATTCGCAACAGCGCCGCGCTCATGATGGTGCCGTCGCGAATCCAGGAGCGCGCGTAGCGTCGCGGTCCCGGTTGCAGCGCTGCGCCGGAGCGCGTCACGAGTATGTGCGCGGTCGCCGTCAGCGCGGCGCCGATGGCGTCGCTCGCCCATCCCGAAAGCGCGGACCACTGCGCGGCCGGAAGCTCCTTCGCCCAATCGAATGCCGGCTGACCCATTGCGCGCGAGGCATCGGTTGGCAGACATTCGACGATGCGCTCCGCCGTTGCGTGGCCGTCGAGCGTGAGATCGAAGGCGAGCGCGGCCGAACCGAGGCCGAGCGCATCGTGAACCGATTCGTCTGCGCGATCGCGGCCGACGTCGGCAAGACGCGAAGCGACGAAGCCATCGTCGAACGTCGTCGCGGCGAAGCCGGAAGGTGCAGTCGCAGGCGCGACGATCGCGGTCTCGTTCACACGCAACGCACCAGATTCCCAAGCCATGTCGTGGACCGGGCTTACGCCGCCAATGCTGCCAATGCGCTGCCACGGGGGCGTGACCTGAAAGGGACGAACGAGCACGAGCAGGCGTGCCGATAAGGATCGATGCGAGTGGTTTTCGAGTCGATAGCGAAGACGAACGTGCCCGGTCTGCGTTGCCTCGCCCTGGACATGCAGCCGCCACGCTGCGCTTTCCCAGATCGCAGATGGGACAGGCAGCACGTCCTCGAGCAATTCCTGTCGCTGCTCGACATCCGCCCAGGTGAAGAGCCGGCCGTCGATCGTTACCATCGGTTCGATCATGAACGATGCCGGCGCAATCTCGACCGCACCTTCCTCGTTCATGAGCGCGCAATGGGTGCCATTTGCAGTCCCGATCGGCGTCCACAGCGTTTGCTCGCGATGCAGCCAGCGCGGGTACCAGCCGCGTGGCTCGCGCCGTGCGACGCCGTAGCAAAAGGCCTCGATAGAACGCGAAAACTCAAACGACTGCGGTTCCAACGCGGCGCCGGACAACGGTGCGTTGAACTCCAGCCGCAGAAAACGCGTCTTCAGATTCGGCAGGTAGACGTAGCTCCGTGCGCCACCCGCACGAGGCGTCGCGTATACGGTCCGCCAACGCCGACCGCTCGACGATGCACGCACGCGAAAGCCGCTTGCCGGCGCGCCGTCGCGCCAATCGATGACGAGGCCGCCGAGCGTGCGAACCTCGACGAAATCGATGGCGAACCAGGGATGCGCATCGTCGGGGCTCGGGATCCAAACGGACCCACCAAGCGCCCGATCGGCATCGAAACCCGGGCGCGCGCTCGAGGCGCTCGCTCGCGCGCGCACCAACGAAGCGTGATCCTCGATCCGGAGATCGCCGATCCATAACGTACCGGCACCACCTTCGACGGCAACGATCGCGAGCTCGATCGCACCGAGCTCTTTCGCGACGTCACCACTCGCCGGACCCCAGGCAAACTCGAACGCGCGACTGTCGATGCGAAGGCGCTTCCAGCGCGCGGGCGGTTGCAAGTTCGCTTCGACGTGCCGCCAGACGTTCTGCCCGCTCGCGTCGACGAGCTTGAGCTCGAGGTTGTTTTTCCGGCTGACGCCGCGCAACGCGAAAGCGACCGTGTAGTCCTCGCTTATTTCATGCTGCACCGGGCAGCGAGCGACGACGAATCCCTTTGCTCCTCTGAAATCGAAATCCAACTGCAGCGCCGGCCGTCCGCCGATCGATGCCGGCGAGAGAGCGAGGTGCGCCTCGCCCGCGGCGACCGGCGACCACACCGCTGCATCCAAAGGCACTTGCCAGGCGCGCGCTGGCCGACTTGTCACGAGGCTGCTGTAGCCGGCGTTCCGGGTGGCAGCCCCGCCGTTTCGGCGGCCTTCTGACGAACCAACCGGCGCTTCCCGGGATCGGTCACGACGCGGATGGATCGCGTGAACGAAGGATCGGCTGCGCTGCCACGGCCGATGTGCACGATGGCGGCGTCCTTAAGATCGCGGGAGAGAATATCCAACGCGCGTGCACGCGCATCTCCGTCGA
>Ga0070681_10003079_pt1 | contig 15475 bp, 12 predicted proteins | sample KBSC83BmetaG_FD_65650 | JGI IMG/M metagenome (GOLD analysis project Ga0070681, IMG submission 65650) | Corn rhizosphere microbial communities from Kellogg Biological Station, Michigan, USA - KBS C8-3B metaG | ecosystem: Host-associated > Plants > Roots > Rhizosphere | place: USA: Michigan...
ATTACGGATGTCTTTCCCGGCCGTGACCGTCTTGATTTTGGGCGCCTGCGGCGGCGGTGGCTGATGACTTTCTTTTTTACAGGAGATGACGATGGGAAGGCTGATAAAAGGTAATAGAAATAATAGGTTCCGGCGTAATCGCATAGAGATTGGATTTAGGTAATGAATAAATTGGTTATACATGGATATTGAACGGCCGAAAACTAATAAACGATCCCCGCCGGCGCAACTCTTACTGTTGAACGGCAGGGTTTTTCTTCCTAACGGCAGCCCGGGCCCGAAACCTTGAAAAGGAAAGAATATTATTTGATCGAAAGATGTATCCGCGGCAGCAGCTCTTTGAATTCCGGCTGACGCTCCAGGCGGGCTTTATCCCGAAAGCCACATTCCACCGCCCGTCTCAGATCGCTTTCCACTGCGGGTGTATGCCGTTCCCGGGCATTGAGAATGGCGGAGAAATACCAGGCTTCACTATTAGTCGGATCGGCTAATTTATATAGCTCTACAAAATAACGGGCATTGTCGTGATGGGAGACGATCAACTGGTTGCTGATAGAGAAAAAGGCCAGCGACAGGTAAGCCAGCAGACGCTGATACATGCCTTTTTCAACCGTTGCCGTCCGGATCCGGGCATTCAGATCATGGATCGTCTCCGTCCAATACTGCATTTCATCCGGCCGGAAATGCTGCATATATTCATTTTTGGTACTTTGCTCCCGCACCAATAATCGCTCCTCTTCCTTTCGTTGTTTCTGGAATTGCGTATTGCGATCGAGCGCAGCGTCTTTTTCTTTGAACCAATCCACCTGACCGGTGAGACCATCGAGAAGATCGATCGAGAACCGGCACTCTTCCCGGGCCTTCAATAATCGCCCGGCGGCAAGCGAAGCCTCTACCCGGGTCTTGCTGGCAGCAACATAACGGGTAATAAAGGTCTCCTCTTTTGGAATGAGCTGCTGTCGCATGGCGTCGAACTGCAATCCTGCAAAGGCCCGGTCCATCGTGCTTTCAGGCGCCCACTCATGTTTCCCGTCAAAGAGCAGGATACGATGACGGGTCCGTGTCCGGTCGAATTCACCGGTGATCGCGATCAACTCGGTCATATTCATATCCCCTTCACCGGCCAGCGCCGTAAAGCTAAAAGAAAAATCCCCGGCCGAAGTTCCATCCGGCAACCCCGCTCCATTCGCGATAACCCCTTTTACAAAGGAATAGTTCATCGCCACATAACCCGCTACCTTGGCGCCCCCCGAAAAGCCCGCCGTATAGACCCGCTTAGGATCGATCTTCCACCGGTCCCGGGTGTCATTGAATAAATGTTGCCAGATAACCCCCGTTGCCGGCCAGTCATTGCCGTTCCGGGAGTTGTTGCTGCCAACCAGGATAAAACCATAGCTATCGGCCAGCGAACGATATTTTTTTAGCGGGAAAACACCGGCGCCGTGAGGATCGAAGAAATAAATCACCGGCAACGTTTCTTTTTCGCCTTTTTCGGGGATATAGATCGCATAGGATTGCGACGGGTCCGCCCGGCAAACTACCGTATCGATCAGGCGGCCCGGCGGCAACATGTCCGCCCGGGCCATCGTATGCAGGGCCACGATCCCGCAAAAAGCAAGAACAAGGCTGTAGTTGAACATAACCTACCGGGTGTCGAATGTTTGGATCAAGCTGAATTTAAAGGAGCCTTCCCCGCTTTTGACAAGCCGGTATTGTAATACACGGTTCCCACCGGTGGGACTATCCTTTGCATCACCGGGCTTATAGACGGGAAACTTCTGCAGCAGCGTCCCCTCCATCAGCGTAAACTTGTCATGGCCTTTATAACCCGCATTCATTTTGCCATCCATGGTCAGGTCCGGCAGGATACAGGGGATCATGCCTTTATTGGCATCCGAGACAAAGGCATATACCGTCCCATACGTAGCCGTAGAGTCCATATAGATCGTCAACAGCAGGTCGGGATAGCTGTCATTGTTCATATCATCGATCTCCGCTTTTAACACCCGGCCCCGGATGGCAAAACTCATATCCCTGGCCTCGCTTTGAAAACCCACTGGCTTTACCGTCAGCTGATTCTGATCAGGATTCTTGTTCCGGCAATCCACCCGGTAACCGACCTTTCCGAGCTTCAACGTGGTATCGATCCGGTTGAACACCATCTGGGCATGGGTCGTTCCCAGCAACAGCAGGCTCGAAAGAACGACAAAAGTAGTCCGTTTCATAGGGTAAATATAGTAATTTCGATGGCAATGACATCCAATTCTACCTCTTCACGCGTGACAGCCCTTTTCCTCGACGTCGGCGGCGTCATGCTGACCAATGGCTGGGACCGCCACGCGCGCGAAGCAGCGGCGGGACAATTCGGGCTCAACCTCGATGAGCTGAATGACCGTCACCGCATGACCTTCGACACCTATGAATCCGGCAAGCTGAGCCTGGAAGAATATCTGAAGCGGTCAGTATTCTATGAGGACAGACCGTTCACGATGGAGCAGTTCCGGTCTTTTATGTTCGCCCAATCGGTCGCTTACCCCGGGATGATCGATCTGGTCAGAACGCTAAAGGCAAAACATCGCCTCCGCATAGCGGTCGTCAATAATGAAGGGCGGGAATTGAACGAACACCGGATCCGGACCTTCCGGTTGAATGAATTCGTGGACTTTTTTATCTCCTCCTGTTTCGTCCATTTCCGCAAGCCCGACGCAGATATCTGGAAAGTCGCCCTCGATATCGCCCAGGTCCCGAAAGAAGAAGTCGTTTATATCGATGACCGGCCGATGTTCGTACAGGTAGCCGAAGGTCTCGGCCTGAGGGGCATCGTTCATAAAAAATTCGAAACGACCCGCGACATCCTCGCCGGTATGGGACTGGCGCTGTAAAACCTACACGGCATCGGCATAACAGGCTAACAGTGGGCATACCAATTGCATAGGTGCTTTTTAAAATAATTGTTATGCCAGAAAAAGCAACCATTAAACGTGCTCAGCACGATAAAGCAGAAGGCAAATCAGCCAGTACACAAGCCGGTGAGTTCGTACATCAGGAGATAGACAATATCCGGAAAGGGAAACATGGAGCCCGGTCAGCCAAACAAGCCATCGCCATCGGACTGTCCGAGGCGCGCCGGGCCGGTGTCGATGTACCACCGCCCAAAAACGCGAATGCCGAAACCCGGAAAAAAGCAGCGCGGGAAACAGCAAAAGGTAAAAAACACGAGCCCGTCTCGAAGACCCGTTCCCAGGCAAGGGAAAAAGCGCTGAAAAAGGAATCTACCGAAGCCGCCTCTCCCAGGGCTCTTTCCCGGCAAGCCAGCACCGCCGCCAGCCGCCGCAGTGCTACCGACCGTTCTGCCTCCGCCCGCAAAGCAGCTGCTACCAAAGGACCGCGTGAACGCTCCGAAGCAGGCAAAAAAGCAGCAAGGACACGGGCCAGGAATAAGTGACCGCCGCCGCGCTTTAGCCAAGCCGGGCATTTAACAACCGCAGCGTCAGCTCCCCGCTCTCATCGAGACTAAACAAGGTGATCGAGGAATTTTCCTGGACCAGCCGCCGGTAATGCCGTACCTCCATGCCTAATTTCCAGGCGAGGTACAGACGATTGACGCCGTTATGTGCTACCACCAGGATATGACCTGAAGGATGACGGGTATACACCCAGCGAAAGAAGTCATCGACCCGGTCTATCACCTCCTTTGCCGTCTCGCCCGTACCACCGGCCCTTGTATGGAGCGGATCTCTGTTCCAATCGGTCCAGAGAGCCTCTTTCTCCTGTATGAATTCCTCCCGGGTCTTCCCCTCCCACTGCCCAAAATCCGCTTCGATCAAACGCCGATCGGAGATAACCTCTCTATTTCCACCCGCCAATTGCGCGGTTCGCCGGGCCCTCTCCAGCGGTGAAGAATAAACAGCATCAAAAGAAATGTTCTTTAACTGTTCTCCGACTAGCCGCGCCTGCTCCAATCCCTTTTCCGTAAGAGGAATATCCGTTCGCCCACAATAACGGTTGTTATCGGCATTGTAAGCGGTCTCGCCATGACGAAGAAAATAGACGTTAAGCATAATATTCCTCCCGGATATATCCTTTTTCCTGCAAGATCTTTATAAATTCCCTGTAATGGATGTCATAGGCCCCGGCAAGCTTTTTTTCCGGATAAACTTCCTTATCCCGTTGCGTCATAGCCCTACCTGCCTCGATCACCGATCCAAACCGGGTCCGGGACGCAGCCAGGATGGCGGCCCCCACAGCGCCCGTAACCTGCCGCATTTTAAAGACCGGCCGGTTCAAAACACAACTCCGGATCGTGAGCCAGGTGTCGCTGTTACTCGCACCGCCGGCCGTATATACCGCTTTTACCTTTTCTCCCGACAGCCGTTCTATCAACTCATAGGCATACCGTTCCAGGTAGGCTACACCTTCCATGCCTGCGGCAAACCGCTCGACCGGTGACAGGCCAGGCGGTTCAAAACCCCTGGCATCCGGCGCAATGATCGGAAACCGTTCCCCCTCCCTGAGCAGTGGCCAAACCATCCATCCCGTTGGGATCAACTGCCGGGCCTCGCTGTTTAACACCGAAAGATCATCCTTGAATTCCCGGGTCACCCAATCGGCTCCTGTATTGCTGGCGCCACCAGGCATCCAAAATCCCTCCGGATGCCGGTGACTGTATAACCGGTCTTGCGGGTCCTTTAATTCCTGTTCCGTCACCCCCTTTATAACCATCGTCGTACCGATCGTGGTATTCCAATCCCCCAGGTTCACCGCACCCGAAGCGATCTGTGACGCACAACCATCGGTCATGCCCGCGACGATCTGCACCTCGTCGCTCAACCCCAGCTCAACCGCCAGCGAAGGTAACAACCTGCCCAGCGGTGTTCCCGAGGGGACGACCTCCGGTAACCAGGATCGTTGCAACGGCAGTCGTTCATAGAGATAAGCCGGCCAGAAAGCATCCTTTACATCAAAACCCGATTTCAACGCGTTGGTCAGATCCGTGACATCCCACCGGCCACACAACCGGCCGGTAATATAATCCGCCGCATGTATCCAACGACCCAGCCGGGCCGCCCGCTTGGGGAAGGTATGTACAAACCAAACCATCTTCGACAACCCGCTGCTGGCATTAAAACCGGTATAACCGCCGGGATGAAATTGCAAAGCCATCTCCTTACACCAGGCAGCCTCGGATGCCGACCGGGGATCACTGTACATGATCGCCGGGTACAAAGGTTCGTTCTGGTGATCGAGTGGAATAACGGTACCGGAAGTCGAGGTGACCGCAATAGCCTTTATCTGCCGGAGATCGATGGACGCCGACACCTGACCTATCGTCGATCGCAAGCAACGCAGACACGCCTCCCACCATTCAACAGGCGACTGCTCCTCTCTCGACCGGTCATCTAACACAAACGCCTCCTCCCGGCTACCAGCCATATTCCCTTCCTCATCTACCAATACGACCCGTACTCCCTGTGAGCCAATATCGATCCCGGCAAAAAAATCCTTTTTCATATCGAACCCATTTTCCGGAAGGCGCTACGGGCATGCTTCCATTCTTCATACAATCCTGCGAATGATCCCCGGTCACCGGGATAAACGACATCCAGGGTGGACGGCCGGCATTCGTCTTTTGTCAACGCCACATTACAAATGGATGCTCCACCTGCTACGGATGACTGGCAGAAATTATCCCGGACCTGTACCTTTTTGTTTGTCAACCCTGCAATCAGGCGGCGAAGCAGGGGACTCTGCAATCCGCCCCCACAGGCCCATATATAGTCTTGCTGGTGCGGGGTAACGGCGCAGAGGGTTCTATAATTCTCATGGATGCTGCAGGCAATATCCCACAGCGTCGCCCATACAAAGTGCGCCCGGCTCAGATGATGAGTGACGGGTACCTGGAAGACAAAACCACCTCTTATCAAAGGCTCCTTTTCATCCGCCATCAACGAACCAAGGGCCGCAACACAAGAAGACCGGTCCAGCCCGGATAACTCTTTTTCGATCACCTCATAACCTTCATTGGGATAAAAGATCTCCTTCAACCGCTGATAATTCAACCCTGTGACCCCCGCGTTGGCCTCCAGCAAAAAGCTGTCCCCATCGGTATGCCGGCTGGTCCATGTACGCTCTTTTATATCAGTGATATACCGGTCCGCTAACCGGATAATGGGAGTCGTAGTGCCCGAGACGATCACCATATCCCCGGGTGAAGGATATACGCTCGCTACCGCGAGCTGTGTATCCGCTCCTCCGACGATGACGACAGCCGGGGAAGAGACCCCCAGCCGGCCAGCCACATCGGGAAGGATCGTCCCCAGGACAGTGCCCGATGATTCCAGCGGGGGCAGCATCGACGGGTCAAGAGAAAAGAGTCCGGCCAGTTCCTCCGACCAGTCTTTTTTCGCCACATCATATAACAGTGTTTCGGAAGCCTGTGAATGCTCATACCGGATGACACCACTCAACCGGTACTGTACCCAGTCGCCGATGCTGAGGAAGGTGGTGAACTCCTTCCATATCTCCGGCCTCCGCTCGCGGATCCCAACCAATTTCAAGGCGGAGAATAAAGAAGTGGGATATCGGCCGGTCAGCCGGTAGACCCGGCTTTTATCTTTCAATATATCTTCCCATTCCCTCCCCCGGTGATCGATATTGGGGAGACCGGTCAGCGACTCCCCTTTCCTCCCCAACAATACGATACCCTCCCGCTGGCTGGTAGCGGTAAGGGCAATGATACGGACGCCCGGCACACGCTGCAGGGCTGCTCCCGCCAGCCGGAGGATCTGTTCCCATAGCCCGTCAGGATCAAACCGGATGGAGTCCGGGTAACACTCGTCTTTTTCATAACGTATATCCTCACGTTCGATAGCAAGGATCGCGCCTCCCGGCGCGATCACCGCCGCCCGGGCATTGCCCGTACCAATATCGATGATCAGATAAGCCTCCTTCGATGACATAGAGTGCTCAATTAACGGTTAACGGATAAAATATTCCTGTTGGCCAACGGCAGATCCTCCCGCTTGCCATGAACAAACCAACCCAACAGGCAGGCATTCAGAATATCGGCATGATGATCTTCCACCTCGAATGTGGCCCCGGCAATATGAGGAGTCGCGAGTACATGAGGGAGATGTATGATCTTATAATCGGTCTCATCCGGCGGCTCATGATCGAATACGTCCAGGACCGCTCCGCGGATCTGCCTGTTCTCCAGCACAGACAACAGATCCTTTCGCCTGACCACCATCGCCCGGGATGTATTGACAAAGATCGCATCGGGCTTCATCAACGACAACAACGTCTTATCGATCATACCACTCGTCTGCTCATTGGCCGGCAGATGAACCGAAACAATATCGCTCTGCGTAAAAATATCTTCTAAAGATACCTTTTTAAATTCTTTATGCGGGGAGGTCATAAAAGGATCGTAGAACCGGATCGTGCAAGGAAAATCTTTTATCATATGAGCGATGCGTTGACCGATCGCCCCAAAGCCGACCATGCCCACCGTCTTCCCGGCCAACTCATTACCCTTAAATGACAAATACGAAGTATGCGCTCCTGCCTCCCACCTTTCCTCTTCCAGCCACTTACAGGCGGCAAAGGTATTCCGCATCAGCGTGATCACATTGGCAATAAACATCTCGGCCACCGCCTGTGCATTCCGCGCGGGCGTATAGAATACGGGAATGTCCCGTTCAGAAGCCACGGAGATGGCGACATTGGAAGGCGTCCCCCGGCAGACCCCGATAAACTGAAGGTGAGGAAATGAACGTATCACTTTTTCCGTTACCTGGTCGTGTTCGGTGATCAGCGCATCCGCCTTTGTCTCGTTCAATAAGGCGATCAATTCCTCTTCATTGTAAGCACGCCCTTGCGTCTTCCAGGGTCGATAGATCATTTCTCCCAAAGCATTCGCCAGTCGCTGCTGCGCCTCCTGGTAGTAAGGCGCCGTAATTAATACTCTCATTCGTTTTGTATTTCAGTTATTGTTATATACTTTGTCAGGATCGCACCAATAAAATATAGCCCGGATAATATCCAGATCACGCCCTCATTTCCTACCGATCCGATAAAGAGCCCCACGATCGCCGGTCCCACAAAGACCGGGAGTCCCGCCCCCAGGTTCAACACCGCCATGGCCGCACCTTTATCCTTTTTTACCAGGGAAGGGACCAGCGCAGAAAGAGGAACATAGCCCGCCAGCAGCGCTCCCCACAACACGCCCGGTAACAGGATCAGCCAGAAATTGTCCCCCACCAGCCGGGGTGCATAATAGAACAGCAAAGTGCTGATCCCGCAGCCGACCCCGCCAAACCACATTACGGTATTCCGCCAGCCGATCGTATCACCGACAAACCCGAAGATCAGGTTGAAGATGATATTGCTGGTAAAGATGGTACCCCATATCTGTAACCATTGCGTGGTAGAGATACCATGCGAAGCCATATAGGTAGGCAGGAATACGGGGAAGGCAAACTGTGCCGTTGTATTGATGATCCGGACAATACCCCCCAACAATACCTTGGGCTCCTTGCGCATGATCGTGAGCCCCTTCTCCAACTCTTGTATCTTCGAATGAAGGTCTCCCTGCGGCCGCCGGGAAGTATCCTTGTTCAGCACCAACGCAAAAAAGGCGCCGACCAGTACCCAGAAAACGGCGCTCCATAACGTATTGATATATCCCAGATGATGGATCGCCCAACTGGAATAATACGCACCGAGTACGTTTAGCCCGCCTGTAAAGACGAACCAGAACCAACCGACGGCCCGCCCCAGCATCTTCTGCGGACTCACATAGGTGATCCACACCAGAAAGGAATAGGCAAACAGGGGATAGCCGAATCCCCGTAAAGCGTAGGTGAATAACATCACCGGGTAATCCAGCGTTTTTATCCCATAACCGATAAATCCGACGGTGCCCAAAAGATAGAGAACAAGACCCGCCAGCATCGTCTTTTTGACGCCATATCCTTCCGATAACACACCCGAGAACCAGGAAGATATAGCAATGGTGATCCCATACACGGTGAATAAGGTCGCCGACTGCTGGATGGTCATACCATGCTCCAGCAGATACGGGCTAAGCCATCCCTGCTCCATACCGTCACCCATCATAAAAATGAGGATCCCCAGATAACCCCAGGCCAATTGCCGGGGAATACCCGCCTTACCCACCAGCGAAGGGCCCGATACGTCCGTTGCTACTTGTGTACTCATAACGTTTTGTTTATTGCTTGACAATTGATCGTATCGCCGCCGCCACTTCGACAGGCCGGTCCGACTCGATGATATCGGCGCCCTCCCGCAGGATCTGCCGGTAGGCCTCCGCCCGCCGCGCCGGGTCTTCCCATTTATCATAGCTGGAAGCTGCACTTATCATGACCCTGACCCCCCGCTGATGGAGCTGCTGGTACAAACTCTTATTTTCCGGCTTGCTCCGCGGCCCGGCATACGCGATCGCAACATTGGCCCAGGGCACACCGGCGGCTTCATATGCTTTCATATCCTTTTCCGTCATGATAAAGGCCGAGAACAAACTGCGATGATCAAAGTCATAAAAGAACTTCGCTTCCTGCGGGTTGTGTACCGTGAACAGAACATATCCGAAAGCATTGCACCCGCGCACCAGCTCCGCCTTCCGGATCAACGGAACATCCTTTACATCCAGGTTAAGGATGGCCTTCCCCTTTGCCCATCGTACAGCCTCCTCCAGCGTATTGAGATGATAAGAAGTCACTCCCCCGTCCACATCTTTCAGGGACAGCTTCCTTACCTGGTCAAAGGTATAGGTATTCAACGCTCCATGACCGGTCGTGACCCGGTCCAGGATAGAGTCATGGAGCAATACGATCGCGCTGTCCCTGGTCAGATGCGGATCTATCTCGAAAAAAGCCGGGGTAGCCGACAAAGTATGCTCAAAGGTCGGGATACAGTTCTCCGGATAGCCTTTGGCGGCGCCGCCGCGATGACCGCTGATCACCGGCAGATCCAGCCTTGTCTGCGCCTGCAAAGTCAAGCTGGTCATAGCATAGAATCCGACGATACCAAATATCTTTTTCATGAGTTGCCATTTATGGATGATCCCATCCGGGATTTTGAACAAGTTTACGGTTCAACACCAGCTCATTATACGGAATGGGATAATAATATTTGTAGTCGTCCCACTGCCGGGTGATGTTGTTAAGCCAGACGATATTTCCCTTGGTACCCTGTGTCAGCCGGACCTGGGAATTATCGATCAGGAAATAATAGACCCCCGATACCTTCGTAGACGGGATAGCGCCGACAAAAGACACATCGGGTTTGCCATCGCCATTGAGATCATATAGCGTATTCATGGCCGGTACATACAGGCCATAATAGGTCATCTGCAAAAGTCTCCCCGATTTCCACCGGAAAAGATCATTGTACCGGAATCCTTCCAACGCCAGCTCGATACCCCTTTCCCGACGGATCTCGAGCAGGACCGGGTCCGAAATACCCGGAAAATAATTTTGCTGCAGATAGACGTCCGCCGTAGCCGGCATGGCCGTATTGGTGATCCCCGCCCGGGCCCGGAGCGGCTTGATGGTGAGGTCCCAGTCCGCCGCCGTAAAAGTCCCCAACTCCGCCTTTGCCTCGGCATAGTTCAGCAACACTTCGGCATAACGGATAATGGGAATACTATTGTCGTTCTTGGCAATACCATCGGTAGCCTTGGAGTCAAGCGTGAACTTCAGCGGTTCATAACCGGTGTAGGTGTACGTGAAGTCGGGTGGCGCAACGGTACCGTCACTACGTTTATACGCACCCAAACGTATAGTTTGCTGTAGACGCAGATCCCGGTTTTTTACCTCGTTCCAGAATGCGATGGTATCGAACTGCGGCTGGTCGGTAAAACGGGTACCGTCAAGATCCAGGTAGGTATCGATAAACGTCTTGGTAAAGCTCAACCTGTCCCCATAGGTAGCGCTGGTATAATACCAGTTGGCGTCGTTGAACACCTGCAAACCTGCATTGCATACATAAGCCAGGATGATCTCGTCGGAAGAAGGAGTGGAATTGATGAACAGATCCCGGTAGCTGGCAGTGGCATTGCCGGTATTGACATGGATCTTATATTGATTGCCGGTGATCACATCCTGGGCGGCCGACACCGCCTGGCTGAGCCATTGTGATACCGTTCCCGTCAATCCCAGCTCCGGATGATATTTCCTGTAGGTACCCTCATAGAGGCATACCCGGGATTTAAAGGCCAGCGCCACCCAGCGCGTTACCATCGAGGAGGTATTATCCTTCGGGGCCGTGATATTGGCACAGGCGAAGTTCAAGTCCGCCAGCACGCTGTCCATGACCAGGCTGCGGGGATCGCGGGGTTTATACAAAGCGGAATCGCCGACCTCCAACGGCTTGTTGTACCAGGGCACGTCTCCAAATTTTGCCACCATGTCGTAGTAGAACATAGCCCGGAAGAAACGGGCAATACCCTGATAGTTGTTCTTAACCGCGTCGGTCACCTTGGCCTGCTGGTAATGTTGCAAAAAATAGTTGATATTCCGCAGGCTGCTCCAGCTCCATCCCGTAGCCTGCGTAGCAGAAAAGCCGCCGGGGATCATGTACTGGGAAGCATTCTTGTTAGCGGCATAATCGCTCAACACGTCGCCCCGGATGATACTATTACCATCGGGAAGGATCTTATAAAAGGAATTCGCATATAATTCCAGGTCCTCTTCGGAGTTGAAGGCGGAAGAAGGTGTCAGCTTGTCGAAAGGTTGCAGGTCCAGCTCGCCCTTTTTACACGCGGAAAAAACGATCACCAGGAGCAGCAGCCAATATATGTTCTTACAGATCTGTTTCATGATGTTGTCTTTAGAAAGTTACACTGATGCCAAGAGTATAGGATTTAAGCATGGGATAGTCCATCCCATTACCAGCGCCGGTAGTCAGCTCGGGATCGGAACCGTCGATGACCTCGGGGTCCATGGTCTTTACATGTTTGTACATCGGCGACCATACCCAGAGATTCTGCCCCGTAAAGTAGATCCGCGCACTGCTGGCGCCGGCCTTTTTGATCATCCCGGCAGGCAGGTTGTACCCGAACGTAAGATTCTTGAGACGGATATAACCCGTGTTCTGCAGGTATTTCGATTGCTGTACCACCAGCTCGGAGCTGGAATTCAGGGCGACATAGCCACGAAGGCGGGGGAAATAACCGTTGGGGTTCGTCGGTGACCATTCGTTCTTCAGAACATCTGCCGGCATCCAGCTGTAAGGCCGGTTATACTGCCCCCAGAACAGCGAAGCATCCGCTCCCGGCCACCAGTTTCGTTTGGTGATCCCCTGTACGAAGAAGGAGACAAAGAAATTGTTCCAGTCACCGCTGGCGCTGAATCCGAACGGCAGACGCGGAGACGAGTTCCCGATGATCTTCATGTCTCCCGGATTCGTTACCGTACCATCGCCGGGAGTGATCTTGCCATCCCCGTTCAGGTCCTTGAATTTGATATCGCCGGGTAACGGCAGGTTAGCGCTGGACACCTTGATCAAGGTCTGGCTGGCATGCTTTGCTATGTCATTGGCATCAGCAAAAACACCCTCATTCACATACCCCCAGATATCTCCGTACTTCATCCCTTTATAATAGGTATTGATCAGCTGATTGGGATTATTATACTTCGTGATAGTTGACACCGCATCCGACAGGATAAAATGCAAGGTGTAATGCAGCGGTTTGTGACCGGCTGTCTGCCCTCTCCAGGTAAGATCCAATTCCCAGCCCTGTGTCTTCAGATCGGCATAGTTACCCTTGGGGACACCCGCTCCGAATACGGCCGGCAACGGCAGCCCCACCGTGAACATATTGGTGGTCCGGCGGGTATACCAGTCAAAGGTGGCGCTCAGATGATTGTTGAAAAAGCTGACATCCGTCCCAAAGTTGGCAGTGGTGGACTTCTCCCAGGTCAGCCCATCCGGTATGACATTGGGACCTTGCGTGGCATCGGGGTTGATACCGTTGAGCACCATACCTAACTTCGCGACGGACATCGTCTCCAGGAACTGATAGGGATTGACGTTACCGTTGCCAAGCGTACCATAAGAAGCCCGCAACTTCAGGTCCGAGACGGCATTAGGGTTGACCTTCCAGAAATTCTCCTGGGATACCCGCCACCCCGCAGAGGCCGACGGGAAGAAACCAAATTGCTGGTCCGTCGGGAATTTCGAGCTGCCGTCATAGCGTCCATTCACCTCGAACAAATATCGCTCGTCGTAGTTATAATTAAATCGGAAGAAGCTACCCAGCGTCTTCCACTCACTGCCACCACCGGTCAGGGTAAAATCCTGCCCGTCGATCAGCGTAAAATCGGGTAGATCGGAATTGATCAACCCGTAGCGCTGATAATACCTGGACTTCAACAACGAATGCTCATAGTTATATCCCACCAATCCCTTGAAATAATGCTTGCCGAACTTCTGCTCGTATTCCGTATAGATATTGGCGCCCAGATAATCGGTCGTATTGTTCCGCTCATTCATCCGGCTGTCGCCCATCTCCGCCACGACCCCGGGCTTCGCCTCATAAGGTACGGGAGTAAACAACCGGGTCTCCAGGTACGAAGTATAGGCCAGCGTCAGGTCACCGCGAAAACGCAACCGGTCCTTCAGGAACTTTGCGGTAAAGCCCGAAGTATTGCTGATCATGTTGGTCGCCTGCTTGGAATAGTTGTTCCCCGTCACAAAGCCGCCGATATTGATCGCCGCATTCTGGGTAAGCGACCCGTCGGGGTTGAACAACATAGCCACCGGGAAGAACTCATCCGAGATCCGGCGCCAGATCGGAGTGACAGGATCGGCATGGTTGATGATCGGGTAGAAATAGTTCATCCGGGAGTATTGCAGGTTGTCCTCCAGCTTCAGCCATTTGAACGGCTCCACTGTTCCCTTTGACCGCAGGTTGTACATCTTGTAGGTATCGGGACTATACCGGAACAGCCCTTTCTGGTATTGGTAGTGACCGGATAGATAATAAGAAGCCTTCTCTCCTCCCCCCGATACGCTCAGCGAATGATCGGTGGAAGGATCGGTATCCGCGTAGAGTATTTTTTGCCAGTCGCTGTTGCCATAATATACATAGTTGCCCGTCGTCGGGTCGATATCCGTCTTGGGCAGCGAAGGATCGTTGTCATGCTGCTGCAACGCCGCCAAATAATCCAAAGAGAACGGGAATACACTATTGGCCTTGGCCGGATGGGACTTATAATCGTAATAAGAATAATACGCCGAGTCAAAATTCTTCGTCCAGACATAGCCATCGGTTACGAATTTCGGTTTCAACGTCGGAGCGTTGAACGTCACGCTACCGGAATAATTCAACTGCGTCTTGCCCTTCTTCGCGCTCCTGGTAGTAATAAGGATCACGCCAAAAGCACCCCGTGCACCATAGATCGCAGCCGAGGCAGCATCTTTCAACACCGTGACATTTTCGATGTCGTTTGGATTTAGCAGATCGGGACTACCCGGTACCCCATCGATCAGGATCAATGCACTGCCACCTGCCCCGATGGACGTCGTCCCGCGAACATTATAGTCGGCGCCACGGGTAGGCTTGCCATCGGTCATCTTGATATTCAGGTTGGGTAGAACCCCTTCCAATCCCCGGGTTACATTGGGTAGTGGCCGGTTCTCGAACACTTCCTTGCCTACCTGCCCCACCGCACCTGTCAGGTCTACCTTCTTTTGAGTGCCATAACCGACTACTACGACTTCATTCAATCCTGCTGCATTGTCCTTCATCGTTATGTTCAAAATAGTCTGCCCCTTCCATTTGATCTCCTGGTCTGCAAAACCGACGCTGGAAATTACCAGTATCGCACCCTCTCCGACATCCGGTAATTCGAACTGCCCCTTGTCGTTGGTAGTCGTCCCCCGCTGTGTCCCTTTTATCGAGACGGTGGCCCCCACCAAAGGGATTCCTTTCTCATCGGTCACCACTCCTTTTACCTTCCCCGCCAATTGGCCCGCCTTGACCACCTCCTTCCAGGGCGTACCAGGCGGGTTGACCGGCGGCGCCGCCATCAGGCTGCCAAAAGGAATAAAACAGGTGAAAAGAAAAAAGAACAGACGCACAACAGGCTTGTTGCGCAGTCGTACAGCAGTTAGTTGGTATTGCATATGGCTAAGTTTAAAAGAACAGGAAATGAGTTGAAAGAAAATTAAAGTAATTTAAACAAATTTAAAGTAAATTTAAATACAAAGAAATATTTCTTTAAACATTTCCTCCGATCTTCGGGGCTTGAAATAAAGTCCCCATAAAGCCACCATGAAAAAAAAGCCGGTCAAGAATATTACTGAGCGTCACCAACTGATCCTGCAAAAGCTACAGGAAGAGAGACGGGTCACCATTCAGCAACTCAGCGATCTGATGCTGGTATCGGGTGTAACCATCCGCAAAGACCTTAAATTACTGGAAGATAAAAACCTGCTGTTCCTTACC
>Ga0070681_10003080_pt1 | contig 15474 bp, 13 predicted proteins | sample KBSC83BmetaG_FD_65650 | JGI IMG/M metagenome (GOLD analysis project Ga0070681, IMG submission 65650) | Corn rhizosphere microbial communities from Kellogg Biological Station, Michigan, USA - KBS C8-3B metaG | ecosystem: Host-associated > Plants > Roots > Rhizosphere | place: USA: Michigan...
GGTGAACTTGATGGCGTTCGAGAGCAGGTTCCACACAATCTGCTGCAGGCGCTCCGCGTCCCCTGATATCGGCGTGGTGAGCGGATCGATCACGGTTTCAATGCGGACGCCCTTGGCATCCGCCGCCGGCATCACCGTCGCTACCGCGTCGTCCAGCAGGCGCGGGACGTCGATCGGTTCGATGTTCAGACGCAGCCTGCCGGCCACAATCCGCGAGATGTCGAGGACGTCTTCGATGATCTGTTTCAGCGCCGTGGCATTGCGTTCCACGATGTCCCACGCGGCCTTCGCTTTTTCGGGGCGCGCACCGTGCATCCGCATCATCCGCGCATACCCGAGCACGGCGTTGAGCGGCGTGCGGAGTTCGTGAGACAGCGTCGCCAGGAACTCGTCCTTCAACCGGCTGGCCTCGTTCGCTCGGGCATAGGAACGGGCATTTTCCACGGCAACCGATGCGCGCATCGCCAGCTCGCGCGCCAGCCGCAGATCGCCCTCGGTGTACTCGCGTCCCGATTCGGCGCTGACGAAGGTGATTGCGCCAATGGCCCTGCCCTGCACCAACAAGGGCACGCACATGTACGAGGTCAACGAGAGCTCGCGAATGATGCGGCGGTGCTCCTCGTCGCGAGCCGCCGCGTCGAGCATGGCCTGCGGAATCCGCGACATATACACGGGCCGTCCTGTGCGGATGACCTCGTGGACGCCGCCGGGCGTATCTGGATCCGTCGGATATCGCTCTTCGAGCGTACGCGCGAGTTCAACCTTCCCGGCATCGACGTGTGTGACGGCGAGCCGCTGCAACGCTCCACGCTGGTCGATGATGTCAACCGCGCACCAATCGGCGATGGCCGGCACAGCCAGTTTCGCGACCGCGGCGAGCGTCGCTTCGTAGTCGAGCGATGAACTGAGCGTCGTGCCTGCGTCCGCGAGGAATGCCGCCTGTTGTCGCGCGTGATCGGCGGCTTCGCGCGCTCGACGCTGCTCGTGATAGAGCTCCGTCGTGGTCAAGGCCGCGGCGCAGATATTGGCGAGCGAGCTGCCTACCTGCACGTCCACGTCGCGGTACGTGGTCGCGCGGCGTGAGTAGAACACCATGGTCGCGGAGCGCTCGCCGCGGATCGTCAACGGGAACACGATCATCGACGCGATGCCTTCACGTTCATAGGCATCCCGCATGTCCGCGACGATTGGCGTTGCGGAGACGTCCTCGCAGATGAGGGGCGCCGAAAACGGTACCGGCATCGGCGTGTTCCGGTCGCGCGCACGTGAAATGGCACGGGCGGCAAAGTCGTCGGAAACACCGAACGATCGCATTATGTGCCAGTCGCCGTTCGCGTCAGTTCGCCACAGCGCGTAGCCGTCCGCCGCGAACACCTCGCGCGCGAGATCAATCGAGGCGGTCGCAACCGCCTCGCTGTCCGGAGAACCGAGCACCGAGGCAGAGGCAGTGGTCAGGAACATGAGGCGCCGCTGCAGGTCCTGCGGCTCTGCCTCCATGCGCTTCCGATCCGCGATAGGTCTGGCGATCTTCGAGGCGCCGACGATCGTGCCGTGCGCATCCAGGATGGGCGACACCGTCAGCGAGACCGGAACGAGCATTCCGTCCTTGCGGCACCGAACGGTGTCGAAGTGCTCGACGCGCTCGCCGCGTCTGATCCGCCCGAGGACCATGTCCTCCTCGCTGAGGCGCTCCGGCGGAATCAGAATCGTGATGGAACGGCCGATGACTTCCTCGGCTGTGTACCCAAAAAGTTCCCGGGCGCCCCGATTCCACGACGTGATGATGCCGTTGAGATCCTTGCTGACGATTGCATCGTCTGAGGATTCGACGATCGCGGCGGTGGGATTTGGGCCAATGGCGCAAGCTCAGCGGTGCGTCATTTCTTCGTGCTGAGCGACGCCTGCACCATCTTCGCGTGGTCGAGGTGGAGCACGAAGGCGGGACGCACCTTCACGAGCAGTGCCTTCAGATCCGCGTTCTTCGCGTTCGGAATGAGCGTCTTGTCGAGCGCATCGAGCACCTGCTGGTGGTATGCGACCTCGTGATCGATGTACGCGCGATCGAAGTCCGCGCCCTTCAAGGTCTTCAGGTGGGCAAGGTTCATCGCACCGCCCGACGCGAGAGCCTGGCTCGTCGGGTTGTCCTGAGGCGTGACGTTCAGCCGCTTCACCAGGTCCGTGGCGCTCTTGTTGACCCCGGTGTGATCCTTCACCATCATCTCGCCGAACGACTTCACCTGCGAGTTGGTTGACGCCGCGGCGGCGAGATTGCCGGCGTCGATGTCCACTTGATTGGCCGTGACGACAATCGATGCGATCTGGGCGTCATTCACGGCCTGCGCCGAAGCGAGGGCTGCGGTGAATGCCAGCGCGAGCACAGCCATAATTGCGGTTTTCATCCTTGATTTCCTCCAACGTACATAGAGTCGCGCCGGAGAAAAAGGTGACAGCTCCGCCGCTATGAAGGTGAATGGTGGCGGCGCGCTTTTCGGGCCGGCTTGTTACAGAGCGCGGAGTAGCCGATGAGGCCTTCGATTGATGTCACAAACCACGTTCGCTATAGTTCGGCCTCGACTCCGCGTCCGCCAGATCGATTGACAGGACAGGTACGTAGGGCCGCCTTTAGGCGGCTCGCGGGGGCCGCGCGGACGGAGGCAGGTACGTAGGGGCCGGCTTTCGCCGGCCCGGAGATCGAATCTGTGAGCTCAAGGGTTGGAGCAGCAGCGATCGTCGTTTTGATCGCTGCCTACGGGTGGGGCTTGTGGGCCCAACGTGCCGACAGCGCTGCCGTGCGGCCGCCGGACGTTATCTACTACAACGCAAAGGTCGTCACCGTGGACGACCAGTTCTCGTACGCCGAAGCAGTCGCAATCACCGGCGACAGGTTCAGCGCCGTCGGCACCAACGACGTGGTTCGTCGGCTCGCGAAAGCGAACACGCGACAAATCGATCTGCGCGGACGAACCGTCATCCCCGGCCTGACAGACAACCACTTGCACAGCGCCGGCGGCGGTCCCGGCGTCGATCTGTCGCAGGCGCGCAGCATTGACGATGTGCTTGGGGCAGTGCGCGGTCGGGTCATGCGGGCTGGCGCCGGCGAAGTCGTCGTCTCGAACAGCGACTGGCACGAGGCGCAGTTGAAGGAGCAGCGTCTGCCGCTACGGCGCGACCTCGATACGGTGGCGCCGATGACGCCGGTTGTCATCGTTCGTGGCGGCCACGAATACATTCTCAATTCAGCGGCGCTGGCAAAGTGGCATATCACCAGGGCGACCGCGCAGCCACGGGGCGGCCGCATCACTCGCTATCCCGACGGAGAGCTGACTGGCGAGCTGGTCGATGCCGCGAAGTCGCTGGTCACCCTGCCCGAGGAGAAACCACGGACACTGGAGCAACGGATTCAGGACCAAATCGCCGAATACAACACGCTGCATGCGGTCGGCCTCACGGCCGTTCGGCACCCGGGCGATTCAATCGAGAACTACCGGATGCGGAAAGAGATGGAGCTCCGCGGCGTGTTGACGATGCGCGTGACGCAGCTGCTGCGTCTCGGCGGCGCGCCTGCGGCGATCGAGCAGACGTTGAAATCGTCCGGGCTGTCGCCCGATGACGGCGACGCGCTGCTGCGGCTGGGTGGCATGAAGCTGGTGATCGATGGAGGGTTCGAAGGCGGTTTCATGCGCGACCCGTACGAAGAGCCGTACGGCCAGCACGGGACGTTCCGCGGTCTGCAGACGATGCCGCCCGATCTGTTCAACCAGACCGTCAGGCTTTACAACCGCCTTGGATGGCGCGTGTTCACGCACGCTGTCGGCGATGCGGCGATCGACGAGGTGCTTGCCGCCTACGAGGCCGCCAACGCGGACACTTCGATTGTGGGGAAACGCTGGGGCATCGAACACGCCTTCATCGGCAGACCGGATCACCTGCCACGAATGAAGCGTCTCGGACTGTTCCTCTCTCTGCAGGACCACCTGTACCTCGCCGGACCGATTCTCGTGAAGTACTGGGGCCGGCAACGTGCCTTTCTCACCACGCCGGTCAAGATGTACATGGATGCGGGACTGCCGGTGTCGGGCGGTACTGATTCGCCCGTCGTGCCGTATTCGCCGCTGTGGGTCATCTACCACTTCGTTACACGTGACACGATTTCCGGCGGACCGATGGGTGTGGATCAGAAGATCTCCCGCGAGGATGCGCTGCGCATGGTGACGCGCAATCACTGGTATCTGACGTTCGAAGAGAACACCAAGGGGACGATTGCACCCGGCCGGTTCGCCGATCTGGTGGTGCTGCCGGAAGACATCATGACGGTGCCAGCGAAGCGCATCGAGCAGATGCACGTGATGATGACGATGGTCGGTGGCAAAGTGGTCTACGAGGATGCGGACTTCCGCAAGATTGCAGGTTAGTGGTGAGGTGGTTCGTGGTTGTTTGGTTCGAGGTGCGTGGTTCGTGGTTCGTGACTCGCCCGTTGGTGGTTGGTGATTCCTTACTTCGCACGCTGGTTAAACGTTGTGCACCGGGCGCGAATTGCTAATATCCGCTGCCCGCCGGCCCATGTATACTCCAGCGCCTCAACAGGAGGCTGCTCATGGCTGCGAAAGAGTGCGAGTTCGAAATCACTGCGGCTGGTGGGGGCGATTTGGAAGGCAACATGTTCGGAAAGACCACCGGACGAATGAGCAAACGGCAAACGCTCGAGGATGTCAACGCTCTCCGCGTGATAGTGCTATGGAAGGCCGGCGGGACAGCACCTCAAAATCTGCTGGGTCGCTTCATGTTCTCCGCCGCGCCAACCGCATCGTCGACACAGATTGCCGCGTCGCCGTTCAAAGACGACCGAGGGAAACAATTGTGCTACACGGAGGTAACGGCTCCTCGGGATATAAACGGCAACCAAATCTCTTACACGTTCGATGACTTTCCAGTTGACCGGGATGCCGAGGAAGGGAAGTACGAGTTGACGTTCGTCGCGCAGGATACGTCGACTGGAACTCAATGGTCCGAAGATCCGGAATTCGATATCGAGAGCTGACCGCGTCCGGATCAATCCGTATACGTTGACGATCGAGTCGGGCACGCACGGCGTTGCCCGACCCGCGTCAGTGCACATCCTCGACCGTCCGGTCCGAGGATTCAAGTCACGGGTTGGCCCGACTGAGGCCATCGACAAGCCGATGGTAACGAGCATCGGAGCGCAGAGCCGTTAGCTCAGGATCGTTTTCGATCTCCGTGGCCGGATACCCGCCTCGCAATGTCTGCTCCAGACTCCTCAACGCGCGCGCGCGATCGCCGGCAAGTTCATACACCGTGGTCAGGCGATAGAGAATCGCTGGCGGCAGCATGGGCCGTGTCGCGACGTCGCCTGCTTCCTTCAGTGCCGTCGTTCGGTCGCCAAGCTTCACCAGATAGACAGCGTGGCGCGTGACCAGATCCGCGTCGTGAGGCTTCTGGTCAATCTGCTTGTCGATCAGCTCGATCGCGCGGCGATAGGCTGTGGTCGCTTCGGCACGACGCCCGGGAGCCCACCTCAGACCGTCGCCGAGGTTGCCCCAATTCAAATAGGTGTTCGCGCCCAGTTCAACGGCCTTCTCAAACGCGGCAACCGCATCGTTGTAGCGACCCTCGAAGAATCGGAGGGTGCCGAGATTCGTGTACGTCGGCGCCGATGGTTGAATCTCGAGCGCTCGCTGGAAGGCTGACGCGGCCTCTTCGTAGCGCCCGAGTTGATAGTAGACGGCGCCGAGGTTGCGGAACATCACCACATTGCCGGGTGCGACCATTCCCGCGACCTCCCATTCGCGCGCGGCCTCAGCGTACCGTCCCCGCTTGAAGAGAAATTGTCCGTACCCGAGGTGCGTTCGCCAGATGTTGCCCCCGCGCGTCGTGGCGACGTGGAATTCCATCTCTGCGTTCCCATCCTGGTTCTCGTCGGCAAACGCGTTGGCGAGTCCGAGATGGGGGAGGGGACTCAGCGGATCGAGCTCAATGGCGCGCATGAACGATTTGACCGCCGCCGCGTCTTCGCCCGCTTCGAGTTGCGTTCTCCCCAGCGCGATGTGCGAGACGGCAAGGTCGGCGTTCAGATCCACTGCTCGCTGTGCGGCCTGAAGGGCCTGCCGCAGCCACTCCGAATCCGGACTGACCTGGTGTCGCCTCACATACGCGTCGGCCAGGTACGCATACGCGAGCGCCGATTCACTGTCTTGCGCGAGCGCCTGTTCCAGGAGCATCGCGGCCCGATCCACGTTTTCAACCTTGTCGTCTCTCTCGAGGAGCGCGGCCGCCTGCTGCGCGAGACGTGCCGCGTTTGCCCGTGACGCGGACTCGCTGGGCGAGCGGATGGTGGAAATGAGCGTTGGTGCATAGCGGGCGCCGATCAGCGCGACGCCGAGGAGCATGAGTACGGCGACGGCTTTCGACCATGCCGGTCGCGGCGCGAGCGCCGCGTCAATGTGGGCGCGCACCGCGGCGATCGGCGGTCGTTCAGTCGCATTCTTCTTGAGGCAGTCGCGAAGCAGCAGGTGTACCGCCGCCGGAGTGGAGCGAGGCAACGCCTCCCATGGCGGCTCCTGCTGGAGCACGGCGGCCAGCGAATCCCAGAGGGTACGTCCGTCGAACGCCCTGCGCGCGGACAGCATCTCGAAGAGCACGCATCCGAACGCGAATATGTCCGTGCGCGGATCGACCGCGTCCCCGCGCGCCTGCTCCGGACTCATGTAGGCCGCAGTTCCGAGGATGGCGCCGGCGCGAGTGCCGCCGACTGTCGCCACAGATGCGATGGTATCCATCCCGCTCGTCGCTTTGCCGCCGCGGTCAAGCGCCACCTTGGCAAGCCCGAAATCCAGCACCTTCACCGTTCCGCGCGCGGTGATCTTGATGTTGCCCGGCTTCAGATCGCGATGGACGATGCCCTGCGCGTGTGCAGCATCCAGCGCGTCGGCTACCTGTCGCGCAATCATCAGCGCGTCGCGCGGCGGTATCGCACCATGCGCAATGCGTTCGGCGAGCGTATCGCCGTCGATCAGCTCGAGCACGATGGCGTGGACGCCGTCGCTGCTGACGACTCCGTGGATGGTGGCGATGTTGGGGTGATTGAGCGCAGCGAGCAGCTTCGCTTCGCGCGCGAAGCGCGCCAGGCGCTGCGGATCGGCGCTGAACTCATGAGGAAGAACCTTGATCGCCACGTCGCGATCCAGCGTCGTGTCGCGCGCGCGATAGACCTCGCCCATCGCGCCCGCCCCAATGTGCTCCAGCACGTGATAGACGCCGATTTGCCTTCCGGTGAGATCTGGTCCTGCGATGCTGGGGAGCCGAGATGTCCCGCTCCCATCTGAAGCCTGAAGGATGCCGTCCGTTGAGTCCGCCCGCGCGAGCAGCGACTCGACCTCACGTCGCAGATCCGGATCGCCGGCGCAGTGCTCCGCCAGGAACGCCGCACGTGCCTCGGCAGGCGTCGCGTAGGCGGCGTGGAACAGGCGCTCGACGGCGGACCAGCGCTCTGGACCTATGGCCATGGCCGGAGTGCGGTGCATTGTAAGACCGATGGCCTCCCGCCGGCAGCGGAAAGCTCCAAGCTCTAGATTTCGCCGCGCTTCGCGAAGCTCGCGATCAGCTCGCCGGCGCGAAACGCCAGAGCCGAGATCGTCTCCGTCGGCTGTCCCCGAGAGGACGTCACCATGCTGCTGCCGTCGCAGATGAACAGATTCCGCACGTCATGTGTACGGTGATTGCGGTCGATGACAGACATGCGCGGGTCGTTCCCCATCCGGCAGGTGCCGAGCAGATGCACCGCCAACGTCTGCGGCCCGATCGGGTCGGACCATACTGCCAATGCGCCGGCAGCATGCGCAATGTCGGACGCGGTCTTCGCGAGGAAGGACACGGTCTTCAGATCGTCAGGATGATCGTTGTACGTGGCCCGGATGCAGGGCAGCCCCCACGCATCTTTCAGCGTCGGGTCGAGGGTGATGTTGTTGGTGTCGAGAGGCAGCGACGTCGCGTGGCACCCGAACGCCATGCTGCGCGGGAATTGATGCGCCAGTTCGCGCGCGAAGCTCTCACCCCATGCCGGTGCGCCCGTGGGTAGTCCTCCCAACGCGAAGGTAATCGGATATTTCCCAAAGCGCGCGTCGATACCGCCGCCGCCGTAGAAGCCGCGCTTCGGGTCGGTCTCGTAGAAGTCGAGCACCATCCGTGTGTTCTGCACGCTCTTGAATTCGTTGAGCGGCTGCTCGAACTGCGCATTCACGGCGACGTAAGAGTTGAACATCAAATACTTGCCAACAACGCCGCTCGAATTCGCCAGTCCGTCAGGGAAACGCGAGGTTGCGGAGTTGAGCAGAAGGCGCGGCGTTTCCGAGCCATTCGCACAGAGCACGACGGCCCTGGCGCGCTGCCGCTGCAAGCGTTTCTGCGCGTCGAAATACGCGACACCCGTGGCGCGGCCGTTCTGTGCGACTTCGACTTGTGCGACGTAACTGTTCGGCCGCACTTCGCAGCGGCCTGTGGCTTCGGCCAGCGGCAGCATCACCGCCATCGACGTCGATTTCGCGCGGAACTCGCACATGAACAACAGGCAAAATCCGCAGTGCTGACACGCCGGACGTCCGTTGTACGTCTGCGAATTGATGGCCATCTGCGAAGGCTGCGGATGCAGACCTAACGCGCGCGCTCCGCGTTCCAGAAGCACGCCCGACGATTTCACGGGCAGGGGAGGCATCGGATACGGACGCGTGCGTGGAGGATCAAAGGGACCCGGTTCGCCCGACACGCCCAGCTCCCACTCGGCCTTCGTGTAATACGGCTCCAATTCGTCGTAGCTGAGCGGCCAGTCCGCCAACCCGGTCCCAGCCACTCCGCCGAGGCGGCTCGCTTCGTTGAAGTCGCTCGGCCGCATCCGCCAGAAGTTACCCGTGAAGTGCGCGTTGCTTCCGCCGACCAGCCGGCCGTAGATCAACGCCTGCTGTCGGTGAGCCGTTTGCTGCGCCGTGGCGCGGAACGTATGCGGCTGCGTTGCGGGATCGTTGATGTTGTGCCCCCGCATGAAGGTGCCGAACTCGTCGTGATCGAAGTCGCGCTCGGTGAGGCGCGGTCCCTGCTCGAGGACGACGACGCTATGTCCGGCAGTCGACAACTCCTTCGCGATAATCCCGCCGGCGGCTCCCGAGCCGACGATGACGAAGTCCACCACATCGGTCGGCCGGAAGCGCGCGGAGGGACGCGGCTGCTGTGCCATCACGGCGTCCGGGTTTGGCCATCGTAATAGCCGAATGGCGCCTGGAAGGTCATCTGATGCTCGAAGCCGAGTAGATGCCATCCCATGTAGTCGCGGTTCCCGCCCCACGACGGGAGAGCGAAGGTGCCGACGATCGTGTCGAAGCGGATCGCCTGAAAGAATGGCGTGGTCTCGATATCGCGAATGATCTCGTCCTGCTGCACGGGCGTGAGTGCCGCGAAACTCGCCGCACCCCCGGCTTTCATGCCCGCGCGACGATCGAGATCGGCGATGCCGTCCGTGTAGAGCGGTCGCTGTGCAGCGTTGAACGTGGCGAGTGCTCGATCGATGAAGTAGGACGCGCCAACTTCACGGGCGCCGGGCCGGCCGTCCACCGCCGGCAGAATGCGAGACGCGACTGCGGCGACGACCTCTGACTGCGCGGCGGTCAATGCGGACGATTGTGCCGCAGGTGCGGCCGACGCTTGCTGGCTGGCGAACGCCAGCGCGTCCTCGATATCAACGAGACTGGCGGCCGCCCATGCGCCGGCGGCGATGGCCGCACGCAGAAACGTGCGGCGATCGGTGAGATCCGTCACGCGCGCAACTATATCCGAACTGCTGTGTTGGCACTGTCACTTCGTGAGCGCTGTGGCCGTACGGAGGGGCCGGCTTCAGCCGGCCGTCAGGCCATCACGGACCGACTCTGGCCCACACGCGCCCGAGCAGAATCAGAAGCGCGGCTTTCGCAAACACGAGGCTCATGAAGAGGGCGACCACGGCAGATGGAGGTGGAGCTGCGAGCCGCTCCTGCGTCAGCACGGCAACAAGGAGCAGCGGCCAGGACACCAAGGCGACGATGGCCGTTCGAATGATCAGAACGAAAATGGGTTTGAAAGACCGTGACGCGAGGTGGTACGCGTCCATCCAGCCGCCTGCAGATGCGTCTGTCGCAACACCCACCGCCTCTCGCGTCAACTCCATGAACCCTCTGAACCTCTTGAACCTTTTGAACCCTTTGAATCCCAGCTAAGGGCACCGGACATCGGTGGCCTGCGCCGCACAGGGGTACGGCGCGCTGCCACGAACGCGGTGATATCCGGCGCCCGCACCCTCGAAATGCAACGGAAGTGCGTTCACGCGACCGCGCGTGTCTGCGCGTCCGCGCCTGGAATGTCAGTCGGAAACTCAAACAAACGCGAGAAGTTAGTCACTGCTCCGGACGAGCGCATGCATGCAGACGGATGAGCTTGGCGAATTCTTGCCTGAATTTTGCACGTAGGCGCCGCAACCAACCAAGGAGCGGCGGTTTGTATGGCCCCAGAACGGGAAGGTGTCTCCGGCGTCGATGGACCGTCGTTGTTTTCCTATACAGCCGTGCGCCCATATGGACATGGCGGTTGGGTCACCGAAGTGCGGTTAGGCGACGGGGCCTCCGTGTCGAAGTGGTTTGCGACGGAGGAAGAAGCGCGGCGGTACCCACGCGAACTGGCGCAATGGCTCCTCGCGCCAGGACCGCGCCAGCCGACGGAGGAACATTGACAACCTGATCGTCCCGGATTCGATCCGGCCCTCCCGCCGGCGTGTCATGCCGCGCGACTCCGCCTACAATATCGCTCCCTCCCATGCAGTTCGCCGTTGAAACGGAGCATCTGGGACGCGTGTATCGTCCGAAGCGCGCGTCGAAGGACCGGGGCGATGCCGCCGTGCGGGTCGCACTCGACGACGTAAACCTGCAGCTCCCGCGCGGCGAGCTCTTTGGCCTTCTCGGTCCGAATGGCGCTGGCAAAACGACCCTCATCAAGATTCTGACGACGCTGCTGTCGCCTTCCACCGGATCCGCGCGCGTGGCGGGCTACGACGTCGCGCGCGAACCCGAACGCGTCCGGCCGCGCATCAATATGGTGTCGGGCGGCGAGGCGTCGGGATACGGCCTGCTGACAGTCCGCGAAAACCTCTGGATGTTCGGACAGTTCTACGGCCTCAGCTCCGCCGATACCAACGGGCGCATCACGGAGCTCGTCGACGTCGTGAACATGAGCGATCGTCTCAACACGAAGTCGTACGAGCTCTCGACTGGTCTCCGCCAGAAAATGAACATCGTCCGTGGATACCTGAGCGATCCCGACGTCGTCTTTCTCGACGAGCCGACGCTGGGCCTCGATGTCGCCGCGTCGCGCGACGTTCGCGGGTTCATCCGCCGCTGGATGGACGAGGATCCAGGGCGGACGACGGTGCTGACGACACATTACATGGCGGAGGCGGACGACCTCTGCGATCGCGTGGCGATCATTAATGGCGGCCGGTTGCTGGCGTGTGATTCACCCTCTGCGCTGAAGCGACGGCTTCGGCAGGACGCGATCTTCGAAATCGAGACGCCACCAATCGACGCGACGATGGCCGGCCACGTCTCTCTCGTGGCGGGTGTACGGAAGGCGGCACATCGCGACGGTGATGGCTTCGCGACGCTCGAGCTGATTCTCGAAGCCGAGCACGTCATTGGAGAGGTGCTCGCCTGTCTGCAGCGGCAGAACGTGCAACTGGTCAAGCTGACGAAGCGTGAACCGACTCTGGAGGACGTGTTCGTCGACCTCGTTGGACGCAGGATGGCGGAGGTCGAAGGTGTTGCCCCGTCTCAGTAAGGCCACTGGCTGGCAGCTGTTCGTCCGCGCCACTCTGGCGCGCATGTATCCGCGCGTCATCGGCGCCAACCGCGAGAGGACCTGGGTGTTCTTCGAAGTGCTGCTGCCGTGCCTGTCGCTCACCGCATATGTGCTCGTCTACCGGTCGTTGCACGCGCCTCCGGCGCTGGTCAGCTTCGTCGTCGTCGGCGGAGCGATGGGCGCGTTCTGGGCGAACGTGATGTGGGCGATGGCGAATCAGCTCTATTGGGAGAAGGAAACGGGCAATCTCGCTCTGTACATCATCGCGCCAATGTCGATGATGGCGGTCCTGCTCGGCATGGCACTTGGAGGAATGTTCAACGCGGCGACGCGGGCGTTGGCCATCGTCGTTGTCGGCGCGCTGTTGTTCGACGTTCGCTTCTCGACCGCGCACCTGCCGATGCTGGTGTTGACGTGCGTGCTCACGATGACGGCGCTGTACGGCATGGGCATGCTGTTCGCGTCGCTGTTTCTGCTGTTCGGCCGCGAGACCTGGCATCTCGTGAACCTGGCGCAGGAACCTGTCCATCTGTGCGCCGGGATGTACTTTCCCGTCAAAAGTCTTGGCGTATGGGTCGCGGCTGCTGCGTCGGTGATTCCGCTGACGCTCGGTCTTGATGCCATCCGGCAGCTGACGATTGCCGACGGTCCGACGTTGGGATTGATGGCGGTCCCTTGGGAGCTTCTGGGGTTGGGGTTTCTGGTGGCGATCTTCCTCAGTTCAGCGCGGTTCATGCTTCGGCATATGGAGCGTCTGGCGATCGCTGAAGGACGTCTGACGCAGAGTCGATCGTGAACGCCGGCCGCGCATGGCGATCGCTGCGGGCCGCGGCCTGGCTTGGCTGGCAGATTGAATCGAACTGGACCGATCCGTTCCTGTTCACCGTGTACTCGGTGGCGAAACCGGTCGCGGCGGCTGCCATTCTCGTTGTGATGTATGCGGTCGCGACGCGCGGCGATTTCAGTTCCCCGACCTTTGCCTACATCTATCTCGGCAGCGCGCTGTATGTGTACGTCGGCGCCGTGATGACGGGCGTGGCCTTCGCGGTGATTGACGATCGCGAGCGCTACCGGATGCTGCGCTACGTGTACGTCGCACCTATCGACTTCCGCCTCTATTTGATTGGCCGAGCTGTCGGCCGGTTCGCCGCCGCGACGGCTTCGGTGCTCATCACGCTCGCCGCAGGGATCGTGTTCTTTCATCTCGATATCCATCCGGGTGCGATCGACTGGCCGGTGCTGGTGCTCGCAATGGCCATCGGCATGCCAATGCTGGCGCTGCTGGGTCTTGGGCTCGGCGGAGTGGTGATGCAGTTCGCGCAGCAATCCTGGTCTGTTGGTGACGCCGTCGCCGGCACGCTGTTTCTGATCAGCGGCGCGGTGTTTCCGCTCGACATCCTGCCCGCGCCGTTGCGCGCGTGTGGATTCGTGTTGCCGATCACGTATTGGCTGGAACTGGTTCGCCGCGCGCTGGTCGGGCGTACCGGCTTTCAGACGTTTGCCACCGTTGGCAGCGGGAAACTGCTCGTGATCTTCAGTGGTCTGACCTGCTTGCTCGCCGTCGCGGTGGTCGCCAGCTTCCGCTGGTGCGAGCAGCGGGCGCGGGAGCGCGGCCTTCTGGATCGCACGACGAACTACTGACGGGCGCCTCCCCGAAAGATCCTCTTGACAATAGTCGTTTACACGACTATTGTCCCGAGCGTCTTGGCTGGCATCGTCGCCCGGGAACTGAAGCAGTCGCGCGCCTTCACCTCACACGAGCAGGAAGTAATGCTCGGGCTGCAGATGGCGGCGACGCGCATCATGGAGCCCTGGGAGAAGTTCCTGAAAACCACCGCGGAGTTGACACCGAATCAGTACAACGTGCTCCGCATCCTGCGGGGGAGCCACCCGACGCGACTCGCATGCCGTGACATCGCGGCGCGCATGATCGCCCGCGATCCGGATATTACGCGTCTGGTCGATCGGCTGGCGCGCCGCGGGCTCGTCGGACGCGGCCGCAACCGGCAGGACCGCCGCGTCGTGGAAGTCGGCATCACGGAGAAGGGGCTGAAAGTGCTGGCGGGGCTGGATGGGCACGCCGACCGCTTGCCGAGGGCGATGCTCGGACATCTTGGCATCAAGCGCCTCGAACAACTGGTCACGCTGCTCGAAACGATCATCGCCGAGCCAGGCTCGTTTCCCTAAGAACACGGACGCGTCTCTGATGGGCACACGTCGATGGGCACATGTCGAAGAGCGGTATTAGTCGTTTACACGACAATCGTTTGACAGAACAAGCAGGGCGCAAACGAACGGCGCCGTCTCAGGAGGACATCGATATGACCGCAGCATCCCCGGCGCGCATCATGGAAGTCGGCATGGCCTTCTGGCCGGCGAAGGTTCTGCTCTCCGCCATTGAGCTCCGGCTGTTCAGTGAGCTCGGCTCGACAGCAAAAACGGGTACCGAACTGCAGACGGCGCTTCACCTGCACCCGCGGGCGAATCCGGATTTCTTCGACACGCTCGTCGCGCTGCGGTTTCTCGATCGCGACGGCGACGGCGCCGCTGCGCGTTACCGGAACACCTCGGAGAGCGCGGCGTTCCTCGATCACGCCAGTCCGCACTTCATGGGCGGCTTTCTTGAAATGGCGAACACACGTTTGTACCGGTTCTGGGGCGATCTCACGGAAGGCCTCCGTACGGGCCGCCCGCAGAACGAGATTAAACACAGCGGCGCGCCGATGTTCAGCGAGCTCTATCGAAACCCGGAACGCCTCGAGCAGTTCATGGATGCGATGAGCGGCATTTCGGCCTCCAATTTTCAGGCGCTTGCCGACAAGTTCGACTTCTCGCGCTATCGGACGTTATGCGACGTCGGCGGCGCAACGGGGCAGCTGTCGATGTGCGTGGCCAGAACACACCCTGACATCACGTGCACGTCGCTGGATCTTCCCGCAGTCACGACGATCGCCGCCCGGAAGATTGCGGCGGCCGGGCTTTCGGATCGGGTCTCCGCACAAGCGCTCGATTTCTTCGCCGAGCCGCTCCCGAAGGCCGACGTCGTCACGATGGGCATGATCCTTCACGACTGGAATCTGGAGAACAAGATGCACCTCGTGCGCGCCGCGTACGACGCGCTCCCTCCCGGCGGCGCGTTCATCGTCGTGGAAAACCTCATCGACAATGCGCGGCGCGAAAACGCATTCGGACTGATGATGTCGCTGAACATGCTGATCGAATTTGGCGATGCCTTCGATTTCACCGTCAGCGACTTCTTCGGATGGTGCCGACAGGCGGGCTTTCGTAGCACGGAGGTGATCCCCTTGGCAGGACCGGCAAGCGCCGGCGTCGCCTACAAGTAGTCGGTTGAGACAGGCGGGAGCCCAGGTGTTCTCGCAGAGGAGGCATCGTGAAGAAGGTCCAGGTACAAGGTGTTCACCACTTAACGCTCGTGGGATCGACCCGGCAGAGCGCACTGGAGTTCTGGCAGGGAGCGCTCGGGATGCCGTTCATCTTCGAGCAGCCCAATCTGGGAAAGCCGGACGAAAGCCACCTGTATTTCGATCCCGGTGATGGTCGGCTGCTGACGGTGTTTACAAACGAGTCGCG
>Ga0070681_10003081_pt1 | contig 15474 bp, 7 predicted proteins | sample KBSC83BmetaG_FD_65650 | JGI IMG/M metagenome (GOLD analysis project Ga0070681, IMG submission 65650) | Corn rhizosphere microbial communities from Kellogg Biological Station, Michigan, USA - KBS C8-3B metaG | ecosystem: Host-associated > Plants > Roots > Rhizosphere | place: USA: Michigan...
CCGCCCGACGAGATGCCGCCCAGCGTCGACAGGTCACGCTTCTCGATCTCCGGTGACTCCAGCAGCCGGCGCAGCAGGGTCGGCACCAGCGCGAGGCCGGTGATGCCCTCCTGCTCGATGAGATCGAGCGCCTCCGCGGTGTCCCACTTGTACTGCAGCACGATCTTGCCGCCGAACGCGGTGTTGACGTAGAGCCCCGTCAGCCCGCCGATGTGGAACAGCGGGAACGTCTGCAGCGACGCCGGCTGGGCCGGCGCCGCCGGCGCCTGCGGAGCGGCACCGTCGGGCGCGGCGAGCACGGCGTTCACGGCGCCGAGCAAAGCGGTGTTGAGCAGGTTGGTGCAGTGGTTGCGGTGGGTGGCGACGGCACCCTTCGGCACGCCGGTCGTGCCGGAGGTGTACATGATCGTGGCGTCGTCGTCGGTGTCGATGTCCGGGTCGGGCAACGTCGCGCCCGGGTCCAGCGCATCGAGCACGTCCTGCCACGGGTGGGTGTCGCTGTGGGCCGTGTCACCGCGGACGCAGACGACGTGGCGCAACTGTGGCAGACCGGCGCGCTCGGGCTGCAGCCGCTCGACCCGCTCCCCGTCGGCGAACAGCGCGACGGCCCCGGAGTCGCCCAGCGCGTAGGCCAGCTCCGGTCCGGTCCACCAGGCGTTGAGGGGTACGGCGACCGCGCCGAGCACCTGGCAGGCCCAGAACGCGAACGGCCACTCGGGATAGTTGCGCATCGCGATGGCGACCCGGTCGCCCCGCCGTACGCCGTACTGCTCGCGCAGGTGGGTGGCCAGGCCGGCGATGATCCGCAGCCCGTCGCCGAAGGTCCAGCGCTCACCGCGGTAGACGAGGTAGTCGCGGTCGGCGTGCTGCTCCATCGACATGACGACGTCGCGCAGCGTGCGCGGCGGCATCGTGTAGACCCGCAGGGGGACGCCGCGCACCGGCTTCTCGACGATCTCGAACGGGCCGCCCGGTGCGGTGAGCTCCTGGACGAGCTGGTCTCGCGTGCGTGCCATGGGTCCTCCGACGGCTCAGGTGGCGGGCCAGTCCGGCATGTCGGTGGACACCCGCAACGACCACTTCGGTGGCCGCTTCTCGGCGAAAGACAGCACCCCTTCGGTGGCGTCGGGCTGTGCACCGACCCAGCCCAGCAAGGCCCGCTCGGCGGCCAGGCTCTGCAGCCGGGTGCTCTCCATCGCGTGCCACAGCAGCTGCTTGGTCAGCGCGACCGACACGGGTGCGGTGTTGTCGCGGATCTGCTCGGCGAGTGCCCGCGCGGCCGGGAGCACCTCGGCCGACGGCAGCGCGCGACCGGCGACCCCGAGCGCCGCCGCCTCGGCGCCGGAGAAGATGCGGCCGGTCAGCATGAGCTCCGCGGCGACCGCGCTGCCGACCACCCGCGGCAGGATCCAGTTGGAGTTGTTCTCCGGCACGATCCCGCGGGAGACGAAGACGAAGCCGTACTTGCCCTCCTCAGCGGCGATGCGGATGTCGCACTGCATGGCGATGGTGAGCCCGATGCCGACCGCGTGGCCGTTCATCGCGGCGATGACCGGCTTGCGCACGTCGATCGGCGAGCGCCCCTCACCGCGGCCCTGCTCGTGCTGCTTGAGCGAGTCGGGCGAGAACGCGTCGCCGCCGGAGTCGAGGTCGAGCCCCGCGCAGAACGCCCGGCCGGCGCCGGTGACGACGACGGCACGCACCTCGTCGTCCTCGTCGCACCGCCGCATGGCGGCCGCCAGCTCGCGTCCCATCAACGCCGTGTAGGCGTTCATGCGCTCGGGCCGGTTGAGCGTGATCGTCGCGATCGAGTCGGCCACGTCGAGGATCAGCGTCTCGAACGCCGCCGCCACCGTCTCGACCATGTCCTGCGACACCTCCTGCCAGTGGCCGCGACACCACCGCCCCGGACCCGATCTCCCAACAAACCTGTATTTGACGTCAACGTCAAGTAGTGCGATGGTCGCCGTCTTCGGAGGTACCCGTCACGACCGGTCCACGCCTCCGGATCCGCGCCGTGGAAAGGAGAAATCCGTGCCCGAGCTGCGCGAGGTCACTTCCGGGCTGCGCTTCCCGGAGGGACCGATCGCCATGCCCGACGGGTCGGTGGTCGTGGTGGAGATCCAGGGCGGCACTCTCGCCCGCGTCTCGCCCGACGGCAGCATCGAGCGGTTCGCCGACTGCGGCGGCGGGCCGAACGGCGCGGCCGTCGGTCCCGACGGCGCGATCTACGTCTGCAACAACGGCGGGTTCGTGTGGTTCGAGGTGGACGGCATCACCGCACCCGGGCCGCAGCCGCCCGACTACATCGGCGGGCGCATCCAGAAGGTCGACCCGGCTACGGGCACGGTCGAGGACCTCTACACCGAGTGCGACGGCCGCGGCCTGCGCGGGCCCAACGACATCGTGTTCGACGCCGAGGGCGGCTTCTACTTCACCGACCTGGGCAAGACCCGCGACCGCGAGGTGGACCGGGGCGCGCTCTACTACGCGCTGCCCGACGGCTCGTCGATTCGCGAGATCGTCTTCCCGCTCGACCACCCCAACGGCGTAGGGCTGTCCCCCGACGGCACCCGCCTCTACGTCGCGGAGACCATGACCGGGCGGGTCTGGCAGTGGGAGGTCGAGGGGCCCGGGGTGCTCAAGCCCGGCACCCAGCTCTACACACCGGCGGGCGCGACCTTGCTGCACTCGTTCGAGGGGTTCCAGCTGCTCGACTCGCTCGCCGTCGACAGCGAGGGCAACGTCTGCGTCGCCACCCTGCTGACCGGGGCCATCACCGCGATCACCCCGGACGGCAAGGTCAAGGAGGTCGTCAAGGTCCCGGAGTACGACGTGTTCGTCACGAACATCTGCTTCGGCGGTGACGACCTGCGCACGGCCTACATCACGTCGTCCGGCCGTGGAAAGCTCTACGCGACCGAGTGGTCGTGCCCAGGACTCCGGCTCAACTTCTGAAGGAGCGGCCATGGCCGGCACCGTTCTCGTCGCGGGGGCCAGCGGCCTGGTGGGAACGGCGTGCGTCGACGCCTTCCTCGATGACGGGTGGGACGTCGTGGCGGTGTCGCGACGTACGCCCGAGGTGTTCAGCGACCAGCCCTTCCGCCACCTGTCCCTCGACCTGAGAGACACGGCGTCGTGCCGCGCGGCCGCCGCCGACCTCGGCGCGGTGACGCACGTCGTCTACACAGCCGTGCACGAGCTGCCAGGCCTGGTGCCGGGCTGGACCCAGCGCGAGCAGATGGACACCAACCTGGCGATGCTGCGCAACCTCATGGAGCCGCTCGCCGAGGTCGCGGCCGACCTGCGACACGTGACGCTGCTGCAGGGCACCAAGGCCTACGGCATCCACCTGCACCCGATGCCGGTGCCGGCGCGAGAACGTCTTCCCCGCGACCAGCACGAGAACTTCTACTGGCTGCAGGAGGACTTCGTCCGCGAGCAATCCGCCCTCGCCGGCTACGACTGGACGATCATGCGGCCCCAGCTCATCGTCGGGCCCAACTACGGCGTGGTGATGAACCTGCCTCCGGTCATCGGGGCCTACGCCGCGATCTGCACCAGGCTGGGCAAGCCGTTCGGGTTCCCCGGCGGCGTGCCCTACGTGTGGGAGGCGGTCGACACCCGGCTGGTGGCCGACGCCATCCGCTGGGCCGCGACGACGCCGGCTGCGGCCGGTCAGCACTTCAACCTCACCAACGGCGAGGTGTTCGCCTGGCGCGACCTGTGGCCGGCCATGGCCGAGGTGCTCGGCGTCGAGGCCGGGCCCGACGACCCGGTGCGCCTCGCGGAGTTCCTTCCGGCACACGCGCAGGTGTGGGACGAGATCGTCCGCGATCGGGGCCTGCGACCGGTGCCGATGGCCGACCTGCTCGGTGAGTCGCACCACTACGCCGACTTCTGCTTCGCCTACGGTGCCGAGCAGGCACCACCGCCGGCGTTCGTCAGCACGGTGAAGATCAAGCAGGCAGGGTTCTGCGCGACCTACGACACCGAGCAGAGCTTCTGCCACTGGCTGCAGGTGCTCATCGACCGCCGCGTGCTCCCCGGCGCCGGCTGACCGTCAGGCCGGCACCGGCGCCTTGAGCATCGACCGCAGCGCCCCGGCGATCTCGGCGCGCACCGGCGCCCCGGAGATCACCACGTCGACCATGGTCAGCGACGTGTGCGTGTGGCCGCGCGCCCTGATGCGCTGCACCGGCACACCGGCCGCCGACAGCGCCTGGGCGTAGGCCTCACCGCTGTCGCGCAGCGGGTCGAAGTCGGCCGTGACGATGACGGCCGGCGGCAGCCCCTCGAGCTTGCCGTGCAGCGGCGACGCGACCGGGTCGGCGCGATCGGCCGGGTCGGCGTAGTGGTCCCAGAACCACTGCATCAGCGGTGCGGTCAGGACGTAGCCGTCGGCATTCTCGACGTACGACGGGCGCGTCATGTCCTCGTCGGTGACCGGCGTCAGCAGCAGCTGGCCGAGGATCTCCGGGCCGCCCTCGTCGCGTGCTCGCTGGCAGGCGACCGCGGCGACGTTGCCCCCGGCGCTCCAGCCGGCGACCACGAGCTGCCCGGGGATGCCCCCCAGCTCGACCGCGTTGTCGGCGACCCAGCGCACGGCCGCGAAGGCGTCGTCGGCCGCGGCCGGGAAGCGGTCCTCGGGCGCGTGCCGGTAGTTGACCGAGACCACGACCGCGCCCGTGCGCACGCACAGGTCGCGGCACAGCGGCTCGTCGGAGACGTGGTCGCCGAGCACCCAGCCACCGCCGTGGAAGTAGACGACGACCGGGTGCGCGCCGGGGGTCGGCGGCCGGAACAGCCGGAAGTCGAGCGGGCCGGCGGCGCCGGGCAGCTGGCCGTCGACGATCTCGCCGACCTCGGGCCCGGGCATTCGCATCGCGTTGGTCTGCTCCATGAACGCGCGGGCGTCCGGCACCGGAAGGGACTCGAGCGGCGGCAGCCCGAGCATGCCCATCATGTCGAGGACGAGCTGCACGTCGGGCTGGACGCGGCGGACGACGCCGTCGTGGCACTGCTCACCGGCGGGGCCGGTGAGCTTGAAGCCGAGGTAGTCCTTGGCGGCGACCTCGTCGCAGGCCCCGCGGTAGGCGTCGACCCCGCCGATGTAGGGGTAGAAGACGCGCGGCTTGCCCGGGACGTTGGCGCCCATGTACCAGGAGTTGGCGGTCGGGTGCAGCGTGATCGCCGCGCAGTCGGCGTTGTGCTGGTTCCACCCGGCCTCTGCACCCGGCGTCGGCTCGATCGTCGTGAACTGGTGGTCGCGCAGGTAGGCGATGGCGTCGGAGACCCAGTCGACGTGCTGCTCGATCGAGACCGCCATGTTGGACAGCACCGAAGGGCTGCCGGGGCCCGTGATGGCGAAGAAGTTCGGGAAGCCGACGGTCGTGAGGCCGAGGTAGGTCGACGGGCCGTCGGCCCACTTCTCCTTGAGGGTCACGCCGTCGCGCCCGGTGATGTCGACCGCGACGATCGGGCCGGTCATCGCGTCGAAGCCCGTGGCGTAGACGATCGCGTCGAACTCCAACGACTCGTCGACGGTGTCGATGCCGGTCGGGGTGATCTTGCTGATCGGGTGCTTGCGCAGATCGACCAGCCGCACGTGCGGCAGGTTGTAGGTCTCGAAGTAGTTGGTGTCGAGACACGGCCGCTTGGTGCCGAAGGGGTGGTCCTTGGGACACAGCGTCTCGGCCGTCTCCGGGTCCTTTACGATCGAGCGGATGCGCTCGCGGATCATCTCGGCGACCCGCTCGTTGGACTGCAGGTGCACGCCCTGGTCGTTGAAGACGCCCAGGATCGCGAACAGCTCCCCGCGCGCGATCGCCTCGTCGAAACGGGCCCGCGCCACGTCGTCGGGCGCGGTCAGGCCGCTGACCTCGCTGATCTCGGTCGGGATGCCTCCACGTGACCACTTCGCGGCGTCGCGGTAGGCGGCCCGGTCGGCCTTGATCTGAGCGACGCGGTCGGCCGGCTGTGGGCCGTTGTGCGCCGGGACAGAGAAGTTGGGGGTGCGCTGGAACACCGTCAGCTGTGCGGCCTGCTGCGCGATGAGCGGGATCGACTGGATGCCCGAGGAGCCGGTGCCGATGACGGCCACCCGCTTGCCGGTGAAGTCGACCGGCTCGTGCGGCCATCGACCGGTGTAGTAGACCTCGCCCGCGAACGACGGGGCACCCTCGATGTCGACTTCCTTCGGCAGCGACAGGCAGCCCGTGGCCATGACGTAGAAGCGGCAGGTGACGTGCTTGCCCTGGTCGGTCGTGAGCCGCCAGAGCGATGCCGCGTCGTCCCACGTGGCCGACTCGATGCGCGTGTTGAACTGGATGTCGCGGCGCAGGTCGTAGCGGTCCGCGACGAAGCCCAGGTAGCGGAGGATCTCTGGCTGGGTGGCGTACTTCTCCGACCACTGCCAGGCATCCTCGAGCTCCGGGTCGAAGCTGTAGGTGTAGTCGGTCGTCGGGATGTCGCAGCGAGCCCCGGGGTAGCGGTTCCAGTACCACGTGCCGCCCACGTCGCCCGCGCCGTCGAAGACCCGCACCGAGAAGCCGAGCGTGCGCAGCCGGTGCAGGAGATAGAGCCCGGAGAACCCTGCCCCCACCACCACGGCGTCGAAATCGGGCGTCCGGTTGTCGTTTTGCTGCGGGATCACACGGCCCTCCACGAGGTATGTGACGTAGGTCTCAGATACTGATTGGACCATACGCCGGATCGGCGGGCCGGTCGCCGGCCATCGGCCGAAATGACCTCCCTGGCGCGATGGTGACGGTTCCCCTACCTTCACCTGAAGCCCGCGTCAGGTTAGGGGTTCCGGACATGCGTCGGCACGGTTGGGTATGGCTGGTCGGGGCCGCGCTGGCCGTCACCGGAACGGCGGGCGCTGCGAGCTGGGCCGACAGCGGTGTGCCCGCGGTGCTGACGGTCGCGCCGACCGGGGCCGGCGCTGCGTGCAGCGCCCAGGTTCCCTGCTCGCTGCTGCAGGCGCAGCGGCTCGCGCGCACGCTCGACGGCACGCGCGACGTCACCGTGGAGCTGACCGGCGGCACCTACCGGCTGACCGCACCGCTGGCCATGGACGCCCGCGACGGCGGACGCGACGGACACGAGGTCGTCTACGAGAACGCTCCTGGTGCCGCGCCCCTGCTGTCCGGCGGCCGGCAGGTCACCGGCTGGGTCCCCGACGCGTCCACCGGCACCTGGTCGGCGCCGGTGCCGAAGAACCTCGTCAGCCGCGAGCTGTACGCCGACGGGCAACGGCTGGCCAGGACGTCCTCTGGTCCCAGCGCGTGGGTCCAGACCTCCGACGGCTACCTGACCGCCGACACCGGCGTCCTCGCGTGGCGCAACCCCTCAGACGTCGAGCTGGTCTTCAGCATGGGCAACGGCTTCTGGACCGAGCCACGCTGCGACGTCGCCTCGGTCGCGGCGGTGCCGGGCGGGGCGGCCGTCCGGGTGCGCCAGCCGTGCTGGTCCAACCTGCACATCCCCGACACGCTCGTCGCGGGCACCGATCCCGACGACAACGCGATGGGCGGCTTCGAGGGGCTGTCGGCGGCCAACCCGCCGAGTGCGATCGAGAACGTCTGGCAGCCGTTGACCACCGGCCAGTGGTACCTCGACCAGCCGGCGGGCCGGCTCTACTACCACCCGCCCGCAGGCGTCGACCCCAACCGCCAGGACGTCGAGCTGCCCGTCCTGCAGACCCTCATCGACGCGCACGGGTCGCTCGACCGGCCGATCGAGCACCTGACGATCCGTGGCCTGACGTTCGGTTACACGACGTGGCGGCAACCGAGCGGTGACGACGGCTTCGCCGAGATGCAGGCCAACATGACGCTCACCGGCGTCAACGCGTCCGGCTCGGACCCGTCGTCGGGACGGCCGCCGCAGGGCACCTGCCAGTACACGACCCCGCGCGGGACCTGCCCCTTCGCCGCCTGGACCAAGCCGCCCGCGACGGTGGAGTTCACCGCTGCCCGCGGCGTACTGCTCGAGCGCAACCGCTTCGCGCACGTCGGTGCCGCGGCGGTCGACTTCTCGTACGGCGCGAAGGACGACGTGATCCGCGGCAACGAGATCTGGGACACCTCCGGATCGGGCATCCAGCTCGGCAGCACCGACGACCCGCTGCCGTCGTGGGTGCACGCCGACGCCCGCGAGATCAACGAGCGCGACGTCATCGAGGACAACTGGATCCACGACGTCGCGCAGGAGTACCACGGCGCGATCGGCATCTGGGTCGGCTACACGCGCGACACGGTCATCGCGCACAACCAGATCGCCCGCACGCCCTACACGGCGATCAGCTTCGGCTGGGGCGGCTGGCACACCGACACCCTCAACCCCGACAACCCGTCGATCGTCGGTCACAACCTCATCGCCGACAACCTCATCTACGACTACCTCACGACCACGCCCGACGGTGGCGCGATCTACACCAACGGCACGCAGGGGCCGGTCGACCCGGCCGGCCCGGCAACGGACCCGTTCCTGACCACGAGCACCTCCGACGCCCAGATGGCCCGGGGCCTGATGATCCGGGGCAACGTGGCGCTGCTGGCCACCTGGGCGGAGTTCACCTACTACAACGACGAGGGCAGCGACTACGTCACCTACGACACCAACGCGGAGTACCAGGCGCACGCGTTCGCCCACGGCGGCTGCAACACGGTCGGCCACATCCTCATGAAGCACAACTACTGGGCGCAGCCGGCACCGGCGTACATCTGCCCGCCCCCGCCCGTCGACATCCGCATCGTCGACCCGCACGTGCTGCCCGACCACCCGGGACCGAGCGACCTGCCGGAGTCCCTGCTGAAGAACGCCGGGCTGGAGCCGGCCTACCGCGACCTCGTCACCTCCCAGCGGCCCGAGGTCACCGGCGTCGGCCCGGGCGGGCCCGACTACGCGGCCGGCGCCTCCTCGCAACCGGTGCTGGTCAGCGGCTCCGGCTTCGGCCCGGAAACGCAGGTCTTCCTCGGTGGCACCGATGCCGCGCACCGCGCGCACGGCGTGCGGGTGCTGTCGGCCAACTACCTCGTCGCGACCCCGCCGGCCGGCCTCGTGCCCGGGCAGGTCGACGTCGTCGTGCGCACGCCGGCCGGCACCAGCGCCACGAGCTCCCGGGACCAGTACGTCCTGCTGCCCCCGTGACCCGGCAGGGACGCGCGCCGGTGGCGTCGAATGAGCCGCGCATGCGCATGCTGCCGGGCCGTCGCGCCCTGCCCGCCGTCACCGCGGTCGCCCTCGTCGTGCTCGCCTCGCCGGCCACGGCCGACGCCGGGCCGGCCACGACCTACCCGGCGCTGACGAGCAGCGACTACAGCACCCTGCACATCCGCAACGGCAGCTGCGCCGGGACGCTCGACCCGACGACGCAGCACCCGGCCGGCAGCGACCTGCCGCCGGGCTTCAAGTGCAAGGACTCGCAGAAGCTCACCGACTACGCGCCGCAGCCGGGCGACAGCGACTACGACCCGCTCGTCGAGAACAATCCGCAGGAGCTCTACGGCGTCAAGGGGGCCGGCACCAACCGCGCGTGGCAGGTGACGACCGGCCGGCCCGACACCGTGATCGCGGTGCTCGACTCCGGCATCGAGTGGGACACCCCGAACCTGGTCGACAAGGTCGAGCTCAACCGGGGCGAGCTGCCACCCCCCTGCAAGGGCAACGACCCGGCCGCGTGCGACAACACGTACGGCGCCCGCCACGGCGTCTACGACACCAACGGCGACCACGTGTTCAGCGTCAGCGACTACGACGGCGACCCCCGGATCGCCGCTGCCGTGCCCGAGTCGAAGACCCGCGGCTACCTCACGCCCGAGGACCTGATCCGCACGTTCTCCGACGGCAAGGACCACGACCACAACGGCTACAAGAACGACATCGCCGGCTGGGACTTCTACCAGCACGACAACGACCCGGCCGACGACGTGACCTACGGGCACGGCACCGGCGAGGCGCAGGACTCGAGCGCCGCCGCGACGGCCACCTCGATCAGCGAGTGCCCGAGCTGTCGCGTGCTGCCGCTGCGGGTGGGCGACTCGTTCATCGCCGACATCAACAAGTTCGCCGCCGCAGTCGTCTACGCAACCGACAACGGGGCCGACGTGGTGCAGGAGGCGCTGGGCACGATCAACCACACGGCGTTCGGGCAGACGGCGGTCGACTACGCCTACCGGCGCGGCGTGCTCGTCGTGGCCAGCGAGGCCGACGAGGAGGCCGGCCACCACAACTATCCGGCCGCCCTGAACCACACGATGGTCGTCAACTCGGTGACCCACTACGCCGACCAGAGCGGGGTCGCGCTGGAGTCGCCCAAGTCCTACCTGGCGTTCAACGGCTGCACCAACTACGGCGGCTACACATGGGTGTCGGTGGAGTCCAACTCGTGCTCCTCCGATGCGACCGGCCAGGCGTCCGGCATGGCCGGGCTGCTCTACTCCGCGGCGCAGAACGCCGTGCAGCACGGGCTGATCAAGCCCGACGCGAGCGGTCGCCCACTGTCGGCCGAAGAGGCCAAGCAGCTGTTCCGGCTGGCCGCCGACGACATCGACTTCTCCGACCCCGCGCCGCCGTTCGGCCCGCCGGACAACCGCGCCACGACCCTGCCCGGCACCGTGCGCTACGTGACGACCAAGGGCTGGGACCAGATGACCGGCTGGGGCCGCATCTCCGCCGACAAGCTCGTGCACCTCGTCGCCGCGGGCACGGTGCCGGCGGAGGCCGACATCACGTCGCCTCGCTGGTGGTCACCCCTCGGCACCACCGGCACCGTCGACGTCGTGGGCACGGTGGCCGCCCCGCGCGCGGCGTCCTACGACTACAGCGTCCAGGTCGCGCCGGGCGTGCAGCCGCCGCCGTTCCCGATGTCCGAGACGTGGACGACGGTCGCCGCCGGGCACGGGTCCTCGCCGAGGACGGGCACGCTGGCCACCCTCGACCTGGCCAAGGTCCGCGCGCTCGTCGACGCGGCACCGCCGGCCTACACGCCTCTCGACGACCCGACGTCGCCGGACCTGCCCGAGAAGGATGCGTTCCGGGTGCGGGTCGTCGTGCACCCGTCGTCCGGGCTCGACGCGATCGAGCAGCGCGAGTACTTCGCGCACGCCGACCCCGACCTGCTGCCCGGCTTCCCGCGCTACCTCGACGCCGACATGACCGCGGTCGCCTTCGCCGACGTCGACGGCGACGGCAAGGCCGAGATGGTGTTCGGCGACGGCAACGGCTACATCCACGCCCTGAAGGCCGACGGCACGGAGGCCACCGGCTGGCCGGCGCAGACCGACCCGCTCGACTGGTTGCCGACCAAGGGGCACAACGCCTTCACGTCCGGAGCGGTGTCGGCCGACGTCCACGCTCCGCTGCTGCTCGGCAGCCCGGTCGTGACCGACCTGAACGACGACGGCTACCCGGAGGTGGCGGTCACCGACGTCGAGGGCACCCTCCACGTCTTCGACCACACCGGTCACGAACTGCCCGGCTTCCCGGTGCACACAGATCCGGCGTACTCCCACGATCCGGGTTGCGAGACCGGCATCGGCCCCATCTGCGACCACTACGTGGCGCACCACGCGCGCGACCACGTCAACACGGTCGACAAGGCGTTCGCGTCGATGCCCTCGATCGGCGACCTCGACCCGCACCACCCGGGGCTGGAGATCGTCGCCGGCGCGATGGACGGGCACGTCTACGCGTGGCACGACGACGGGACCCCGGTGGCCGGCTGGCCGGTGCTGCTGCGCGACCCGGTCAAGGTCGCCTCGGTCGACCCGGTCAGCAACCGGATCGACTTCAAGCCCGACGCGGCGCCGAAGTACGGCCGGCAGATCATCACGACGCCGACGGTCGCCGACATCAACGGCGACGGCCGCCCCGAGGTGCTCGTCAACGTCGACGAGGAGTACGCCGAGACGCCGAACTACGGCATGCGCACCCCGCTCGCGGACCTCATCGGGCAGAGCGGTGCGATCGCCGGGGGCAACACCCGCACCTACGCGCTCTGGGCCGACGGCACGGCGCACCCGGGCAAGCCAACGGTCGCCGGCCTCGGCGACAACGCCTACCTGCCCGGGTGGCCGGTGAAGATCGGCATGGTCGAAACCGAGGTGCTGCCCGACGTCGGCTCGGGCTCCAACGGCTCACCGGTCGTCGGTCACGTGCTACCCAACTCGACGACGCCTCAGATCGCGACCGCGTCCATCGCCAGCCCGCCCTACCTGCTGAACCCCGACGGCACCAGCGCCTACGGCACCGACCCCCAGGGCCACTACCTGACCATGGCCGAGGAGCAGGCGGAGTTCAAGAGCGGGGCGACCGACGGGCCCTCGATCGCGTCGCTCGGCGGCGGGGTGCTCGGCCGGCTGGCCGGGCCCAGCTCGCCGATGTCGTTCGCGATGGGTGCGACCGGCCTCAAGCGGCTGCTCGACATCGTGCTGCCCGACCAGCAGCTCGGCGCCGAGGACCACCTCGACGCCTGGGACGCCACGACCGGCACCTTCGAGCCCGGCTTCCCGGCGCGCATGAACGACCTGATGTTCTTCGACACCCCGGCGATCGCCGACATCGATGGCAGCGGCCGGGCGTCGGTGCTGCAGGGATCGGCCGTCTACGACCTGCGCGCCTACCAGCTCGGCGGCACGTCACCGACCGGCTGGCCGAAGTTCACGGGCGGCTGGGTCACCCAGACACCGGCCGTCGGTGACCTGCTCGGCGACGGCGGGCTCGAGGTCGCGATCCCGACCCGGGAGGGCAACCTCTTCGTCTGGCACACCACGGGCTCGGTCTGCGGCGACCTCGAGTGGCCGAAGTTCCAGCACGACCTGCGCAACAGCGGCGACTACGACACCGACGCGACACCTCCCGGCGCACTGCGGCACGTGTCGCTGAGCGGCGACGTCCTGCACCTGACGGCGAGCGGCGACAACGGCTACTGCGCGGGCCAGGCCGGCACGGCGTACGTCGTGACCGTCGACGGCACCCCGCACGTGCTGCCGACCAAGCCGGCAGCGGCGGGCACGGCGCAGGACATCGACCTCGGCACTCTCGCCGACGGCGGCAGCACGGTGACCGTGAGCGAGCGGGATGCCGCGGGCAACCTGTCGTTCCCGATCGACGTGCACAGCGGCGTCCCCGTGCAGTTCGCCGTGCGGGCCGCGTCGCCGCCGGCGTCCGGCGCCGGCGCCACACCGCTGCCGGCCGGGACCGTTGCCGCTGCCGCGACCACGGGCTCGGGTGCGAAACGCAACCTGGCGGCCCTCCTCGCGCCCGTCGACGTCGCGCTGCTCGCTCTCGCGGCAGCGCTGCTGCGGCGCCGCCACCGCCGACGCCGGGAGGCCTGACGTGCGACGCGTGCTCGTCGCATCGGCGGTGCTCGTGCTGACCGCGACACCCCTGACCGTCGTCGCGGCAGACGCCGGCCAGGTGCAGGCCGGGCTGGTCGCCGGCGCCGCATCCGTCGACATCACGCCACCCGCCGCGGGTACGGCGCCCGACCCGGCCGACTGCCGGCCGGTCGGGACTCCCGGGATCTACGACGGCCCACGCCAGTTCGCTCTGGAGGAGCCCTACAAGGACCTCAACGGCAACGGCCACTACGACGCTCCCGACCCGGCGAACGGCGTGGCCGGCGAGCCGTTCCTCGACTGCCCGACGCCGACCGCGCTGGGTGGCCTGCGCCCGCCGGACGGCCGCTGGGACGGCATCTACCTCGGCGGCGGCGACTGCTGCGATCGCCTGGCCAGCAAGACGCTCGACCCGCTCGAGGCCGACGCGCTCGTCGTCGCCAACGGCAGCAAGCGAATCGCGATCGTCACCGCCGACAACGAGGGCGTCTTCAAGGAGATCTGGGACGAGGTGCGGGCGAAGGTGGCGGCCGACGGCGTGCGCCTCGACGCCGTCTTCCCGTCCTCGACCCACGACGAGTCGGCACCGGACACCATCGGCATCACCGGACCGACCCAGACGACGAGCGGCGTCGACCCGTTCTACGTGGAGTTCCTCGTCGGTCGCATCTCGTCTGCCATCGAGAAGGCCGCGGCAGACGTGCAACCGGCCCGGGTGCGCTACGGCCGCGTGCTCGCCGACGACCTGATGCCGTGCTGGTCGTCCTATCCGTTCACCGCCGACGAGAGCGTCGGTGCCATGCAGGTGGTCTCCGCCCACGGCGACAACGTGTTCGCCACGCTGGTCAACTACGGCATCCACGCCGAGGACCTCGGGTTCTCCAGCAGCACCAAGCACTACGTGTCGGGCGACTGGTGGCACTTCCTGCGCACGTCGATCCGGGCCCGCTACGGCGACTCGCCGGTGCTGTCGATGGCTGGCATGGTCGGCTCCGTCGAGATGCCACGCATCCTCAGCGGCCCGTTCGACCGCACCCCTGTCGGCGAGCACGAGGACCCCTCGCTCGACGGGTGCCGCACGATCTATCAGGGGCCGCCGGAGACCGTCCCGCATGAGGGCGGCTACGACACCTACACGAAGACGCTCGGCGAGCGGGTCGCCGGCTGGGCGGAGCGGGCGCTCGACGAGGGGGCCTGGTCGCGCAGTGACCAGATCTCCTACGCCGTCGAGACGATCCAGGCGCCGGTGACCAACCTGCTGTTCCTGGCCGCCGGCCCGGCCTGCGTCTTCGACTACCGCATCCTCTACACCGACGGCATCCCTACCGGCACCGGAATCCCGCCGGCCTGCGGTGCGGGCAACCAGATCGCCACCGACGTGGGCTACTTCCGGATCGGCGACGGCTCGTTCGTGACCGCACCAGGTGAGCTGTTCCCCTTCACCTACGCGCACGACTTCCACGGCGCGTCCGGCGAGGCGGCCCCGACGGCGGGGCCGGTGCACGGCTGGGTGCTCGCCCAGCTCGGCGGGCGCTGGCGCTTCGTGCAAGGCCTGGGCGAGGACCTGTCGGGCTACATCTTCCCGGCCGACAACGAGGTCGGCACACCGACGCCGTCCAACCCCAACGGCAACGACGTCGACCGGTTCGGCTGCCACCACGTCGACGACGCGGAGGCGTCGAGCGGGCAGGAGGGCGACGTCGTCGACGACGCGCTCACCGCGCTGCTGCCGCGGTCGCCGCACGACCAGGTGCGCAGCGGGCGTTACGTCTACGCCGACGGTTCCCTGCACCGCGACCCGACCGGCGACGGCCTCCTCGGCTGCGACCCGGCGACCAGCGGCTTCACAGCGGCTCCGGGCGGGGGTGCGGTGGGCGTCACCGTCGCGACCGCGGGCGCCACGTCGTACGACGCGAGAACCGCAACCACCTACACGCCCGGCAGCGCCGGCGTGCAGTGGATGGACCTGGACGGCCGACCGCAGGCGGCACCCGACCAGCAGACCCGCGGATTCCTGCTGCCCGACGGCACGCACGTCTGGGTCGACGTCTACGCCGGCCCGTGACTCCCCGACGGCTCCGTTGCCGCCCATCTGCGGTCTGATCGGACGCTGCGACCGGTCAGCCGC
>Ga0070681_10003084_pt1 | contig 15469 bp, 14 predicted proteins | sample KBSC83BmetaG_FD_65650 | JGI IMG/M metagenome (GOLD analysis project Ga0070681, IMG submission 65650) | Corn rhizosphere microbial communities from Kellogg Biological Station, Michigan, USA - KBS C8-3B metaG | ecosystem: Host-associated > Plants > Roots > Rhizosphere | place: USA: Michigan...
GCGAGCTGGTAGTCGGGCGTCAGCGCGTTGGTCACGTCGACGACGATCTTGCCGTCGATCGCGCCGCCGAGCTCGCGGAGCACGTCGTCGACTGCGCCGAACGGCACTGCGATCATCACCACGTTCGCTGCCTTCGCGGTCTCGCGCACGGCTTTGGCGTCGTTACCGACGGCGCGTACATCGAACCCGGCACGCCGCAGCCCGCGCTCGAGGGCGCTCCCGACGTGACCTTTGCCGATGATTCCGATCTTGGGCTTCATGGGATCCTCCTCCTAGAGGGGCAGTTCCTTCATCGACGGCAATCCGTGCTCGGAGCGGCCGACCTCGGCGTCGTAGCGCATCGTGGTCTTGTACAGCTCGAGGTGCCCGTCCGCCGCCATGCCCGCGCAGCGCTGCCGCAGAGACTGCATCTCGGCCGCCGACATCGGCTTGAACGCGCGCGCGATACCGAGGTTCTGTCGCAGCACTGCCAATGAATCGATGCCGCTCACCGTCGTCGCTACTGGTAGGCTCATCGCGTAGCGCAGCGCTTCGTCAACGGTAATGACGCCCTGGCGCAGCGCCTCACCGCCGCCACAGAGACTCTTCATGCCGAGCGCCGCTGCGCCATGCCGTCGCACCGCCGGCAGCACGTGCTGCTCGAAGCTGCGAAACGTCGCATCGAACGCATTGAGCGGCATCTGCACGCTGTCGAAACGGACGCCGTGCTCGTCCGCCAGCTTGAGCATGCGCAGGTGGATTTCGGGATGCTTGTGCCCTGTGAAGCCGATGAAGCGCGTCTTGCCTTGCCGCTTGGCCTCGAGGAGCGCTTCGATCGCGCCGCCCGGCCGGAAGGTGAGCTCGGGATCGTTCCAATAGATGACCTCGTGGATCTGCCACAGGTCGAGATGATCCGTTTTGAGCCGCCGCAGCGATTCGCCGAGTTGCTGCAGGGCGACATCCTTTCCGCGGCCGTGCGTACACACCTTCGTCATGAGGAAGACGCCGTCGCGCCGCCCGACGAGCACGCGCCCCATCCACTCCTCACTCTTGTGCGCGTTGTACTCCCAGGCGTTGTCAAAGAAGTCGATGCCGGCGTCGACGCCCTCGTGCACGATCCGCTCCGCCTCTTCGTAAGAAGGCGCCTCGCCGAGCGAGGAGCCGCCGATGCCGAGAATCGACACTTGCTGGCCCGTCGTACCGAATGGTTTGCGCGCGATGCGCTCGCTCATGGCGTCTCCGTCGAGCGCATCGCGTCGACGCCGGGCAAGGCGATTCGGTCGGAGTGCTCGTCGATGACTTCCTTCTGCTGCTCGTCGAGCGGGAAGCCGTGCGGCCGACGCGTCTCTGGGTTGTCCCACTTGAGTGACAGTTTGTAGAGCTCGAACCTGCCGTCGCCCGAAAACGGCGCAACCTTGTCGCGAATGGCCTGCATCGCGGCAGCGTCGAGCGGTTGGAATCCGCTCGCGATGCCTATGTTCTCGTCGAGCACCGTCAGCGACTCCATGCCGCAAATGGTGGTGCCAACGCCGGGCAGGCTCATCGCGTACCGCAGACACTCCTCGGCTGTGAGCACCTTCCTTTTCGCGACAGTCGCGGTGCCGCCCATCGGTTTCATGCCGAGCACCCCAATCCCGCGCTTGAGCGCCTCGGGCATCACCCTTTGCGTGAAGCTGTGAAAGTGCCAGTCCATGGCATTGAGCGGCATCTGGACCGTGTCGAACGGAAAGCCGCGCTTGAGCATCTCCAGGTGGAAGTCGGGGTTCTTGTGGCCGGTGAAACCGACGAAACGGACCTTGCCTTGCCGCTTGGCCTTATCGAGCGCCTCGACGATGCCGCCGCGCGCGTAGGCGAGCGCGGGATCGTTGTCGTAGACGATGCCGTGGATCTGCCAGACGTCGAGATAGTCGGTGCCGAGCCGACGCAGCGACTGCTCGAGCATGGCGAGGCCGAGCGCGCCGTCGCGCCCGTGGGTGCACACCTTCGTCATGACGTGGACGCGCTGCCGTTTGCCGCGGAGCGCGCGGCCGAGCCACTCCTCGGATTTGCCGTTGTGATACTCCCAGCCGTTGTCGAAGAAGTTGATCCCGACGTCGACCGCGCGCGCGACGATCGCGTCTGCCTCTTCGTAGTGCTTCTGATCGCCGATGTGGTGACCGCCGACCGCGAGCACGGAAACCTGTAACGCGGTCTTGCCGAGCGGGCGGCGCGGAATCTCCATCTCCATGATTTCGGTCGCGCTCAGCCGCGGACAATCGGTACTGACCTTAGAGGCACTACTTGGGGTTCTTGTCGGGAATGGCGGTGAACCTGTGCCAGCGATCCGACAAGGAGGATGCTGTAGTGCTCTTGCATCTCCTCCGTCACGTGACCAACGAGGGCGCGCCGCACCACTGGATCGACATTCGCGTAGCGCATCACGTGTGGAGTGACGCGCGCATCCACCCCAGCCTCCTTCCTGCTGGACTTGATCGCGTTCACGAGTGACGAGGTCTGCTTGAGCGTACGCGTGCGGCTGGGGAAGACCCAGTCGCGAGAACCCACCCGATAACCCAAGCGCTCCATGCGAGTCTTATGAGCGCTGAGGGTGGCTTCCAGCTTCGGGGAAGAGAGGAACCTCCTTGGGAGCCGGCTTCTTCTTCGAGATCGGACCGACGACGCCGCGCACCTGTTTGCGACTAAAACGGATCACTTTCGTGGAGGTATCGATGTCGCCGTACTGCAACGCGCTCACGTGACGGGATTGAGTTGGAGCTTAGAAGGCAGTCGCTGCTGTGCCTTCGCACCGGAAACTGCGAGGGTGCTGAGGTCTATTGCGAGAAGATCCGACGCGGGGGTATGGGGACCAACGTCGCTCCTTCGGCGCTCCGCGATTTCTCCGGAGAAACGCGACGGCGTGGCGGGTTACCCGAGAAAAATCTCGAAAATGACGATACGAGAACGCGACCGCGTTCCCTCGCCAGAAATGCGGCAGTTGCGCTCGCGGTCTGAAAATTCCACGAATATCCGCGGAAAATGGTTTTGCAACGATTCCGGTACGACGCATGAGAATGGCGATGCCGTTGGCGGATCTGCGACGAGCGCGACGCGAAAAACCTTGCACTTAGATACGCGTCGTCATCGCCGATAACGATCCCGAAAATGGACGTACGAAACGGAATGCGTTGTGCACCAACTCGTTACGTATTTGAGGAACGACAAACGGCCATTTGCTTTTCGTGCGAGCTGCCCGCGCGTACGCAGCGCACGCCGCCGCGATCCATTTCGGCGATGCACTCGTTGCACGGGATGCACGCGGAGGCGTCGACCTCGCGGGTCATGAGGCGCCGCGGCAGCGTTGCGTCGTGGAGGAGCGCGCGCGCCATCCCGACGAGCTCGAAGCCGTCGCCAAGCGCGCGCTCGATCGAAGCGCGCGTCTTGATCCCGCCGAGGAGCATGAGCGGCAACCGTACCGCCGCGCGCAGGCGCCGTGCATCCTCGAGAAAGAACGCTTCCTCGTATGGGTACCGTTGCACAAACAGGCGGCCGAACAGGAACAGGCCGACCTTGGTGACCAGTCGCTCCTGCACGGCGACCATCTGCGAGATCGGTACCTCCCCGCGCAGCATGTACAGCGGTGTGCGGCTCACGAAACCGCCGCTGGTCACCAGCGCGTCGAGGCCCTCCGTCTCCAGGCTCTGCGCGACGACGAGCGCCTCGTCGAGATCGAGGCCGCCAGGGAAGCCATCGCGCAGGTTGATCTTCGCGAGCAGGGGAACACGGGCTCCCACGACCCCTCGCACCGCGCGCGTCACCTCGACGGCGAGGCGCATGCGATTGTCGAGAAGGCCGCCCCAGCGATCGCGGCGTCGGTTGGTGAACGGCGAGAGAAACTGGCTCACGAGATAGCCGTGGCCGAAGTGCAGCTCGATCGCGTCGAAGCCGGCCTCGATGGCAAGGCGTGCCGATGACGCGAAGTCGGCGATCACGCGCGCGAGATCGGCCTCGGTCATGGGCCGCGCGAAAGAGAGGCCGTAGGTGTTGAAGACGCGCGAGGCGCCCAGCGGTCGGCCGCCGATGACGCGCGGGTCGGCGAAATAGCCGCAGTGACCGAGCTGGATCGACGCCGCGGCGCCCTCGCGATGGACCGCATCGACGAGCCGACGCAGCGCCGGCACGATCTCGGGCCGCATCAGGAGTTGCGTCGCGTAGCTGCGGCCATCGGGCGAGATGGCGCAGTAGGCGACGGTGGTCATGGCCGCGCCGCCCGCGGCGATGGCGCGGTGGTGCTCGACGAGCGCGTCGGAAGGCGACCCGCCTGGGCACATGCCCTCGAAGGTCGCCGCCTTGACGATGCGATTCCGCAACGTCAATCCGTTCAGGCGAAACGGAGTGAACGGATCGGTCACCGACGCGGCAGCCACGGCGCGCGCGCGCGAATGAGGTCGATGAACGTCTGCGGCGTGAGCGTCGCCGCCAGCGCCATGGCGCGGGTGACCAGGCCTGGAGCGCACTCCGCTTCGCCGGCGAACATCGCGCGCACGCCCGCCTCGGCCACCGCCTCGGGCGACATCATCACACCGAGCCGGCGGGCCAGGCGGACGTTGACGCCGGTCGAATCGTACAACGCGGTCGCCGTGGCGCCGGGGAGGAGGCAGGTGACGTTGACTCCGTAGATCCCGAGCTCGCTGCGCAGCGCACGGGCGAAGCCGCGCAGGTACTTCTTGCTGCTGCCGTAGTAGCTGATTCCGGGGAAGTCGCGTGCGGCCGAGATGCTGGACAGGATCAAGATGTGCCCGCGACGGCGTTCGCGCATGTCGAGCCCGAAGCGGGTGCACAGGAGCGACGGCGTCACGACGTGCAGCTGGAGGAGGGCGTTGGCGCGCGCCGGATGCGCGTCGACCGCTTCACCGAAGAAGAACATGCCCGCGTTGTTGACGAGGACGTCGATCTCCAAGCCGCGCTCGCGCACGGCGTGATGGACCTCCTCGGCGGCGTCCGGGCGCGCCAAATTTACCGTGAGCGGGTGCGCGCTGATCCGGTGCGTGGCGCGCAGCCCGGCCGCCGCGTCGGCGAGCGGGACGCCACGCTCGCTTACGAGCACGAGATCGTAGCCGCGCGTCGCCAGCTGCCCTGCGATCGCGAGCCCGATGCCCGAACATCCACCGGTCACGAGCGCGGTTGGCACCCCGTCAGTTTAGCCCGGCGACGCGGCGGTTCCTAGCAAGCGCCGAAGCTGCGCTCAGAGGTGGTACGAAAGCTGCGCGAAGAAGCTGAAGCCGGGCGCCGCCGTCGGCGACAGCTCCTGCGACGGCGTGAATCGTAGGGTCCGGCGAGTAGTACCTCTGATTGAGCACGTTGTAGAATTGGGCGCTGAAGGACAGCTTCTCGCGAAAGAAGCGAAGCCTGGAACCAAGCTGCAAGATCGCGACGGGCGTAGGCCGATCGAAGGTCAGGTCGGCCGTCAGCGCGGCCGTGTCGCGCCCAGGATCGGCGTGCTCCCTGACGGATAGCGGTTCGGATCCCGCCGGCCGCGCCCTGACCGTCTCCGCTCGGGTATAATCGAACCGGGCTGGGCGTATTGACGGAGGCCGGGTGAGCTCTGTACGGGGGCGCGGTCCGGAGACAGTGCATTCGGGCGCGACACTGGTCGAGCGTCCCGTCGGCGATCGCGGAGCGGCGCCGGCAGCAGTCGTCGGTTCCGGAAGCTCGGTTCGCTCGCCGATCGAGGCCTTGTACGTCGCCGAGATCGCGCAGGTCCGGCTGCTCGCGGTCTACGTGCTGATCCTATGCGCGCTCGTTTCCGGTGTGCTGCACTTCTTCGCCGGCGATCCGCGCGCCAAGCTCATGCATCGCATCGGCCTCGCAATCGCGTTCGCGAGCGCAGCGTGGACGTGGTGGCGCGTTCGCGATCCGAATTCCTTCCGCCAGTCGACGAGTACGCTGTTCGGCTCGTGCTGCTCGCTCGCGGTGGTGAGCGGACTGCTTTATTGGGGACCGTATTCAGCCGCCCTGGTCGCCGTGCCTATCGGCATCTACATGTTCGCCGCTGGCCAGAACGTCGTCAGTGCCTGGATCGTCATTTCGATCTGCACGGCGCCGCACGCGGTTCTCGCGATCCTCGTCGCTGTGGGCGCCTTGCCCGGCCTGCACTTCGTGCAACAAGGGCTCTCCGAGCTCGAGCAGCTGTTCATCCTCGTCGTCGCGCAATTCATCTTCTGGTCGACGTTCGTGCTCGCACGCCGCGTCCGGCGCAATACGCTCGACGTGATCGCGCAGCTCGAGCACGCGGTGCGCAGCGTAGCCCAGCGTGAGGCGCTGCTCGACGAGGCCAAGCGTGAGCTCGACCGCGCGCGCCAGATCGGCGGACCGGGTCGTTTCACCGGGCAGCGCGTCGGCTCGTTCATGCTCGGCGACTTGCTCGGTCGCGGCGCGATGGGCGAGGTCTACGAGGCGACGCACGCAAGCAGCGGCGCGCCGGCGGCGGTGAAGCTCCTGACGCACGGAGCAGGCAGCGACCCGTCGATGGTGCGCCGGTTCTTCCGCGAGGTCGAGATTGCATCTCGGCTCTCGGTCCCAAACGTCGTGCGGGTTCTCGAGGTGCCGAGCGACGAAGCCTCGATGCCATATCTGGCGATGGAGAAGCTCGTCGGCGAAACGCTGTCGGATCGGCAGCGACGAGATCGTCTCGACACCGACGAGGTGCTCGACATGTTGCGACAGGTCGCTGCCGGCATTTCTGCGGCCCACGCCGCCGGCATCATCCATCGCGACCTGAAGCCCGGTAACGTTTTCCGTCACTGTCCCGACGGCGCGCGACCCGTGTGGAAGATCCTCGATTTCGGCGTCTCCAAGCTGGCCGACCAGGGCGGAACGCTGACGCAGGGCCAGATCGTCGGCACGCCGGACTACATGGCGCCGGAGCAGGCGCGCGGTGTCGAGGTCGATGTCCGCGCCGACGTGTACGCGCTCGGCGTCATCGCCTACCGCGCGCTGACGGGTAGACCGGCGTTTCGGGGACACGACATTCCGGCGCTGCTCTACGCGGTGGCGCACACGATGCCGCCGCGTCCGTCGAGCTTTGGCATGGCCGAGATCTTCGACGACGTGATGGCCGTTGCACTGGCGAAGGATCCTGCGCTTCGCTTTCAGACGGCTGCCGAGCTCGCGGCCGCGCTCGATGCAGCGGCGCGCGATGTCGTCGATGCCGACATTCGCGCGCGCGCCGAGCGCCTGGCGCGAACACATCCGTGGGCCTAGCGAGTCGCGATCGGCGACAGCATCGCGCTGAGCGCCGCGCGATCGGCGACGCTACGCGACCGCATGAAGCGCTCGGCGTCATCGACGAGCGCGCGTCCGGCGTCGCCGCCAACGAGCGCGCCGCGACGCCGACGCGCCGCCGCGGCGAACAGGGTCATGTCTGCCCGCTCGAAGACTGACGCGGCTCGTTCGTAGAGGACTGCAGCGTTGTCGTCGTTGGCCGCCGCAGCGACCGCTGCGGCGACGTTGAGGCCCATCGCTTCGGCCCACGGAACATGCTCGCGCGCGAGCGCGGCGGCGTCGCGCGCTGCGCGGCGAAGATAGCGGCCGCGCTCGCTTCCGTCCGCTTGTGCCGCCGCAGCGACCGCCGAGCGTGCGCGTAGATCGAGCATGTTGACGCGGCTGAACTGCACGCGCATCAGCAAAGACGCGACGTGAGCCGCCCATCGTTCTTCGACGATTCGATACGCCGTGCGCGACGTGCAGGCTTCACCGAGCACGACGCTGCCCGCGCCGTCTGCGAACGTCGTGAGGACCACGGTGTGCACCCCAGGAGACACGTCGAGCGCGATCGGCTCGTTGGGCGAGAACGTCCGCGACACGAGCGGCGTGTTGCCCGCGGCGACCGTGTTGCCGGCGCACGCTGCCGTCGGGCCATAGATGTCGACGCGCAGGAGCGCGGCGGTCGTGACGAGTGGGCCGACAGCGTCGCCGAGGTTCATGCAGTCGACGGGCGGCTCCGGCGCGCCGCCACACCCGAGCATGATGCCGGCAACCATCGCACCGACGAGGCGAGTCGTCCTGAGGTCCGCACGTCGATACATAGAACGTGCCGTTCTCAAAGCGGCGGAAGGTCGGACGAGAATCGTCGTGGTCTGTCTCTCGCGAGAGACAGATCGTCGCTGCCGACGACGTCCTCCGCCGAGCATCTGCTGGCGCGCGCGTTGCAATCCGCCGACGACGTGACTCTCTCTCGCCGAGATCCGTCTCCGATTCGTCGATGACAGCGAGACAAGAACGCTGCCGCATGATCACCGTCGAGGTTCGTACGCCCGTCGACCTCGAAAGGCTCGTCATCGATCGCAGGCGCCTGCTCCTGTACCCGCAGACGCGGATCCGAGCGCGGCCGGGCGAGATGGTGCTGCTCGATGTACGCGTCGGCGAGCGCCGCATCGTCATCTGGGCGCGCGCTCATTTCACGGTGCCCGAGGGACGCGGCCCACTGTTCGCCTGTGCCACTGCCGATCGCGGCGTGCTGTACACGCTGATGTCGCGAGGGTTCTTCCCAGGCGCGCGACTCCGTCCGCGCTTCCCGTTGCGTCCGCGCGTGCGCGTGCGTTGTCCCGGCGGCGCCTGGTTCAATGGTCGTTTGCTCGATCTTTCGGCGGTGAGCGCGCGCATCGAGCTTCCGGAGCGATTCGCGTATGGGGCACCGATGAAGGTCGAGATCGTCGAGCGGCTGCTGCCGGACTTTCCGCGCATGATGGACTCGCGCATCCTCGGATCGCGTGCCGACGGAATCGTCGTGCACTTCTCCGACGCCGATGCGCCCGCATGGCGACAGCTGCGCGCGGCGGTCCGCCGCATCGAGCAGTCCGGCAGTGTGAGCATCGCGGGGCGCCCATCCGCCTTCTTCGCGCGCTGATCGACTGTCTCTCGCGCGAGACACGACGCCTCGCAAAGGCGCGCTGGCTTACTGCCGTCGGGGGTGGCACGCAACGTGCTGATGCTGCGCACGTGCGCGACTTCATCCTCGTGGTCGACGACGACGCCGACATCCGCGATGCAGTCAACGACCTGCTCGTGATGAACGGCTACTGCGTGGTTGCCGTCGAGAACGGCGAGCAGGCCCTGGGAGCGCTGGCCGTCGCGGTTCCTGCGCTTGTCTTGACCGACGTCGCGATGCCCGTCCGCGACGGCCTGGAGTTGGCGTTGATGATCCGCGAATCGCCGCGCCTGCGCACGGTGCCGGTCTGTTTCTTGACGGCGGCGCCGGGCGCCACGCTGCCATTTGGCTTTGCCTCCATCCGCAAACCATTCGACGCCGACGAGCTCCTCGAGATCGTGAAGCATCGCGTCGATCCGACGGTGTGTCTCCTCAAGTGAACATGTGGGGAACTTGAGCGCGTTGACACGTTCGATCCGGCCGCGAGAAAATGGCGACATGGCGGCCGCCGGCAGGGAGCTGCGCTTTGGACGCTACCGACTCGTCGAGCGCGTCGGCGCCGGCGGCATGGCGCTCGTCTACAAGGCCATCGCCGACGGCCCGATGGGCTTTCAGCGCAAGTTCATCATCAAGCGCATCCTGCCCACCTACTGCCGCGATCCGCAGTTCGTCGCCATGTTCCTGACCGAGGCGCGTCTCTCGGCCCAGCTGCATCATCCCAACATCGTGCAGGTCTACGAGCTCGGCGAGCTCGACGGCGAATACTTCATCGCCATGGAGCTCGTCGAAGGACACGATCTCGCGACGCTGCTCAAGGCCGGGCGCACCCGTCGGTTCTCCATGCCGGTCCCCGCCGCCGCGTTCATCACCGCGCAGCTCCTCCGCGCGCTCGGCTACGCGCACGCGCTCTCGGGCGATAGCGGTCCGCTCGATATCGTGCATCGCGACGTCTCGCCGTCGAACATCATGCTCACCGACACCGGCGGCGTGAAGCTGCTCGATTTCGGCATCGCGAAAGCCGCGAACCATTTTCGTGCGGCAAGCGAGCGCTCGGCGACGGGCTCGCTGAAAGGCAAGTTCGCATATCTGTCGCCGGAGCAGGCCGAGGGGCGCCCCGCGGACCGGCGCTCCGACATCTTCGCCGTCGGCATCGTGCTGCTGGAGATGCTGACGTTCCAGCGCGTGTTTCGCGGCGCGAACGACTGGGACACGCTGCGGCTCGTGCGCGAAGCGCAGCCACCAAGGCCATCGAGCCTGCGCGAAGACATCTCGCCGGAGCTCGAGGCGTTCATCATGAAGCTCCTCGCGCGCGACGCCAACGAGCGCTTCCAGACGTGCGACGAAGCGCTGGAGCGGTTACGCCCGCTCCTGCACGCGCTTCACAGCGACGAGGGGGCCGTCGAGCTGTATCTGCGCACGCTGGGACCCGTCCAGCGCAGCGCGTTGCCCGTCGACGCGGCGGATGTTCCGCTCTCGCCACCCGAGGCCGCGAGCCAGGAAGTGCCAACCCGGATCCTCGTCGCGCCGCCGGTGACGCCGAGCGTCTCCGGCGAGGTCGTGCCGGAATGGGCCCTCTCGAACGAGACGCCGCGACCGCGACGGCGCTGGTTCGTGGGCGCGATCGGAACGACCGCGGTGTCGGGTTTCATGATCCTCACATTTGCCCGAGGACCGTCAAAGACGGAGGCTGCTGCACCGCCGCCACACCTCGCGCCGGCGAGCCAGGTGGTACCGCCCAGCGCGGCTGCGCCGCCATTACCGCCGCCTCGCATCGAGCTGCCCGCATCGGCGCCGATCGCAGCAGAGCCTGCGCCGGCGGGTCCGAGCGAGTCGAGCATCATCGCGACGCCGTTGCCGCGCCCGAAGCGGGCTGGCGCCGCCGCTCCGAAGCGCGCCAAGCACGTAGTCCGTGTATCGACTCGCGTGCGCACGCCGGACGTCGCAGCGGCTCCCGCGGCGAAGCCTCGTTCGTCGGCGGACGGTCTGATCAAAGATCCGTTCGCGCAATAGACGCTATTGGCAGCGAATCGCGAGCTGCTCGAGAAGCGCATAGTCCTGCGTGAACGACGCCGTAGCCGACGTCGCCGCCGACGCACCGGGCGCGGTTTGCGTCGCATCGCCGAAGACGATGCTCTTGGCGTTGTTGTTGTTGATCTGCTTGCGCTGGGTCGTTGGTCCGGTCCACGTGTCGCCCGAGGTTCCCTGATCGAACGCCCCGACGGTGAAGAGGACGACGTCGTTGGCGTACACGGTCGTGATTCCAGGCGCGTTGTATGTCGTCGACGAGTTGTTCGCGAACTGGCCCTTATCGGTATCGATCGGCGTGGTCTGGTTGACGCCGGAGTACGCGGCAATCCACGCCGCGGCCGACATGCCCGTCGACGTCGCAAACGTGTAGCTCGACGGCTCGCTCGCCGTCGCGATCTTGTAGTAGACGCTGAGGGACGCTTCCGGCGAGTTGTCGGTGCGCCGCACCAGCGTCCACCCCGTCGGCGCGTTCATGCTGGGCAGCGTCGAGTTGTTCGTCGAGCCCCAGAACATCGCTGCGAGGAGGAGGTCTCCCGTGGTGGTGCCGGCCGGCCGCGACAGGACGATGCTCATCGAGCCGCTCGACGGGACCTCCGTCGTCGTCGCGGCTTTGAACGCGATCGTGCAGGTCGCCATGTCGGGTGGCATCGCCATGTCGCCGGGCATTCCCTGCGAAGCGAGGTCAGCGGGCGGCGTGGTGCCGAGATCTCCAGGCGTCCCGTCGAGGTCCCCGGGCGTCGTGGCGAAGTCGCTCGACATGTCTGCGTCCTCGCCGACAACGGCACCCACGCACTGTTGCGCGAGGTGCCCCGCCGACAGCGCGCCGTAGCGCCAACCCGACGTGCACGTGGCATCGGGGAAGCTGCACGCGCGCGTCGCCTCGCAGCGTCCGCTGACGCCGCCGACGGCGCACTGCGCGTCGTCGTCGCAGACGAAGCCGTCTGCGATGCAGCCCGCGACGTTGGCGAAGATCGCGACGGCCAGCCAGCACGACGTGCGCATCAAAACGCTCCACCGACCTGCGCGACGGCCCCGGACGGCGACGGCGCAACGACGACGGACAGCTTGCGACGCCGCTCGACGACGACGTAGCGCGCGACGCCCGTGGCGATGAGGCCAACTCCGACGGCGGCGAACGCGCAGCCGACGGCCAGCGGCGCCCGCGCGTCGCGCGCCGCCGAGTAGGCCGTGTAGCTATCGGTCGAGTGCGAGACTTTGCTGCCAGCCCACGCCGCGACGGCGATGCCGACCACGAGCGCGCCGCCACCAGCCCCGAGGAGCCCCAGCGCGAGCCGATCGCGCCGCGCCGGAGCCACGGGCTTCGCGACAGCGGCGCCGGCGACCACCGGCGGGGGAAGGGCCGCCGCCGGGGTCGCCGGTGCCGGCGTCGCAAGAGGTGGCGGCGGCGATGGCGTGGCCGGCTCGGGCTCGCTCGGCGACAGCTCCTGAATGAGCCTGTCGACCTCCGCCCGCTCCGGAGCATTCGGGTCTGACGCGACGAACTTCAAGAAGTACTCGACGGCGCGAGGCTTGTCGCCCATCTTGCGCGCCGCCTGACCGATGTTGAATAGGAATAGCGGCCGCGGGTCGAGATCGTAACCGGTCTGCCATAAGCGGCTGGCGAGCGAGAAGTCGTTCTGGTTGAACGCATCGAGCCCACGCAGGTAGAGGTCGTGCGAGGCGGCAGACTGCTCCGCTGTCGGTTTCGCATCGACGCGCGCCGACATGGTGATGGCGAGCGCGAGCACGGCCACGGCCAAAACGGTGCGCTGCATCATGACGGTCCGGTGTTCTGTGCAATTTCGGATCCGGCGCTTACAGTCCGGCGAAGCGCGCGTTCGCCAGGCGATCCGCGGGGGCCGCGCCCCACACGTGTCCCTCGCGAGAGACAGCTTCAGTTGCTGCAGGGGCCGGCCGGTCCTGCCCAATTGCTCACGGGCGGTTGCATCGAGTAGCCCGTGCACTGCCGCCACACGCCGTCGGTGCCCTGCTGGCAAAAGCGCGGCGGGACGCTGCCCGTGCTCGTCGAGCACCAGTGATAGCCGTTGTTGCAGCTCGACGTGCCTGCCACCCAGGCGCCGCCGATGCACGTGTACCACGTCTGATCCGTCGCCGATTGCACGCACGTGTATTGCGGCTCCGTCGCTGCCATCGTGGCCGAGTAGCAGGAGGTGGCGCCGCCGCCACCGCCTCCGCTCGACGGACAATTGCCCGCGCCGAGCGGCGTCGAGGAGGGAACGACGACGACGTGCACGAGGAGCTTGTCGGTGTTGCCCGCGCCCTTGACGCCGAACAGGTACTCCGAGACGAGCGGGGAGGCGTCGATGATCGGCATGCTCACCGCGTTCTCGACCCAGGAGGCAGGGCCGACGTCGTCGGTCTCGGCGACGGCGCACTTACCCGTCGCTGGATTGGTGATGGCGATGCGCGTTCCGCAGTTGTATCGCTGCGCATCGGCGGCGTAGTACCAGGAGCCTGTCTTCGTCGACTGGCCGCAGTACATGACGCCGTCGTCGCTGGCCGAATAACCGAAGCTGGTCAGGTAATAGTTTCCGCTCGACGGGATCGTCGAAGAGGTGCCGGGAAAGCTGAACGCCGCGCTGCTCTCGTCGCCCTCGCCGCTCGACCCGAGTTGCCCGCCGCAGCCCGAGGCGGCCACGAGAGACGCAAAGACGATCCAGTTTCTGCGCATGAGGTCCTCCCACCGGCGCCTCCTCAGCAACACATGTGCCACCACGGCCACGCGCGTTTTCGGCGCCACCGTCCACTCGAAGAGACACTCACTCTCTGGGTGGCCGACGTCGGCTGACGAGGCCGTGCTTCTTGAGAAGCCGATGTAGGTACGGCCGGTGCAGTCCGCTCTCGCGGGCGGCGCGCGCGACGTTGCCGTCGGTGCGGCGCAAGAGTGCGCCGAGATAATCGCGCTCCCACCGCGCGACCACCTGCTCTTTGGCGTCGAGAAACTGCTCGGAGAAGTGATCGTCGGCCGGCGGCTGGAGGCCGAGCATCGCGGCGGTCAGCTCGCGTCCGCCGCCGAGCCGAACCACGGCGCGATCGAGCACGTTGCGCAGCTCGCGGACGTTCCCCGGCCAGCGATACGACATGAGCAGCGCCAGCGCGTCGGCGGCTAGCGTGACGTTGCTGCCGTGCAGGAGCCGCTCGGCGAGGAGCGGAATGTCTTCGACGCGCTCGCGCAAGGGCGGCATCTTCACGGTCATGACGAAGCGGTGGAAGAGATCCTCGCGGAATCTTCCGCGCTGGCACTCGGCGATGAGATCGCGGTTGGTCGCGCAGATGATGCGCGCGTCGAAGCTCTGATAGCGATCGGAGCCGACGGGCTTGGCCTGCCGGTTCTCGATGGCGCGCAACAGGCGCGGCTGCAGGTTGAGCGCGAGCTCGCCGATCTCGTCGATGAACAAGGTGCCGCCATCGGCCTCGACGAGCAGTCCCTTGCGTGTGTTCTCGGCGCCGGTGAACGCCCCGCGCCGGTGGCCGAAGAGCTCGCTTTCGAGCAGCGACTCGGAGAGGCCGGACAGATCGCAGACGACGAGCGGCCCCTTGGCGCGGCGGCTCGCGGCGTGGATCGACTGCGCGCACAGCTCTTTGCCGGTGCCGGTTTCGCCTTCGATGAGCACCGTGACGTCGAGCGGCGCGATCTTCTCCAGGAGCTCGAACAGCGCACGCATCGGCGGCGACGTGCCGACCAGCTTCTCGAACTGGGCTGGCTCGGCTCCTGCTGCGGACTGACGTCGCACCGCCGACATGATCTTGATGCGCGTGTCGCCGAGCGCCAGGACGGCGCCGATGCGCGGCGACGCCTCTTTGAAGTCGAGCCCGTCGCAGCTGCTGCCGTTCTTCGAGCCGAGATCGCGCACGGCGAGGCGGTCGCCGTCGACGATGAGCTCGAGGTGGCGCCGCGAAACCTTGCGGTCGGTGAGCCGTAGCGCGCAGCCGGGCGCGTGGCCGATGACGTGGCGGCCAGACGGCAGCGTCTGCTCCAGCCCGCGATCCGGCCCGGCCACGACCGATAGGCGCAGAGACGCGGGAAGCCGCGTCGCCTGCCGCGCGGAGGTCAGTCGCGGCGCCGTTTCGGTGGACGTCTCGCTCGTGCGCATCAATCGCTCCGTGGTGGAAGAAGGTGATGGCCGGACAGGCTCGACTCAATCTCGAACCGGTTGCGGAGAAGCCGCGCGGCGGTTTCGTCGACGTACACGACAGACTCTCCGGCACCCGCATCCGGTGCCATCAGCGCATCGAGCGCACCGTCGAGAATCCGCAGCCCGCGCTCGATCGCGAGGTCGATGGACGATTCGTCGGCGCCCTCGTCGAGAGCAGATGACAGCGTGATGAGCGCCTGATCGCAGCTCTTTCGCAGCTCGAGCGCAAACGTCGCGGCGCTGATCGATGTCTCCGTCCCGTCCGTGCCCGCGAACGTGACGAGTAACGAGCGATCGGCCAGCGTCTCCACGCGGCCGCCGTGTCGCTCGCCGAGCGCAGCAAAGGGTGTCAGATCGGGAACCGCCCCGTTCTCGTCGTCGATGGGCGCGACGATGACGA
>Ga0070681_10003087_pt1 | contig 15465 bp, 29 predicted proteins | sample KBSC83BmetaG_FD_65650 | JGI IMG/M metagenome (GOLD analysis project Ga0070681, IMG submission 65650) | Corn rhizosphere microbial communities from Kellogg Biological Station, Michigan, USA - KBS C8-3B metaG | ecosystem: Host-associated > Plants > Roots > Rhizosphere | place: USA: Michigan...
TAAGAACGAGCGTCGTCGAGCTTCTTGACGATTCGCTTGCGCGCCGTGTCTGTCAGTGGCTTTTTGATCAGGCGGCGCACACGCTCAAAGTCCGCCCAAATCTCAGGGTCTAGCCAATCGGGGAGAGCGAAGGTCACAGTTCAATCCTGAGCGCGGCGAGAATGACCGAGATAAGCAACGCGCCCAAGGCAAACGCGCACGGTGCGCCAATCGCAATGAGCAGGGTCCACATAATAATGTTGATCACGTTCCGCCTCGTTTCTGTCTCACCAAAGAGCCTTCGTTATGATGTACGAATATACGTCAGCCGCGACTACTACCCATACAACTCCACGACTGCCGATTGTGAATCCGGGATACACCATCTCGGCTAGAATGATCACGCAGTATGGCACTATACCGAAGGCCCATTTGGCCAGTAGACTACCCACGCTCTGCCTCCTTGATTCTGAACTGCAGCCCCTTGATCTCATCCCACATTTCCACCATGCGCGAGTTGTAATCCTTGTTCGCTTCGTTCTTCTCATCTTCCAGCGCGATGTAACTCGCGACCAGACCCGAGACGCGCGCCTTGAGCTTTTGGATTTCCTCGGGGCTTTCCTTCACCAATAACTGCTGTGCTTCTTCCATGAAACCTCCTTCGTAAAATGTAAAATCAGTGAGCAAAAAAATTAACTCTTCTGAATCGGGATTTTGTTGGGAGCCGACACCTTCACGCCGGGGATGTTGCATTTGTCCTTGAGCGCGCGAACCACCTTACGGATCGCCACTTCGTTGGGGAGCTTGTACTCACCCGGCAGCTTCTCGAAGTCCTCAACGAAAAAGTTCACCCAATCTTCCCTGAATGATACACCGGTCTCCTTTGCGCTCGGTGTCTCTTTCTGGAACATAACCGGAGCCTGAGAGAGCGCATCCTCTGAGGCATTGATCTCGATCTCCTGCGCGAGCTTCGCATCGCCCATCTTGCGGGCCATCTCGGCAAGGCGACGATCTTCGGCCTCTTTCTCCCTGCGCTTTCGTTCCTCTTCGATTTCCCTCTGCCGTTTGATACGCGCCTGTTCCGTGTCATAGGCAACAAGCTTGCCACCGAGTAACTGATCCTGAGTCTTTAACGGTTGCAGCTCATCATTCAGTTGGTCGCGGAGCAGTTCATAATGCTGTTTTGCGCTATCAACCCCCGGCTTCTTGTTCGCGGTGATCTTCTTCACCATGTCGCGGATCAGAGCACGGTGATTGACGACCTTGTGATAATCGTCTGCGCAAGTGATCACCTTGATGTTCTCCGCTTGCAAAATGAGAGCTTGACTGTCGTCCACTTCCGTCTGAATCAGTTCTTCATCCATGAATTCCCTCTCTTTAACTTTCGCTCCGGGGCGCTTTGCGTTTCATCCAAGTATAGTGAAGAGAGCGCGAGTGAATGCTCTTGAAGGCGCGATTACAGCAATCGCATGTGATCGCTTCGGAAGGAGGCTCGCCCGCAGGAGGCGCTACTCGTGGCGGTATTATTACTGGCGGCTTCTTCTCTAGGCTCGGCGGCTCCCTTTCTTCTTCGATCGGATCAAAGTGAAGCGCCAATGAATCCATTCCGGAGAAGGCAAGCACGATCGGCTTACCACTATCGACGGCCGCAAGATCTCCCGGTGTCATTTGAACCGTTACCCTCATCTTATTCCCCTCCGCAATTCCTCGAATAGCGGCAGCGATACCTCGCCAGTTGCCCGCCGCCGCTAATCCAACAATCGCGCGTCTAAAGTGCGGATTGTCTCGCGTCTCAGTACAGCGGTTTAGCTGGCTTTTTGGGTTTCGCCGGCTTCTTTTTCTTCGCCATAGGTTCATCCCCCCTTTCGTCGTCGTCATCGATCATAACCTTGAGTCCAAGCGCTCGCTGTCTCTTTGAGAAGTCTTTCCACCCGCGCGGCACGCGGATCACCCGGTAAAGATGATCATCGGGAGAGTGATCGCCATCGGCATATATGTTCCAGAGCGCCTGTGGCTCCATGCAGTCGAAGCACACGAACGCTTTGCAACCGTAACAATAGTCGCCGCCATCCGTGGCTTTCTTGCAGTTAAAGCAGGCGCCTCGCTTCGGGTAGCTCATGTGTACCTCAGTATCTAGGCGTTAAGAATCTGATGCAGAGCAGCTTTTTGCCGAACGGGTGCCATGCCTTCACATAGCCGGAGCGCTCTGAGAACAGCATCGCGTTACGTCGATGGCTTGAAACGGCGAGTCCGTAATCCAGCACTCGAAAGTAGATGCCGTGGCGACCGATCACGAAGTATGTGCTGTCGGAGATAAGGAGTCTCATGCTGCTGCCCTCGTCATCGTCATGTTGAGCGCACTGACAAAAATCTTGAAATCGTTTCTGTCGCGGTGAAGCTTGAGCTTCGCCATTGACCCGTCCTTCTGCAGATAGAGAGTCCCGCGCTGTTCAATGGGAATACGGTTGGCGATTGCTAGTTCCTGGTAAGCGGCCGTCTGCCACTTGTGCCAGTCCTGTTCGCCGCCTGATTTGTAATCGAGGAGTAAGTCGTCGCGTTGAAAATCCGCGCCGTCCCAATCCCAAGTGCCGGCATAGTAGAGTAGCGGATGATACGCTCTGTGCTCGGTTCTTCGCGGTATCGCCTTGACGTGCTCGAAGTAGCGTGCGCAACTCAGCACGTAGTTGTAGATCATCGGGTCAAGGGAGTCCCAATCAAGGTTATCCCAGGCGAGCAGGTCACAGGCTAAGTGAACCATGTGACCACGTTCCCGGCCGAACTCGGTGAAGAAGTCTTCCCCTTTGATCAGCCGGTTATCGTGAAAGATTTCCGTCACGCCGAACACGCGCCGACTTCCAAGCCAGTACGTATGGTCGATCTCGCGAAATGTCAGTTCAGACATTTTTGAAAAGCCTTTTCGTGGATCGATGTTGACCGGGCTTGTTTTTCCCGCGCGCTTTCAATCTCTGCTTCTTCGCTTTGCTGTGCGCGTGACTCATCCCTCGCCCCTTCGCCGCACATCGTAACCCTTCAGCAACTTCATCCGGCTCCCCTCGGGGATCTTGGCAAAGCTTTGGGTCATCTTGTTCGGTTCCGTTTGGAGTTCTTCTAGCGGGGCTTCGGCAATCCACTTGTTGAGTTCGGTGACGATTTCGGGTTCTGCGCTCTCAGTTGCTCCCGCGCTCCCTTGCGCCACTTCACTTTTATGTTGATCTTTTTTGCTGTGGGTTTTCTTTTCGGCTGGCTTTTCTTCGGGCTTTGCTCCCTCAGTTGTTGCCGAATCCTTGACAGGATTATCGCCCTGTGGAACGGAGACATCAGACTGAACGGCCACGGCCACTGGATTGCCGCTAGTATCTCCTCCCCTATGTTGATCAGCATTGGCGGTCTCCTTCTTTGGCTCCGGGTGCTTCGGCTTGGGCGCCGCTATCTCTTTGCGCTCCGGATTCACGACGGTCGTTTCGATTGGCTCAAGGTCGCGCGCAACGTCAGACGGCAACAGACCGAGACACGCTTCGGGAATCGCGTCATCGCCGCAACGATGTCGCGCACGGTTTTGTAGCATGTCGCCGGGATATTTTTTCCAGTTGTCTTTACCGATCAGGTCCGCAGTCTTCGCTTCGGCCATGCTGAAACGGCGGGTAATCGGGTGTGGATTGCCGCGGCGCTTAATCGTACATTCGCCGTAACCTTTCTCGAGCGCTTCGTCGGGCGGAAGTTCCGTAAACCATTCACAGAGCGGGTGGCTGGTGATCAGCGCCCAATACCCGTTGCTATGAATCGACGGCCGGCCGTTGATGATCGCGACAGACTGAAGTGCTGCCATTGGCGGCAAGCCCACTTCTTTGCCGGTTTGCCAAGCGGCGAGAACCGCGCCCGGTACGTCGCGCATCGACTTGGGAACAAACTCCGTCCTGCAGATTTCCTTAGCGTAGGCGAACAGTTGCTCCCATGTCTGCGGCAAAAAGGCGAAGCCGGCATGGGCTAGGGGACGCTCTGGCGCTCTCGCTGGTAACTGTTGGTTGCTATCTTCCGACATCTTGACGCTCCTTTGCTCTTTTGTTTCTTCCGAATGCGGCCGCTCTTGCGTTCCCGCACGCGCGGCAATTCCTCCTGGTTAATTAACAATCGCTAGGATGATCTTTGTCGTTGCTGTCGTCTTCGAAAGCTTCGTCAATCGTCGACCTGCACGCAGGGCAATACTGCCGGTCGGTGTCACAAACCTTATCCATCAGGATAAATGGGACGTGGCACGTCCTGCCGGCGCAAATGGCAATCTTGTCTTTCGGAGAGCGTAGTAGAACGCGCGCATTTACAAGCGGATGGAACATTTAAGAGCCTCCTCACTGACCCCGATCAGGTAGTCAAAGGGCTGCTCTTTCCATTCCCGTTGAAGTTTCTCCTTCTCTGCTTTGCGTTGGCGGCTGTGATCAAGCGCCGCTTTCGGACTGGAAAACCAGTCCCGGCCATTAAGAGAGCGCATCGTCACTGCCTGACCCTGCACCCTTACGATTTTCAGCATTCTCTTCTCCTTCGCATTCGTGGTTCTCAAAACATGCGTCATGAAAATACTGTTCGCACGAGGTGCAGATTACTTTGATCCGGCTGAACCCTTCGCAAAGGGCACATGGGATAGGCCAAGGGCCACTAATTAATGGCATGGGTTTTCTCAAACAGTTCGATGTAAATTCGCCGCGCCAGTTCTCCGACGCAGCAGGCCAATAGATGCCTCAAGGCCCCATCATCCTCGGGGTTCTCGATCTTGAGCACTACCTCGTATGATCTAAATGATGGCGGCTCGGGCTGGTTGATTCTTTTGATTTTCATATCTCCACTCCTATTCTGGTCGCTTCGATCGCAGCGGACTCGGGAACAAAGATCGCGTCGTTTGTCTCGGGGTCCACTGTCGCACTGGCGGGACACTGGCGTAAAGCTAAAAGCATAAATAGTAAAACCGCAGCGCAAAACAAAATACTAGGGTGGGGAAGATCGCCCGATTGTTCTACCACTTTCACCACTTCAGGCAAGTGTGACGCTTTACGTTGAACGTATGAGTAGGTGGAATGTCGGATGACAAGCCGGTCCTTTTCGGTAGTGGTTTGCCGCTCACCGTTTGACGTTTTTTCCGACACGGCACGCAGAACATCCATCGCAAGCGGGTAATCTCCCGGCTCGGCTAACTGGTCATTGACAAACAGGGAAATGTGCATTTTGGGCTCCCTCAAATGGGTGGGTGATTAGTACACACTTTTTGCTGGATTTTTACCTAGTTTTGTCGGATACTCCCGGCTCGACGTTTGACGTTTGTAGAAGTCGCCCGACCGTGACGCACCCTGTATGCGACTGACTTACATGGATCCTCGCAATAGAGTCGGCGCGATGTCGCTTTTGTGCGAAAAGTTCTTTCACATACAGGACATACACGGATTGATTTTAGCGGGCCGTTTGTCATCTTTCGATTGCCTGGAGAGCGGTTGACCGTAACGCTAAGCACAAGGAGTATTAAGAAATATACCCGAAAATGTCAAGAAAAAATACCAAAAAATCCGTAGATTTTCCGGAACAAGCCGCAAGATTGCGAAAGCTAAGAGAAAATTTACGATTGAAAATTTCTGAGATAGCGAGGAGAATCCCCTGCTCCGATGCTCAATGGAGTTCATGGGAGCGAGGCAAGGTTAAGATCCCCGAAATGGCCGAGAAGCTGATCCGATACCAGATCACCGAACCGTGGGGAAGGGAGCGCCGGATACAGGAAGATGAAACATGGGCCAAATATTGCAGGCTGAGCGAATCCCAACGTAAGTCAGTAAGGGAACTTATCAATGCTCTAACGGAGAAAAACCATGAAACGGAAGACTAGCAAGGAGGGCACACGCATGGATCCAGGGTTATCACAGGCTGAGGTAGATGAGATTCGCCGGGAGTTTGCTTCCCGGTTGCATGGGCTGATCGGGGATGAACAGAACGAAAAGAACCTCGAGAACTTTTCCAGGAAGACCGGCATCTCCATGCGTCAGTTGTCTCAATGGAAAAACCCGAGACACTTGAATTGGCCGAGCGTGAAGAACCTGATTCAAATATCGGAAACGGCCGGCGTTTCGCTTGATTGGCTGCTGAAGGGCGACAAGCCCAAGAAAGACGTGAAGCGGTGAGCGCTACTGCCAAACCCCGGTTTGAAGCTGCTTCGCCAACCGCTTCGCTCGATCGCCCACCTGAGTTGCGTAGAGCGAATCCAACAAGTGAGATGCTGCCGAGTCCCACTGTCCCGCGCGCATGGCACCGAGCATCCCCTTGAACTCAAGGAGACCATCGACGCCCATATTGAAAGCCATGTTGATGAGCACGCCGAAACGCGCATCATCAAGCGTGCCCGCCCACGGCAGCTTCGTGGAGACTTCTTGGGTCTTCTCCGCAATGTCCTCAGAGAGAAGGAAATTACATTCCTTGCCGCTGATGCCATTTGAGTCTAAGTTTCGACCAACCCCAATAGTGAGATTGCCTTTGACCGCACAGGTACAGTCGCGCCAGTATTTACCGCAGCAATCGAGATAGGGGCGCAGTTGCCGCCCCTCATCCCTTATGAGCATTTCCCTGATCCCCATCGTTTACTTCAGCGGAATTGCAGGACCGAGAATCAACGGGCTCGCTCCACCTGAAGCACCAGCCGCGCCAATCATAGCCGCAAACTCAGCCGCGAACCGCGCTTCGTCTCCGGCATACGCTGCACAGGAAACGTGGAGCTTTCGAAACGACATGGCGAACGGTCCCGATTTATCTATCCCGCCAATAATCACATCGCGCTTGAGCTGGTTCACGGAGAGCACGCCCTTGACGGTTGGCGCCGTAGGCTGAAGCGGTGAGTTCTGAATAAACTCAATCAGTGCCGGGTAGCAGGAGAGCGCCGCAAGGTCGACATCGCCGTGCGCGTGAACGTCAGCAAGCGCCGCCTCTGCATCCGTGAGGGTGACGTTCTGAATCTTAGTGAGAAAGTCCTGCAGGCTTTGATTGTCCGCCTTGACCGGCGCGGCCGCATTCCCTGGTGTCTCTATGCTGGAACAACCGTGCATGAGCATTGCAGCGGCCATGATACCGGCCAGCGCCAATGCGTGAAAAATATCTCTCATCATAAACCCCCCTTGTGTTTGAGCCTTGCCAAAGCTGAGCGCTCGTAAACGTCGATCGCCGCGAGCGACACAGCCAACCACTTCTTGCACTCCTTACGGTAGCGCTCCGCTGTGCGGCGTATCATTGCCGCCTCCTTGCCGAGACGCTTCTTTCTCCGGCAGATTGTGTGATCGATCATTTAGAAGATCGCTCCGCAGACTTCGCACCACTGCCGCGGTTCACCATGCCGCCGTCCACACTCCCGGCAGACTTGGCCTCGAGCCAGCGGATACGTGACGCCATTGTTCTGAGGTCCGAGCTTCCATACATTTGCTTCCTCTTCGCTCTCTTCCGCCTGTACTGTGCGTTTGCCTTCTCGCGGTTTCTGTATCGCCATAGTTTCGTTTGTTGGTAGAGGTCGGTCCAATAAGAGGCAGAGCCGCCTTTCGCCCGCCATGACGGAAGTCCTTGTGCGCGGAGCTTATGGTAACGCTCAAGCTGATAACAGGATTTGCAAAGGCCGCGCGCATAGTGTCGCCTCTCGGGGTGACAGGTTGCTCGCCTAAACTCGCATTTCATAGTCCAAGACGTTGCGGCCGTGCTTCTCTCTCACTGTCACGGCCATCTTCACAAAGCCGATACAGGCTGGAGGGAGCGCCAACTTCTCCGCATAACCGGCTTGGGTTCCTTCCTCGTAGGATTCCTGCAGGCACCCGATGCCGGTGAAGTATTGACGCAAGTAAGTAAGATCTCCGTCTGAGTGGCGCATGAGAACTTGTTGAGGGTCAGAGACCATCGAATTGTCGTGAGCTTGGCAATACCAATTCGCGGTTGGCATGATCTTGCGCATCTCAATGCGCTTGTTTAATCGAGCGCCGGGAGTACGCGCGCTTCCGTATCCGTGCATCACGATGATGTTGAATGGCAGACCGTTGATCAGGAGAGTGAGCCAAGCAACGCCGTCGCCCGCATACTCCGCGCCAAGCTTCTGAGCTATATATTCGTCGCTCGATACTACGGCGCCACTGTCAAGCTTGATCTGGTCCCAATGATGTCCCTGCTGAATGGTCATTATGTCTTTCGCGATGGGTCTCATCGGTGCGACAAAGCAGTCCGCCTGCGCTTTAACATGCTTCTGAATCGTGCCAAGCGTCGTCTCATGGAAGTTGGCTCCCGCTTTCTTCACGCGCTCACTAGGGGAAAAGGTTTCGAAGTAGTCACCTGAGCCGAACGCTCTAACCAAGTGGCCGGCTTTCTTGTACTCGCAAAGCCGCGCAACTATTTCTTCGAGATGATCTAAAAGACTGTCGCTCTGAATATCGCCAAAGGGCTGCAGTATCAGTTCCTTTCCTTTCGGGAGTTTGATCTGAGTCCGGTAATGATACACAGAGCATCCTTTCAGTTATGGGGAACTTTTCTCATCAGCCAAAGGCTGACTACGACAAACAAAAAAAATCCCGCTGCAAGCGGGTATTCGCAAACCACATAGAACACGCTCACGGTAAAGGCCATGAGCGAGAACACGAAGTCAAAGACGAAACTCATTTCTTTGCTTCGACTTCGACCTGTTTCACTTCCTCTACCAGCGTAGCCTTTGCCACTTCCTTGTCGGTTGAGTGAGTGTTGAAATCCTTGGCAGATGCACCGATAAGCAACGGGCCAGCGGCCGCGAGCACAGCGAAAACCCACTTCCAGTTATCCGGCACGGCTGGCACCTGTAGGCCAGCCACGCCGATTGCTGCGCAAATACCGCCTAGAGTTGTTTTCCAGTTGTTCATTCAGGTCTCCGTTATCTCAGTCTCGGAATAGCAATGTCGCGCATCGGAAACAGCCCAAGCGCTTGAAGTAGTAGGACGATCAACAGAATCGCAATAGCGACAAGCATGATCTTCTGAACGATCACAGGCGGAGAGCAGAGCCAGTTAATAAACCAGTAGAGCAACGCGCACATACCGCAAATTACTAAGAACTCCATGATTCCCATTTCTTCTTATTCTCCCTTCTTTAAGGCAACGATCATTCGCATCAGATTCACATTCTCTTCTTGGATCGCCGCAATTAGTTTTCTTTGTTCCTCTTCCGACTTGCGACAACGCTCGAGTGCTTCCTCGGCCATCTCCAAGCGGCGCTCTAAAGTCTCGACGTAAGTACCGCTGGCCTTCTTCTTCCCCGAAGCTACGCCGTAAATCAGAGTCGCAAGCGAGATGAATCCGGACGCAATGGCTATCCAATACGAATCCACGCCCGCCTCCTAAAGTCGTTGACCACGGAAACGGTGTAGAGCAATGCCGCTAAAACCCAAGGACTTTGATCCGCCAAAATGAAAGCTTGTGACCTCAACACGCCATCAGCATAGTGCCCGTTGTAGATCGCCATTACTGACCCGCCAGCCGCAAGGCAGAGAAAGAACTGTTGCGGTATCAGGAGGATCAAGGTGCGAAGCCCGAGCCGACTAGCTGGAAGCATCGCTACCACGGTTGAAAACGCTGAAGTGAGAAGGGCGAATACCAGCGCCGGCCGGGAGTAGTTGAAGAACTCTGCCACAGTGCGAAGTGGCGTTGCGTACATTGCGTTTGGATCGCAGACTATGGCGCTTGCCCAAATCACGCTCGCTGAAACGCTCCACCAAGTCATGTAACGGGACAGCATTTTAGTAGATAAACCTTCCTGTTGATAATTTACTGCGCCCTTATGGCAAACGTGCTCCCTGCTCCTATCGAGAAGGACGAACTGGCGCCTATCTCAAATTTGATTGGAGGGGTCAGCGGGATAATCGGGCAGTTGGCATCCCCAACAATCGAGGGAGAGCTGAGTTCGTCTGCCGCCGCACAGGTCGCCCCGAAGCTCGTGTTACTTCCCGCCGTAAGTGGGAGCGCATAGTTATACACGCGCACTTCGTCGATCATGCCGTCAAAGTATTCACCGAACTCGCTGCCTCCGAGAAAGAGGGAAGCTGTCGAAGGTTCGATGTAGCCGCTCGCCGGAGTGGTCGCTACTAAGTGGCCGTTGATATAAAGCTTCAAATTGCTGCCGTCGTATGTCACGGCCAGATGAGTCCGGACGCCAACCTGCAAGGCTGTGGGTACTCCGCTTACAGGCGTGCTGGCTGAGCCATAGCAGGCATTGTAACGCGGCCCGACTGAGCCGTTGGTCTCGGTCATCCCCATGATCCCGCCGTCGCCACAGAACCCGGTGATACCGCCGAACAGTTGATACGGGGATGAGTTAGGCAAAGCATTCTTGTTGACCAACGCGCGGAAGTCGGTGTGCGCAGCCGCAGCTTGCGCCCACAATGAGAGGGTGAAGCTTTGCGTTAGATCGAGTGAGTTCGAATCGAGGACTTCGACGTATTGGTTGATGCCGTTTAGGAGTATGCCATTCCCGTACTTGCCGGTCGTCCAGGTGGCGCCGTTGACCAGCGTTCCCGTGTTACCATTGCCGCTCGAATCTATCGCGCTCGTGCCGGTGCCTGCTTCGAATGCCCACGCGCCGACTAGCGAATTGCCCGGAAAAGTTGGTGCATAAGTAACAGTGATCGTATCGCTGGCCTGATTAGCGCTCGCGTCCGTGCCTGTCACGGTGATGGTATTGATTCCGGGTTTGAGCGTGATCGTCGTTGTGCTCCAGCTCGCCACTGTGCCCGTCGTGCCACCGGAGCCGCAGCGGTCGCAACTCCAAGCGACCGAGCCGCCGCTCTGTGTGCTGCTGCCGCCAAGTGTGAGCAATGCCGAAGAGACCGTGATCGCCGCGTTGGAGGTTGGCGATGTGATCGTTACGACTGGCAATGACGTGCCGGAAGCGAACTCGAAAGCTCCCGCATCCCAAGTACCGCCTTGGGGTCGAGTTAGCCCCGCTTGGTCAAAGCAATAAGCCGATGAACTCGGGCAACCAGGGAGTGCCGTGCCTGCACCGATTGCCACAGATCCAGTGTTGAGCGTGTAAACGTGATTGGCTGCATTTACGAAATTGAGTGAGCCGGTCGTATCGCAACCTGATCCCGAAGCGTTGCAGACATTGTGATCATGGGTGAACCCGCTGCCGCTCGTTCCATTATCGACAGGCGTTCCCACATTCAGAAAGATATTGTTCTTGACGATGACTCCGGTTCGAGCCGCGCCGCCGTCCGTGACACCCGAAGGTAGGTTATCAAAAGTGTTTCCGTAGTAAGTGCCATTACTTCCTGTGCCAATTCCGGTAGAGGGTTCGCTGTAGCAGACCGTGTTGAGCATTTGCGAGTCGTTGCCATTTGCCGCTAGGCAATACCCGCCTAAACCTGCCGTCCCTGTGTTGTGGATCACGCTGTTTTGTATGATGTTGTCGTGCGACGTCGTTATGTCGCCAAAGTGAAAAAACTGAACACCGTGCTGGCCCATGTTGTAAACGAGGACGTGATCCAAGATGTTGAAAGCCGTGGTGATGTAAAAGCCGTGTGCGCCCTGACAGCAATTGCCTCCGCCCTGATCTGCTACGGACGAGGTTGAATCGTGAACTGCGACGTTGAAAAATAATTGGTGATCCGCTCCGGCGTCCTCATAAACGCCGTTTCCAATGTTGGCTTGCTGAATCGCATTGCCAGGGCTAGGACCGCAGGTTTGCACTGGCGGGCAAAGTCCCATCGCGACATTCGCAATGTCCATGTTCAAGTAACGGCCATTCTGCGCGTTGCTCTGAATCAGGATTCCATGTGAGCTGTTGGTGGCATCGAGTTTGAGCCCGTCGATTTCCCAGAAGGGATTGTTGATCGTGATTACGCCGTTGCCGTTGCCAGCCGCGCCGGTCAGAAGCACGGTGCCAGTGCCATCCACTGCTTTGATAAAAATTCGGTTGGTGTTACTTGTTCCGCTTGGCAAGGAGCCGCTGATCGTCTCGTTATAGATTCCCGAATGGATGTTGAGTGTATGCGGAGCGCCGCCTGCGGAGATAAGGCAATCTAGCCCCTGCCTGATGGTTTGGCTTGAACTCCCTGCGCCTGGATCGCTTGTGCTATTGGTGCAATGCTGGCCGCTGGCGGACTTGGAAACCCAATACGTTCCCGCCCAAGCGTGAGTCGATAGGAGCAGAACGAAAAGCGCTGTTACTACTTTTTTCATTGGAGAACTATTGGCCTCCGTCGCGCGCTGCCGGTCGTTGAGGGCGCCTTGAATGACGCGATTGCGGCTTGGTTGTTAGCCGCGGCGTTTAGTGTCCAGGTGGGATTTACGGCGGATGCTGCGCCTTGGATCAGGTAAGCTAATCCGACTAGATCGTGTCCTGAGCCCGTTGCCGTATCGGCCAGAGTAAAACCGGAATTGACGCTAGGCGGAGTATTGTCGGCACCCGATGCCACGCCGGTTACAATCAACTCTCCGGCTTGAGTCGGAGTGATAGAACCTGTGGCAATGGTAGTGGACGAAGAATTGGAATTAGTGCTCTGTTGATCGATCGGATCAGATGAGAGAGCGCCGCTTACGGCAATCACGCATACGACTTCATCGAACAGGTTGCCACTGGCCGAAATTGTGAATGTATGGCTGGCTCCCGCCGTAGCGCTGAACGCATACCAGAGTCGCGAGTTTAGAGAACTGGCTACGTTGGTGAGCCCGGTCCATGTGTTTCCTTTGGAATCGCTGAGCGTCAGGCCGGTGCTGCCAATGTAAGCCGCCGTGAAAACGATGATGAGATTCGCGCCGTTGGTGTCGAGGGTCGAGGTTGTAAAATCTGTGCCGTCTCCCCCGCCAACCGCAGAGCTGCACGAGTGCGAGACAACGCTCAAGGCATGCGCGTTTGAACCAAGCGCAAGAACAAACAGGAGTGCCAGAATGAGACGTTTCATTACTGCGCTCTCCTGGCGGTTACTTCGACTCCGACTAGCGAGACTGTGCCGGCGATCGTGTCAGAAGCGTGCGTGCGGTTTCTGAAAATCTTCAGGTGCGCGAGTTCTCCGGCCGAGCAGCCGGTTGTGGTCATTGAAGCAATAGAGGCTGTGTTGAGTTGATTGGTGGTTCCCTTCGCGGTGTCTACTACCGTGTTCGATGTGTTGAATGTCGCATCATCGACTTCGCCGTCAGCGCGACAAACTAAAGCCGCTTGCCATACCACGTCGCCCGAAGTCGCCGCCGCTCTCCAGAGGAATTTAAGATCGACGTTCCCCGTCCAATCGGACGGGAGCAAGATTGCTTGCTGCAGCGAGAAGTCTCCGTCTGAATCAGGGAAGTCCGCCGTGCAGCGGAGAAGCGTCGTTTCAGTCGAGCCCGCAGAGCATGAAGCTGTCGGCGCGTTGGTGGCGAGCGTGTCCCACAAAAGGCTTGGAGCTGCCGCCGTGCCGCCCGTCGCGGGGAGCCAGATTTTAGCGACCGTCGTAATGACGTTCCCGGTCGCCTCAACGTCGATCGTTTTGTTTGTGCCAGTGCTTGTCGACGAATCGGTCCACGTTCCTGCACCAGCCGCGCCGCCGTCCGCCAGAGTAACGATGCCGCCCGATACGCTGGCCGTGATGACGTGGCCGGTTGTGAATGTTCCCGCCGCATTGCCCAAGAGCAGTGTTCCGCTCTGGTTCTGCACGGTCATGGTCTTGAAGCCGGTCACGGCTGAGGGATCAATGGTGAACTTGTTCGTGCTGACGTTTCCGACCGTGAGCCCGCCCAACGCATTGACTACGCCCGCGGTCTCCGAGAGATTGCCGGAAGTGTCGAAAGTGGTCGCGCCGGTTGCGAGCAGATATTTTCCCGTAGTGGCGCCGCTCAAGCCGCCAGTGCTTGACGTGCCGCAGGCCCAAGCGTGGGATGTGGCGTCCCAATTCAAATGCTGCCCTGCGCTATCGAGACATGAGGGAATAACCGCCAGTGCCATCGTCGATGAGCCGGTGAAGACCGGCACGCCGTTGCTTGCCCCGGAGATCGCCGCGAGTGCGGTCAAGTTGGTAGCGAGCGGCTGGACTTCTGAGAGATACGCGAAGGTCTGAGTTGTGCCGTTGACTCCGCCTTTGAAGCGGTTGGAGGTTGAGTCGTAGGCAATACGACCGGAGATGGTCGGCGCCGCACCTGTAGCAACTGGAGTCTTTAGAGAAGACGCCGCGCTGAAATCCTGATCCCCGGTCGAATAGGTGTTCGAAGCGTTGTTCTTGACGGTAACTGAGAAAGCAGGGACATCGGTGCCGATCGCCAACCCGAGAGTCGTGCGCGCTACTGTGGCGCTCGCGTCATCGAGGAGCGTTCTAGCGAATGCGGTGAAGTCTGCCGTCGCGGCCGTGCCGCTGCCGGTGAAATAGGGAAGCTTGTCGGTCGCGCTTGTGAGTCCGGATATGGCCGCAAGGTTCGCGTTGAAGGCTTGAACGTCGGTTCCGATTGCAAGACCGAGATTGGTCCGCGCTCCGCTGGCCGTGCTCGAGCCTGTGCCACCATCGGCAACCGCGAGGTCGGTAATCCCGGTGATTGAGCCGCCTGTAATCGTGACGCTGCTTGATGCCTGAGTCGCAATTGAGCCGAGACCTAAAGTTGTCCTGGCTGTGGCTGCATCTGCATCGTCGAGCAAGGTCCGCGCGTAAGCGGTGAAGTCGGTTGTCGAGGCTGTTCCCGAGCCGGTGAAGTAAGGAAGTTTATTCGCTGCGCTGGTCAAGCCGGCAAGCGCTGTCAGTTCCGCATCCGGCGCGACGTAATCTGTTCCCGCAACAGCCGCGGAGATCGTCGAGCCGTTTGACTTGACCAAACCACTGATAGCCTTGACGACTGGATCCGTCTCTGTAACCGAGCCTGACGCGCAAGTACCGTCGCCCTTCAGGAAGTTCGAACCGCAGGAGCCTCCGCCAAAGAGAGAAACCACGTCCGCGAATGCAGCAATGCCGCTCGTTCCTACCCCGGTGATCTTGTAAATGCCTGTGCTGGCCGTAGAAGCGAGCGCGGAGAGATTGGAGTTCGCCGCTTGGACATCTGTGCCAATGGCAAGGCCCAAGTTGGTGCGCGCCCCTGAAGCGGTTGTCGAGCCCGTACCGCCGCGAGCTACCGCCAATGATCCCGTCCATCCGAGCGTGTGTGTCGTGCCGCTCGAAGTGATCGTGACGTTGGTATCGTTCGCGAAGGTCTGAGACGCGCCAGCCAAGCCGCCTAATGAGGTAATGCCTGAGCCGGTAATGAACGGTGTCCATGCGGTCCCATTCCAGACGTAGAGCGTTCCAGCAACGCGCGTTGGGGAATTGGCGGTCTGCAAACAAATCAAGGTGTTGATCGCGGGGTTTGTCAGCAAGCCGCAATCCGTCGAGTCGACGAAGCCCGTCCTTAACTGGACTATCTGCGCGAAAACGCCAGAAGCCAGCACGAGGCTGGCTAGGAAAGACAGGAAAGCGTAGAACCTCTTATGTAAAATCATGGCCTAAAAAAACTCCCGGTTAATTAAGGCGTGCCCCACTGC
>Ga0070681_10003088_pt1 | contig 15465 bp, 14 predicted proteins | sample KBSC83BmetaG_FD_65650 | JGI IMG/M metagenome (GOLD analysis project Ga0070681, IMG submission 65650) | Corn rhizosphere microbial communities from Kellogg Biological Station, Michigan, USA - KBS C8-3B metaG | ecosystem: Host-associated > Plants > Roots > Rhizosphere | place: USA: Michigan...
GCCCAGATCGCGCAGCGCGGGGATCCAGGTGCAATGCGCCGGCTGCCCCGCGCGCCGCAGCAGGCTGTTCACTGCCTCCACGGGGTCGCGTGCGGCGCTCAGCACGATGAGCGGAACGGCGTTCTGCTCGGTCAAGACGGCCTCCACTGTCCGCCGCCGGGAGCGCTCGATTCTAGCACCGTGCTCTCACGCCGCCGCGTGCGCGGCCTCGCGAAACTCACACGCCCCGGCCCGGGCCGGGGCGGCGCTGGCGGGTCTGGAGGTATGCCGCTATCATACGCGGCCCTTTGAGCGGGCCGCGCCAGCGGCCGTACCGCGAGACCGATCATGGCCAGCTACACCACCAGTGAGATCCGCGGGGGCCTCAAGGTCCTGCTTGATGGCGATCCCTACACCGTGATCGAGAACGAGTTCGTCAAACCGGGCAAGGGCCAGGCGTTCAACCGCATCAAGGTGCGCAACCTGAAGAGCGGCCGCACCATCGAGCGCACCTTCAAGTCCGGCGAGTCGCTCGAGGCCGCCGACGTCGTCGACACCGACATGCAGTACCTGTACCAGGATGGTGACTTCTGGCATTTCATGGTGCCGGAGAGCTTCGAGCAGTACACGGCCGGCAAGGCGGCGGTGGGCGAGAACGCGCAGTGGCTCAAGGACGGCGTCGTCTGCATCGTGACGCTGTGGAACAACGTGCCGCTGGTGGTGACGCCCCCGCCGCACATCGAGCTCAAGGTGGTCGAGACCGACCCCGGGCTGCGCGGCGACACCGCCACCGGCGGTCAGAAGTCCGCCAAGCTCGAGACCGGTGCGGTAGTGCGCGTGCCGCTGTTCATCAACGAAGGCGAAGTCCTGCGCATCGACACGCGCACCGGCCAGTACATCTCGCGCGCCAAGCAGTAGCCGCTTCAGGCGGCCGCGGCGGCCGCCGGCGTGCGTCCACGCCACAGCCCGTCGGCCGCGTAGATCAGCAGCGCGAGCCAGATCAGGCCGAACCCGAGCGCCATTCCCGGTCCGAAGCGCTCGTGGAACAACAGCACGCCGCACATGAGCTGCAGACTCGGCGCGATGTACTGCAGCACCCCGACGGTCGAGTAGGGCAGGGCGCGCGCCGCATAGGCGAACAGGAACAGCGGGATCGCCGTCGCGAGCCCGCTGCCGACCAGCAGTGCCGTGACGGCGCCATCGGCACCGGCGAAGGCGCCGCTGCCGGCGAGGTGGCACCAGCCTAAGTACGCGACCGCGAGCGGCGTCAGCAGCAGCGTCTCGGTGGCCAGACCCGGCAGCGCCTCCACGCTGATGACCTTGCGCAGCAGGCCATACAGGGAAAAGCTGAAGGCCAGCACCAGCGCGATCCACGGTGGCCGGCCTGCGAGCAGTGTCAGGTACAGCACCGCGACGGCGGCGAGCGCCACCGCGGCCCACTGTGCGCGGTTCAGCCGCTCGCGCAGCACCAGTACGCCGAGCGCGACGTTCACCAGCGGGTTGATGTAGTAGCCCAGGCTGGTCTCCACGATGTGCTGGTGCGCCACGCCCCATACGTACACCAGCCAGTTGCAGGTGATGAGCAGCGCCGTGAGCGCCAGCCGCGCCAGCAGGGCCGGCCGGCCCAGCGTCGCGCTCAGCCGGCCGAGCTCACCGCGCACCAGCATCCACAGGAAAATGAACAGGAACGACCAGGCGATGCGGTGCGCGATCACCTGCAGCGCCGGCACCGCGGCCAGCGCGTGCAGATAGATCGGGAACACGCCCCAGATGACGAATGCGGCGACGCCGGCCGCGAGCCCCCGCGGCGCGGGCCGCGCCGGCGTCATCGCGGGGCGCGCTCCGCCGCCGCCACGAACTGCGCCGCCAGCGCCTCGAGCCCGCGCGCGTCAGTGTCGTCGAAGCGGCCCGGGCGCGGACTGTCGAGGTCGAGCACGCCCAGCAGCGCGCCCCAGGCGACGAGTGGCACGACGACCTCCGCGCGCGAGGCGGCGTCGCAGGCGATGTGGCCGGGGAATTTGTGCACGTCCGGCACCAGCAGCGTGCGGCGCTCGGCGGCCGCGGTGCCGCACACGCCGCGCCCGAGCGCGATGCGCACGCAGGCCGGCCGGCCCTGGAACGGGCCGACCACCAGTTCGCCCTCCTTGAGGAAATAGAACCCGGCCCAGTTCACCTCCGGCAGCGCATCGAAGAGCAGCGCGGAGGTGTTGGCGGCGTTGGCGATCAGGTCGGGCTCGCCCGCGAGCAGGGCGGCGAGTTGCTGGGCGAGGCGCGCATAGCCGGCGTTCTTGTCGCGAAAGTCAAAGCGGGTGGCTGCGTAACTCATCGGCGCGGGTCAGGTGGTGGGCGGAAGCGGCATTGTCACTCAGCGGCCGGCCGGGCGGCAGCACGTTGCGGCAATGTGCTCATCTCCCTTTGGATTAAGGCCGCTAGGCGCTCTCGGTCGGAAACGCCAGCACTTCCTCGATGCGGGCCGCCCCCGTGGCCAGCATCAGGGTGCGGTCGAAGCCCAGCGCCACGCCGGCGCAGTCGGGCAGGCCGGCCGCGAGCGCAGCCAGCAGCCGCTCATCGAGCGCGCCTTCCGGCAGGCCGCGACGACGGCGCTCGACGTTGTCCGCCTCGAAGCGCGCGCGCTGCTCGGCCGCGGCCGTCAGCTCGTGGAAGCCGTTGGCGAGCTCCACCCCGTCGCAGTACAGCTCGAAGCGCTGCGCCGTGCGCGGATCCTGCGGGTCGAGGCGCGCCAGCGCCGCCTGGCTCGCGGGGTAACCGTGCACGAAGCTCAGGGCGCCGCGCCCGAGCCGCGGACCGACGCGCGCGCCGACGAGCAGCTCCAGCCATTCGTCGCGCGTGGCGGGCGCGGGCGCCGCGTAGCCGAGGGGCGCGGCCGCCTGCTGCAGCTCGGCGAGGGTGGCGCTCAAGGGGTCGAGACCGAGCTCGCGGTGGCAGGCGTCGCGGTAGCTCAGGCGCTCGCCGCGGCGGCCCGCGGCGGCCGGGCCGAGCAGGGTGCGCACCAGCGCCTCGACCTCGTCCATGAGATGCTCGAGCGAGAAGCCCACGCGGTACCACTCGATGAGGGTGAACTCGGGGTTGTGCAGCCGGCCGCGCTCGAGGCCGCGCACCACGTGGCAGATCTGATAGATGTCGCCGCTGCCGGCGGCCAGCAGGCGCTTCATGGCGTATTCGGGCGAAGTGTGCAGGTAGTGACGCGGCGGTGCGCCGCGCTCGAGTTGCACCGCCGCCGAGTGGATGTGCACGTCGCTCACCGGCGCGTTGACCACCAGCGGCGTGTCGACCTCCAGCACGCCGCGCGCGGCGAAGAACGCGCGCGCGTGCGCCAGCAGGGCGGCGCGTGTCTGGAGGCGCGCCCGCGCGGCGCTCGGGCGCCAGTCGTCCACCGGGGCGCTCACCTCAGGCGTGCCAGCGTCTGCCCGACCTGCACGACGCTGCCGGGGGCGAGGCCGGCGGCCCACTCGCTGCGCCCGGGCGGCAGCAGCAGGATGACGGTCGAGCCCATGTTGAAGCGCCCCATTTCCTCGCCCTTGGACAGCAGCAGCGGCGCGTGGCCGGCATCGAGCGGCAGCTCGGTGCGGCAGCGCGGACTGCGCGGCGTCACCTCCGCGTGCCACACCGTCGACATGCTGCCGACGAACAGCGCACCCACCAGCACCAGGGCGAAGCTCAGCGCGTCGTCCTCGAACACGCATACGATGCGCTCGTTGCGCGCGAACAGCCCGGGCACGCTCGCGGCCGTCACGGCGTTGACGCTGAACAGCTGCCCGGGCACGTACCAGGCCGCGCGCAGCGTGCCGGTGTGCGGCATGTGCACGCGGTGATAGTTGAACGGCGCCAGGTACAAGGTGGCGAACGCGCCGCCGCGGAAGCGTGCCGCCCAGCTTTCGTCGTCCGCCAGCAGCGACTCCAGGGTGTAGGCGTGGCCCTTGGCCTGCACCAACCACGAGCCGTCGAGGCGCCCGACCTGGCTCACCGCGCCGTCCACGGGCGAGGCCAGGGTGGCCGGATCGGCGTCCGCGGGGCGGGCGCCCGCGCGCAGCGCACGGGTGAAGAAGGCGTTGAAGCTCTCGTAGGCGCGTGGCTCGGGTTGCTCGGCGTCGCGCATGTCGGGGCGATAGCGCACCACGAAGTTGTCGATCAGCGCGTTCTTGAGCGCGCGCACGCGGCTGCGCGCCAGGCGGTGCAGCAGCTGCGAGAGGGAGTGCTGCGGCAGCGCGTACTGCAGCGCGACGAACAGCCGCGCGCCAACCCCGCCTGCGTCCGCCTCGCTCATGGCGGTGCGCGTGCCAGCGCCGGCGCGGCGCGCTGCAGGTCGGCGCGCAGCGCAGCGCTGTCGAAGGGCGGGGTGAAGATGGCGACGATGCGCGCACCGGCATCCAGCAGGAACACCACCGCGGAGTGATCCATGGTGTAGTCCCCGCCCGGCAGCTCGACCCTGTTGAAGGCGACGCCGAAGTCGGCCGCGAGCCTGGCGAGCGCCTGCGGGTCACCGGTCAGGCCCTGGAACGAGGGATCGAAGGCGCGCACGTACTGCGCCAGCACCGGCGGGGTGTCGCGCTGCGGATCGACGCTCACGAACAGCACGCGCAGCGCCGCGAGCGGGGCGTTCTTCTTGACCTGTGCCAGCTTCACCAGCGTCGTCGGGCACACGTCCGGGCAATGCGTGAAACCGAAGAACACCAGAGTCGGCGCACCGGTCAGATCGGCACGGGTGAAGGGGTGGCCGCGCTCGTCGGTGAGGCTGAAGGACTGTACCGCCCGCGGCCGCGGCAGCCAGGTGCCGCTTGCCAGGTGCGGTCCTCCCCTGTCAAGTTGCGCAGCCAGCCAGAACCCGCCGAGCGCCGCGCCCAGCGCGGCGACGGCGACCAGCAGCCGGGCACGCCCCTTCGTCATGAGCCGATTATTTCATACCGCCACGCACGCCGGGCGCAGCCGCGCCCGCCCCTCCCGGCGTGCGCCTGCCGTGACCGTGGCGCAGCTCATCGAGGCCGGCGCGCGGCGCCTGCGGCGGGCGCGCGTGTTCTTCGGCCACGGCACCGACAACGCGCGTGACGAGGCCGCGGCGCTGGTGCTGCACGGGCTCGGCCTGCCGCACGCCGGCGGTGCGGCGCTGTACCGCCGGCGCGTCGGCGGCGCGGCGCAGACGCGGGTGCGCGGCCTGTTCGAGCGACGCATCGCCGAGCGCATCCCGGCCGCCTACCTCACCGGCGTCACCTGGTTCGCGGGGGTGCCGCTGCTGGTCGATGCGCGCGTGCTGGTGCCGCGCTCGCCGCTCGCCGAGCTCATCGAGGGGCGCTTTGTCCCGTGGATCGATCCGGCGCGGGTGCGGCGCGTCCTCGACGTCGGCACCGGCTCAGGGTGCATCGCCATCGCCTGCGCGCGGGCCCTGCCGCGGGCCCGCATCGATGCGGTCGACATCTCGGCGCCGGCGCTCGCAGTGGCGCGCGCCAACGTGCGGCGCCACCGCCTCACGCGGCGCGTACGGCTGCTGCTGTCGGATCACTTCCGCGCTCTGGGCCGCGCGGCCTACGATATCATCGTGTCGAATCCGCCTTATGTGGGGGCGGCGGAGCTGCGCAGTCTGCCCGCGGAGTACCGGCACGAGCCGCGCGTCGCGCTCGCCTCCGGGCGCCACGGGCTGGACTCGGTGCGCGTCATCCTGCGTCAGGCGCGGCGCCATCTGCGTCCCGGAGGGTTGCTCGTGGTCGAGGTCGGTAACACGGAACGAGCGGTACGGCGCGCCTTCCCGCGCCTGCCGTTCGTGTGGCTGCAGTTCGCCCGCGGCGGCGGCGGCGTGTTCCTGCTGCGGCGCGAGCAGCTGCCCGCGCGCGGCCCCTGAGTGCCAGCACCGCCATGTCCGGCAACACCATCGGCAAGCTGTTCACGGTCACGACCTTCGGCGAGAGCCACGGCCCGGCGCTCGGCTGCATCGTCGACGGCTGCCCGCCGGGGCTGGCGCTCAGCGAGGCGGACGTGCAGCAGGACGTCGACCGGCGTCGCACCGGTAGCTCGCACTTCGTCAGCCAGCGCCGCGAAGGCGACGTGGTGCGCATCCTCTCGGGGGTGTTCGAGGGCCGCACCACCGGCACGCCGATCGGCATCGTCATCGAGAACACCGATGCGCGCGCGCGCGACTACGACCAGATCAAGGACCGCTTCCGTCCCGGCCACGCCGACTACACTTATCAGCAGAAGTACGGCGTGCGCGACTACCGCGGCGGCGGCCGCTCCTCGGCGCGCGAGACGGTGATGCGCACCGCCGCCGGCGCCATCGCGCGCCGCTACCTTGCCGAGCGGCTCGGCGTGCGCATCTACGGCTATCTGTGCCAGCTCGGCGCGCTCACCCTTGAGGCCGTCGCCCCGGCCTTCGCCTACCAGAATCCGTTCTTCTGCCCGGATCCGGCGCGCATCGCCGAGCTCGAGGCGCTGATCTGGGAGCTGCGCAGCGCCGGGGACTCGATCGGCGCGCGCGTCACCGTGGTGGCGAGTGGCGTACCGCCGGGCCTGGGCGAGCCGGTGTTCGACCGGCTGGACGCCGATATCGCCCATGCCCTGATGAGCATCAACGCGGTCAAGGCGGTCGAGATCGGCGCCGGCACGCGCGCCGCCGCGCAGAAAGGCAGCGAGCATCGCGACGAGCTCACTCCCGGCGGCTTTCGCAGCAACAATGCCGGGGGCATTCTCGGCGGCATCTCTTCCGGCCAGGACGTGGTTGCGCACCTGACCCTCAAGCCCACCTCCAGCATCCAGGTGCCCGGCAGCACCATTGACGTCCACGGCAACGCGGTCGAGATCGTCACCACCGGGCGCCACGATCCCTGCGTGGGTCTGCGCGCCACGCCGATCGCGGAGGCGATGCTGGCGATCGTGCTCATGGATCACTACCTGCGCCACCGGGCGCAGAACGCGGACGTGAGGTCGGCCACGCCCGACATCACGGCGCCGCAGCGCTGACATGGCTGCGGACTTCAGCGTCGCCGTCGTCGGCGCCACGGGCCTGGTCGGGGAGACCATGGTCAGCGTGCTCGAGGAGCGCCGCTTCCCGGTGCGCGAGCTGCACGCGCTCGCGAGCGAGCGTTCCGTCGGCCGCAGCGTCAGCTTCCGCGGCCGCAACATTCCCGTGCGCGAGCTCGCCGCCTTCGATTTCTCGGGCTGTGACTTCGCGCTGTTCTCCGCCGGCGCCGCGGTGTCGCGCGAACACGCTCCGCGCGCCGCCGCCGCCGGCTGCATCGTCATCGACAACACCTCGGAGTTCCGCTATCGCGATGACGTGCCGCTGGTGGTGCCCGAGGTGAACCTGGGCGCGCTCGATGGCTTCGGCCGCTCGGGCATCATCGCCAATCCCAACTGCTCGACCATCCAGCTGGTCGTGGCGCTCAAGCCGCTGCACGATGCCGCCGAGCTCGAGCGTGTCGCCGTGGCGACCTACCAGTCGGTGTCGGGCGCGGGGCGTGAGGCGGTGGCGGAGCTGGCGCGGCAGTCGATCGCCGCGCTCTCCGGGCAGGGCCCGATCGTGACGGCGGGCGGGGCGCGCCAGATGGCCTTCAACTGCGTGCCGCACATCGACGCCTTCCAGGACAACGGCTACACCCGCGAGGAAATGAAGATCGTGTGGGAGACGCGCAAGATCCTCGGCCTGCCGGGCCTGCGCGTGAACGCCACGGCGGTGCGCGTGCCGGTCTTCTACGGGCACTCGGAAGTGGTGCAAATCGAGACGCGCCGCTCACTCAGCGCCGCGGCGGCACGGAACCTGCTGGAGAATGCGCCCGGCGTCACGGTCCTTGACGAGCCGCGCCTGGGCGGGTATGCGACGGCTGCTACCGAGGCAGCGAAACGCGACACAGTTTATGTCGGGAGAATTCGCGAATATCTCGCCCCTGACCGGGGACTTAACTTATGGATCGTCGCGGACAACGTACGCAAGGGCGCTGCCACAAACAGCGTGCAAATCGCAGAGGCTTTGGCCCGGCGACCTATTTAAGTTATATTGCCGCCGGATTAACGGATGGGTCGCAACGTATGGCCCATCTTTTTGTTTTTACTAGATATTCTGCTCACTTAATGCCTGTCGGGGTGTCCTGATGCTCGCCAAACGCTCAAGCCGAGCGCTGGCATTGCTGCTGGTTTTGCCGTCAGCGGCATTTGCCCTGGGTCTGGGAGACATTCGGCTCCTGTCCCCGCTCAATGCGCCTCTCGACGCGGAGATCGAGCTCGTCGACGTCGCGCCCGATGAGGTCAATACCGTTCAGGCACAGATTGCCCCGCGGGAGACCTTTGCCCGCTACGGCCTCGAGTGGCCGGCCTACCTCGCCGGTGTGCAGGTGCGCACCGTGCGCGCTCCCGACGGCCATCAGGTCATCAAGCTCAAGTCCTCCGATCCGGTCTCCGAGCCCTTCGTGACGCTGCTGCTTCAGGTGAACTGGTCGCGCGGGCAGCTCGTGCGCGAGTACACGATGCTGCTCGATCCGCCCGTCTACACCCCCGGCAGCTCCGCCGTCGCCAGCGCCCCGGTGAGCACGCCCGCGACCGGCGCGGGCACCCGTGAGGGTGCGATCGCGCGCAACGCCCCGGCCGCGTCTCCGCCACCGGCGCCTGAGCCCGCGGCAGCCGCGCCGCCCGTGACGGCACCGGCCGCGGCCGCGCCCGAACCGCCGCCCGAGCAGGCCACCCCCGCTCCGGCTCCGTCCGCGCCAGCCCCCGCGGCGGCGGCGAGCAGCGAGGAGGGCGGGACGCATACCGTGCACCGCGGCGAGACGCTGTCGCAGATCGCCGCCGGCGTCGCCGGGGACAAGGCCTACTCCGCCAAGGCCCGCAGCTGGATGCTGGCCATCTATCAGGCGAATCCGAAGGCCTTCGACAAAAACATGAACGTGCTGCGCAGCGGCGCGGTGCTGCGTATGCCGGATGCCGCGCAGGTGGCCACGGTGTCCGCGGCCGAAGCCACCAGCGAAATCCGCCGCCAGTACGCCGCCTGGCGTGGCGAGGCGGCCCCGGCCGCCGCCGCTGCGGGCGCAGAGCCCGGGCGCCTGAAGCTGGTGACGCCCTCCGAGGGCGCCTCGGCCGGCACCGCGCCGTCCGCTCCCAGCGGCCAGACCGCGGCGCTGCAGAACAAGGTCAAGGATCTCGAAGGACAACTGGCCGAGCAGAAGCGCCTGCTGGAGCTCAAGGACGCCGATCTTGCGCGCCTCCAGTCACAGCTGGCCGCCAAGCAGACCCCCGCCCAGGCGACTCCGCCGGCCGTGCCGCCGCCGCCCGCCAAGGCTCCGCCCGCGGAGCAGCCGCCGGCCCAGGCCACACCGCCGCCGGTCGCGGAAGTGAAGCCGCCGGCGCCCGCTCCGGAAGTTGCGCCGCCAGCGCCCGCTCCGGAAGCCGCGCCGCCGGCGCCGAAGCCGGCACCGACGCCGGCCGCCAAGACACCCGCCCCCTCCGGCGGCGGCTCGATACTCGATTACTGGTGGGTCGCGCTGCTCGCGCTGCTCGCAGTGGTCGGCTTCGGCGCCTCACGCATCCTGCGCGCGCGCCGCGCGTCGGCCTTTGATGACTCGCTCGGGCGTCTGGCCGTAGCCGGTGCGGACGCGGCGGAGGGCGAGCGTGAACCGATGGTGCCGAGCCGCGGCTTCGCCAGCGGAGGTGCCCCGGTCCGCCCTACGCCGGCCGCGGCGGCTGAACCCGCCTTCCTGGTCGAGGAGACCGGCACGCACGAGCGGCCGCGCTTCACGCCCGGTGGGGCGCCGCCTCCCGCGGCCAAGCATGTGGCGAGCGACGAGACCATCAGCAGCGAGACGGCGATCAACCTCGATCAGGGTGACCCGCTCGCCGAAGCCGATTTCCACATGGCCTATGGTCTGTACGACCAGGCCGCCGACCTGATCCGCATCGCCATCAGCCGTGAACCCACGCGGCGCGACCTGAAGCTCAAGCTCCTCGAAGTGTTCTTCGTGTGGGGCAACAAGGAGCAGTTCCTGCACACCGCGCGCGAGCTGGCCGAGTCCAGAGCCGACGCGGCCCCCGGCGAGTGGGAAAAGATCCTGATCATGGGCAAGCAGCTCGCGCCCGAGGATCCGCTGTTCTCCGGCAGCGGCGCGGTGAGCGGCGCGGCCGCCGCCGGCGTCGATCTCGACCTCGAGGGCGGCCAGAGCCGCGTCGACTTCGACCTGCTGGGCGAGCCGGTGCCGGCCGAGGGCGGGCAGGGCGTGGATCTGGATCTCGGCTCCGCGCTCGGTGATCGCGACCCGACCGCCGAGTCCCCGACCAATGTCACCGACCGCAACGTGGCGCTGGCCGACAACACTTTCTCCAGCGGCGGCAGTACTGGCACCTTCGCCGGCGGCAGTACCGGCACCTTCGCCGGGGGCAGTACCGGTACCACGCGGCAGATGACGCAGCGCATGCGTCCCGAGTCCACCGGGTCCACCGCGGAGATGGAAGGCCCCACGGTCGAGCAGCCGCAGCTGCGCTCGAACGATAACCCGACCATCCGCCAGAAACTGGAGACCGCGCTCAAGCAGGGCGTGGGCGACCAGACCGCGGAGCTCGCCATCGATGATCTCGGGCTGGACGTCGGCCAGGTCGACACGGTCGATCAGCCCGGCATCGCCTCGGCTTCGGCCTCGACGCCCGACGCGCCGACCCTGGTGGCGGGCATGGACGACCGCTCGCGCCGCGTCATGGAGGATGCACGGCAGCGGGCCGCCAAGGAGGAGACCGGCTCTACCACCGGCGCCTGGCAGTTCGACCAGGACGAGATCGAGGCGGCGCTCACCTCGACCAGTCTGCAGATGCCCGACGTCTCCGCAACCTCGCGGCTCGCGGCGCTCAGCAAGCACGACGTCGATGTGGACCTGGGCGACGCCACGGGCACACATCAGTCCATGTCGCATTCGGGCAGCGTCGACCTCGACGTCGGCGATGCCACCGGCACGCACCCGAGCAACGGCGGCCTCGACCTCGATGTCGGCACCGCGACGGTGCCGGATGCGGCGTTCGCGGCCACGCAGCGCCTCTCCTCCGAGGATCTGGCGCTGCCGGATCTCGAGCCCGTGACCATGAGCGAGGTCGGCACCAAGCTCGACCTGGCGCGTGCCTACATGGATATGGGCGACCCGGATGGTGCCCGCAACATCCTCGAGGAAGTGCTCAACGAGGGCTCGGCCGCCCAGAAGCAGGAAGCGCAGCGCCTGATGGAGTCGCTCCCCGGCTGACGGCGCAGCGCGCCGCATCTTGCACCCGGCCCCGTGGTGAGAATCGCCGTCGGCCTCGAATACGACGGCGCCGCCTACGCCGGCTGGCAGGCGCAGGCCGGGCTGCGCACCGTGCAGCAGGTCGCCGAGCGCGCCCTGTCGCGCATCGCCGCCGAGCCGGTGGCGCTGGTGTGTGCGGGCCGCACCGACGCCGGCGTGCACGCCCGCGGTCAGGTGGCGCACTTCGACACTCACGCGCAGCGCACCACGCGCGGCTGGGTGCTGGGTGCCAACAGCGAACTGCCCGCCGACGTCAGCCTGTCGTGGGCGGTCGGCGTGCCGGCGCATTTCCATGCGCGCTACACAGCCTCGGCCCGTACCTATCGTTACCTGATCCTCAACCGCCTGGCGCGTTCGGCCCTGCACGCGCGCCGTGCCGCCTGGGTCCACCGCCCGCTCGACCACGAGCGCATGGCTGCGGCGGGGGCGACGCTCGTAGGCGAGCACGACTTCAGCGCCTTCCGCTCCTCCGAGTGTCAGGCCAAATCGCCCATCCGCCGGCTCGAGCGCCTGAGCGTCGAACGGCGCGGCGACTGGATCAGCATCGAGGTCACCGCCAACGCCTTCCTGCACCACATGATGCGCAACATCGCCGGCCTGCTGCTGACGGTCGGCCGCGGCGATGCCCCGCCCGAGTGGGCCGGCGAAATCCTGGCGGGGCGCGACCGCGCGCGCAGCGCCGCGACCGCCCCCGCCGCGGGCCTGTACCTCATGGCGGTGCGCTACCCGGCCGCCTTCGCCCTGCCCGCCGGCCCCCAGGAGGTGCTCACGGGCTGATCGGCTATGATCGCGCAGTGACCTGGTTCGACAAGATCATGCCTTCCCGGATCAAGACCGAACGCCGCACGCGCTCAGTGCCGGAGGGCCTGTGGATCAAGTGTCCGGCCTGCGACGCGGTGCTGTACCGCGCCGAGCTGGAGCGCAATCTCTATGTGTGCCCGAAGTGCAGCCACCACATGCGCATGGGTGCGCGCGAGCGGCTCGAGCGCTTCCTCGACCCCGCTACCGGCGAGGAGATCGGCGCGGGCATCTCCCCGGAGGACCCGCTCAAGTTCCGCGACAGCAAGCGCTACCGCGACCGCCTGACGCAGGCGCAGAAGGCCACCGGCGAGAGCGACGCGCTGGTGGTGCTCGCCGGTACGCTGCACGCGCTGCCGATCGTCGCGTGCGCCTTTGAGTTCCAGTTCCTGGGCGGCTCGATGGGCTCGGTGGTCGGCGAGCGCTTCAAGCGCGGTGTCGACTACTGCATCCAGGAGCGCCGGCCGTTCGTGTGTTTCGCCGCCAGCGGCGGCGCGCGCATGCAGGAGGCGCTGTATTCGCTGCTGCAGATGGCGAAGACGGCGGCCGCCCTGTCGCGCCTGGCGCAGGCCCACCTGCCGTTCATCTCGGTACTGACCGACCCGACTACCGGCGGAGTGTCGGCGAGCCTGGCGCTGCTCGGCGACCTCAATCTCGCCGAGCCCCATGCGCTGATCGGCTTCGCCGGCCCGCGCGTCATCCAGCAGACCGTGCGCGAGACCCTGCCCGAGGGGTTCCAGCGCAGCGAATTCCTGCTCGATCACGGCGCCATCGACATGATCGTCGACCGGCGCGACATGCGCGACAAGATCGCGGCCCTGCTGCGCCTGCTGCTGAAGCTCCCGGCCGCCGCCGCCTGAGACGGCCCGCCATGCGCACCCTGGCGGAGTGGCTGGCGCTGCAGGAGTCGGTGCACCCGAAGAGCATCGACCTCGACCTGACGCGCGTCAGCGCCGTCGCCCGCACGCTCGGGGTGGCCGAGCCCGCGTTCGCCGTCCTCACCATCGGCGGCACCAACGGCAAGGGCTCGGTCGCCGCGCACCTCGAGGCGCTGCTGGCGGCGCGCGGCGCGCGCACCGGGCTGTTCACCTCGCCGCATTTCATCCGCTACAACGAGCGCATCCGTCTGTCCGGGCGCGAGATCGACGACGCCGCGCTGGTCGCGGCGTTCGAGCGCATCGAGGCGGCGCGCGGCGCCACCACGCTCACCTTCTTCGAGTACAACACGCTCGCCGCCCTGCTGATCTTCGCCGCCCACCCCGTGGACGTGGCGGTGCTCGAGGTCGGCCTCGGCGGACGCCTCGATGCCACCAACCTGCTCGATGCCGACGTCGCCGTGCTGGCCTCGGTCGGCCTCGACCATCGCGACTGGCTGGGCGACACGCTCGAGCAGATCGGCGCCGAGAAGGCCGGCATCTTCCGCGCCGGGCGCCCGGCCGTGCTCGGTACGCCCGCGATGCCCGGCAGCGTATTCGCCGCTCTCGGGCGCCTGGACGCGTCGGCGGTGGTGGCGGAGCGGGACTTTAGCTGGCGCGCGCGCGGCGCGTGCTGGGACTACGACGGCCTGGGCGCGACGCTGCGCGACCTGCCGGCGCCGGCCCTGGCGGGCGCCATCCAGTACCGCAATGCTGCCACCGCCATTGCCGCCATGCAGAGCCTCGGCCGCGGGCGCGGTGCGCGCGGCGCGGCCGTCGCGCTCGCGCGGCGGCTCGCTCCGCTCGAGGCGCCAGTCGTGAGCGCCGCGCTCGCGCAAGTGCGTCTCGCCGGCCGCTTCCAGATCGTGCCGGGCGCGGTCGAGTGGATCCTCGACATCGCCCACAACGAGCCGGCTGCGCAGGTGCTGGCGGCGCAGCTCGCCGCGCGGCCGCCCCCGGGCGGCGCCGGAGCGCGCACCTTCGCGGTGATCGGCGTGCTCACCGACAAGGACGCTGCCGCCATCGGCGCGGCGCTGGCACCGGTCATCGACCGCTGGATCATGTGTGCCCTGCCGGGCCCGCGCGGCGGCAGCGGCGCGCAACTGGCGGCGCGCCTGGCGCGCCCGGCGGCGACGGTGCAGCTCGCCGCCTCCGTGGTCGAGGGGTGCGCGCTGGCGCAGGGGGCGGCACGCGCCGGCGACCGCGTCGTCGTGTGCGGCTCGGTCTACACGGTAGGTCCGGCGCTCGAGTGGCTTCGGATATACTAGTGAGTGCGCCGGCTGTGCCGTGCGCCGCACGCGGCCGCTGCCGCGCTTGGCTTTCGCGGTTTCGCCCCCATTTCGGGTGGTCCAGGTGAAAGAACGGCTGACGGGCGCCATTATCCTCGTGGCCCTGATTGTGTTGCTGGTGCCTGAGCTGTTGACAGGTCCGGTCCGGTCCGCGCCGCGGGTCGTGACCGCCGCAGCCGCCGCGGAGGGTGCGCCATTACGCTCCTACACGATCAATCTCACCGACGATGCGCCCTCGCGCCGCGCCTCCTCCGAGGCGAGCGGTCCGGCACAGCCGGCACCGCTGAGCGCGCCGGCCGCGGCGCAGAGCACGCCGCCCGCAGGCGCGGAGCACTCCGGTACGACCTCCCCGACCCCCGCGGCCCCGGCCGTGCAGCCCCCCGCAGCGCAGGCCGCCGGCAGCGCGAGCGCGCCGCCGGCCGCGGCGACGCCGCGCCCGAGACGGGCCCCGAGCAGCGCGCCGGCGCCACAGGCGAGCGCCACGCCAGCCCCCGGTGCCAGCGGCGCGGAACAGTGGGTCGTGCAGCTGGGCAGCTTTGCCAGCCGTGCGAACGCCGACCATCTGGCCCAGCAGGTACGCTCCGGCGGCTTCCAGGCGAGCGTGTCGCAGGCCGCTACGGGCCGGAAGCTGTATCGGGTGCGCGTCGGGCCGGTGCGCGAGCGGGCGGCGGCCACCGACCTCGCCGCACGGCTGCGGACGGCCGGCCATACGGGCTCGGTGGTGCCCAGGTAGGGCCGGGGGGCGTGACCTGCTGCTCAGGCAGCGCCGGCGGTGCTCTTGTACAATCCGCGCCGCGCGGAACCACCGCGGATGTCACCGGTAGCGATGAACTCGACCGACTACTTGGTAATTGCCGCCATCATCATTTCTGCGATCGTGGGCGCGGTGCGCGGCTTCCTGCGCGAGGCGGTGGCGCTCGCGGCCTGGATCATCGCGCTGTTCGTCGCCTGGCACTTCTCCGACCTGATCGAGCCGCACCTCGGGGGTCTGATCGGCACCTCCGAGGTGAAGCCCTGGGCGGCGCGCGTCATCATCGTCGTGCTGATCCTGCTGCTGGGCGCGGCAGTCGGCGGGGTGCTGAGCCACTTCGTGCGCCTGTCCATCTTCAGCGGCATGGACCGGCTGCTCGGATTCGCGTTTGGGGTGCTGCGCGGCTTCGTGCTGCTCGGGGTGTTCGTCATCCTCGGCCAGACGCTGCAGCTGCAGGGCGAGCGCTGGTGGAATCACTCGGT
>Ga0070681_10003089_pt1 | contig 15461 bp, 16 predicted proteins | sample KBSC83BmetaG_FD_65650 | JGI IMG/M metagenome (GOLD analysis project Ga0070681, IMG submission 65650) | Corn rhizosphere microbial communities from Kellogg Biological Station, Michigan, USA - KBS C8-3B metaG | ecosystem: Host-associated > Plants > Roots > Rhizosphere | place: USA: Michigan...
GGCGCGCGCGTCTCGGCCCTCATCGTGCCGTCCGAGGGCTCGCCCCCCGAGGAGGGTTCGGCACCGCGCCGCAGCGGCGGCGCGGGATCACCGCAATGACCCCCGCGCCCGCCGCCGGCCGCGCCGAGCCGCGCTCCGATTCGGCGACCGGCCCGCGCCTCGTCACCGACAATCGCGGTCTCCTCACCCATTCGATCGGCAAGCAGTACAAGAAGCGCCGCGTCGTGCGCGACGTGTCGCTGTCGGTGCAGCGCGGCGAGGCGGTCGGTCTGCTGGGGCCGAACGGCGCCGGCAAGACGACCTGCTTCTACATCATCACCGGGCTGGTGGCGCCCGATTACGGGAGCATCCTGCTCGACGGAAACGACATCACCGAGCTGCCCATGTATCGCCGGGCACGGCTCGGCATTGGCTATCTGCCGCAGGAAGCCTCGATCTTCCGCGGCATGAGCGTCGAGGGAAACATCCGCGCCGTGCTCGAGGTGGTCGAGCCCAACGGCGACCGGCGCGAGGCGGTGCTCGACGAGCTGCTCGCCGAATTCTCGATCGACCATCTCCGGCGCACGCCGGCCGTGGCCTTGTCGGGCGGCGAGCGGCGCCGCGTCGAGATCGCCCGGGCGCTGGCCTCGCAGCCCAACTTCATCCTTTTGGATGAGCCGTTGGCCGGCATCGATCCGATCGCGGTAGGCGAGATCCGCGCCCTGGTCTCGCATCTGAAGGACCGCGGCATCGGCGTGCTGATCACCGATCACAATGTCCGTGAAACTTTGGACATCGTCGATCGTGCCTACATCTTGCATGACGGAATGGTGCTGATGGAGGGCACGCCGACCGAGATCGTCGCGCACAAGGATGTACGCCGGGTCTATCTCGGCGACCGATTCAGCCTGTAGCGGTTCACCCCATGGCGCTTACGCAACGGCTGGACCTTCGACAAAGCCAGGCGCTGGTAATGACGCCGCAGCTGCAGCAGGCGATCAAGCTGCTGCAGCTCTCCAATATCGAGCTCGAAACCTTCGTCGAGGCGGAGATCGAGCAGAATCCGCTGCTCGAGCGCGACGAGGGAGGCGCTCCCGAGGAAGGCGAGCCGCCGGCCGAAGTCCGCATCGAGACCGTGGAGCGCGACGCCGCCGACTATGCCTATGGCGATTCGCTGCCGGCCGAAGGCGACTCGCCGCTCGACATCGATGGCGAGCGCGCGCCGACGGCGGAGGACGGCAGCGATATCGGCGCCGTCGAGGCCGGGCTCGCCAACTGGAAGACCGGCGGCTCGGGCAGCTTCGAGGACGACGATCGCGGCCTCGAGGAGACGCTGTCGAAGCAGATCACGCTGCGCGACCATCTGATCGAGCAGCTCAATGTCGATATCTCCGATCCGGTCGACCGCATCATCGCACTGCACCTCATCGACATGCTCGACGAGGCCGGCTATCTCACCGGCGACCTGGCGCAGGTCGCGGCCCTCCTCGGCTGCCCCGACGAGCGCGTCGCGGCGACGCTGGCCCGCCTGCAGCGCTTCGATCCGGCCGGCATCTTCGCGCGCAACCTCGCCGAATGCCTGAGCCTGCAGCTGGTCGACCGCAACCGCTTCGATCCCGCCATGGCCGCGCTGGTCGCCAACCTGCCGATGCTCGCGGCCCGCGATTTCCCGGGATTGCTCGGCATCTGCGGCGTCGATGCCGATGACCTCAAGGAGATGATCGCCGAGATCAAGGCGCTCAATCCCAAGCCCGGCCTCGCCTTCGAGCGCGACATCGCCCAGACCGTGGTGCCCGACATCACCATGCGCGCCCAGCCCGGCGGCGGCTGGCTCGTCGAGCTCAATTCGGACACGCTGCCGCGCGTCCTGGTCAATACGCACTATTTCACCCGGGTGAACCGCAACGGCCTCAGCAAGCCCGAGAAGGAATATCTCAACGAGCGGCTGCAGTCCGCGAATTGGCTGGTGAAATCGCTGCATCAGCGCGCCAACACCATCCTCAAGGTGGCGAGCGAGATCGTGCGCCAGCAGGATGCCTTTTTCGTGCATGGCGTGCAGCATCTGCGCCCGCTCATCCTGCGCGACATCGCCGAGGCGATCGGCATGCATGAGAGCACCGTCAGCCGCGTCACGACCAACAAATATCTCGCGAGCCCGCGCGGCATCTACGAGCTGAAATATTTCTTCAGCTCGTCCATTGCCGGCACCACCGGTGCCGTCCATTCGGCGGAAGCCGTGCGCCACCGCATCAAGCTCCTGATCGATCAGGAGACGGTGGAGGAGGTGCTGTCCGACGACCGCATCGTCGAGATCCTGCTGAAAGACGGCGTCGACATCGCGCGGCGCACCGTCGCCAAATATCGCGAAGCGCTGCATATCCCCTCCTCCGTCGAGCGCCGCCGCGCCAAGAAGGGGGCAGCCTTGCGGAGTGCCGGCGGCTGGTGAGGCGCGGCGCGTTAACGGCGCCTCAACGCACGCTGGCTAAGCTGTCCGGATGCCTGCGAAAAGGGCAGATATGCTGCGGTTTCGGGGTTCGCTTGACGCCTCCGGCGGCGGCCATTATGGTGCGCGCCTTCCGACGGGCAGCCCATCGAGAAAGCACGGATCCGGGCTCCGAAATCCCATGTTGGTTACAGTCAAGGGCAAGCAGGTCGACGTCGGCGACGCGCTGCGCGGCCATGTCGAGGCCGAACTGGTAAATGCCGTCAGCAAGTACTTCACAAACCCGCTCGAGAGCCAGATCGTGCTGACGCGCGAGGCGCATCTGTTCCGCGCCGACGTGACGGTGCATGTCGGCCGCGGCATGATCGTCCAAGGCCAAGGTCAAGCTTCGGATGCGCGGGTCGCCTGCGACGGGGCCATCGATCGGGTGGCGAAGCGGCTGCGCCGCCACAAGCGCCGGCTGCGCGACCATCACAAGCATGGCGGCGAGGTGATCGAGGCGGCGGCTTATGTACTGGCCGCGACGGCCGATACCGACGAGGCCGAGAGCGCCGAGGACACCCCCAATGGGACATCACCCGCCATCGTCGCCGAGCTCACCGCCGAAATCGCCACCTTGAGCGTTAGTGACGCGGTCATGCGCCTCGATCTCATGGACGAGCCCGCCCTTTTGTTTCGCCATGCCGGACATGGCGGCTTGAACCTCGTCTATCGGCGGACGGACGGAAATATCGGCTGGGTCGATCCGCAGGCCCAGGGCAATGGGAGCAAGGGCCGCGCGCCGGCCCGCGGCTCCACAAAAAAGTGATCGAACAGGAATGGATATCACCGACCTCATCACCCCCAACGCCGTCATCGCCAATTTGCGTGTGTCGAGCAAGAAGCAGGCGCTTCAAGAGCTCGCCAAGCGCGCCGCCGAGCTGATCAACGGCAAGGCCGCCGGCGGCGAGCGCGAGATCTTCGAGGTTCTCCTCGAGCGCGAGCGCCTCGGCACCACCGGCGTCGGATCGGGCATTGCCATTCCGCACGGCAAGCTGCCGCGCCTCGACGGGCTGCACGGGCTGTTTGCAAAGCTCGATCGGCCGATCGATTTCGAGGCGATCGACGAGCAGCCGGTCGATCTGATCTTTCTGCTGCTGGCCCCGGAATCGGCCGGCGCCGATCATTTGAAAGCGCTCGCCCGCGTGTCGCGTCTTTTGCGCGATCGCGCGGTGTGCGAGAAGCTGCGCGGCTCGGATAGCGCCGACGCGCTCTACTCGGTGCTCACCGAGACGGCGACGAGTCACGCTGCCTAAGCTTGGTGCTGATCGTCAGCTTGCCGGCTGACCGACGGGCCGGTATGCCGGCCTTCGCCCTTCCTCCAGAGGATCGCAGCGCGCTCAGGCGCGCCGAGGGCAGATCATTCGCTAATCGCTGGTCAGTGCACGTCCGCCGGCTCGAGGTCGTGCTGGCGGATCGCCGCGAACGCGACTTCGTGGTCGCCGACCACCGCCATCGGCGTCCCATCGGCCGCATGGATGGCATAGCCGGTCTGGCCGTCGACCATAGTCGGCTTGACATAGGCGATACCGTTCATGCCGAGTGCGGCAAAATCGGTAGGCGATAGCGAGCGAAGTTTCTCCACGACAGTCATCGTACCTATCCTCGAAACAGGCTTAGCTCTCCACGAACGGCTAGCTGGCCTTATCGGTTTCTACGGCCACGGTGGTATCGGCCGCCGTGCGCTTGGCTCCAGTCGTGATCTCGACCGTACGGGCCTGATGCTTGGGCTCGGGCCGTTCGAGATCGATATGGAGCAAGCCATTGTCCAGCGACGCCCCGGTTACCTCGATTCCTTCGACGAGGACGAAGCTGCGCTGAAACTGGCGCGCGGCGATCCCACGGTGCAGATACACCTTGCCGGGCTCTTCCTGCTGCTTGCCGCGGATCGTCAGCTGATTGTTCTCGACCTCGATCGAGAGATCGCTGCGGGTGAAGCCCGCCACCGCCAGGGTGATGCGCAGGCGATTGGGTCCGATCTGCTCGATATTGTAAGGCGGATAGCCTTCGCCGGCGGTCTTGGCGATGCGGTCGAGCGTGCGCTCGACATGCTCGAACCCAAGCAGGAAAGGCGAGTTCACCAGCGACAGGCGCGTCATGCCGACCTTCTCCTTTGACAAGCGAGAAGCAGTGGGGCCCGGTTCGGCACCCCGGACCGGGACGAGCAACCACAGGCCCCGGTCTTGCCCATGAATGTGGCGATGACTTTGGAACCGTTCAAGGCTAGCGGCCCGGCTCGAGCCTGGCGCGCCCGCGAGGCGGCGGGCCCATCTTGGGCCAAGCCGGAGTTGGCGCGCTTCTGTCCGGGATAGCAAAATATCTACGGTAATTGACTGTATATTATATATCCCTGCGCACGGCGCTTGCCTTCGCGGCGCCTGCGCCGCCAAGGTCGCCCGCCATGACCAGCCTCGCACCCGGCCTGCCTCTTGCTGCGTAGCATCGCCTCGATCGGCGGCCTGACGCTGGTCAGCCGCTTTCTCGGCCTCGCGCGCGATCTGCTGACGGCGGCGCTGCTCGGTGCCGGACCGGTGGCCGACGCCTTCTTCGTCGCCTTCCGGCTGCCCAACAATTTCCGCGCGCTGCTCGCCGAGGGCGCCTTCAATGCGGCCTTCGTGCCGGTCTTCTCGGCCGGGCTGGTGGCCGGCAACAGGACCCAGGCGCGCCACTTCGCGGCGATGATCGCCAGCATTCTGATCGCGGTGCAGCTGATCCTGCTGGTGCTGTTCGAGCTGATCATGCCCTGGTTCATGCTGATCTTCGCACCGGGCTTCGCCGCCGATCCGGCGAAGTTCGCTCTCGCGGTGCTGTTCAGCCGCATCACCTTTCCCTATCTGCTACTGATCTCGCTGGTCTCGCTGCAGGGCGCGGTCCTCAACAGCCTCGGCCGCTTCGGCGCCGCCGCCGCCGCGCCGATCTTCCTCAATCTGTGCATGATCGCGGCGCTGGTTTTCGTGACGCCGGTCGTGCCGACGGCCGGACATGCGCTGGCCTGGGGCGTGGCGACCGCCGGCATCGCGCAATTCCTCTATCTCGCGATCGAGATGCGGCGCGCCGACATGCATCTGCATTTGCCCTGGCCGCGCCTCACGCCGGAGGTGCGGCGCTTCTTCAAGAGCTTCGGCCCGGCGGCGCTCGGCGCCGGCCTGGTGCAGATCAACCTGTTCTTCGATACGCTGATCGCGTCTCTGCTGCCGACCGGCACCGTTTCCTATCTCAACTATGCCGACCGCATCAATCAGCTGCCGCTCGGCGTCATCGGCATCGCCATCGGCACCGTGCTGCTGCCGGAGCTGTCGCGCCATCTCGCGCGCGGTGCGCATGACGCTGCCGCCGAGAGCCAGAACCGGGCCATCGAATGGTCGCTCACCCTGACCTTGCCGGCCGCCATCGTATTCCTGGTGGCGCCGCTGCCGATCGTCAGCGGCCTGTTCCAATGGGGCGCCTTCGGCGCCGGCGACGCCGCCGCCACCGCGGGCGCGCTCGCCGCCTATGCCGCCGGCCTGCCGGCCTTCGTGCTGATCAAGGCGCTGCTGCCGGGCCTTTACGCGCGCGCCGACACGCGCACGCCGGTGCGCATCGCGCTGGTCGCGATCCTGGTCAATATCGGGCTCAAGCTGCTGCTGATGGGGCCGCTGGTGCAGATCGGCGTGGCGCTCGCCACATCCTGCTCGGCCTGGGTCAATGCCGGATTGCTCGCGGCGACGCTGCACCGCCGGGGCCATTGGCAACCCGATCTCCGGCTGAAGCGCCGCTTGCCGCGCCTGCTGCTGGCTTGCCTCGGCCTGGCATTGGTGCTGACCGGCGGCGAGCTGCTGCTCGCAGCGTGGCTGCATTCGCCCTTCGGCTGGCAGCGTCTCGCCGGCATGACGCTGCTGCTCGCGGCCGGCGGCGCCGTGCTCGTGCTGCTCGCCTTCCTCTTGCGCCTCATCACGCTCGGCGAGCTGCGCGGACTCATGCGCCGCGCCCGCGGTTGAGCGTGGCGGACCATCTTCCGACTCGTTCAGGCCGGGAGGGTTCGCCCTGCCTGTCGCGTTAGCTGCAGACCATGCAGCCGCACGAACGGTGTGGGCGATCAGCCTCGAACCGCCGCGCTGAGCCGGTGGGCCTGCCGGCCTATGCGCGCGCGAGACGCGCGAAGCCGGCTTCGAGCTCGGCGATGAGATCGCCCGCATCCTCGAGCCCGGCATGGAAGCGCACCAGCGTGCCCTGCTCCGCCGGCGGCGCCGCGCTGCGCGGCAGCTTGCGCACCGGCCACACCAGGCTCTCATAGCCGCCCCAGCTGGCACCGAGCCCGAACAGGCGATAGCCGTCGATCATCGCAGCGAAACCGGACTCCGAATGCGGCGCGAGGCGGATGGAGAACAGCCCGGGAGCGCCGGCATAGTCGCGCCGCCAGAGATCGTGGCCGGGATCGCCCGGCAGCGCCGGATGCAGCACGCGCGAGACCTCCTTGCGGCCGGCGAGCCAGCGCGCCAGTGCGAGCCCATTCTCCTGATGGCGCGGCATGCGCACCCCCAGCGTCCGCATGCCGCGCAGGCACTGGTAGCACTCGTCCGGCGCGGCATAGTGGCCGAAATCTCCGGCCGTCGCTTCGAGCCTGCGGAAATGCTCGGCGCGGCTCACGACGAACCCCATCAGCACGTCGGAATGGCCGGCCAGGAATTTGGTGCCGGCGACGACCGAAACGTCGACGCCGTGATCGAGCGGCCGGAAGAAGAAGGGCGAGGCCCAGGTATTGTCCATGACCGTGATGCAGCCGCGCGCCTTCGCCGCCGCGACGATGGCGGGCACGTCCTGCATCTCGAAGGTGAGCGAGCCCGGCGATTCGAGGAAGACGAGCTTGGTGCTTTCGCGCATGAGCGCGGCAATGCCGGCGCCGATCGTCGGATCGTAATAGCTGGTCTCGACGCCGAGCTTGCGCAGCCGCCGGTCGGCGAAGCTGCGGCTCGGGCCGTACACCGAATCCGGCATCAGCAGATGATCGCCCTGCTCGAGAAAGGCGAGCAGCGCGACGGTGACGGCGGCGAGGCCCGAGCCGACCGCCACGGCGTGCTCGCCATGCTCGAGCGCCGCGACCGCCTCCTCGAGCGCGAAGGTGGTGGGCGTGCCGCCGAGCCCATAGGTCGGAGCCTGGTTCCGCACCGCCTCCTCGCGCGCCGCCATGCCGCGGAAGAGGATGGTCGAGGCGCGATAGACCGGCGGATTGACGGCGCCGTGATGCTCGTGCGAGCGGCGGCCGAGCTGGGCGAGCAGGGTTTCGTCCTTCATGAATATCCCGTCGCGGCGCCTAGAACAGGCGCAGCAGCCGGTCCTCGCCCTTGGTGGTGATCGACAGCGAGACTTCCTCGAATTGCAGCCGCGTCTGCAGCGTCGCGAGGAACGCGCCCTCCTGGTTGAGATCGGCGACGGTCAGCTTGTCCGACCCTTCCTGCATCTTGCCGACATAGTTCTTGGTGAATTCGAGACGGATCTGCAGCACGGTGGCGTTGGTACCGAGCACCTGCTGCGTCGTGCGCAGCGCGCCCAGCGCCGCCGTCACCTGCTGGCTGGTCGAATCGAGCGTGCGGCGGTTGAAGGCCGCCGCCGTCACCGTGATCGCTGCGACCGATTGGCTCGAGGCGATCGTCGCCATGCTCGCGGTCGAGGCGAGAGAGCCAATCGACGGGTAGGAACCGGCGCTCGCCTGGCTCGGCACCGACTGCGCGGAGGCGATCGAGGCGGTGGACGCGATCGAGCTGCGCGACGGGTTCGAGGCTGTCGAGGGAACCGAGGATTGGCTCGTTATGCTGGCGATGCTCGCGACGCTTGACCGCGTCGCAACCTGCACGAGGGCAGGACGCGAGGCGAAGGAGGGAACCGAGGCGTGCGAGGCGACGGAGCTCAGCGAGGCGGAAGAGGGCTCGGCACCGATCTGCCTGCTCGAGAGGAAGAAGATGTTGTGGGCGAGCGTCGCAAGGCCGAGCCCGACCGAATCGCTGCGCCGCGCATTGATGGTGAGGCTCGTCTTGCCGACGCCGATGCCATCGTTGAAATCGACCTGCACAAGCTGCGTGTCGTTGCTCAGCAGATTGGCGCCCTGATACACGGAGTCCTGGGCGATACCGTCGATCTGTGTCAGCAGGGTGTTGTACTGGTCGCTCAGATTGTCGGCCGTCGTCGCGTCGGAAACGCTCGCGATCGAGGTGAGGATGCCCTGCAGATTGTTGACCAGCTTGATGATGCTGCCGAGGCCCTGGATCGTCGTGGTCAGCGCGTCGGTCGCGACGCCGATATTGGTGCCGAGATCGGTGAAGGCGTTGGAGCGGTCGGTCAGCGCCCGCGAGGCATTGAAGGCCGTCACGTCGTCGACAGGCGTCAGGACCTTCAGGCCCGTGGACAGCCGGTTCGAGGTGCGATCCAGCAATGAGGTCGTCGACTGCAGCGCCACGAGGTTGGCGCGTGAGGCGGCCGACAGGGCGATATCCGACGGGATGCTGAACTCCTATGTTTCGCGGCTCGCGCGCGCGAACGCATTTGATGCAAATTGAGCGCCATAAACTAAGCGCCTGATTTCAATCGATTTTTTCTGGCGGCACGCGGGCCTGCTGGCAAGAGATTCAGGGCGTGTGGGAAGAATCTTCCCGGCCCGCGGCCGAACAGGCCAGGGCCGCCTGCCGTTGCCCGGATATGGCTCCCGACGATACCGGCGGCGCCCGTCGCTTCAGGCAGGAGGGCCTCGCCAGCCTGCGCGCGGAGGCGCGCGGCTGCACCCGCTGTCCGCTCTACAAGCTCGGCACCCAGACCGTGTTCGGCGAGGGGCCCGAGAATGCCTCGGTCATGATGGTGGGCGAGCAGCCGGGCGACGCCGAGGACCTGGCGGGGCGCCCCTTCGTCGGCCCGGCCGGCAAGCTGCTCGACCGTGCCATGGAAGCGGCCGGCATCGATCGCAGCCGCGTCTATGTCACCAACGCCGTGAAGCATTTCAAATGGGTGGCGCGCGGCAAGCGGCGCTTGCATTCCAAGCCGAATGCCGGCGAGGTGCGCGCCTGCAAGCCGTGGCTGGCCAGCGAGGTCGAGCTCGTGCAGCCCCGCATCCTGGTCTGCCTCGGCGCCACGGCCGCGCAGGCCGTGTTCGGGCCCAGCTTCCGCGTGACCAAGCAGGGCGGCAGCTTCCTCGCCTCGGCTTTCGCCGATTTGACGCTGGCCACCATCCATCCCTCCTCGGTGCTGCGCGCGCCCGACGAGGCGGCGCGCCACGCCGCGATGGCGCAGCTCACCAAGCATCTCGCCACCGTCGCCAAGCGGCTGAAACGGGCGCGCTAGCACGGGGGGATCGGCACGAGCTTGACGCGGCGCGCGCCGCCGGGGAAGCTCGGCGCGCCATGAAAGCGCGCGTGAAATGGGTCGAGGCGATGAGCTTCCTCGGCGAGGCGGGAAGCGGTCATGCCGTGCTGATGGACGGCGCGGCCGAGGCGGGCGGCCGCGATCTCGGGCCGCGGCCGATGGAAATGCTGCTGCTGGGCTTGGGCGGCTGCACCGCCTTCGACGTGATGCTGATCCTCAAGCGCGGGCGCGAGAAGGTCACCGATTGCGTGGTCGAGATCGAGGCCGAGCGCGCCGAGAGCGATCCCAAGATCTTCACCGGCATCCGTCTCGTCTACAAGATCACCGGCCGCAATTTGTCGCGCGACAAGGTCGAGCGCGCCGTGGCGCTGTCGGACGAGAAATATTGCTCGGCGACCGCGCAATTGCGGGCGCTGGCCAAGATCAGCCACGAGATCGAGATCATCGAGGCGGAATAAGCGCCTGAACAGGGAGGAAGCTCAATGCGTCTGGCCTCTAGCGCCCTCATGATCGGCTTGCTTTGCGCTGCCTCGGCACGGGCGCAGGCGCCGGTGTCGATCACCATCGGTGTCGTGCCCAGCGTGCCCGCCGCCTCCACCTATATCGCGATCGAGAAGGGCTACCTCAAGCAAGCCGGCGTCGACGCCAAGATCGAAACCATCGATTCCATGAGCAAGGTGGTGCCCTTCCTCGCCACGGGCCAGATCCAGATCGCGCAGGGCGGCATATCGGTCGGCTATTTCAACGGTCTCGCCGACGGCATGCCGGTGACCATCGCGCTCGAAGGCGGTTCCTCGCCCTTCTATCACCAGTTCGTCGTGCGCAGCGACCTCGCCGGCAAGGTGACGCGCGTCGCCGATCTGAAGGGCCGGCCGCTGGCCGTCACCGCTCCCGGCACGATCCAGGATTACGAGATCGCCAAGGTGGTGGAATCGGCTGGCCTCGGCATGAAGGATCTCGACATCAAATACGTCCCCTTCCCGCAGATGGCCGCGGCGCTGGCCAACAAGGCCGTCGATGTGGCGCTCGAGGTGGCGCCTTTCACCGAGATCGCGCTCGGGCAGAAGCTCGCCGTGCGCTGGCTCGATCCGGAGAGCCTGATCAAGCCGCTGCCCATGACGCTGCTCGCCTATATGACCAACACCGAATGGGCCGCCAAGAACCGCGATCTCGCGCGCAAGATCTTTGTCGCGCTGCAGCGCGGCGCGCGGGAATATTGCCAGGCCTATCATCACGGGCCGAACCGCGCGGAGGTCGTGGCGGTGCTGGTGAAATATGGCGTGATCAAGGACGCGGCGCTGCTCGACCGCATGGATTGGCAGGCCCGCGATCCGAACGGCCGCGTCAATATGGCGAGCCTCGCCGACGTGCAGGATTTCTTCCTGCGCGCCGGGCAGCAGCAGAAGAAGGTGGCGGCCGAAAAGCTGGTCGACGCCTCCTATTCCGAAGAGGCCGGCAAGGCGCTCGGCCCGTTCACGCTGCAGAACAAGGACAGCAAGCTCGCCGGCTGCCGCTAGACGCGTCGCGAGCGAGACAATCGGGACAATTTCTCGGGATTCCGCGCCAGAACTTCGCTTGCTCCGGGGGCGCCACCGCACTAATTTCGGGCGCCTTTTTCTTCCCGGATCAGCCCGCCATGAGCCTGCTCGTCTCGCGTCTCGACCGCATCCAGCCCTCGCCGACCATCGGCGTCACCCAGAAGGCGCGCGCCCTCGTCGCGGCAGGCAAGGACGTCATCGGCCTCGGCGCCGGCGAGCCCGATTTCGACACGCCCGATCACGTCAAGGAGGCGGCGATCGCCGCCATCCGCAAGGGCGACACCAAATACACCGATGTCGACGGCACGCCCGGTCTGAAGCGCGCGATCTGCGACAAGTTCAAGCGCGAGAACGGGCTCGACTACAAGCCCGAGCAGATCTCGGTCGGGGTCGGCGGCAAGCAGATCCTGTTCAACGCCTTCATGTGCACGGTCGAGGCCGGCGACGAGGTCATCGTGCCGGCACCCTATTGGGTGACCTATCCCGACATCGTGAAGCTGTGCGAGGGCACGCCGGTGTTCGTCGCCTGCGGCGAGAATGCGCAATACAAGCTGTCGGCCGAGGCGCTGGAAGCCGCCATCACGCCGCGCACCAAATGGCTGGTGCTGAACTCGCCCTCCAACCCGACCGGCGCCGTCTACAGCCGCAAGGAGCTAAAAGCCCTGGCGGAGGTGCTGCTGCGCCATCCGCAGGTGCATGTCATGACCGACGACATGTACGAGCATCTCCTCTATGACGGCGAGGAATTCGCCACCATCGCCGAGGTCGAGCCCAAGCTGTACGAGCGCACGCTGACGGTGAACGGCGTGTCCAAGGCCTATGCCATGACCGGCTGGCGCATCGGCTATTGCGGCGGACCGGTGCCGCTCATCAAATCGATGGCGAAGCTGCAGTCGCAATCGACCTCGAACCCCACCTCGGTCAGCCAGGCGGCCGCGGTCGCGGCGCTATCGGGCAGTCTCGACTTCATCGCCGAGCGCAATGCCGAGTTCAAGAAGCGGCGCGACATCTGTGTCGATCTGCTCAACAAGGCGCCGGGGCTCAGCTGCGCCAAGCCGGACGGCGCCTTCTATGTCTATCCGTCCTGCGCCGGCACCATCGGCAAGAAGACGCCGGACGGCGGCGCGATCCGCACCGATACCGATTTCGTGACCTATCTTCTCGAGTCGGTCGGCGTCGCGGTGGTGCAGGGCGAGGCTTTCGGCCTGTCGCCGGCGTTTCGCATCTCCTATGCGACGCGCACCGATCTGGTCGAGGAAGCCTGCCGGCGCATTCAGCGGGCGTGCCAGGCGCTCACCTAGCCGCCGGCTTTCACGCCGGGACTGCGGCGCGGTTGCCGCCAAGCGCCGGCGGCCGTAACCTTTTCCCGGACGTGCGCGAATAGCCCGTATCCCCGCCTCTTCAGGCCAGGGAAGGAGGTCCTCGATGCTGACCAGAGCAAAGCGCGGCTGGGAGCTGCCCGAATCCGCCGCCACGCCCGAACATCTCTTCCTCGATCGCCGCAGCTTCCTCAAGAGCGCCGCCGCGGGCTCGATTCTCGCCGCGGCGAGCCCGCTGCTCGACACGCTGCCGGCCGCGGCCGAGGGCGCCGCTTACCCCTTCCCGGCCAACGACCGCTACAAGCTCGATCGCGAGATCACGCCCGAGAAGCTCAACGTCCAGTACAATAATTACTATGAGTTCGGCTCGCAGAAGGAGATCGCCAAGCAAGCCGACCGCCTGGTGATCAAGCCCTGGACGGTGACCGTCGACGGCATGGTCGACAAGCCGGTCAAGCTCGATGTCGACGATCTCCTCGCCAAGCTGCCGAAGGAGGAGCGTCTCTATCGTCATCGCTGCGTCGAGGCCTGGTCGATGGCGGTGCCCTGGGAAGGCGTGCCGCTCGCCAAGCTGGTCGAGATGGTGCAGCCGCAAGCGGGCGCAAAATATGTGCGCTTCGAAAGCTTCAAGCGGCCCGAGCAGGCGCCCGGCCAGCGCCAGATCTGGTATCCCTGGCCCTATATCGAGGGCGTCACCATCGACGAGGCGACGAACGAGCTGCCTTTCCTCGTCACCGGCGCCTATGGCAAGCCGCTCGCCAATTCCATGGGCGCCCCGCTGCGCCTGGCGCTGCCCTGGAAATACGGCTTCAAATCGGCCAAGGGCATCGTGCGCATCAGCTTCACCGATCAGCGGCCGAAGACCTTCTGGGAAGCGCTCGGCCCCGAGGAATACGGCTTCTGGGCCAATGTGAATCCGCAGGTGCCGCATCCGCGCTGGAGCCAGGCGAACGAGCGCGTGCTCGGCACCTCCGAGCGCGTGCCGACGCAGCTCTTCAACGGCTATGGCGAGTTCGTCGCGGATCTCTACAAGGGCCGCGAGTCCGAAAAGCTGTATATGTAGCGGCGAAGCGCCGCTTCGTACGCGGCCTTACGGTTGGGCAGAGTTGCCGTCGCGCGCGACGGCAACTCGCCCGAGGTGAAGCATAGCCTCACCGAAAGCCCGCCCGCCGGGGGCAGTGCTTAGATTCAATCCGGATAGCGGCGGCATTTCTGCAGCGCCGTCGCGATGCGCCGCAAGTTCCAGCCGATGCGATCGAGCTCGAGCGCGATCGCATCGCGCTTTTGCGGGCGCAGCTGCGTCCGTGCGCCGCGGAAATTCTTGGCCGCCGGCAAGCGCCTGTCGTCGAGATCCAGCATGGCAGTCTCCCCGCTAAGTCGCTTGGCACCGGGATACGCCTCCAGCTGTGACCAGGCCAGCAAGCAGCTTGTGTCAATTTATGTTTCTTGGATTTTAGCTAAGCAGGGAGATTCGCCGCCCGCCGCAGCTTTCTGTGCTTTAATGGCCGGACCGGCCGAGGAAAAGCGCCGGACAGGGAGGGATGCATGATCCGAGACCGCCTCGTTCGGCCCGTGACGGGCCTCCTCGCGCTCGCCGCCATCTGCTGCGCCGCCGCGCCGGCCGATACCGCCGAGCTCAGGCTCGCCCGCACCGGTTGGCTCTATGTCGGCGGCCATGCCGAGGCGGTGAACGGCAAGCAGTACATGGTCGGTCAGATGTATGCTGAGTATCTGATCCCTGCCAAGAAGCTGCATCCCTATCCGGTGATCATGGTGCATGGCGGCACCATGTCGGGCACCAACTACACCGGCACGCCCGACGGGCGCGAGGGCTGGGCGCAGGATTTCGCGCGCGCCGGCTATGCGGTCTATGTCGTCGACCAGGTCGGCAAGGGCCGCTCGCCGGCCTATCCGGACGTGTATGGCGCCTATGAGCAGACCGACATGTCGAACAATCAGGGACGCTATGTGGCGCAGGAGAAATTCAATCAGTGGCCGCAGGCGCATCTGCACACGCAATGGCCCGGCGGCAACACGCTCGAGGATCCGGCGGTGCGCCAGCTCACCTCCTCGCAGATCGCCTCGATCAAGGATTTCCATCGCCAGCAGGAGCTGAACGTGGCGGCGCTGGTGGCGCTGGTCGACAAGATCGGCCCGTCGATCCTGCTCGTGCACAGCCAGGCCGGCGCCTTCGTCTGGCCGGTCGCCGATCAGCGTCCGAAACTGGTGAAGGGCATCCTCGCCGTCGAGCCGAACGGCCCGCCGGTGCACAATGTCCAGTACACGGGCGCGCCCGACTGGTTCAAATACGGCGGCGTGGCGCTCGCCTACGGCCTCACCGACGTGCCGCTCACCTATCAGCCGGCGGTGAAGGATGCGTCCGAGCTCAGCTTCGTGCAGCAGGACAAGGCCGATGCGCCCGATCTCGTGCGCTGCTATGCGCAGGCCGAGCCGGCGCGCCAGCTGCCGAACCTCAAGCAGATGCCGATCCTGGTCGTGTCCTCGGAGGCCTCCTATCACGCGCCCTACGACCACTGCACGGTCAGGTATCTGCGTCAGGCGGGGCTCAAGCCGAGCTGGATCAAGCTCGCCGAGCGCGGCATCCACGGCAACAGCCATGTCATGATGATGGAGAAGAACAGCCGCCAGATCGCCTCCGTCATCATCGGCTGGACCAATAAGGCGGTCCCCGGCGGCAAGAGCAGGCAGCCGGCACAGCACTAGCTTAGCTAGGCCCGACCCCGGCCGCGGCCGCGCGAATTCTCTCGCGCGGCGCTTTTACGCCCTATGATCGGGCGAGATCAGCGGGAGCAGGGA
>Ga0070681_10003091_pt1 | contig 15454 bp, 10 predicted proteins | sample KBSC83BmetaG_FD_65650 | JGI IMG/M metagenome (GOLD analysis project Ga0070681, IMG submission 65650) | Corn rhizosphere microbial communities from Kellogg Biological Station, Michigan, USA - KBS C8-3B metaG | ecosystem: Host-associated > Plants > Roots > Rhizosphere | place: USA: Michigan...
TCCTGCCTCTGCTCGCCGGAAAGCTGGGCAATCAGCGTCGTCTTGCCGGCACCATTGGGGCCGATCAGGCCGTGAACCTGCCCTTCGGCGATGTGAAGCGTGACGCCGTCGGTCGCGGCGACGCCGCCGAAGCGCTTCACGACATTGTCAATTTCGAGAATGGCGTTTGGCATCGCCGTCATTCCCGCCCGGCGAGGCCGCGCCGATTGAACAGGACGATCGCAACTAGCAGTGGGCCAAGCACGAACATCCAGTGATCGGTGATCGATGACAGCAGGGATTCCATTCCGATCAGGACGATGGCACCAATCAACGCGCCGTAGCGCGTTGCAATGCCGCCCAGCACGACCATGACAAGAAGCTCGCTCGACTTGGTCCAATGCATCAGGTCCGGGCTGACGAAACGCTCGTGATTGGCGAGCAGCGCGCCGGCGAGTCCTGCGACTGAGCCTGCGATGGTGTAGCAGACCAACTTGTAGCGGAATGTCCGATAGCCGAAATGCGCCATGCGCCGCTCGCTTTCGCGCGAGCCGCGTACAACGAAGCCGAAGCGCGAGTTGATGAACCGGCCAGCCAGCACGAAATATGCAAACAGCACGGCGAGGCATACGTAGTAGAGCGTGACATCGTCGCGGAGGCTCACGCCGAGAAACTCGTTGGCACGGCGGAGCCGCAAGCCGTCGTCGCCGCCGTAGCTCTTCAGCGCGACGAACAGGTAATAGATCATCTGCCCGAACGCGAGCGTGATCATCAGGAAATGCACGCCGCTGGTGCGTAGCGCAAGCGCGCCTGTCGCTGCGGCAAACAGCGCGGCGACAAGCATCGATGCCATGACAACGATCAGCGCATTGTTGGTCCCCGGGATGAAGCCGAACAGCAGGCTGTCGTCAAAGTGATGAAACGTCAGGATCGCGGCGGTATAACCGCCGAGGCCGAGGAACGCCGCGTGGCCGAGGCTCACCATGCCGCCGTAGCCCAGCGCGAGATTCAGGCTGCTGGCGGCAAGTGCATAGATCAGCATGCGGCCGCCTATGCTGACCAAGAAAGAGTAGCCGAAGGCCTGCGCGATCAGCGGAAATGCAATCAGAATCAGCGCGCCGCCAAGAACGGCAAAGTCGCGCCATGTTCTGCGGCCGGTCACGAGGACGACCGCTTCAGCGATCGTCATGGCCGGAGATCCTGCGGATGAGATCGACAGGTCATTGGTTCGCCGGAAACAGGCCCTTGGGCCGCCAGATCAGGATGATCGCCATCAAGAGATAGACCACGATGGACGACAGCGCCGCGCCCAGCGAGCTTGCTTGGTTGGCTTCCATCACCGAGCGGAACAGGCCCGGCAGGAACGCACGGGTCAGCGTATCCACCAGGCCGACCAGCACCGCACCGGCCAGCGCGCCCCGGATTGAGCCGACGCCGCCGATGATGATGACCACGAAACCCAGCACCAGGATCTGCTCGCCCATGCCGACCTGAACGGCAAAGATCGGCGCCGCGAGAAATCCGGCGAGGCCGGCGAGCAGGGCGCCCAATCCGAAGATCGCCGTGTAGAGCAGGCGGATGTTGATGCCGAGCGCGCGGACCATATCGCGGTGCGTCGCACCCGCGCGGATGAGCATACCGATGCGTGTCTTAGTGATGAGGATGTAAAGCCCCGCGGCCACCATCAGGCCGACCGCGATGATGAACAGCCGATAGACCTGATAGGAAAATCCCGGCAGCAGGTCGACGCTGGAGGCGAGCATGGCCGGAATGTCCGTGTAGATCGGCTGCCGCCCCCAGAGGATGGTGGTGCCCTCGTTGAAAAACAGGATCAGGCCATACGTGGCCAGCACCTGATCAAGGAAGCTGCGCTGATAAAGCTTGCGCAGCACCAGGAACTCGACCGCGCCGCCGGCGGCGGCCGCGGCGGCGATCCCGCAGAGCCCGCCGAGGATGAACGAGGACGTCTTGTTGACGACGGTCGCCCCGACATAGGCGCCAATCATGTACAGCGAGCCGTGCGTCAGGTTGACGAGCCCCATGACGCCGAACACCAGCGTCAACCCGGCCGAGATCAGGAACAACATCACGCCGAGTTGCAATCCATTCACGATCTGCTCGGCCACGAGCATCATGAGCGGGCCCACATGGGCGCTGCCCCGTTGGTGTGACAAGTCCTACCCGCCGGCTTTGTATCGGCGCGCGGTTTCGAAGATGCGTCTAACCGGGGTGGCACGATGTCGCTTACATCTTACACTGGCTTGCGAATACGTCAGTGTGAGCGGTGAAGACCTTGCCGATGATACGGTTTTCAAGTGCGCCGCTGGCGTTCCGCTCGACGCGCAACGCGAGCCAGTCCTGGATCGGGTGATGGTTGTTGCCGAATTTGAAGGAGCCGCGGACGGACGCGAAGTCCGCTTTTTTCAAAGCATCGCGGAACGCGTCGGCTTTCGATACGTCGCCGTTGACGGCGTGCAGCGCGCTGCCGATGAGGCGCGCAGCGTCATAGGCGGTCGCTGCGTAGAAGGTCGGGACGCGGTTGTGCTTGGCCTGGAAGGCCTTGACGAACGCCTTGCTCGCCGGGTTGTCGATGTCCGGGCTCCAATAGGAGGAATTGTAGACGCCGAGCGCGGCGTCGCCAACTGCCGCCATCAGGCGCTGTTCCATCGACGCATGCGAGACCACGAGCGGGATCTTGTCCTTCAGCCCGGCCTGCGCGTATTGCTTGAGAAAGGTGATGCCGAAGCCGCCGGGCAGGAACGCAAACACCGCATCAGGCGCCGCAGCGCGGATTTGCGCGATTTCGGCGGCGAAGTCGGTCTGGTCGAGGCGCGTGAAAATCTCGCCTGCAATCTGGCCTTTATAGAAGCGCTTGAAACCGTCGAGCGCGTCCTTGCCGGCCTGATAGTTGACGGCAATCGCGATCATTTTCTTGTAGCCAAGGTTGTTGGCGAGTTGCCCGGCGGATTCGGCAACGGAGTCCGTCTGGAAGGATGAGATAAAATAGTTCTTCTCACAGCCCTTGCCGGCATAGACCGACGGGCCGGTCACCGAGCCGATATAGAAGGCACCGGATTCAAGAATGTCCGGTGCGGCCGCCAGCAGCACGTTGGCAAAAACGATGCCGGTGAAAATCTTGGCGTTGTTTCGCTTGATGAAACGCTCCGCGATCTCCCTGCCGTTGGTAGGCTTGAGGCCATCGTCTTCGACCAGCAGCTTGACTGGCACTCCGCCGAGCTTGCCGCCTCCCTCGTCGATTGCGAGCTGAAAGCCGTCGCGCGTCTCCTCGCCCAGATAGCCGCCGGCGCCAGAAAGCGTGGTGATCATGCCGATCGTGACTGGGTCTGCCGTGGCCGCGTGCGAGCTCAGCGCCATCGCACCAGCGACCAGCAATCCAAAAGGCTTCATTCGCATGACGATGGTACCCTCCGTTTGTCTCACTAGCGTTTTGACGACGTTGCTCTGTCCCCGGCTTGGCACTTTGCGGGAGCAGAACAAGGTCTGCGTCTTTGATGATTGACGTTTGGCGCCAGCTTTTTACCGCTGACTAGCAGTGTTCACCATACGAAACGTTGTTCTGTAATCGTGACACACCGCCCGTGGCCTCGCAAGGAGCGGACAGAGAAGCCGGGGTGGCGGACGGCCGCAGGCAAGCATGTTCTGCTAATGAAACGGAATCGAAAGCGTCAAAGCCATTTTGCCGAATGGGATTGATCACTGAGAGCGGCGGCGAGCGCGATGACGTCTTCCAGAGCCAGTCGCGTTATCCGAGATTACGTAGGCGTAGGTGATGGCGGAAACCGCATGTGCGTGCGGCGGAGGTGCCGCGCCTAGTGATGCCGGCGTGTGCGAGCGGCTGCGGGTCACCGCCATCGAGAACAGAGCGCTCAGTCCACTTGTGCTGTTGTTCTTGAAAACGTTTCGGTCCCTCGTGGCGAGGTCGCTGGCCAAGCGCAAATAGCAGCCGCACGGAAATTTCGGGGTGGAGACCGTTGGATCCCAGTTCCTTTCTCTCCGCCAACTCCACTGAGGTCAACATTCTCTGCAAGCTCTCTCTGCAAGCTCGGACGGCCCACAGAAGCCCAACGACTACGGAGTTTCTTACGCGAACCTCCGCACGGTCCTGTGCTCGTCGAGGCCTGAAGTTGTCTCAATCGCTTATCACGAACCGGCAAGGTTGAGAACGACGGAAGCGCCGGTTGGGCCGATGCGTGGGCGCTGTTCCGCGGCCGCATCGTTTACGTCTGGCATGAAGCGCTTCACACCGCGGCCGTTGCCGCGAGCCTGGAGAGGCAGGGGTTCTCGATCCGGTCACAGATCATCTGGGCCAAGGAGCACCTGGTCATCGGCCGTGGCAATTATCACCGGCGAAACGAACTGGTGCGCCGTCCGCACCAAAAGCATTTGAACCGGTGACCGCAAGCAGACCACGCTCTGGACCATCTCAAACAATGATCAAGATGGGGGGCCATTCACGGCATGAGAAGCCGGCCGAGTGCATGCGCCGGCCGATCTTCAACAACACCAGCCCGGCGACGCCATCTACGAGCCGTTCTCGGCAGCGGCGCAACGCTGATTGCGGCCGAGAGTGTCGGCCGGGTTTGTTTCGCAGTCGAGCTCTCGCCGGTTTACGTGGATGTCGCCGTGAAAGCACTGGCAGGTGTTCAGGTGCCGCTCTACCGGTTGGCGGGCGAACATTCGACGCAGGCGCCGCAGAACGCATCGAGCGAACCGAGCAGCTCATCCGACGGTCTAATTTCATGTCGGCTGCCCCAGAAGCTTGCGCATTGCTGGGTTGCTGCAAAGTGCTAACTCGAACTCCCCCAGCAGCCGTCAATATGATTAGAATTATTTTAGGGTGAGACGATCGACGCATGCCGAGGCTGCACTCCTCTACGACAGTAGCTCGCCGAAACAGCGTGGCATTGGCAGTTCGCTTCGGACTTTTGGAGAATTGCAATCATGGATCGTAGGCATTTGCTGAAGGTCGGTGGTGCGTCATTGGCGATGACTGCTGCGGCACCGCTCTCGCTCTTCGATCCGCGCGTGGCGCGGGCCCAGGGTATCCCGTTCAAAGTCCTATCGCCCGACGAAGTCACGATGATCGAATCTCTGTCGGACGCACTTGTCCCGGGTGCGCGCGATGCAGGAGTCTCACACTACATCGATCACGAGCTCGCGAGCCCCTCGCCGCGGCTGTTGCTTCGCTTCGCCCAACTTCGCGGCCAGCTGGCGCCGTACTATCACGGCGCGCTCGCCGCGTTCGCAGCGTCGATGACGGCGCAAGGCAACGGCGCGTTCTCTTCGCTCTCGCCCGATGCGCAGCACACCATTATCGAGGCGGTGCGGACCGGAACGATCAAGCCTTGGAACGCGGGCGCCGTTCCTCCGCCGGTCTTCTACGGAATGATGCGCAACGACGGTGTCGACGTCGTCTACGGCTCCGTCGAGGGTTTCAAGAATCTCGATATGCCCTACATGCCACATATCATGCCGAAGACGACGTGGTGATAACGATGGCCAACGCACAGAACGCTGATAGCAACACCCACGTCGACGCGGTCGTCGTCGGCTCCGGCGCCGCGGGCGCGCTCGTCGCAGCCAAGCTGGCGGCGAAGGGAAAGAAGGTCGTCATTCTTGAGAGCGGACGCTCGCTGTTGCCGGCTGACATGGTCAGCTCCGACATCTTCGCGCGGTGGCTGCACTGGGGCGGGGATATGGCGGAGCTCGAGCTCGCCTCGCCGGTGACCATCCGCACGTATTTCTCGTCCGGCTCGCAGACCGGTGGAACGGCGGCGCATCACTATGCGGCGTGGTTCCGTTTGCACGAGGAGGACTTCCACATGAAGTCCACGTTCGGCCAGGGCAATGATTGGCCGATCGCCTATACGGATCTGCGCCCGCACTACGATCAGATTCAGGAAGAAGTCGGCATGGCGGGCGATGAAAAGGCCGAGGTCTGGCGTCCGCCGGGCGCGCCCTATCCGATGCCCGGGCTCCCGGATTTCCCCGCGGCCCAGATCCTCAAACGCGGCTTCGACAAGCTGGGCTTACGGACCGCTCCGCTCCCGGTCGCGATCAACACGAGCGAGTATAAGGGCCGTCCGGCGTGCCTGTACGATGGCTGGTGTGACGCCGGTTGCCCGATCGGCGCGCTCGCAAACCCGCAGACGATTTACCTGCGCGACGCCTTTACGCACGGTGCGACGCTGTTGAATAACGCGCGCGTGACGCGCGTGCTGACGACGGCAGACGGCAAGCGCGCGACGGGCGTGGAGTACATCGACTCCAAGGGAGCCACGCAGGTGCAGCGCGCCGATCTTGTCGTGCTCGCTGCGCTGACCCAGACGCCGCGCATCATGTTCAACTCGGCGACGAGTGCCCATCCCAATGGGCTCTCGAACCGCAACGGGATGGTCGGCAAATACATCACAGTCCACCCGACGCTCAACGTTTCCGGTCTCTTCGAGGAAGAGACGGAACCTCACCAGGGCGTGAGCATCGGCCTGATGGTCTCGCAGGACGATTACGCGAAAGACCCCAAGAAGGGCTATCTCGCGAGCTATCAGTGGCTGCTCGCTCAGGCGATGAAGCCCAACGGGGTGACCGGCCTCGCGTCGTCGCGGCCGGACATCTACGGCGCCGCGCTGGATCCGTGGATGAAGCGCGCGGCGAAGCACTTCACGAACATCCAGATGGTCGGCGAGATGATCGCGCGGCCGGAGAACCGGATCGAGCTTTCGAGCGATAAGGACCAGTTCGGCCTGCCGCTCTCGCGGATGACGATCGCCTTCAGCGACAACGAACGCGCGCTCTATAACCACGCCTCGACGGTCGGAAAGTCGATCCTTTCGGCCGCGTCCGCAACCGAAGTGTGGGCGAGCCCGCTCCTCAACCAGCACTTCATGGGCGGAACGATCATGGGCAAGGACTCGGGCTCATCGGTTACCGACAGCTACGGCATCACGCATGAGGTCCCAAATGTCATGATCGCCGGGAACACGCTGTTCCCGACCGCGGCAGGGGTCAACCCGACGTTTACGACGCACGCGATTGCATTGCGTGCGGTCGAACACGTCCTCGCGCACTGGCCGGCATAGCCAGCCGCCATCGTGGCTCGGCGGCTTGAGCGGATCGTTGATCGTCCGCTCAAGCCACCAAACCTATTCTCCCTTAGCCGGCTCTCCGGGCCACTGTGATTGCTGCTCGGCGGCTTCTTTTTGCTCACGCAGGCCGGCCTGCTGCGCGCGATCTTTGTCTTTGGGTTGATCTTGGCCGCGTTCGTCGCGGACGACGCCGTGTTTCTTGTGCTGTTCTTTGTCTCGAATGGCCATGGTAACCAACGCAGAGACGATCACCTCGTTCCGATCTTTGAGGACTTCGAGGTACCCAATATTTTTTTGCCATCTGCAGTATATCCAAATCGTCTTGCCGTACCCTGCGATGTCCTACCGTCGTAGGGTGATAGGCGACACGGCAACAGGCCTGCCATAGCGTGCGTATAGCGCTGGAAGCACGACGAGAGTCAGCAACGTCGCGCTGATTAAACCGCCGATCACCACCGTTGCCAGGGGCTTTTGCACCTCGGCACCGGTGCCGGTTGCCAATGCCATCGGCACGAACCCCAGTGAAGCCACGAGTGCGGTCATGACCACAGGGCGAAGGCGCGTAAGGGCGCCTTGCTCGATGGCTGACAACGGCGCGGCACCACCTATTGCGAGACCCTTGATGAAGCTCAGCATCACAAGGCCGTTGAGGACCGCGACTCCGGAGAGGGCGATGAACCCCACCGCCGCCGACACTGAGAACGGCATGCCGCGAAGCCATAGCGCCAAGATGCCGCCGGTAAGCGCCAGCGGTACGGCGCTGAACACGAGCAGGGCATCGCGTGCCGAACCCAGTGCACTGAACAGAAGAAGGAAGATGAGGACGAAGCAGCCAGGAACAACCAACATGAGCTTTTGGCGCGCGGCCGCCAAATTCTCGAATTGGCCACCCCAGCTCATCCAGTATCCGGCGGGAAGCCTGACCGATTGCTCGACCTTTGCCCACGCATCGTCCACGACAGAGGAGATGTCCCTGCCGCGCACGTTGGCGGTAACGACAACGCGGCGTTTGCCGTTGTCGCGGCTGATCTGGTTGATGCCTTCCGTGAACTTGAAGGTCGCGACGCGGTTCAAAGGGACGCTTTGGACAGTGCCTCCCGGTGAAACCGGCAGCGGCACCGGTAGGTTGCCGAGCGCTTCGAGGTCAGATCGCAACGATTCTGAGAGGCGCACAACAATATCAAAATGACGGTCCCCTTCAAAAACAACGCCAGCTTCTTGCCCGCCAATGGCCGTGCCGATGATCTCTTGAACGGATGCTGTGTTGAGTCCGAGCCGTGCGATCTCAGCCTTATTGACCTTGATCTCCAGAACCGGCAACCCGCTGACTTGTTCAACCTTTACATCAGCCGCGCCAGGAGTGTTGCGCAGGACGCTTGCCACTTGGTTGGCGGAACGGACCATAGGCTCGAACTCGTCGCCGAATATCTTGACGGCGATGTCACCCCGGACGCCTGCGAGGAGTTCGTTAAAACGCATCTGGATGGGTTGCGTGAACTCGTACGCGTTGCCCGGCAGCTGGCCAACGGCCCGGCCGATCTGCGCAATTAGGTTGTCTTTGCCAAGGGACGGGTCGGGCCACTGGTCGGCGGGCCTCAAGATGATGAAGGTGTCGGATGCACTCGGCGGCATCGGGTCGGATGCCACTTCCGCCGTGCCTGTTTTTGAGAACACGAAGGCCACTTGCGGAAATTTGCTTATTGTTTTCTCAACGCCGAGCTGCATCGCTTGGGATTGTGACAGCGCTGTGCTCGGGATCCGCAGCGCGTGCATGGCAATGTTCTTCTCATCGAGCGATGGGATGAATTCTTGTCCAAGGCGGCTAAATACCAGTAAGGCCGCGCCAAACAGTACGACAGCGCCAGCTATCACCGGGATGGGGGACCTGACGGAGTGGCGTAGCAGCGGCGCGTAGAGATTCTTGAGGGCGTGCACCGCGACATTTTCCGTTTCACGCACGCGGCCCGTTACGGCAATCGCTATAAGCGCAGGGACAAACGTGAGCGACAATATGAACGCGCACGCCAGCGCCAAGATCACCGTCAGCGCCATCGGCTGGAACATCTTACCTTCCACGCCAGTGAAGGTGAGCAGCGGTACGTACACCAAGATAATGATGGCTTGCCCATAAACGCTGGGCTTTATCATTTCCTCGGCTGAGGCCTGCACGGTCGCCAGGCGTTCGCCGAGCGTAAGTTCACGGTTCGCCGCATGCTGGCGTTCCGCCAAGTGTCGCAAGCTGTTTTCCGCGATGATGACCGCACCGTCCACGATGAGTCCGAAGTCGAGCGCGCCAAGGCTCATCAAATTCGCGCTGATGCGACCCTGCCACATGCCGACGGCGGTCATCAGCATGGCGAGCGGTATCACGAGGGCGGTAATCACGGCTGCGCGCAAGTTACCGAGAAGCAAGAACAGGACGACGACCACGAGCAATGCGCCTTCGGCCAGATTGCGCGAGACCGTGCCGATGGTCGCGTCCACCAATTGCATCCGGTTCAGCACCGGTTTGACCTCCACGCCTGGTGGCAGCGCCTTGCTGATATCGCGCATTCGCTCATCAACGGCGGCCGCGACTGTGCGGCTGTTCGAACCGATGAGCATAAGGGCTGTCCCCACGACGACTTCGCGCCCGTTTTCGCTGGCGGAGCCGGTGCGGGTCTCACCGCCGATTGCCACCGTTGCAATATCGCGCACCCGAACCGGGACGCCACCGCGTGTGCTCACGACGACATCGCCCAACTCATCGAGGTTTTCCAACCGTCCGCCCGAACGCACAACAAGCCCTTCGCCATTGCGTTCGATGTAGCGCGCCCCCCGGCTCACATTGTTGGCCTCAATCGCTTTCGCGACGTCAGCAAACGAAAGCCGCAACCCGATCAATTTCGCCGGGTCCGGTTGCACCTGATACTGCTTCCGGTATCCGCCGATACTGTCGACCCCGGCCACTCCAGGGATGCCCTTGATCTGGGGACGGACGATCCAATCCTGTACGGTGCGCAGGTAAGCGGAACGTTCCACTTCAGTAGCCACGATGAGCCCTTCAGGCGTGATGAAGGTGCCATTCGATTGACGTCCTGATTGGCCATCCCGGGCCGGCGCATCGCCATAGCTGACAGTCCACATATAAATCTCGCCAAGCCCGGTTGAAATCGGACCCATGCGTGGCTCAGCGCCAGGCGGGAGGCTGGAGCGCAGTTCAAGCAGGCGTTCGTTCACCTGCTGGCGCGCAAAATAAATATCGGTTCTTTCGCTGAACACCGCAGTGACCTGCGAGAAACCATTGCGCGACAGGGAGCGCGTGTTTTCCAACCCTGGCGTGCCAGCAAGCGCGGTTTCGATGGGGAAAGTCACCTGCTTTTCGATTTCAACCGGAGACAGTGCAGGCGCTGTGGTGTTGATCTGAACTTGGTTGTTGGTGATGTCGGGAACCGCATCGATCGGCAGATGTAGCAACGCATACACCCCGAGCAACGCAACGCCGACGCTCACCGTCACGACGATCCAGCGATAGGCGATGGAAAAGGCCAGGACAGATTTGATCATTTGGCCCTCAATGCTCGTGCCTGGCTTCGCCCTTGCCGAGCTCTGCCTTCAGCGTGAACGTGTTGGCCACGGCGATGGTCTCGCCCGGCGCGAGGCCGGAGAGGACTTCAAACTGGTCATCGTCCTCCCGCCCGAGTTTGACCTTGCGGGCTTCGAACCCCTGGCTTTGGCGTACGAAAACGATCGGTGCGCCCTCAAGCGTTTGGATGGCTGCCTTTGGGACGAGGACATTTGCGGGCTCGCCACCCAGCGGAATCTCCGCCGTGATGTAGGTGCCGGGACGCCACGCGTGATTTGGGTTGGCAAGCGTGGCGATGACCCGCGCGTTGCGCGTTTCCTTATCCAACAGCGGGCTGATGAACACGACCTTGGCGCTTGCTTCGGCGTCGGTTGCCGCCGCATTGATCGTGATCTGCGCCCCGTCGCGCACCTTCGATACGTCGGCAGGGGCGATCGACAGTTCGGCCCAGACCTCATCCAGGTCAACGATGACAAAAAGTTCGCTCTCCTGACCCTCGCGTCCCACCAAGCCGCCTAGATCAACGCGCCGCTCGGCGACGCGTCCGCTGATCGGAGAGCGCAAGGGTTGCTTGCGCAGGCCTTCAACCGGCTGATCGGGGAGGGCCCCGATCTCCGCTTCAGACATGCCGAGCGCGAACAGCTTTTGGCGTGCGCCGTCGAGTTTGATTTGCGCGTCCTGCGCGGCGAGGCGCGCGCGGAGGTACTCTACCTCGGGAGAAGCGCGGCTATCCCACAGCGTCTTGAGCCGTGCCGCCAGTGTTTGCTGTAACTCGTTTGTCACGCGGGCAGCGAGGTATTCGCTCTTCGCGTCCGCGACTTCGCGGCTCTCGATCACCGCAACGATTTCGCCACGCTCAACGCGATCACCGATTCCCTTGCGCAATTCTGCGACCGTGCCAAGCAGCCGCACCGCCACGCGTGCAACGCGATTGGCATCAGGGACGATGGCGCCCGGTGCCAGGAAGTGATGTCGCAACTCGCCACCCCTGGCTTCCGCCAGTGCAATTCCGGCAGTGGCAGCCTGCGCGTCGGTCAGGTTCACCCTGGTGTTCTCTTCGTCATGGCCTTTGTTGCCGTGCTTATGGAGCGCTACGGCAACTGTCGTGTCGTGCTTCCATCCCATGATCGGCCAGGCCGATATATCGCTGCCTGACGTCCTGATAATAAGCAGCACAGCCACGATCCCGACGAAGGTGCCGGCGGCCAAGAGATATGCGCGTCTCATATATTGCCCTTCCAGCCCACGGACGACCGAGGCCGTTCATGAGCACAAGAATGGTTGGAAGGCGCAGCGCGAGTGCTGGCGCCAGGGAGGATTTACCTCGACCTAGGCGCGTGGGGGTTTGAAGGGCGAATCGCCGGTGCGACCGGTTGGACACACCTCGGCGTGGCGCGGGTAAGCTGCTTCGGCGAACCAGATCGCAACATCTATGATCGGCGGTTGCCGGATGTCGGAAACCAGATGCGTCAGACAATGGTCGCTATGGGGTGGAGCTTGGTGCGGAGGTGCCTGCGGCCCGGTATCGGATATCGAAATCGCGTTAGAGACTGAAAGCTCTTCAGCTTCCGAACTACCCGCCCAGCCATGGAAGAACGCCATCACAATTGCAACGGCAACCAGCATCGCGAGACCAATCCGGCCAACCGAACGCCGCTGTGTTCCAACAGCGGCGCCAGTGTCGACTGGTGGTTTAAGTTTCTGCATAGTGTGCCAATGGCCTTCGCCCGCAACTATATCCCAGCGTAGACGAATTCAAGATCGCGTTCAACTTACCACGGCCGCGCGCCGTCTTGTGCCGGTAGCGTGCGTCGTCAAGGCGTTCAATCATCTCCGCGCCTGAAGTGCTCGCTGGGCCCTAAGTTCCCCAGTGTCCACGTCCGAACGTCGCTCGATATGCGGACGTTGAAAACAGGAATTCGACCTGCTTGACTGATACCGGAACCGTGACAGCATGACTGAAGTCGAGGGGTCACGATGGACTTCTACCAATGTGCGCTCTCGCTCATTCTGCAACCAAGCATGATTTCTGTCAGCAACCACAAACACAAGCGGCGCGCTGCAAATGCCTGATCTTCGCGACAAAGGTCCCGGCGGCCTCAATCTTTTAACGGTGGCCGAATTGTCGGCTCAACTCGAACAGAAGCAGACGACGTCAGTCGCCATCGTTCAGGCATGTCTCGACCGGATCAAAAGCCGCGAGCCGGATATCCGCGCATGGGCCTATCTCGACCCAGAAGCCGCCCTGGCTCAAGCACGCGCCTGCGATGAACAGCCGCGCCGCAGCCCGCTGCATGGCATCCCGATCGGCATCAAAGATATCTTCGACACATTCGACATGCCGACGAGCTATGGCTCGGCGATCTACAAGGACTTTAGGCCGACGATGGACACCGCACTGGTCGCCCTGATGCGTCGTGCAGGCATGGTGATTATCGGCAAGTGCCGCACTACAGAGTTCGCGAGTCCCGTACCCGCCGGCGTACGCAATCCGCACGATTTCAACCGCAGTCCGGGCGTATCGTCGAGCGGGTCGGCGGCGGCGGTGGCAGACTTCATGATACCGCTCGCATTGGGCTCGCAGACCGGCGGATCGACGATTCTCCCTGCCGCGTTCTGCGGCGTGGTCGGATACAAGTCGAGCCTCACGGGCCTCGACCGGGGTGGCGTTCGCCATTTGCGCCCGACGCTCGATACAATGGGACTTTTTGCGCGAAGCGTCACCGACGTCATCACGCTACGCGCAGAGCTGTGCGGCGCCGTTCCACCTGCGCCAGCGGCCGATATTCGCACGTTACGCATCGGCGTATGCCGGACGGCGAACTGGGATCAGGCTCAGCCAGAAACAGTTCAGGCGCTGGAAAGCGCAGCGCGCGATCTCGCTGCTGCCGGCGCCAAGATCGAAGATATCGAAATGCCTGCGTCCTTCGCCGGCATCCACGAGTCGTTCAACGCGGTTTCGAGCGTCGAGGGACTTCGCGCAATGGCGATCGAAGCGCGCGATCATTGGGATTCACTCAATTACTGGATCAAGAATTCCTTGACTGCGGCGAAGACAATCAGCCGAACACAATTTGATAAAGCGCAGCTTCATGTCGTGCAATGTCAGCATGCCATGGCCGGCATTTTCAGAAATTTCGATATCATCATCACACCCAGCACTGCCGGTGAAGCGATTGCCGATGTGGTGTCGATATCGAACTCCGCATTCAATCGAACCTGGACGCTGCTGCACGTTCCCTGCGTCACTATCCCGACATACCAAGGGCCAAATGGAATGCCGGTCGGACTGCAAATCGTTGGACCGATCGGCAGTGACGACCGCACACTCGCGCTTGCGCAGCGCATCGCTGCAACCCTGATGTGAGCACAAGCGTCGCAGCCGCGACCATTGCCAAGGTCTGGGGGGCGTACTAGCATCTTCAAACGTAGTGTTGAGATTTGACGGAGGACGCCATGACGTTGGTGTCGTTTCACGGTCGAGTCCACCGCGAGATGAAGGTTGGCGCCAACGACGCTGGCTCGTCCGAGATTGCAACATCGAACAGTGCGGCACTTCAATTCGACGTTCGATGCGCCGACCGCCGTAGCTTTATGAAATTGGTTTTGCTCGGCGCGGGCGCATACTTGCTGCCGCTGCCGCTGCCGAAAGCCGAAGCACAGGCAGGACAGAAAGTCCTGCGAATGGCAACGACCCTGTCGGACATTCCTTATCTGGGCGGACAGGCCAACGGCGGTGCCGAAGGAATTCGTTTCGTCAACTTCTCGCTCTATGACGCGCTGGTGATCTGGGATTTCTGGCAAGGCGATCGGCCGACCAAGATCGTGCCGAACCTTGCCGAGAGTTGGTCGGTGAATGACACGAACAAGAAGGTATGGACCTTCAAGCTCAGGCGCGGCGTAAAATTCCACGATGGCAGCGAATTCAACGCGCACACCGTGGTGTGGAATTTCGAAAAGCTGATGAAGCCTGATGTGCCGCACTACGACAAGCGGCAAGCCGCGGCCGCAGGCAACTACACGGCCACGATCGATCGCGTTGAGCAAGTGGACGATTATACGGTCAACATCATCACCAAATCGCTTGACGGCACTCTCGTCTATTCGATGTCTAACATTTTCATGTCGAGCCCGGCCCAGTGGGAGGCCACCGGGCGCGACTGGGATAAATTTGTGCTCAGTCCGTCGGGAACCGGCCCCTGGAAATTCGCCAGCGTCGCACCGCGCGAGCGAGTGGAGTTCGTGCGCAATGCGTCGTACTGGAACACCAAACGCATTCCCAAATGTGACCGGCTGGTGCTGCGGCCGATCTCGGACGCGACCACGCGCGTTTCGGCGTTGTTATCGGGGCAGGTGGATTGGATCGAGGCGCCGCCGCCGGATGCTATCCCGCAGATCAAAGCCGCCGGAATGCAGGTTGTAACCAAAGTCTATCCGCATATCTGGCCGTACATGCTGAACCACCAGCCGGATTCTCCGTTCCATGACGTCCGGCTGCGCAAGGCCGCCAATCTGGCGATTGACCGGGGTGCCGTGGTCAAACTGGTCAACGGCATTGCGCAACCGGCCAAGGGTATCGTCGTGCCGGAGCATCCTTGGTTCGGCAAGCCCACGTTCGACATCAAGTACGACCCAGACGCGGCGCGCAAATTGATGGCGGACGCGGGCTTCGGTCCACGCAACAAGGCCAAGATCAAGTTCTTGATGTCGACGGCGGGCTCGGGCCAGATGCAGCCGTTGTCAATGAACGAACTGATTCAAGAGTATCTGCAGGACGTCGGCTTCGATGTCAGCTTCGAAACCC
>Ga0070681_10003093_pt1 | contig 15450 bp, 13 predicted proteins | sample KBSC83BmetaG_FD_65650 | JGI IMG/M metagenome (GOLD analysis project Ga0070681, IMG submission 65650) | Corn rhizosphere microbial communities from Kellogg Biological Station, Michigan, USA - KBS C8-3B metaG | ecosystem: Host-associated > Plants > Roots > Rhizosphere | place: USA: Michigan...
TCCGTCCGCTACCAGAGCGAGGCGTACATGATCGAAGGCAAGGCGCAAGCGACAAGCGAAGTCGATCTGGCCGCAACTTGGGCACGCATCCGGGCAGCCTATCGCGCCGACGAGAGCGAAACAGTGCAGGCGCTGTGCGGCGCCTTGCCACTCAACGCAGCGGCCACGGCACGTATCGATCGTCACGCATTGATGCTGGCCCAGCGCGTGCGTGAAGCCCTGAGCGGGGATCTCAGCGCTGAGGCCTTCCTGCGGCACTATGGACTCTCCACCGCCGAAGGTGTCGTGCTCATGTGCATCGCCGAAGCGCTGCTGCGCATCCCCGATCGCGCCAAGGCCGACGAGCTCATCCGCGACAAGATCGGGCAGTCGGACTTCGGCGGCGCCGTGGCCAGTGGCGACTCGTTGCTGGTCAATGCCTCCACCTGGGCGTTGATGCTGACGGGCCGGCTGGTGGAATGGAGAGAGACCCCCGGCGACGAGCCGCTCGCCATCCTGCGTCGTCTGGTCGGCCGCAGCAGCGAGCCGATCATTCGGGCCGCCCTCACACAGGCGATGCGCGTGATGGCTGAGCAGTTCGTGATGGGGCAGACGATCCAGGACGCGTTGCAGCGCGCGGCTCCACTCGAGCAGCAAGGCTATCGCTTCTCCTACGACATGCTCGGCGAGGCGGCCCTGAGCAGCGTCGACGCGGAGCATTACTTGGCGCAATACGCCTCCGCGATCGACGCGATAGCAGCCGGCAGCGGTCAGCGCAGCGTGCTGGACCGTCCTGGCATTTCGGTCAAGCTGTCGGCGCTTCATCCGCGCTACCAGGTTGCACAGCGCGAGCGCGTGATGGCCGAACTGCTTCCGCGGCTGCGCAGCCTCGCGCTTCAGGCCGCTTCCGCCGGCATCAATCTGACTATCGATGCCGAAGAGTCGTATCGCCTCACGCTCTCGCTCGAGCTGATCGAGGCGTTGGCACGCGATCCGGCTCTGGCCGAATGGGATGGGTTGGGCTTCGCCGTTCAGGCCTATCAAAAGCGCGCGCTCCACGTGATCGACTGGCTGATCGCGCTCGCCGAGCAAACGCGCCGCCGCTGGATGATCAGACTCGTCAAGGGCGCCTACTGGGACAGCGAGATCAAGCTGGCGCAGCAGCTCGGTCTGGACTATCCGGTCTTCACGCGCAAGACCGCAACCGACGTCTCGTACCTCGCCTGCGCGCACCGGCTGATGGAAGCGCGTGGCAGAGTGTTCCCGCAGTTCGCGACGCACAACGTGCGTACCGTAACGACGATCCTCGAGCTCGCGGAGGAGCGCCGCGACTTCGAGTTCCAGAAGCTGCACGGGATGGGCGACCGCCTGTACGAACAGATCGTCGGCGCATCCGACGGCAATTTCCCGTGCCGCATCTATGCGCCGGTCGGAAGCCACCGCGAGCTGCTGCCGTACCTCGTGCGCCGCCTGCTCGAGAACGGAGCCAACAGCTCGTTCGTCCATCAGATAGGCGACAGCCGCGTTCCGCTGGAGCGCCTCGTTGCAGATCCGATCGCCGCCGTGAGGAGCGTGCAGTTTGCGGCGCATCCGTCGATCCCGAGGCCGCGCTCGATGTATAGCGACCGAGCGAACTCGATGGGTGTCGACCTCTCGGACGAGATCACGGAGGCGCGGATCGCCGACGCCGTCGCCACCTCTCGAGCAGCTCCCACTCTCCATGCAGAGAACTCCTCTGACTCGCCCGAGCGCTTACGTGTCGTCACCGAGCCGGCGAACCGCCAACTCGTGGTTGGGACAATTATCGAAATGGATGATGCCCAGCTCGATCGGGCGATGGACATCGCAGCAGACGCCGCTTCGAGCTGGGAATCGACCCCGGTCGACCAGCGCGCAGCTTGCCTCGAACGCGCCGCCAATTTGCTGGAGGCGCATACCGAGCAGCTGCTGGTCCTGTGCGTCAGAGAGGCCGGCAAGACGTTCCCGGACGCGGTCGCAGAGGTGCGGGAAGCGATCGACTACTGCCGCTACTACGCCGCTCAAGCACGCAACGAGTTCGCCGCGCCCAAGCCTTTGCCAGGACCGACCGGCGAGAGCAACGAGCTCTCGATGCACGGCCGCGGCGTGTTCGCCTGCATCAGCCCGTGGAACTTTCCTCTCGCGATCTTTCTGGGTCAGGTGAGCGCCGCGTTGGCAGCCGGCAATGCAGTGCTGGCCAAGCCGGCCGAGCAAACGCCGCTGATCGCCGCGCGTGCCGTCGCGCTGCTCCACGAAGCCGGCGTGCCGCAGAGCGTGCTCCAGCTTGCGGCTGGGCCTGGCGAGACGGTCGGTGCACGCCTCGTCGCCGATCCCCGCATCGCCGGCGTCGTATTTACGGGCTCAGTCGAGACAGCGCGCGCCATCAACCTCGCGCTCGCTCAACGCGAGGGGCCGATCATCCCGCTGATCGCCGAGACCGGCGGCCTCAACGCGATGGTCGTCGATTCGACCGCGCTGTCCGAGCAGGTCGTCACCGATGTGATCGCCTCCGCATTTCAGAGCACCGGGCAGCGCTGCTCGTCGCTGCGAGTGCTGTGTCTACAGCAGGAGATCGCGCCCCGAGTGATCGACCTGCTGGCTGGCGCGATGCAGGAACTTCGCGTCGGCGATCCGGCGCTGCCGGCTGTCGATGTAGGTCCGGTGATCGACTCGGATGCGAAGCGCGCGCTGGAGATACATCTCGCCGGGCTGCGCGGGACCGCGCAGCCGATCTTCGAACTGGCGCTTCCCGAGGATTGCGCGCACGGAGACTTCTTCGCCCCGTGTGCATTCGAAATCGACCTCGCGCAGTTGCCTCGCAGGGAAGTCTTTGGCCCGATCCTGCATGTGTTGCGCTATCGCAGCGAAAACCTCGACAGCGTTCTGGATGCGATCGCCAGCACGGGCTATGGACTGACGCTCGGGATCCACAGCCGCATTTCGCGCTTTGCGGACGATGTGCGGCGCCGCCTCAAAGTCGGCAACACGTACGTGAACCGCAACATGATCGGCGCCGTGGTCGGCGTCCAGCCGTTCGGCGGCGAGGGCCTGTCAGGAACTGGTCCCAAGGCCGGTGGCCCGCACTATCTTCAGCGCTTCGCAGTCGAGCGTACGGTCAGCGTCAACACGGCAGCGGCTGGCGGCAACGCGAGCCTGATGGCCGAAATCGAGTGACGCGACGTCACAGGCAGCCGATGCGGCGAGCCCTCACGCGCCGCGGCGTGGCCGGTTGTACAGATCGCGCAACGCGTCCTTCGCTTCCTCGAGAATTCGCACGCGGCTCTTGGGCAGATTCTTGCCGGCCCGGTTGATGTAAAACGTCAGCATCGACATCGCCGAGCGGAACGGTCCGGACTTGCGCCGCTTACTCGATTCAGCGGAACGCTTGAGCGACCGTGCGATGGCTTTCGGGTTGTCGCCCTTGAACACGTCCGGCTCGAGATCGAGGGCATCGCTGGTCCGCGTCACTTTGCCCGACCAGCGGCTCGAATGGCCACGCGCTTTGCCACCCTGCCCAGTGCGCGATGTCTTTGTCGCCATGCGGGCACCTCCAGATTGCACTCCGCCGCCTAGCGCTAGCGCCGGAAGATCCATAGCAGGACCGAGAGGACGATCGAAATCACCAGGCAAGTGACGATCGGAAAATAGAACCCACCGTTCTCGCCTTCGATGTGGATGTCCCCGGGCAGCCGTCCCAGGCCGATTTTCGTGAGCCACGGCCATAGCAGCCCGGCGGCGACCAGCACGAGACCGAGGATGATCAATGTGCGCTGCACGCAGACGCCCTCTTAGTCAGTTCGCAATCACGATGATTATTTGACCGCGGATATCTGCATAAGTCCCGCGACAATCGACTGTCCGATCTCGCCGTCCCGAAGGGCGGGTGGAGCGCCACGTCGCACTCCGTAAACCTCCAGCAGCCCCGGTGTCCTCTCCTGTCCGGGCGCAGTCCGGGCCGTCGAGGGCGGGCATGTGAATTTGTCACATCCCGCCCGGTAATGCATCAATGAGCCGAAAGAGCCCTCTGCGTAGAGTGATCACAACACGAAACGCTTTGCGGAGGACCCAGACCATGACGACCACGACCCTGAAGAGCCTGCTGATCGCCGCCCTGCTGTCCGCCGCCAGCGCCCAAGCCGCCGACGATGTCATCCAGATGGCGTTCGAAGACGGCAAGCCCATAGCGCAGTTCAAGGTCGGCGATTCGAGCTGCGTGCTGGTCGACGGGCAGATCCGCTGCACGCCCAACAAGTAAGCCAAGTATCTACAAAGGAGGGACGATCATGAACGCCAAGACATTGATTCAAGTCATCGTCGGAGTCGCTCTCGCCGGTTCGGCGGCCGCTGCTTTCGACTCGCTCCTCTCCTGTTCGGCGACGTCGGTGACTCCGGTCAACGGCGAGGCCGGAGCCCCCGGGGGAACCATCGCGTTTCTGCTGCCTCCGCTCGCAGACCGCTTCGTGGTTGGCGGTGGCCGCCTGAAACTCGGGCAAGTGGCGGTGCGGCAGATTCTCCGTTGAAGCTCCGGTTGGAGATCTCACACTGGTCGCGCGGTGCGTTTGCTACCCGAGGCCTCCACGACAATCTAGCAAGGCATTCCACATTGTAGGATGCGGGCGTCCGCGCGCTAGGCTAGAATCGTCGCGATCATGCGACCGCACACGACCAGATGACGCGCGCTTCGACCGCCGAAACGGAACCGGGCGAAGAGACCAAGAGCACTGCACAGGCCGCGCGTACGGTACAGTCGCTCGAGCGCGCGTTTTCGATTCTCGAAGCGATCGCGGGCAGCGACCAGCCGCTGAGCCTGGCGGAATTGAGCCGCGTCACCGGCCTGCACACCAGCACCGCCTTTCACCTGATCAAGACGCTGATCCTGCTCGGCTACGTGCGCCAGGAGGATACGAAGCGCTACCGCATCGGACCGCGCTTGTTCATGCAGGCCGCCGGCGCGTCGAACGAGATCGGTCTGGTCAACCTCGCGACGCCCCACCTCAAGCGGCTGGCCGACGAAACCGGAGAGACGGCCCATCTTGCCGTGCGCGCCGACAACGGCATTGCCGTGATCGCGAAAGTCGAAGCGCGATCGACTGTTCGCACGAGCGAGCGGCTCGGCATCGTCCGACCAGCGCACTGCACCGCGATCGGCAAAGTGCTGCTGGCCGATCTCCCGGACGACGAGCTGGAGAATTATTCGCGCACGGAAACGTTCAAGGCGTTTACACCGAAGACCATCATCGACCGCGCATCGATTCGCGAAGAGATCAGGCGCGTCGCCGCGAGCGGGATCGCCTACGACGATGCGGAATTCAGTGAGGAGCTGCGCTGCGTCGCGGCGCCGGTGCGCAACTACACGCGCCAGACCGTAGCGTCGCTCGGGATCTCAGGCCCGGTGTGGCGCGTAACGCTGCATGAGATGCGTCGCTTCGGCACCCGAGTTGCGGCAGTCGCGGCCGAGCTTTCGCGCGACCTGGGATTCAAGGAGCAGAAGCTCCGCACGGCGCCGGCCAGAAAGCGCGGATAGTGCGGCGAGGCGCGTGGCTAGCCGGTCCGCTGGGCAGCTAACCTTCCTGCACGCGGTCCGGATACGAATGCCCAGGCGAGATGATGGCCGTGACCTTTCAACAGAAGACCGCCTTGACCGGTCGAGCCCGCGGCGTACAGGCCCGGGATCGCTTCGCGATTGGCGTCGAGCACGCGGTGGAGGCGGTCGACCGCCAAACCGCCTTCGTTGTGCACGAAGACCGATCGCACCGGGCCTAGTGCAATGAAGGGCGGCTCGGCGAAGGCGGCACGCTCGCCAATCCTGGCGCAAGACTGTTCGAGCGCACGTGCATCCATGCCGAGCCTGCCCGCCAGTTCGCCGAGGCTGCCGGCTTGAGTAAATACATCGCGCCGATTGCGGCGATAGTCCGGCACGTACGCGTAGGCAACGCCTGGCGCCGTGGAAACGAAGTGCGGCCACGCCGAGAACTGCTGTGCAAGGCGGCCGTCGAGCAGAATGTACGCAATCTTGCCGGCCTGATCGGGCAGCGCGAACGCGGGGCGATCGAGCTCGTCGCAGAAGCGACGCCCCTGCCGGTCCACCAATCGTGCGCCTTCTTCGAACAACCGCGGCGACGGTGCCAGCGCCGTCGTCAGAAAGCTCATGATGAACGGACGCAGCAGTCTTTGCGGAATATGATCCATCGCCCATTCCATCGCCCGCGCCAAGGCTCGCCAGGGCGGCAGCCTGCGGACAAAGGTCGTGCGCACCGGCGGAATGAAGCGGATCTCGGGGCCGAGCGCCAGATCGCCGTTCACGATCTGCGCGCCGAGCGGCAGCGCAAGCTTCTGTCCGTCGCCGGTCGCCGTGGCATTCACGCCTTCGACCTTCGCCTCCTGTACGCCAAGGTAACGCGCTTTGAGCTCGGGATCGTTGGTGAAGTCGCCGGCGGCGAGCACGACGCCACGCTGCGCGATGAACCGGTTGCCTGCTGTTTCGACTCCGACGACCGCGTCGTTCTGAGTGACAAGCGCAGTGGCACGCGCGTTGACACGAACGTCCACACCGACGCGCCGCGCCTCGCGGCCGAGGTGGTAAATGTACGAGAGCGAGTTCGGCAACACGTTGTGCATGCGTGGCAGCCGATGCGGCGGCTCAGGCATCGGACCGTAGAAGCGCACGCCCAGGCTCAGCAGCCAGCGAAAGGTGTCTGGGATCTCATCGCACAGAACGCGGCGCAGCTCGTCGTTGTCCCTGCCCGCCAGCGCACCGGCGAACAATGGCATGTCGGCGTAATGATCTTCGGGGCGATCTTGAATGCCCTGCCGCAACTGATGCGGTGTGCCGGTTGAAGTAACCGAGCCGATCGACCAAGCGGTCGATCCGCCCAGTTTCTCATTCTTCTCGAGCAAGACCACGCGGGCGCCCACAACGCGTGCCTCGATCGCGGCGGCGAGCCCCGAGCCGCCGCCACCGACCACGACGACGTCGAAGACCTCGTCCATGCCGTCAAACAGGCTTGGCGTTGCGGCCGGCGCTGTTGCCGGCGATGCGACCGAATACCGCTCCTGACATGAGTCCCGTGCCGCCCGGATAGTTGAAGTAGAACAATCCGCCGACCAGCTCGCCCGCGGCATAGAGACCCGGAATCGGACGGCCGTCCGTGTCGACAACCTGACCTTCCGTGGTGATGCGCAAGCCGCCGAAGGTGAATGTGATGCCGCACGAAACGGCGTACGCCTCGAACGGAGGCTGATCGATCGTATTCGCCCAGTTCGATTTGGGCACGGGCAGCCCTTCCGTCCGCCGGCCGTCCTTCACGTTTGGATCGAACGGGATATCGGTGCGCACTGCGGCGTTGTATTGCTCGATCGTCTCGAGCGCCCGCTTCGGATTTACGTCGTCGAGCTTGCCGGCCAGCTCTACGAGCGTGTTCGCAGTTACCTTCGTCACTTGGCGAATGCGATATTCATCGCGCAGCAGATGCGTCACTTTCTTGTCGAAGATCTGCCAGGCGAATTGCCCAGGCTGGCGCAAGATCACCGCGCCGTACTTCGCGTATGTGTAGTTGCGGAAGTCGGCGCCCTCGTCGACGAAGCGCTCGCCGTTCGCATTGATCATGATGCCCCACGGATACGAGTGCTTCTGAAAGCCGTCGCCGACGGCGAGATCACCGAACTCCGGCGCATTGCGATCCCATCCGACCGCATGGCAGCCCGACCAGTTGCCGCGTGGAGAGGCGCCGATATCCAGCGCCATCCGGATGCCGTCGCCGGTGTTGAACCGCGTGCCGCGCACCTTCGCGAGATCCCAGCCTGGGCCGAGATAGCGCGTGCGCCATTCCGGATTCGACTCGAACCCGCCCGCAGCCAGCACCACCGCGCGGCAGTGTATCGTCTGCGTCTTGCCTTGATAGCGCAGGGTCAGCCCTTTGACACCGTCGTCATCGTGCAGCAGCGACAGCGCGCGCGCTTCATAAAAGATCCTGATGCCATTCGCGGCCGCAGCTTTGCAGTGCGCCTCGACCAGCCCCGGTCCGCCACCCCAGGCCTCGACCGTGAGGCCGCCCCAGAACTTGAAGCGGTTGTTGACCTTGAACGCCTGGCGCCCGTAGATCGGCACGAAGCGGAAGCCCTTGCCGCGCAGCCACATCAGCGTCGCCTTGCTGCGCCTCACGAGCAGCTCGACGAGATCCGGATCCGCGCGATTTTCGGTGACCCGCGCCATGTCGTCGAAAAACTGATCCTCCGTATAGGCGCCGAAGTCGGTCCGCGCGATCTCGTCTGCGCTCAAGTCCGGCATCAACGCCCGCAGGTCTTCGAGACCGTCGTAAGCGAATCGGATCGCACCCGCGGTGAAGCGCGTGTTGCCTCCAGCCTCATCCTCGGGGGCGCGCTCGAGCACGACGACTTCCGCGCCATGCTCGCGTGCTGCGAGCGCCGCGCACATCGCGGCATTGCCGGCCCCGACGACTACCACGTCACACTGCTCCGGAAGCATTGCGTTCTCCGCCTGCGGATTGTTCGAAGTTGCGATATTGTAGGAACCTGGTCTACATTATCGCAAGACGTGCCTGTCAAAAGCACGCGCGCGGAGCGGAGCGACGATGGCGCAGAGCCACACTGCGGGGCGGCTGGCGGTCGGTGTCAACACGATGTCCTTTATGTGGCGCGGTCCGGCACGCGACGCGCTCGAGACGCTCGCGCGCCAAGGCTACAGAAGTTTCGAAGTCATGGCATCGCCGTCTCATTTCGACCCGGCGATGGACCGCGCCGAGGCCGTTGCTTTCGATCGCTTTCTGCGCGATGCCGGGCTCGTGGTCGAAACGATCAACATGCCAAGCCTCGATCAGAATCTGGCGAGCGCGTCCCCCGAGATGCGCGACTACACTGTGCGGCTGTTCGAGCGGCTGATCGCTATCGCAGAGATCATCGGAGCGCGTGGAATCATAGTGGTCACGGGCCGCGTCAATCCACTGGTGCAACCGGTTAGAGCCCAACTCGAGCAATGGTTCGGCGAGGCCTTCGCGCGAGTGCTGCGCAGTGCCGAGCGTGCCGGCATCCGACTGATGCTCGAGAATATCCCGATGGGCATCTACGCACGCGCAGAACAGTTGATCGCATTCGCCGATGGCGTCGGCAGCCCGCTGGTCGGCATCTGCTACGACATCGCGAACGCGCATTACATTCGTGAGGATCCGGTCGCCGGCCTGCGCGCCGTGCGATCGCGTCTCGATATCGTCCATCTCTCGGATACCGGGCGCGACGCCTGGCGGCACGATCCGGTTGGCCAGGGCAGCTGCGACTTCGCCGCTTTCGGCACGGCGTTGAGCGAGATCGGCTACGCGAAGACCTCGATGCTCGAGATCGTCGCCGACCCGCCGGTCGATCTGATCGTCGGCAGTCACCGGCGACTGGCCGCGTGGGGCTGGGCGCCGCCCGCGACTTGAAAGACATTTCTTCTATCTCGAAGGAAACACCATGCCACGCATGAAAGGTGGAGACCTCATCTCCGATTTTCTGATCCAGGAGGAGGTGCCGTACATCTTCGGGATCTGTGGTCACGGCAACGTCGGACTGCTCGACACGCTGTACGAGCGTAGGGACAAGATCAAGCTGATCTCCCCACGCCACGAGCAGACAGCCGGACACATGGCCGACGCCTACTTCCGCGTCTCCCATCGTCCGGTCGCGACACTCACCTCGTGCGGACCCGGCTCCTGCAACCTCGTGATGGCGACGGCCTGCGCATCCGCGGACTCGTCGGCGTTCTATGCGATCACGGCGAACGTTCCCACCTCGCAGTTCAATCGCGGGCCCTTCCAGGAGAGCCATCGCAATCAGGCGGCCGAGTTTCCAGTGGTGCTACGGCCGTACGTCAAGCGCACGTATCAGCCGACGCGTGTCGACATGCTGCCGCTCGCCTTGCGCCAGAGCTTCAATCTGATGTTGACCGGGCGGCCGGGACCCGTGAACCTCGACGTGCCGTTCAATCTGTTCCAGGAAGAGGACGACGTCGAGATCATGCGCTCGGATCGCCTCTCGGGCTTCGCGCGGCCCGGCGCAGCGCCCGACGACGTGAAGCGCGTCGTCGACATGATTCTCGCAGCCGAGCGCCCTGCCTTCTTCGTAAGCCACGGCGTCACGCTCGCCGAAGCCGGCCCGGAGCTCCAGCGAGTTGCGGAGATGCTCAATATTCCGGTCATCACCTCCCCGAATGGCATGGGTACGTTGCCCATGCCGCATCCGCTCGCGCTAGGCTTCATCGGCCGCAACGGCTGCTACGCGGCGAATCAGGCAGGACGGCATTGCGACCTGCTGATTGCCGTCGGCGCGCGCTTCGACGATCGCTCGTCGTCTTCGTGGATTCCGGGCTACTCGTGGAATATTCCGCCTACCAAGCTCGTGCACATCGACATCGATCCGGGTGAGATCGGCCGCAACTACCCGGTAACGTTGGGCATCATTGCCGACGCGAAAGTGTTTCTCGCACAACTCCACCACGAAGCATCGACGCGCGGCGCGACCGGCAAACGCTTCGCACGATGGCAGGAAGACATCGCCGGCTGGCGCAAGGAGTGGGACGCGTTCACACGCCCGAACTTCGATCTGAGCGGCTCGCCGCTGCGCCCCGAGCGCGTGGTGAAAGAGGTGCGTCGCGCACTGCCGGACGACGCCATCATCTCGCTCGACAGCGGCGTGCATCACAATTGGTTCATGCAGTTCTGGGAAGCACGGCGTCCGCAGGCGATGCTGAACTCCTGGGGCTTCTCGGCGATGGGCTTCGGGGTCAGCGGAATTCTCGGGGCAAAGCTGGCCGCGCCCGAGCGTCCGTGCATGGCGATCGTCGGCGACGGCGGCTTCGTGATGACTCCGCACGTTCTAGCGACCGCCGTGGAATACGACATTCCGGCGATCTGGCTGATCTGGAACAACTACTCATGGGCTGCGATTCGTGACATCCAGCTGGGCATGTTCGGCGGACGTGAAATAGGCACAGGCTTCTACGCGGGCCCGAACCGCGAACCGTACAACCCTGACTTCGCCGCGATGGCGCGCAGCTACGGCGTCGAAGGCATTGCGGTCAAGCACTCGGATCAGCTCGGCGATGCACTGCGCCACGCGGTGAGCCTCGGCAAGCCGTGCGTGCTCGACGTGCACGTGGACGACAAGGTGAAGCCGCCCGGAACCGGGACATGGCAGCTGCCGCCGACCCCGTTCAAGGAGCCGGCGTTCGGCAAGCCGGTCGTGCGCAAGCCGATCACTTCGTCGTGAACGACGTGACGGCTGCTGGTTTTCCTCTGGTCTCGGCCAGAGCATTGGCGGGTGGGACTTGGCGTGAGTCCGAGCGCACGACCGAGATTCGCGATCCATACCGCGGCTCCGTGGTCGGCACCGCACCGATCTCATCGGCAGCCGATCTCGACGCTGCGCTCAGCGCTGCGGTCGGCGCCTGCGATAAAGCAGCGGCATTGCCGGGATACGAACGCGCCGCGTTGCTTCGGCGCATCGCCGTTCTGATCGAGCGCGACATCAAAGGCCTCGCGGAACTCATGACGCGCGAGACCGGGAAGGCGCTCAAGGATTCGGAAGGAGAGATCCGCCGCTCGCTGGAGACGTTCCAGCTCGCGGCGGAGGAAGCGATCCGCATCGAGGGGCGCCACGTGCCACTCGATGGCAGCGCGATGGGCGCCGGCAGGATGGCGTTCCTGATGCGTTTCCCGGTCGGCGTCGTCGCTGCGATCACGCCGTTCAACGCGCCGTTCAATCTCGCCGCACATAAGATCGCGCCCGCCATCGCAGCCGGCAATACGACGGTGTTGAAGCCGCCGCCGCAGGCGCCGCTGATCGTGCATCGTCTGATCGAGCTGGTGGTCGAGGCTGGGCTACCGGCCGGCATGCTCAACACCGTGTACGGCGGAGCCGATATCGGCGCTGCACTCGTCGCCGATCCGAGAGTGGAATTCATCACGTTCACCGGATCGAGCCGAGCCGGCGCCGCGATCAAGGCCGCCAGTGGCTTGCGCCGTGTCGCGCTCGAGCTCGGCGGAAACGGCTGCACGATCGTCCACGACGATGCCGATCTGTCCGCTGCGGCTGCGGCGTGCTCGCGCAATTCGATGCGTCTCGCCGGTCAGAGCTGCATTTCCGTGCAAAGTGTCTACGTACATGAGCGGGTCTACGAGCCGTTCCTCGGGCTGGTCGAGACCGAGGTCCGCAAGATGAAGCTCGGCGATCCGCTCGATGCAGCGACCGACGTCGGTACGCTGATCGACGAACCGGCGGCGCGCCGCGTCGAAAGCTGGGTGGGTGAGGCTACCTGCGCCGGCGCACGCGCTGTGACCGGCGGCCACCGGCACGGCGCGGCGTTCGAGCCGACCGTGTTGACGCGTATCGAGCCGAGCATGAAAGTCGTGTGCGAGGAAGTATTCGGCCCAGTCGTCAACGTCATTCCGTACAGCACACTCGATCAACCGTTCGCTGCGATCAATGCGAGCCCCTACGGCTTGCAGGCTGGGATCTTCACGAAGTCGAACGAGATCTCGTTCGCAGCGATCCGTAGGCTGCGCGTCGGCGGCGTAATCGTGAATGGCACATCCACGTGGCGCACGGATCAGCTCGCTTACGGCGGCGTCAAGGCGAGTGGCATCGGCCGCGAGGGTCCGCGTTACGCGATCGAGGAGATGACCGAGCAGCGGTTGATCGTGTTCAATCTGTGATGAAGATACTGGTCACGGGAGGCGGCGGTTTCCTCGGTGCTGCCGTCGGACTTGCGCTGCGAGCACGCGGCGACACGGCCATCGCATTCGACACGCAATTCGGCGCGCTCGCGAACGCTCTTGCAGACGAGCGTCTCGTCCGCGTGCCCGGCGATATCACCGACATGGCAAACATCGCGCAGGCCGTCATGCTGCACAAGCCGGACGCGATCATCCATTGCGCAGCGGTGGTCGGCGTGCTGTCCTCGCTCGGCAGCCCGACCAACGTCGTGCGCATCAACATCGAAGGCTCGCTCAACGTCTTCGAAGCGATGCGGCTCGGTGGCGTCGAACGCTGTATTCATATCAGCTCCGAAGAAGCGTATGGAACATTCCGCGCCGATACGATCGACGAGACGCATCCTCTGGATCCGGTATTGCCTTACGGAATCTGCAAAGCCGCGGTCGAGCAGCTCGGCCGCAGCTATCGCGACTTGCACGGACTCGAAGTGATCAACCTGCGATGCTCGTGGGTGTACGGACCCGGCCTGCCGCGCAATCGCATTCCGAAAAATCTGGTCGAAGCCGCGCTCGCCGGCCGCAGGCTGCATATCGCGAGCGGCGCCGACGCGGCGATCGATCACACGTACATCGACGACGTCGTATCCGCGATCCTCAAGGCATTGGATCATCCGCGCCATCGGTACGATGCGTACAACGTCGGCAGCGGCACCGCTGCGACGGTGTCCGAGCTGGTCGAGATCGTGCGCGAGCTCGTCTCGGGCGCCGAGCTTTCCGTGGGGCCCGGCCCATATCGCCACGGCGGCGAAGTGGACATGGTACGCAAGGGTTCCCTCGACGTAACGCGTGCCGCTAGCGAGTTTGGGTGGCGGCCGCGCTATGACATACGTGCGGGCCTGACGGCGTACGTCAAAGCGTTGCGTGAGGCACAATCGACAGCTAGAACATGAAGGAGACTAGCTGACTGCGAGCGCATCACGGGTCGAGGCGCCCTGATCACCAATGCGGTCGATCCGGTCGGGCATAGCTAGGGCAACATCGCGGAATGCGTGGCAGACCGCTTCTTTGACAACATTTCTGTTCGCGTTTGCGCAGCACCCTCGACCGGTGATTGCGCTTGATGAATTGAAGTGGTTTGCGCGGCGAAGGCACCGAAAGATCCCGAAGACCCGTATGACGGGTCACAACCTCAATAGAGAGGACGCGGAGGCGTCACCACTGAGACTCTCGCTTGACGGATCGAGCGAAGGTCCGAAAGTCAAACCGGTGATCGTTGCTTCCGCTTCAGTGCTATGGGAGGAGCCGCCCGCTTCATTTCAGTAGATGTTCAGGAGGTTTACTTGGCAACTCCAGAAACTTCGCTCGAATACGCGCCTTCCGCCTTGGAGGCGTCATAAGCGGCGACGGCGAGGAAATAGGTCTGCCCTTTGTCCAACCCGGTGAGAGTGTAACTTGCTCCGTTTGCAGACTGAGCGCCTGTCCCTACATCAACGGAATTCGAGTACGTACCCGGCGCGGTCCCGTAGTGCAAGTTGTAGCCGGCCAGAGCCGGATCAAGGACAGGATCCCAGGCAAGGTGGATCGCCCCGGTCGCGGCACCACTTCCTCCGTCGCCTCCGCCCCCACACCCGGCCAGGTACAGAAGGAACACTAGGAGCCACACCCTCAACGCCATCCTGCCCATAGTGGAGGACATTTCGAAAAGACTCCCGGCATCCAACGAATTTCGGTTCTGTCGCATCGTGCGCAGTACTCGCCTTCATTCCCTAACTAGACCAGTTTCGCATGATTGTGGAACACGCACCTAAGATAACGACATATTGTTAAATTTCGTGCATTCGGAGTGGATCAAGCGACGTCTATGCTGCCGACGGCGTCGCGCCGTTTGAACTCTCGGACCTGCGCGCCGTATCGACAGCACGACTTGCGGCAGGCCGTGTAGTGGCCGTCGCAGTTGGTTCACGGAAGCACATGCCCGAGGGCCAGAAGAGTACGAGGCGGCTGCGCGCGGCGACTGAAGACAGTACCCGACTTCCCACGACTGGCGACGTCTGGATTCTTATGCATTAACCGCAGGCCGCACTGGCCTGTTGGAAGACTCGCCGGATTCCGCTTCGGCGACTTCGACTCTACTGTCGCTGCGCCGCATCTGCTCGCCCAGCTCGATGGCCACGATGGCCTCCGCGGCACTCAGGATGAGGGGGTCATTTCCGCGCGGAATTGAAACCCCTATCCGCTCAGCTAAGTAGTGTTGCAGCACCGCTCGACACTTGATCGGCACGGATGCGATATAGACGCGGGGCGTGTTCGCGCTTGGAACCAGAACGCAGATGGTCCCCGGGAAAGGACCGCAAAGCCTCTCGGCAATCCGCTGGAGCGCAAGTCGAATCAGTACATTCGAGATCATGGCAGGATCTCTGGTTGATCTGTCTACAGACTGTTGAGCAAAGGTCTTGCCAAGTGTTAAGCGGTTCACACTATTTGACTGGCCTCACCTCCGAGTCCGATTGCGCCACGTGTTGGGGGGCTCCCCGCTAACCTATGGGGTAGTCTAGGGGCCTGAATCCATCCCACGGAGCATGTATGCGCTCGGTAAGGGTCTTCACCTGGCAAATGGCCCGCGTGATCTTGATTCCTGCGGCAATGGTGCTGGCCTGGACGCCGCTTTTCGGACGACTACTGGGAGCGGGTATCGCAGCTGGAGCGTGCAGTGTCGAAGGCGACGAGAGAGCTCGAGCAGGCCTACAGC
>Ga0070681_10003096_pt1 | contig 15444 bp, 14 predicted proteins | sample KBSC83BmetaG_FD_65650 | JGI IMG/M metagenome (GOLD analysis project Ga0070681, IMG submission 65650) | Corn rhizosphere microbial communities from Kellogg Biological Station, Michigan, USA - KBS C8-3B metaG | ecosystem: Host-associated > Plants > Roots > Rhizosphere | place: USA: Michigan...
CTGCAGAACAACTGCGACAAGCAGGTGAACGTGATGCTCTGCGTGCGCGTGAAAGGCGGACAGGAGGAGCACTTCCTGCTTCTGATCGAGCACCGCGCGCAAATCCGTCATCGCCTGATCACGCCCGGTAACCCGCCCTTCGAGTATCGATTCAACTCGTGCTCGGGGCCGTATTGCGTGCCCCCGGAATCGGACTGCTGAGGAGCGGCTGGCTTGCCCTTGGGCCGACTCGCGATAGTCGGCTAGATATAACGAGCGAGGTAGAACGGACCGCATACGCACGGCCTGCTCGAAGCCACTCATTATATAACTGGAATGACCGCCGGCCCCGCGGTTTGCCGGGCGCCCGGGTCACTTTCTCCCCTGGCGTCCATTTCCCGGGGGTTTAAGCGCGCGACGCATCTTGCGGCCCGCGGGCGGCCGGTGGGATAGTTCGCCGCCGGTTTCATTGGGGGCGGTCTGCGCATGAGCAAGCGAACGGGAATCATCATTGGCGTCATCGTGCTCGTCGTGTTGGTCGGGGGGTGGGCCGTGGTGCGCCCGGGCCCCATGGCGTGGGCGGAGGGCAAGCGCGTCGCGCTGAGCGAGGCCAAGCCGAATCCGACCTCCGTGCCCGCGGACTTCCAGGGGACCGATCCGCTGGCGCGCGGCAAGTACCTGACCGACGCAGGAGACTGCCAGGCGTGCCATACGGCCGAAGGCGGCCAGCCCTTCGCCGGCGGCCGCGCCTTCGACACGGACTACGGCACGATCTACTCGCCCAACATCACTCCCGACAAACAGACGGGCATTGGAGAATGGAGCGACGCCGACTTCCTCAAGGCCGTTCACGAGGGGGTGGCGCGCGGCGGCGAGCGACTGTACCCCGCCTTCCCTTACAACTCCTATACATTCCTGACCGATGAGGACGCGCTCGCCATCAAGGCCTACCTCTTCAGCCTGCCTCCGGTCCACAACGAGGCTCCCGAGACGAAGCTGAAGTGGCCCTACAGCCAGCGGTGGCTGATGGCGGCCTGGTCGGCGCTCTATAACCCGAACCAGCGCTTCCAACCGGTCGCCGACCGCAGCCCGGAGTGGAATCGCGGGGCCTACCTCGTCGAAGCCCTCGGACACTGCGGTGACTGTCACACCCCGCGCACGGCCCTCCAGGCGCTGGACAACCGGCACAAGTTCGCGGGCGGCAATGCCGAAGGCTGGCGCGCGTACAACCTCTCCAGCGATAAGGACTCCGGTATTGGAGCCTGGAGCGAGGAGGACCTCGTCCGCTACCTCTCGACGGGACATTCCATGGACCGCGGCTCCGCGTTCGGGCCAATGGCCGAGGCGGTGCATCTGAGCTTCACGAAGCTCACGCCTTCCGATATCAAGGCAATCGCAACGTACGTGCGCTCGGTTCCTGCGGTCTCCACGCCCGACCTGCCTGCGCCCAAAGCTCAGCCAGCCCCGGCCGACCCGGCTCAGGGCGTCGCGGCGAATCTGGATCCCAAGGGGGCGCAGATATTCGCGGGTGCCTGCTCCGGATGTCATGGCTGGACGGGTACGGATTCACTCGTACCCCACGCAACCCTGACGGGCACGCGTGCGGTCAATGATCCCACCGCAATCAACGTAGCGCGCGCAATCATGCACGGCGCGAAAAAACTGCCGACCGACGCGAGTGTTGCGATGCCAGCGTTCGGCGACGCCTACTCCGACCGTGACATCGCAGCCGTTGCCAACTATGTCGTGGCTCGCTTCGGCGCACAGGCTTCCGCCATCACGCCGGAGCAAGTTCACGAGATGCGCGACTGACGCGCCGCGCAAGAAATATTCCCATCCGCGTTCCCGGGCTGACCTGAGCCTTTAGCCTTATCACGCTCGCACGCCGCAGCGAATAAAGTGAGTCCCACAGGGGAGGCGCGCGCGGCTCCGTTCGGGAGAGGGAGACGCTGCGGGGTCCCCGTCCGTACTGTCCTTTCAACTTCTAACGGATAAAGGGACGATCATGAAAGTAACCTCAAGGATGGCAGGGGCGCTCCTCGGCGCTCTTGCCACGACGGCCTCAGTTTCTTCTTCGGCGGCAACACCGGCAGCGGCTCCTCAGGATCTCGGCGTCGCGACCGCGAGCCAGACGACTCAATTCAACGTGTATCTGCCGCTCACTCACCAGAGCGAGCTGGACCAGCTCATCAGGGACCAGACCGATTCGAACTCACCGCAATACCATCAATGGCTCACCCCCTCGCAGTTCAAACAGCGATTTGGACCTGGCCGCGCGGTCGTCGCCCAGGCGACAGCGGCTCTGCGCGCGGCTGGCTTTTCGGTTGTCGAGGAGAGAACTCAGAGTCTCCTGGTTCAAGGCAACGTCGCAGCGGTCGAGCGTGCATTCTCGACGAAGCTCCATCTCACGCGCATGCCGCAAGGCCGGATGAAGCTGACAGCCGCCCAGCGCAACCTCAGGTTGCCCGACGCTCTGGCAGCGATTGGCGCCGTCGTGCCGGAATTCGGCTCCCGGCCCGCCGCGCGCGTGCATCATGAAGTGGTGTTCCAGGCATCCGAGCAGGAGGTGGCCCGTGCCGCCGCCGCGAACCCGTCGACGCGGTTGAGCTTCATAGGAGGCTACTACCCCAACGATCTCAACGAAGCGTATCAGCTGCCCTCCTTCCGGACACAGGCTGTTCCGCTGGGCTCGCGACACAAGGCCCAGATCGCCGGCGTGGGCGTGCACATCGGCATCGTCATGAGCTCAAAGATATCGCCGCAGGACCTGGCATCGACATTCGACTCATCAGTGAAGCTGTCCCTCGGAACGCTCACCCAGGCATACTCGAAGAACTCCAACCTTCCGGTACCCACGGTCACGGTCCGCGAAGTACTCGGCGGCAGCGGACCTTTCGACCCCGTGAACAACGCGGCGGCGGCCTTCGAAGCTTCGCTCGATACTCAAATGTCGCTGGGTACCGCGCCCGGTGCACAGGAGATCCTCTACGACATGCCCGATCTCAGCGATGACTCAGCTATCGCCGCGTACACGGCTGTGGTTGAGGACAACATCGCCGATGTCGTGAGCTCCTCATTCGGTGGCTGCGAGCTCTTCTACACAGCACCCTACAACGACGGCGTTGATATGACGGGACTTCTGCGGACCTATCATGCGCTCTTCCTGCAGGGCAATGCCCAGGGAATCACGTTCATTGCCAGCAGCGGCGATAACGGCGCACTGGGCTGCAACACGGTGGACTACATCACCAAGCAAGCGCAGGGCACCTCGTTCATTCTCGGCGTGCAGCACCCTGCCATCGACCCCAACGTCACGGCGGTCGGCGGCACCAATCTGATCACCTCGCAGACGCCCACCGCGGACGATGCGACGTATCAGGCGGAGAATGCCGACTTCGACCCCCGCCTGAGCGAAGATGTCTTCTTCCCGAACGATCCCGTCAGCAACAACATCTGGGGCTCGGGCGGCGGCACGAGCACGATCTTCGCCAAGCCGTTCTATCAGCTCCTCGTCAACACCGGCAGCGCGACGAAGCGAACGATTCCGGACGTCTCGCTGATGATGGGTGGGTGCCCCGGAGATGCGGACCTTGCCGCACAGGATTGCACGACCCTTCCGCGTAGTTTTGCGCTCGTATGGGTGGGTGGCGGCCTGGCGGGTCTGATCGGCACGAGCGCCTCCGCTCCGGAGTTCGCGGGAGTGACCGCGCTCGCGATCGAGCTGGCGGGCGGCCGGCTGGGTAATGTCAACCCGACGATCTACACCCTGTCGACCGTCCAGACACTGGCCGGCGGTGCGAAGGCCCCTGCCCCCTTGCAGTTCTTTCACCGGTCGATCTCCGGAAACAACGGGTTCTACACGGTCAAGCCGGGACAGGCGTACAGCCAGGTGCTGGGAAACAGCACCCTGAACGTCAAGAACTTCCTGGGGCTGCAGCTCGCGGCGCCCGCTGGAACGCCGAACACACCGAGCAATCCGTAATCAACTCTCCGGCGGCGCGCAGGCGTGTCGCTTGATGCTCGCGGGGGCGGCCGGCTCAGGCCGCTCCCTTTTTCAGCCTGACGACCCAGCCCTCGAAGGTTGCCATGATCTTCGCGCAGAAGTCCTTCGTCGCGGGGACCGTGAAATTCCCTTCTGCGTCGAACAACTTGTCGGATCCGCCGATGTAAGCCTCCAGCTGCAGTGTCGGCATGTTGAGAAACACCAGCGACTGCCGCAAGGAGTGGTTGGCGCCGAATCCGCCCAGGACTCCGGGGGAGTTGCTGACGATCGCCGCCGGCTTTCCGTCCCAACAGCTTTTACCGTAAGGCCGCGATCCAACGTCGATCGCATTCTTGAGCACCGCGGGCAGGCCTCGGTTGTACTCCGGCGTCACGAACAGAACGCCATCGCACCGGCGCACGCGCTCCCGAAACTCGCGCCAGGGTTGCGGCGGGTTCGCTTCGTCGTCCTGGTTGTACATCGACAAGCCGCCCAGTGGAACGATCTCGACCTTCATTGACGAGGGTCCCACTGCGATCAGTCCGCGCGTAAGCCGAGCCGTGAACGACTCGCGGCGCAGGCTGCCGACCAAAGCAACGATATCGAGGGACTGAGTCATGGTGTAAGGCTCGCTACTGAAACGCGGAGATCCGATGAGGAATGTACGGGGATTCGAGTGTCTCGATCTCTTGCGGCGTCAGCGCCAACGTCTGCGCCGCAAGTGCATCCGTCAGGTGCTGAGGCTTCGATGCGCCGACGATCGGCGCAGTCACGGGGGCCTTCTGCAGCAACCACGCAAGTGCGACCTGAGCGCGCGGCACTCCACGGGCTTTTGCAACCTTGCCAACCGCATCAATGATCTTGAGGTCCGCATCTTTCGCGTGATCGTAGAGTTGCGGGGTGACATTGTCGGTTCTCTCCCGCTCGGTCAGCTCGTCGGGCGCGCGGGCCAGCCGGCCTCGCGCCAGAGGACTCCAGGGAAGAACGCCGATCTTCTGGTCAACGCACAGTGGCAGCATCTCGCGCTCTTCCTCGCGATACAGCAGGTTCAAATGGTTCTGCATGCTGACAAACGACGTCCAGCCGTTGCGACGAGCGGTGTAAAGAGCTTTGGAGAACTGCCAGGCGTACATCGACGATGCCCCGAGGTAGCGGACCTTCCCCGCCTTGACCACGTCATGCAGTGCCTCGAGGGTCTCTTCGATCGCAGTGGTAGGGTCGAGGCGGTGGACCTGATACAGGTCGATGTAGTCGACGCCCAGCCGTCGCAGGCTGTTATCGACCTCGGTCATGACCGCCTTGCGCGACAATCCCGCCCCGTTCGGCCCCGGGCGCATGCGCCCGCTCAGCTTGGTGGCGATCACCACCTCGTCCCGGCGCACAAACTCCTGCAGAGCGCGGCCTACGATCTCCTCCGACGTACCGTCGGAGTATACGTTGGCGGTATCGAAGAAATTGCACCCCAGCTCGACGGCCTGCCGGATTAGCGGGCGGCTGCGCTCCTCATTCAAGGTCCAGGTGTGATTGCCACGGTCGGGTAACCCGAACGTCATGCATCCCAGGCAAAGTCGCGACACGTCCAGGCCTGTCGAGCCGAGCTTGGTAAACTGCATGCGAACCTCCACCGGAGCGATGAACCATGCCAACGCGTCGCGCGAGGGTACCACCAGCGCGCGTTCGCGAGTCGCCAGGCTTGCGGCTACCGCGCCTTTTCGGGCAGCGCCACGGAGAACTCGAGCACTTCGTGCTCACCGTCCCGTTCGACGTTGATCTGCACGGCTCCCGGATCGACATTGACGTACTTGCGAATCACTTCGAGCAATTCGCGGCGCAACAAGGGCATATAGTCCGGCCCGCCACGGGCGCTGCGCTCCTGAGCGACGATGATGCGCAGGCGTTCTTTGGCAACGTTGGCTGACGAGGGTGTTCTGCGAAAAAGTGCCAGCAACCCCATGTCAACCTCCGAACATGCGTGCGAAGAACCCCTTCTTCGGTTCGGATATGAAACGTAACGGCACCGTCTCCCCGAGGAGCCGGGCCACCGCATCCTCATACGCACGTGACACGTCGCTCTCGTCGTTCAGGATGACCGGCACGCCCGCATTGGATGCCTGCAGCACATCAGTAGACTCGGGAACCACACCGACTACGTCGAGTCCCAGGATCTCCTTCACGTCATCAACGCTCATCATCTCTCCACTCGCGACACGCTTGGGGCTGTAACGAGTGAGCAGAAGATGTTCCTTCACTCCGCCGTTGCCCTGCTCGGCACGGTGAGTCTTGCTGGCAAGAAGGCCGAGAATCCGGTCGGAATCGCGCACGGAGGAGACTTCGGGATTGACGACGACGACCGCGCGATCGGCGAAGTACATCGCCAGATGCGCTCCCTTCTCGATGCCGGCCGGCGAGTCGCAGATGATGTAATCGAAGCCCTCGGCGGCGAGTTCGTCGAATACACGCCGGACACCGTCCGAAGTCAGGGCATCCTTGTCACGCGTCTGCGAGGCCGCAAGCACGAACAACGTCTCGAGCCGCTTGTCCTTGATGAGCGCCTGCCGCAGCGTGCACTCGTTCTGGATGACGTTCACGAAGTCGTACACGACGCGCCGCTCGCAACCCATTATGAGATCGAGGTTGCGGAGCCCGATGTCGAAGTCGATCACGGCGACCTTTTTTCCCCGGCGCGCCAGCCCGCAGGCCAGGCTTGCCGAAGTGGTCGTCTTGCCGACGCCCCCCTTGCCCGAAGTGACGACGATGATTTCGGTCAATGCGGAATCCTCCTCAGGTGATGCATGCAAAATGCAGATTCTCCCCGGTCAACCAGGCCTGCACGGGCCTGCCCGCCAGCTCGGCGGGAATCGTCTCGAACACCCGGAAGACGCCGGCGATCGAGACGAGCTCGGCATTGAACTCCTGGCAGAAAATCCTCGCGCCGGTGTCGCCGTGCGCTCCGGCCATTACGCGACCGCGTAGCGTGCTGTAGATGTGCACATGCCCGTCCGCCACGACTTCCGCTCCGGCGGCGATTGTCGAGGTGACGATGAGGTCGCGGTCACGCGCATACACGCGCTGTCCTGACCGGACCGGCTGCTGATGCACCAGCGTGGGGAGAGCGGGCGCCACGGGCGGGGGAGCCGCCTGCACCACGGGAACCGGTCGATTCGGAGCCCGGAAATGCGTGAGCACCGGGAGATCGAGCGCTTTCGCAAGCGCCTCGATAGCGGCATTCGCTTCCGGCTGCTCGTTCGTCGGCATGAGGCCGACCGGCTGTACGAGCCCGACGACCAGCATTCCCGCGCGCCGCACAGTGTCGATGACGACGCGCACTTCCGAGACTTCGGGCAGCTTGGGAAGCGGTGTGAGATCCAGGCATACAGCGGTTCGCTCGAAAAACTGCGGCGCGGTTGCTGTACGCCCCGTGAGCTCATCCAGAATGGCTCCGGGATCCGTGGTATGCACGCGAACCTGCACCAAGCCGATCTGGCCAAAGCGGATCTCAATGGCTTGCTCGCGGAGCGCGTTCGCGGTCTTTTCCATCGCGTCGAAAACCTGAGGTCGGGTGAAGTTCAGTCGGCGCCAAAAATCGCGCAGTGTACCGACATGCAGGCCATCAATGAATGGCCTTTCGAGGCACTCAATGCTCGTGGCACGCCGCCCGTGCGACCTAGTCGCCGAGCGCCCGGCACCGAGCGTCGGCGCCGTCAGGCGACGGCGCCCTCGTCTCCGCAGCGCTCACGCGGCCGCGGCTTGCGGCACGCTCTCGCCTCCGAACGCCTGCACGAGGTCGCTCAAGAGCTTGGCGAGTTCACCTGTCATCACGGTGAGGTCGATGTCGAACTTTTCGGCCGCGTCGACTTCGGTACCGCCCTCGTCCGCTCCCGCGTCGCGCGATATCTCTAGGAATTCCACGCGCTTGATCTGAAGTTTTTCAGTAAGGACGAAGGAGATGCGGTCGCTCCACGTCAGGCCCAGTCGCGTCGGGTACTTGCCCGCGGACAAATGCGTCCGAATCTCCGCTCCATCCAAGGGGTGGCGGGTATATCGAATAATCGATTTCGACTTGTCCGCCGTCTGCAGCTCCAGGTCCTGATCGATCGTGAACCGACCTGGTGCATCACCGTGTCCCAGCCACGCTGCCATTGACGTGTGAGGCGTTCGGTGCGTCTCGAGGAATTGCACCGCGAAGCTGCCCAATGCATCGCGCAGCGCTTCAGTAACCTCCTCGGCTCGCCCAGAGCTCGCGGAATCGACCACGCACCATCCGCCGGTCGGATCGATCCACGCGCGCGTCACTCGCCGACGGGTCAGCGCGCGCGCACGCAGCTCCTCGGTGACGCGCAGCTTGAGATCTCGCATCTGGCGCCGGCCGACCGGGAACCCCTGGCTTTGCGCCTGCGCCTCGGCGCGCACCAGCGTTTCCTGACGAACGATGGATGCAGGCAGCAGCTTCTGATTGACACCGAGCGCAATGAGGTGCTGCCCGTTCACCGTGTGCACGAGGCGCCCCGTGGACGAGGGGGCTACCCAGCCACGGGTGAGCATTTCCAGCGCGCTACAGGCCTGCAGGGGCCGCTGCGAGAGCTTTTCTTCCAGGTCGGCGGCGCTGAGCGTCCAGTCGGCCGGCAAGCGGTAGACGACAAGATTTCTGAACCACATGGCGGAGGGTCAGCCCAAAAAGGGCGCGGACTATACACGAGCCCGAACCGCCGGGTTACTATCGTCTACTGCAATGGTCTAATGCGATGGCCCTTTGATTGACTGCGGGGGACGTGCATGGCAGTGGTTGGGCCGTACGGCGTCGTGATCGAAGTACCGGACGTCGAGCCGGGGATCAAATTCTATACGGACGCTGGGCTTAGCGCGCATCGCGACGGCGACGTCGTGCGCTTCAGGTGTGACGGCCAGGATCGTGACTACATCACGCTGCTCGGCGGCGCGCCCAAGAAGCGCATTCACCACCTGATCCTGCAGGCGGACCCCCGCAAGTTCGATGAGGTTCGCAAGGCGGTTCCGGCACGGGGCGGCACGATCACGCAAGCGCCGGCTGGATTTTCCAACGAAGGTCTTTGGGTCAAGGATCCGCATGGTCTGCGCATCCACCTGCGTGACGCAGCTCCTGAACATCCGGTGCCAGCGTGCGAAGTATTTCAGTGCAACGTGCCCGGCAAGCGCGTCAGGATCGACGCGCGCGGCGTGCCGGCAAAGGCGACGATCGGACCCATCAGACCTTTGAGGCTTGGACACGTCCTGCTGTTCTCCCCGGATGTGATCCGCAGCACCGACTTTTTCGTCAACGCCCTGGGAATGGGGCTCGCCGACCGGTCGCAGGATGTCGTGGCCTTCCTGTGCGCGCGCAAGGATAGCGATCACCACGTCGTGGCGTTCGCAAAATCAACCGACATCGGCTTCCATCACGCGAGCTTCCAGGTGGCGACGCCGGATGAGGTCGGCCTGGGCGGACGCCGCCTGATCGAGAAAGGCAACAAGGGCAACTGGGGATTCGGCCGGCACACGATCGGCTCGAACTTCTTCCACTACATCCAGGATCCCTGGGGCAGCTGGTTCGAGTACTACTCCGATATCGACTACATCGTCGACCACTCGAAGTGGGAGCCCATGAACTATCCGCTCGAGGACTCGCTCGAGAACTGGGGACCCGAGCTGCCGCACGACTTCGGGCACAACTACGAAGCGGGGCCTAAGGCCGCCTGATGGGCCGCGATAGCGGCCCGCAACCGGCCTCGCCGGCACCCGGCCGCGCGACTTCAAGGCCTTACGTCATCGTTCACGGCGCCTTCCAGGGCGGGGCGCAATGGCATGAGGTCAGACGCGCACTGGAGGAAGCCGGCCACCCGGTCGAGACGCCCGACCTCCCCGGCAGGCCTGGCAATCCCCTCCCCGTCGATGCGGTCACTCTCAACCGCCACCGCGACTGCGTGCTCGAAGTGATCTCGCGCTTCCGTGAACCCACCGTGCTCGTCGGGCATAGCTTCGGCGGAATCACCATTTCCGCTGTAGCCAATGAGGCGCCCGAGCGCGTGCGAACACTCGTCTATGTCGCTGCCTATCTGCCGCGGTCGGGGGAGAGTGCGCGACTGCTCGCCAGAGAGGACTCCGACAGCCGCTGGAACGAAGGCAACTTCGTGATCAGCCCCGACTACGCGACCGTTACGGCCCTCAGGGAGGACTGCGTCATGCTGTTCGGCGAGGATCTGTCGCCCGAACAGCAGCGGCTGCTTCCTGATCGGCTCGTTTCCGAGCCGCTGCGGCCCATCCGCACGCCAGTGACTCTGGACGCGCAGCGCTTCGGGCGCGTCGACAAAGTCTATGTGAAGACCTTGCGCGACAATACGATCAGCCCGCGCATGCAGGACACGATGCTCGCTCGCGTACCCGTGAGGAAAGTGGTCGAGATCGACAGCTCGCACTCCCCGTACATCAGCCGACCGGCCGAGCTCGCGCGGATCCTGCTGGACGCGGTCACCTGAGCGCTGCGAAAGCTACTGCTCGCTGAGCGCCTGGCTCACGGGCATGCGCCCGGCGCGAATCGCGGGGAACAGCCCACCCAGCACGCCGATCACGAGCGCCCCCAACACCGCTTCCAACATGAGCGGGACCGGAACCACGAACTGGAACGCGAACTGGTTGTTGCGCAGGAAATTCGTGTTGGCCTGCAGATCGTTCATCGCAAGATAGATGATGCCCGCGCCGAGCACACTTCCCAGGAGGGCCAGCAGCACCGATTCGCCGACGACCGCGGCGCCGACGGAAAAGGCTCCGAAGCCGATGGCTCTTTGCGTGCCAATCTCGCGCGTTCGCGCAGCGACCGCGCCGTACATCGTGTTGAGAGCACCGAAAGTGGCGCCGATGCCCATGATGATGAGCAGTGGGAGCGCGAAGAACCTCACGGTGCTGAGCAGGTCGCGCGCCAGGCGCTGGTAATACTGCGACTCCGGAATGGCGTAAACGCCCAGGTTGGGAGCCGCCTTGAGCGCAGCCTGAAAGCCGGCAGCCGCAGCACTGCTCGAGGACTTCACACGCACACTGTGAACGTCCGGTCCGAGACGGAACGCCGACTGCAGCACCGGCAGGTCCGCCCAGAGCTCCGACTCGATGGCGCCGCCGCCATCTTCGAAGACCCCGACGATCTCCCAGTCCGTATCGGCCAGACGCAACCGGTCACCTACGTTGAGACCCGCGAACTGGCGCTGCCCGCTGCGGCCCACGAGCAACTCGAATCGCCCCGGCGCCATCGCTCTGCCGGCGACCACCTTCAGCGCGCTGCGGAGCCTGAATGCCGCGGGCGTCACGCCGCGAATCGACAGGTCCACGTAATCTCCCTGGGCGATTCGCTTGACGCTGATGGACCGGGAGCTCTCGGGCGAAACGATTGCCCCGGGATCCGAGGTGGTCGCCAGGCCCGCCACGCTTGCCGCGGCATCGCGGTCCACAGAGCTCTGGTCTTCCGAGTCCTGGCCGGTCTTGAGAACCATGAGAACACCGTCGTCCGCGCTTGCCATCAACAACGAGCGAAAGCTCGCAGCGATGGAGAACAATCCGACGAACACGCCTGCGATGCATGCAACTCCGAACACATCGATGGCTACGCTTGCCCAGCGTTGGGGCAACGCGAGCAGGTTCAGCCGCAGCACGGTCCACGTCTGACCGATCATCGCCGCTCGCTCCTGATGGCTTCGGCAACCGTCAAGCGAGCCGCACGGCGCGCCGGAAACCAACCGAGGAGACAACCCGTCGCCAACATCAGCGCCACGCCGAGAACCATCTGTGTGCTCGACAGCTCGATGCCGCCGAGCCGCTTCTGGGCGACCCGAACGAGCCAGAGGGCGGCGAGCAGGCCAAGCCCCCCGCCCACGAGGAGCAGCACGTTCGCCTCGGTCATCACGAGCCACCAGATCCGCTTCGGTCCGAATCCCAGCGCCTTCAACGTACCCATCTCACGGGTACGCTCTCGGAAGGTCTGCATCAGACTGTTTCCTGTCGCGAGCAGCATCGTCAGGAAAACGGCCGCGATGATGAGGTAGGCCATGAGACTGATATTGCCGACCTTTCTGAAGTAGTCGCGCGATGAGCTGTCCTGGGTCCCCGACAAAGTCTCGGCGCCCGAGTTCATGAACAGCTGATCGACCGCGCGCGAGAACCGCGACGGGTCCTCCCCGTCGTTCAGGATGGCGACGACGAAGTCGATGGTTCCGCGGTCGGTAGCCCGATTCTCATCGACGTACGTGTAGTGATAGTAGAACTGGTTGTGTCCTTCGGCGGGATCGCGGAAGTGCCAGATGCCGCGGATCGTGAAGTTGAAAACGTTCGTGCCGTCGAGCTTTTTGATGCCAGGCATCGTGATCGGTACGACATCGCCGAGCTTCCAGCCGTACTTCTTCGCCATGAATTCGTTGACGAGCGCGCCCTGACGGTCCGCGAAATAGTCGCGCACCTGCTGCAGGTCCCAGATGAACCGGCCCGTCGTGTCCGGCGCCTGCGGGAAGTCCTCGTTCATGGCCAACGGGTTGATGAAGTTCTTCGGGTCCTGGTAGTACCCACCGCGGGCCACCGCAAAATCCACCTGGCCGTTCCTCAAGCCGGGCACGCGGCGGATCTGGTCCACGTAGCGCATCGGGAGGGTATTGGTGTACTTGGGGTAGATGAAGATGCGCACGTTGTCGGCGAACTTGTACCCGCCGCGAAAGAAGCTGCCGACCGCCGACAAGGCGCCGAACAGCATGAAGGCGCTGATGATCGAGACCGCCAGGAACAGCAGCCGCGTCTTGTCGCGGGCGATATTCGCCAGGACGAAACCCAGGTATTTCACCCGCCCCCTCTCCTGCGCCGGCCGCCCCGGCAATCCGGGGCACGCATACCCAATACCAAGATGCACAGCATGCGTCTCGGGTCGCAGACCGTCCAGCGGTGCTGTTCCCTGTCCTGCCGTCGCAGCTGACCCGGTGGGCTATCATTCTGCGCATCAAGAATCAGTCGCGGGGGGCTCCGGATGAACGGGATCGTGAAGTGGTCGTCGCGGGGCGGCGTGCCCGCTGGCGTGCGGGTCATGGCTGTCGTTGCGGCGATGGCCATCGTGACGGTGATCGTATCGGGCTCCCCAACTGCAGCTGCGGCCGCCGCTGCGGCGGCAGCTCCGGCTGGTGCGGGCGCCTCTGTCAGCCTGAACGCAGCGCGGGTCGGCGCCAAGGACGCCGCAGGCGTGGCGAAGTTCTACGAGACCGCTTTCGGCCTGCAGGAGGTCCGCCGCTTCGAATTCCCCGGCGGCGTGGAAATCCTGATGAACTTTGGCGCCACCGCCGATGCGGCCAAGGCGAATACCGGGGCCGAGATCGTCGTCATGCACCGCGACTCGGACGAGGTGAAGGACACGATTCCGCATCTGATCTTCACGGTGACGGACATCAACGCCACCGTGGCGGCGCTGAAGGCTGCCGGCGGCAAGATGGAGAGCGAGCCCAAGGAGTTCGGCAAGACCGGCATCATGATCGGCATCGCCGTGGACCCCGCGGGTAACCGGATCGAGATGATCCAGCAGGCCAGGAAGAAATAAGCCTCAACGCAACAGGTCCGCCCGCGGGGGCACCCAGGGCACGTGATACGAGCAGTCCTCCGGCCCTGGGGCGCGCAGCTCGATCTCCGACATCCCCAGCCCGCGCTCCTGGTCGAACCGCAGGTCACCCAACACCCACGCCTGACGATACTCCGTGGCGAACGGCGCCCGTACGAACTGCATGAGCTCCTGGGCCTCGCAGTGGCCGGCGACGAGGTCCGCCAGTTGGCGCCGGGGCATCGAGAACTCACCCAGCCAATGCATCCCCGGCAGCTCCGCCGCCGCGACCGTTGTCATTGGAGCGGTGGTCCCCGCCCCGCGGCGACCCGGCACAGTTGAACAGCGGGAGGCCGGCTCGAGACCCGGCGCTATCGACAACAGCCCATGCCTCGCCGTGTAGCGATCTCCCGAGGTCTCGAGCAGGATCACATCCCAGCAAACAGGGTTCGTCGACACTGGCGTCAACACGTGATCGATCAGCTGCCCGCCTGGAAAGTCCGCCGCGGCAATCGTTCGAATCTGGCGCGCCGCGGCGTTCCCGGCCAACACGAACACCCCGGTGACGCAGGCCATTGTGGCAAGGCTGATCAGGGAGGCGGCACGGGCGGACACCTTGCGGCCGACGGTCAGCAACGCCGCGATGCCTACCGCGAATCCAAGCAGCCATCCAGGGTGCAGCCCATGGACCGCGAACGCCCCCAGCCATGCCGCAACCAGGCTCAGACCCACAAGCACGCGCGCGAGCACGGATCTGGCGAGGAAGAACAACGGAGCGCTGCAAACCCAGAACAGCGGCTCGACGATGAAAAGCGAGTCGCCGTAGAACCAGCGGTTCTCAGCCGGCCAGAAGGGATGCACGCCATAGCTGTTGAGTGAATCCATGGCCAGGTGCAGCAGTGTCCCAAACACCGCGACGGCCAGGAGCACCAGACGATCGCGCGGTGTTGGCCTCAGGTGGCGTCTTCTCATCCGGAATTCGACCGCCAGATACAGCAACCCCGCAAGCACCAGGCAACCGACAACGGTGTGCGTGTAGCCGCGGTGTTGCAACAAGTAGCCCAGCTTGTTCCCGCGGCCAAAGCTCCAGGCGAGATCCAGATCGGGAAGGTTGCCGCCAATGGCGGCGATGGCGACGAACAATGAGCGGCGGACCTCAGGGGTCAGGCCGCTCCCGGGAGCGCGGGTGGATTGCGCGAGGGACTCCCCGGCCGCCCACCCGATCAATGTATGCGTGAGGTTCTCCAAGATGTCGCGAGCCATTGTATCCTCAATTCCATGAGGCGCACTTTCCATCTGGTCCCGGTTTTTCTTCTCGGGGTCACTCTTCGTACGCTGGCCGGCCCGGCGATCGACCCCTCACAGGCTCGTGAAATCGACGCGGTCGCGCAGGAATGGTTGGCGAGCACGCAGGCGCCCTCCGCTTCGATCGCGGTCGTGGAGGGCGGCAAGCTCGTTTATGCGCGTGCCTACGGTAACGCGCGTCTGAATCCTGCTGTCCCCGCCACCCCTGCGATGCGTTACGCCATCGACTCGGTGTCCAAGGAGTTCACCGCGGCAGCGGTGTTGATGCTGGCGGAGGACAAGAAGCTCTCGCTCAGCGACCCGGTGGGCAAATGGTTTCCGCAGCTCGGCGCGGCATCGAAGGCGACCTTGCGCCAGCTTCTCACGCACACGGCCGGCATTCGGGATTACTGGCCGCAGGATTACGTGCCGGCGGAAATGCTTCGGCCCACGACGACTGCAGGGATCATCGACGAATGGGCGAAACGCCCCGTCGATTTCGCGCCGGGAACCGACTGGCAGTATTCCAATACGGGCTATGTGCTCGCCGGGGCGATCGTGGAGAAAGTCGCCGGTGAGCCCCTCCTGCAATTCCTGCAGCGGCGTATTTTTTCGCCCCTGGGAATGTCGCGAG
>Ga0070681_10003098_pt1 | contig 15444 bp, 13 predicted proteins | sample KBSC83BmetaG_FD_65650 | JGI IMG/M metagenome (GOLD analysis project Ga0070681, IMG submission 65650) | Corn rhizosphere microbial communities from Kellogg Biological Station, Michigan, USA - KBS C8-3B metaG | ecosystem: Host-associated > Plants > Roots > Rhizosphere | place: USA: Michigan...
AGGGCACGCGAACGCTCGCCACAGAGAATGCGAAAACCGCCGACAGCCTTCGCACCGCGCTCGCGTCGCGCGGCAGCGCCGAAGATCGTGCTGCGCTGGACGACGAGGTCGCGACGGCCGCGGCGTACGCGAAGGTCGCGGAGATCGCGGCGCGGGGCCTCGACAGTGCGATCGCTCACCATCCCGTGTTCGTCGCGCGCAACGCACTTCGCGCGCGCGAAGCGAACACGAGGGCGGTACTCGCCGCCATGCAGTCGTCCTACACCGGTTCACGCCGCGACGTGACCGTTACGCTCGGCTCGCTTCACAGCGGCGATACGCCGGAAGTTCAACGCGCTCGGCAAGCGCTGTCCGACGCGGAATCGCGGCGGAGTGCCGCGGAGGGCGAAGCGGTGGCGGCGGTGAACGCGGAGCTCTCGGCGCGCGCCGGGCGGTTGATCGCCGACCTGCAACGCAATACGGAGGCGGCGCAATTCGGCGTTGCGAGCGCCGCTTTCTTCCGCGCGATCGACGAGACCCGTGCCGTTGGTGGGGCCGGGAGTGGCGGGTCGTCGCGGAACCGCGATCCGGAGCGGAGGCGTTAGGCAGATGCGTCGACTGACCCTCTATCTACTCCTGCTCCTCAGCGTGCCGACCGTATCGTCGGTAAGCGTTGCTCAGCAGGACACGTCGCGTGCCCGACGAGGCGCGACGACTTCCGCGTCGTCCGGTGGCGAGGTCGCGCGGGCGTTGTACAATGGCCCGGCCGTTGACACGGCGATCACGCGTCTGGAGCGGTTTCTCCAGCAATATCCGCAAAGCGCGGCGCGTCCACGTGCCCTGATGCAGCTGGGCGAGCTGCTGGTGCGGCGTGCCGACGAGCGGTTCGCGGAAAGCCAGCGATCGGGAAACGACGCCACCGCGCGCCCGGACTACCGCGAGGCCATAGCGCGGTACCAGGAGCTGTTGAGCGCGTACCCGAACTTCGAGCGGCGCGACGCGGTAGCGTACACGCTCGGCACGCTCTACTCGCAGGACGAGCGACACGCCGATGCCGTGAAGGCTTTCTCGACGGTGGCGCGAGACAGCTCCGCATTCACGAGCGAAGCGCTGTTCCGACTCGGTGATTCCTATTTCGAGATTGCCTCGACACAGCGAGGTGCGGCACGGCGAGCGAGCTTCGCCAAAGCGGCTGCCGCGTATGAACGGGCGGCTGCGTCGGCACCGAAGGATGGCGACATCTACTTCCTGTCGCTCTACAAGCTCGGATGGTCGTACTACAACCAGGCGACACAAACGTCGCAGGGCGACTACACGAAGGCCGTCGATGTCTTTGGTCGTCTCATTGACGCGTATGACAAGCTGAGCCCACAGCAACAGTCGCGACTCGGTCTGCGGGGCGAGACCATCGAGTACATGGCGGTCGCGTTCACGCAGGTCGGCGGCGCGGAAGCGGCCAATCGCTACTTCGCGACGCACGGTGGAACCGACTATCGCCTGCCGGTCATGCGTCGTGTCGCGTTCAACTTGCAGGAGCAGGGCGACTTCGGGCGGGCGGCCGACGCCTACGAGGCTGTGATCACCCAGGCACCGAACGACTCGAACGCGCTCGGGCTTCAGCGTGAGATCATCGACATGTACGAGAATCGCATGCTGGAGCCCGAGCGCGCGCAGCAGGCGCGCCTCGATCTCGTGAACCGGTTCGGTCCCGGGTCGCAATGGGCGCAGGCGAATGCGAACAACGCGGCTGCGATCGACAGCGCGGCCGTCGTTCGAGAAGCCGCGCTTCGTCAGGCCGCCCAATACAGCCTCGCGCAGGCGCAGCGTGGTCGGGACAAGCAGAAATACTCGGCCGCGGCGTCGCTGTACGAGCGGTACCTGCGTGAGTTCCCCAAGTCGGATAGCGCGCAGGCGGTGAACACGTACCTCGCGGAGGCGTTGTTCAGTACCGGTGACTACGTTCGTGCCGGCACGGAGTACTCACGGACGGCGTACGCGTACCCCAACGATTCGACAGGCGCGATCGCGGAGCGCGCCGGACGCAACGCGATCGTGGCGTTCGACTCGGCGCTCACCCGCAACCCGCGCGACGTGGCCGCGCAGGATTCGCTTTTCACCGCGGTCGACCGGTTCGTCGCGCGCTTCCCGGCGAGTGACGTGTCGCGCAACGCACTCATGCAGAAGGGGCGCCGTGCGCTGGAAGCGCAGCGCTGGGACGTCGTGGAAACGACGTTCCGCACGTACGCGCAGCGTTACCCGAACGACTCACTCACGCCTAACGCGCAAAAGCTCATTGGAGACGCGCTCTACCGTTCCGGTAAGTACGATGCCGCGCAGGCGCAGTGGGAGCTCGCGCAGAGCTCCGCGCGCCAGGGCGGCAAGCGAGGGCTCGCGGACTCCATCGCCAGCGTTCGTACCGCCGCGGCGTCATCGTACGCCGACACGCTCATCAGAAGCGGCAACTTCGAGCGTGCCGCCGAAGGCGTCTACGTGGCGTTCGCGGACAAGAACCCGACGTCTGACAAGGCACCCGACGCGCTGCGTGATGCGATCGAGACCTACCTGCTCGCGGACAACGATGCCCGTCGCCGCGGAGACGCCGCTGCCTCGCAGAAAGCGCGCGATCGGGCGATTGCCCTCGCGGACCGCCTGACGACGCAATATCCGAAGTATCAGTACCACGCACAGTACCAGGCGCTGCGCGCGCAGCTCCTCGCCGAGTCGGGCAAGCGTGAGGACGCGCTCGCGGCGCTGCAGAAGGTGGTCGCCGAGAACCCGTCGTGGGATGGCCGCCCCGACGCCATGGTGCGGATTGCGTCCTCGCTCGACTCGCTCAAGCGAAAGCGTGAGGCCGCGGCCGCGTACGAAGCGTTCGCCTCGGCGTACCCGCGGGATCGGCGGGCAGCCGATGCCCAATACAATGCGGCGGTGACGTATCTCGAGGTGCCCGACAGTGCGTCCGCATCGCGCGCGTACGGCACGTTCGCGGATCGCTTTCCGCGAGATCCGCGCGCAGCGCAGGCGCAGTCCACGCGGTTGGCGATCATGCGGGCGAGCGGAGATTCTACTGGAGTCAGTCGCGAGCTCGCCTCGTTATGCACTGCTTCGCCGCCGCCCGAGCTCCGGTCGGCCTGCTCGGCCCGCGTCGCGGAGCAGGAGTTCAAAACGGGCGCCGCGATGTTCCCGGAGTACAAGGCGCTGCGCCTCGTGATTCCGTCCAAGGCGCAACTGAACGCTGCCGGCGTGGCCAAGGCGTCGCGGCAGAAGCAGCAGATGCTCAAGACGATGTCGGATCATTTCACGAAGGCGATCCAGACAGGTTCGCCATTGTATCTGGCCGCCGCCACGTATTACATCGGGCTCGCGCAGTGGGAGTACGGTGACTTCGTGAAGCACGTGCGTCTGCCGGTAAATCTCACAGCGGCAGAACGGACCGCCGCGGACGCAGGCTCGGACCGTCAGGCCGCGCAGTATTACGACGCGGCACGTGCGACGTGGCGAGCGCTGTTGGACAAGGCACAGCAGGAGAAGATCGATAACGAGTGGGTCAACCGAACTCGCGACGCGCTGGCGGGTAATGTGCCTGCAACACCACCAGCCGGGCCGGGAGGTGAGCGATGACAGCGTATGTCGGTCGAGTCGCGATGCGAGTTTTGGTGCGGTGCGTCACAATCGCTTCGCTCCTCGCAACGTTCGCGTCGCTCTCGTCAGGCGCGGCACACGCGCAGCAACCCGTGCGGAAGAAGCCGCGGGCTCAGGCGCCGCGGTCGTCAACGATCGAGATTCGCGGCCAGGTGCCGACCCCACAGGTGGTTACGGTGCGCCCGCGCGAGACGCCCGCCTATAGTCGTCGCGTGCTCGTGCCCGCGTTCCTCGACCACGATTTCTGGCCATCGATCCTGCCGCCGCTCGACATTGTCTCGTCGAAGGCGGTAATTCGGTCTGACACGACCTCACGGTCTACAGCGGACTCCACCGCTCGTCCGCCATCCGGGTCACGTCCTCCGTCGGGCACGCCTCCTGCTCCTCTGAGACGGTAAGCGGATTCACGTCGTCGTCTTACTGGCGACGTCGCCACGTTTTGCGCCGATCCGACCGCCGATCGCGCGCTTCCGAACCCACGCTCGTACGGGAGACTGTTGAGAATGAACACCGTGCTCGAGTGGTACCGCAACGGCGGTCCCGTCATGAACGCGATCCTACTGGTCGCGGTCGTTGGCCTCGCTGTCTTCCTGGAGCGGTTCTACACGATCGTCATTCGGTCCAAGATCAACGGCCGCGCGTTCATCGAACGCGTGATCCAGCTGGTTCGCGCCGGCAAGATCGAGGATGCGATCAAGCTCTGCGCGCAGTCGAACGCGGCGCTGCCGGACATGGGCCTCCTCATTCTGCGAAGCCGCAGCCGTGACGAGTCCGACCTGCAGAACGTTGCCGACGCCGCTGCGCTGGCGGTCATCCCGCGCCTGACGCGACGTCTGCAGTACCTGCCGATGCTCGCGAACGTCGCGACGCTGCTCGGTCTGCTCGGGACGATCTTCGGATTGCGCGCGGCGTTCCAGTCGGTGTCGATGGCCGCGGCCGCCGAGCGTTCCGAGCGGCTCGCGTCAGGCATCGCGATCGCGCTGAACGCGACGGGCTTCGGCCTGCTCACCGCAGTGCCGCTGTCGGTGGCGCACGCGTATCTCGTGAGCCAGGCGGAGACGATCATCGAGCAGATCGACGAGTTCTCCGTCCGGCTGATCAACGCGCTCATCGACCGGCCGGACGTGCGGCTCGGCCATCGTTAGGCAGTCGTCGTGGCGTCGGTTTACCTCCGGTCGAAGCAGCGGCGCGCCGAGCGCGCGTCGCTGACCGATGCGGGGCACCTGAACCTCGTGCCGCTCGTCGACATCCTGACGTCAGTCGTGTTCTTCTCGCTGCTGACCTATCAGGGAGCAGCGCTCGCCGCGCTGACGTCGTACGACCTGACGCTCCCGCCGGTGGTGATCACGGCGCAACAGGCCACGTCGGCTCCGCAGAACGCGCTCAACCTCCTGCTCGCCGTACGCATCGACCGCGATAAGCTGCTCGTCGAGCACACCGGTGAGGGCGGTTTCCGAAAGGAGATCGGAGGCGTGCAGGGCGCGTCCCTCGACACGCTGCAATCGGTCATGTCGGAGATCCGCCGGCGCTACCCCCAGAACGCGGACGTAGTGGTCATTCCTGCGGACGACGTGGCGTACGATGACCTGATTCACGTGCTCGAGCGGCTTCGCATCGCGCAGTTCTCGGGGATCTCGCTCGGGAATCGCACGCGCGCAACCGAGGTTGCCGCGATGGAGCGCCGGCCCACTCGGGGGACGCGATGAGCTCGCAGATCACGCCGCCGGGGTCGATGGAGCCGGTGAAGGCGATGGCCGGCTCACACAACCGCGCCCGCGCGGCACGGCTGGCGCGCCGCGCGGCGCAATTCAACAAGTTCCGGCTCGTTCAGCTCAATCTCGTCCCGCTGGTGGACACGTTCGTGTCGGTTGTGTTCTTCACGCTCGTGACGGCCACTGTGGGCGAGCTCGCCCCGGTCGTGCGCGGGGTCAACCTGCCGGAGTCGCGGGTCGGCCAGCCGGCGCTGCAGCAGATCACGTTAGGCATCGGGCCGCAGGTCACGCTCGCGGGCCGGCCGGTCATGAGCACGCTCGAGGCGGCGCAGGCGCGGTCCGACAACCCCGCCCAACCGCTGCTGATCCCGCCGCTGTACGCCGCGCTTCGCGCCAAGGCCGACTCCATTCGCACCCTGCGCCGGATTCCGAACGGGCAATCCATCGACGCGCCGCTGGCCATCCAGGCCGACCGCACGATGCGCTACGACCTGCTGTCTCGCGTCATGCAGACGGCCCGCGTCGCCGGCTTTCGCAACCTGACGCTCCAGGTCAGCCACGTCACGGACGCTGGCGTGAAGGCGAGTTGACATGAGCAGCGCGGTCACGCCTAACGACCCGATGCCGCCGGAGCCGACCCCGGTGCCCACGCCCAGCCACACCGAGGTGCTGGGTCGCTCGCTGCGCTACGAGATCGCTGGCGAAGAGGGGCGCGCGCTGCTGTCGTCCTATGCGTTGTCGTTCGCCCTCGGCATCGCGTGGCTCGTGTTCGTGTACTTCGGTCCGAGAACGCTGCCGATGCAGCTGCTCTCCCGCGACGAGCGCCCGATTGCGGTTACGTTCGACATGCCGCCGGAGCCAACCGTGGACGCCGCCGCGGCTGAAGAAGCGGCGGCGGCTGCCCCGCCCGTACCCAAAGAGCGAAGCGGCGGCGGTCGTCAGCGAACGTCGAACCCTGCCGCCATCGCCAGCGCGTTTGGAAGCAACAGTGCTTCTGGTGGGCTCGTGGGTGACGTCTCCAACGTGCTACGCAATGTCGACGTCTCGTCGGGGTCCGGCGGAACGGCTACCGCGGCTGGCGCAAAGGTGGTTCTGGGCGCGGGTGAGGGTGGCGCGGGAGCACGAACACCGGGGCGCGGCGGCATCGGTAACGGGCTCGGACCCGGCGGCGGCATAGGCACCGGCGCCGGCAGCGGCACCGTATCACGCACGCCGGTTCGCATCGCGCCACCGCGGCCAATCAATGCCCCGCGGGCCGGCGGACCTCAACGCGATGTCAGCGAGCTCGGTACATTCGTACGGGGCCACGAGGCGCAACTGCGGTTCTGCTACAACGAGTATGGTCTGAAAGAGAACCCGGCGCTCGCGGGGTCCATCACCGCGTCGGTGACGCTCACGCCCACTGGCGCGGTAACCGCTGCGAACGTCACGAACCGAACGTGGTCCGGTGCGGGCGCGGCCGAGACGGAACGCTGCATCCTCGACAAGGTGCGCACGTGGCACTTCCCGCCGTCCGAGGCAGGCGACGGGACATTCTCATTCTCGTTCAGCTTTACACGTTAGGTCTTGGCGTGCCTGCCGTATAGTTTTCCAGTCGGCTACGCTTCCCACATTCCGTGCTCCATTTCCTGATCGCGCTGCAGGCAGTTCAAATCCCGCCCGCGCCGCGCGGCTACGGGACCAGTGCCGCAGAGATCGTCGTCGACGCCGCCGGTGTGCTCCCCTCCGCGTCGGTCGATCACATCAATCGCATTGCCTTCGACGTCCACCAGAAGAGCGGTGGCGAGATGGCGGTCGTGACGCTTCCCGACATTGGCCTGCGTGCGCCAGTCGATGTGGCGCTCGCGATCGGCCGCGCGTGGAAGGTTGGATCGAACGCCGCCGTTGGGCAGCGGTCGCGCAACGCGGGCGTCGTCGTCCTTCTCGTGCCGAAAGAGACGAGCACGAGCGGACGTGGCGAGTGCTTCGTCACCACCGGGCAAGGCACCGAAGGCTTCATCACGGATTCGAAAGCAGCATCGATCTGCCGCGAGGCCGTTCCGTACTTCCAGCAGCATGAGTACGGGCCGGCGATGGAGTTGGTGGCGAGCCGGGTGGCTGAACAGTTCGCGCAGGAGTTCGGCTTCACGCTCGACTCATCGTCCGGGCTGGCGCCAGGAATGCAGCCCGACCTCCAGCCGCAGCCACAGACCCGACGGGGACGCGGCGGAGGGCTGTCGCCGTTCACGATCTTCGTTCTCTTCATCGTCGCGTACATCATCCTGAGCTCGCTCAGTCGGGGCCGCCGCGGCTGTGGAGGCGGTGGGTGCATACCGATCCCGATCATTTTCCCCACGGGCGGCGGTGGCAGAGGCGGCTGGGGCGGCGGATTCGGTGGTGGCGGATTCGGCGGTGGAGGCGGTGGTGGGTTTGGCGGCTTTGGAGGTGGCGGCGGCTTCAGCGGCGGCGGCGGCGGGTCGAGCTGGTGACGTGTATATGACCCGGGTGGCCCACGATTCCCGATTCCCGATTCTCGACTCCCGATGACTCTCGAGGAACTGGTCCCTCAACTTCAGAAGGTCTACGGCGCGCAACTCCGCTCGGTGGTGCTGTACGGATCCGCGGCCGCGGGCGAGCACATCCCGAAGCGCTCCGATTACAACGTTCTCGTCATCGTGGATGAGCTCACCATGGAGCACATGCGCGCAGGCGCGGCCGTAGCGCACGCGTGGGGTGAGGACGGCAACCCTCCGCCACTTACGCTCACGCTCAGTGAGTGGCAGGGAAGCTCTGACATCTTCCCCATGGAATACGCTGACATTCTCGAGCGGCACCGCGTTCTTTTCGGTACGCCGCCGTTCAGCGGAATTGCGGTAGATCCGAGGAACCTTCGCCTGCAGCTCGAGCACGAGGCGATGGGAAAATTGCTCAAGCTTCGACAGGGCGTCCTCGCCGCCGGCGGCGACGCGAAGTCGCAGACCGAGCTGCTCGCGGCGAGCCTCAGCACGATCATGGTGATCTTCCGCGCTGTCCAGCGACTCAACAACGTGGTTCCACCAACCGACTACGAGAAGTTGAGCCGTGACGTCGCGGCGCGTGCCGGATTCAACACCGAGCCGTTCGTGCGCGTGGTCCGACATGTGCGCGGCACCGAAAAGATCGGGTCGTCAGATGTGTCGGTGGTGTTGGCTGGGTACGTCGACGGAATGCACCGACTGGTCTCCTACCTCGACCGCTACGAAGCCGCGCCGTGATCCCGACCCGCGTTATGCGGAGCGGTGCAACCTGTGGGGATGGAGGACGCGTTATGCGTGCGGACTTGAATGGCGTGGGCGTGAGGATGGTTGGCGTTGTCACCTTGGCTGTCCTGGCCCTTGGCTGTCCGGGAGAGAAGCGGCCGAAGGGCGCTGACAGTGCGCGAGCGGCCATTCCCGTTGACACCACGCCGACGGACCTGAGCAAGGTGCCAACCTCCCTCCCGCCGGCCGCTCCCGATACTTTCAAGGGGCCGGCACACAAGGTGGCTCGTAAGGCACCACCTCCAGTTCCTTCTGCGCCACCGGCGCTCATGGAGGCGGTGGATCGCGAGCGAAGCTTTTCGCGCTTCTGCTATCAGGAGTTCGGACAGAAGGTCGATCCAACGCTCAAGGGCGGAGTCGCCATGGTCGTGTCGGTCGGGTCCGGCGGAATCACGGCGGCGAAGGTTGCGAGTGACAGCTGGTCCTCCAACGCGGGTTCGGGAGTGAACCGGTGCCTCGATCAGAAAGCGGCGACCGCGTGGAAGCTCGCTCCTGGTGCGGTGAAGGCAGGGAAGTACGTGGTGAGAATGACGTTTACCGGACGCTGAACGCGTTCGCCTCGAGGATCTTGAGCATGCACCGATTCACTTTGCCATTCGCGCTCGTCCTGTTAGGCAGCGGCTGCGGCTACAACACGATCCAGAAGTACGATGAGACCGTGAACGCCTCGAAGAATCAGATCGAGGTGCAGCTGCAGCGGCGCGCCGACCTCATACCGAACCTCGTCTCGACGGTGAAGGGCTATGCGCAGCACGAGGAAGACGTCTTCACGCAGGTCGCACAGGCGCGTGCGGGCGTGCTCGGTGCCGTGCAGAAGGGCGATCCAAGAGAGATGGCCAACGCCAACGATCAGCTCACCTCCGCGCTCGGCCGCCTGATGGTCGTTGCTGAAGCGTACCCGCAGCTCAAGGCGGACCAGAACTTCCTCAAGCTGCAGGACGAGTTGACGGGGACGGAGAACCGCATCGCGGTCTCTCGCACGGACTACAACAACGCGGTGCAGACGTACAACACGTACATCCGCACACTCCCGCAATCCCTGACCGCGAAGGTCACGGGTGCGAAGCCGCGCGATTATTTCGAGGTCACGACTCCAGGGGCCCGTACGGCGCCGACCGTCGACTTCTCGAAGCCGGCGGCGAAACCCTGACCGATTCGAGACGTCGGCGTCATACAGGCTGGCGGAATTCGCTGTCGCGTTAGGCGTGCCACCTCGACGCCCGTGTAGCTCCCAACGCCCCTCGGCACGAATGCCGAGGGGCGTTTCGTATCGACCAGCTCGTCTGGGACGAACGGTGATTCGGCGAACCACTTAGCCGAGGTCTGGAACGACTATCGTCGCAGGTGCTATCGAAAGGTCACGCCGACGCGCGTGTGCAACGGGCGCACGTTCCGGTCGTTCAATGGGGGCCCCGACCGTTCGGTCGGGGCCCCCCCCTTGTGTCGTGCGTCTCGTCCCCGCCTGGTTCGTACCAGGCAGGCCCGCTCCCAACGCGGTGGTCCGGAGGGCATCTTGCAACAGGAACAGCCAGCACGGAGGAGTTCGTGAGGCCCTGCTCTACCAGCGCAGTTCGAACGTGTGCCGCCGCGGTGATGGCGGCCAGTGCCATTACGAGCGGCGCGTGTTACCGCTACACGCCCATTGACTCGTCGTCGCCGGCGTTAGGCAGCGAAGTGCGGCTGCGCCTCACCGACCAGGGCGCCATCACGATGGCACCGCTCGTTGGCAATCGGATCGAGGTCGTAGATGGCCACATCTCGTCAGTCTCCGACACCGCTGTCGCGCTTTCGGTGACGCAAACGACCGACCGGCTTGGTTCCGAAGCCACCTGGAAGGGCGAGCAGGTCGTATTCCCGCGGGCCACGGTCGCCGGTCTCGAGCGACGCTCGCTCGACAAAGGGAAGAGCTATCTCATGGGCGGCATTACGGCCGGCCTGGTTGCGGCGGTCGGGATCGGGTTCAGCATCACCGGCAGCGGGAGCAACGGCCAGAGCTCCGGGACCGGAACACCGAAGTAGTCGCGCGCCGACCTCGGCTAACCGTCGGCGGCACAGCTCACGTCAATCCGGTATCGCGTCCGACAACACGTACGTGAGCGGATTCACGACCTTGCCGTTTATGTGAATCTCGTAGTGCAGATGCGGACCGGTAGCCAGTCCCGTGCTGCCGACCGCCGCGATGGTCTGACCGCGCGTCACGCGCTGGCCACCCTTCACATCGATTCGCGAGCAGTGCGCATAACGAGTGACGATGCCGTTGCCGTGATCGATCTCGAGCGTGTTGCCGTACCCGTTTTCGTAGGCGACCCGCATCACCACCCCCGACGCCGGCGCGATGATCGGCGCGCCCATCGGCGCCGCGACGTCGATGCCTTCGTGCGGTCGCGAAATGTGCAGGAGTGGATGGTTGCGACTCCGCGAGAACTGGCTCGTGAGCCAGCCAGGCGTGGGCATGATCGATGGCACGCTGGCGAACCGCTGCGCGTTGTGCTCCAGCGAGTCCGTCACCGCCGCGAAGCGAGCGGACAGCTGGTCCGCGCGCTGAATGAGCGTCTCGACGTCGGCGGCCGGTAGCGCGCGCGCTGCGCTGTCGGCCACCGAGTCCTGGGCCGATGCGAGGATTCGTGCGGCCGAATCGGTCGCGGGCAACCCGGCCAGTAAACGAATCTGCGCTTCCCGTTTCCGGATGACCTCGAGGGTGTCGCGCAGCGATGCCATGCGCTTCGCGACTTCCGACATGTCGCGCGGATGCGAGCTCATCGCGTTCGCTTCGGTCGGGCGGACGGCGCCGCTGATGAACCGGCCGGTGGTCGCGATCGCGGTGCCGAGCCCGATCGCCGCCATCAGCCCGAGCATCGCCCCGACATACAGCGCCGCGCGCACGGCGCGCTCGCTGATCGAGTAGCTCCGCGGCGAATCACTCCCGTGGGGTACGACCATCACGGTCCAGCAACGATCCGCCATTTCGTCTCGACTCCTTGAGGCTCAACGCGATGTTCCGTCTGCTTAGACGGCTCGCATCTGTCGCCGTAACGATACCCACCGACATCGTGATGCGTGGGTGACGCACGCCACGCAAACGGTGGTCGCGCGAGTCAGGTCGTTTTTCAGTCGAAATGTCTGCAGGATCCGCGATGCCTGACGCGCAGGCGCGTCCGCATCGACGCGGCCTCGTTAGGTGGTCGCGATCACAATTTCCTTGGGAAACAGACCATCTCCCTTCGTGACGCGCCACGCGCTCACGTCGAGCGCGGCGACGTTCGCGAAACGCTGATGGGCGACGATGTCGGGGCCGCCAAGCTGGCGCCACAGCTCCGCCGTCTTCGCGGGCATGAATGGCTGGAGATGAATCGCATGGCGCGCGAGCTGCCGGATGAGCGCCGCCAGTGTTCGCTCGAGCTCGGGGCGCAGGGTGGGATCCTTCGCCAGCTTCCAGGGTGCTCGGGCGTCGACGTACTCATTGCCGCGGCTCACCGTCTTCCACACGTGGCGGAGTGCTTCGTGAAGCAGGTAGCCGCGCGATCCATCCATCGCCGCGTGATACTGCTCCAGATCGCGCGCATCGTCCGTGTCGAGCTCCGTGGGTTCGGCCGCGGCACCGCCGGGCACGACACCGCCACAGTAGCGCTCGACCATCGAGATCGTGCGGCTCGCCAGGTTCCCTAACGCGTTAGCCAGGTCGGCGGTGTAGCGTTCCTCGAACCGCTCCCACGAGAAGCTGCCATCCGCATCGAACGGCACTTCGCGCAGGAGGAAATAGCGGAACGCATCCGCCCCATACCGGCCGATCGCTTCGTCGAGGTCCAGGCGGACGCCGGCGGACTTGCTGAACCGCTCACCGCCTAACAACACGAAGCCGTGCGCCCACACGCGCTCCGGCAACGGCAGCTCCGCTGCCTGGAGCATCGCCGGCCAGATGATGCTGTGAAAGCGCGTGATGTCCTTGCCGACGATGTGCAGCTGCGCCGGCCATCGCTCGCGCCAGCCCGCATCGGGGAAGCCGGTTGCGGTGAGGTAGTTCGGCAGCGCGTCGAACCACACGTACGTCGTCTGCGGCTCGCCGGTCGAGAGCGGCGCGGGGAAGGGAACGCCCCAGCTGAATCGCGACCGGCTGGCGGAAATGTCCTCGAGCCCCTGGTTGAGCAGCGCCAGCATCTCGTTCCGCCGACTCTCGGGCTGCAGGAACTGTGGCCGTTCCGTGAGCAGTCGCGTGAGGAAGCCCTGATACTTGCTCAGGCGAAAGAACCAGTTGCGCTCCTCCACCCACTCGAGCGTGCGCGTGGGATGCAGCACGCAGCGCCCGTCCACGATCTCGCTGTCCTGCTTGAATGCCTCGCAGCCGACGCAGTACCGCCCCGTGTACGACCGCTCGTAGAAGTCGTCGGGGTTGTTGTCGAAGATGCGCTTGATCAGCGCACGTACGCCGGTCTTGTGGCTGTCGGCGGTCGTGCGAATGAACTGATCGTGCGAGATCGCGAGCTTGGACCACATGGCCTGGAACCGTGGCGCGATGTCGTCGACCTGCTGCTGTGGCGTCACACCGAGCTCCGCCGCTTTTTGCGCGACGGTCTGGCCGTGCTCGTCCATCCCCATGAGGAAATGAACCTCGTCACCGCGGAGGCGGTGATACCGCGCGATCGCATCCGCCCCGATCTTCTCGTAGGCGTGCCCGATGTGCGGGTCGCCGTTCGAGTAGTCGATGGCCGTCGTCAAGTAGAACCGGCTCACGCCTCGTCTCCCTCCTCGTCGCCGCCGTTGTCTCCGCCATTTTCGGTCGCGTCGGCAGACGTGGCGTCCGTCGCTCCGCCGTTAGGCGTCGCCGTGGCGTCGCCCCGCCCCCGCCCGCGCCGGCCCCCGCGCCGCCCGCGTCGCCGCCGCGGCCGCGCGCCCTCGGCACCAGCGTTCGCGGCCGGCATCGACGTCGATTCGTCGCCAGCCGAACTCGCCGGTGGCTGGGAAGTCGCAGCCGCCGGCGCCGACGACGGTTGCCTAACGCTCACGTCGTTCGATCCGTTCCCGGCCTGTCCCGAGCGAAGCGAGGGATCTGTTCCCCGTTCCCGCTTCCCTTCGTCTCCCGCGTCCCTCGTCCCGCTTCCCGGCGGTTCCGATTCCCGATTCCCATCTGCCCGCTGATCGCGCGCGCCCGCGGATTCCCGGCGTTGCAATGGCACCGGCCGCTCGGGCGGTTTCGGAAATCCCGGCATCCCCGGACGCATGCCGGGCCGGTACGCCGGACGCTCGGCCGTGTCGGTCATCCGAATGACCTCCTCGTCGAGCTCCATCATCATGTCCGGCTCCTCCTCGACGACAGGCTCCTCGACCGTCATCGGGCCACCAGCCATCTCGCGCTTGAGATCCGCGAGCGACACGACACGGGTTTCGCCTTCGACGTTCCGCAGCGTCACGCGCTCGTTGAAGATGTCGTTCGCGACGACCTTTTCCTCTCCGCGTGCGGTGATGAGCACCTTCGCTTCCTTGGGGAAGCGCTTCCGGCTCTGCACGTAGAACTCGTGCTCGTAACGAAGGCAGCACATGAGTCGCCCACAGGCCCCAGAGATCTGCGCGGGGTTGAGCGAAAGCCGCTGGTCCTTCGCGACGCCAAGGTTGACGGGACGCAGCTCGGGCAGCCACGAGGCAGAGCAATACTCGCGGCCGCAGCGGCCGATGCCTCCCAGCCGCTTGGCCTCGTCGCGAACACCGATCTGTTTGAGCTCGATGCGTGTGCGAAACAACGCGGCGAGGTCCCGAACCAGATTGCGAAAGTCGACGCGCTTCTCGGCGGTGAAGTAGATCGTGAGCTTCCGGCGGTCCCACTGCCACTCGGCGTCGGAGAGCTTCATGAGCAGGTTGTTCGCCTTCACACGCTCCATCGCGCGGCGTCGAGCCGACTCGTCCTGCGTGCGGAGCTCGTCGTGCCGCTGCACGTCCTCGGCGGTCGCAAGCCGACGCGCGCGCTTCTGTGTCCCTTCAGGCCCGGGCGCGTGCGGTACGCCGGCCGCGCGCTTCTGCGCGAGCTCGCCCGTGGAGTAAATGCGACCGAGGTCTTCCCCGCGGTCCGCGTCGACGATCACCGCGGCCCGTAACGGCGGCGGCGCCTCGCCCTCCCAAAGAAAGAACTCTTTGCGGTTGCCTTTGAAGGCAATCTCTATGAGGTGATCCACAACAAGAATTCACGGGACTCTCGACGTCCCTACTCCTGAAATTGTCCCATTCTTAGGTACTTCTCTCGGCGCCGTCGTATGAGCTTATCCGGCTTGAGACGGCGCAGCTCCTCGAGATGCTTGTTCAGCGCCTCTTGAACCGCCGCTGCCGTCTGTTCGTGATTCGAGTGCGCGCCGCCGAGCGGTTCGGGGATGATCTCGTCGATCACCCGCAGCTCGTAGAGGTCAGGCGCCGTGATCTTTAGCGCGCCGGCGGCACGTTCGCGCATCTCCGGGCTCTTGCCGTCCTTCCACAGGATCGCCGCACAGCCCTCGATCGTGATCACGGAGTAGACCGAATTCTCCAGCATCAACACGCGGTCCGCCACGCCTAACGCGAGCGCGCCTCCCGATCCTCCCTCGCCGATCACCGTCGCGATGATCGGCACTTCCAGCCGGCTCATCTCGAACAGGTTGTGGGCAATCGCCTCGCTCTGCCCGCGCTCCTCGGCCCCGAGCCCCGCCCACGCACCCGGCGTATCGATGAAGGTGATCACCGGAACGTGGAACTTCTCGGCGAGCTTCATCAGCCGCAGCGCCTTGCGATAGCCCTCGGGATGCGGCATCCCGAAGTTGCGCTTCAGATTCTCCTTCGTGTCGCGCCCGCGCTGCTGGCCCACGACCATGACGGTC
>Ga0070681_10003100_pt1 | contig 15442 bp, 11 predicted proteins | sample KBSC83BmetaG_FD_65650 | JGI IMG/M metagenome (GOLD analysis project Ga0070681, IMG submission 65650) | Corn rhizosphere microbial communities from Kellogg Biological Station, Michigan, USA - KBS C8-3B metaG | ecosystem: Host-associated > Plants > Roots > Rhizosphere | place: USA: Michigan...
CAACAACGGCCGGCGCCTCGAGGTCGGAAAGACGACCGAGCCGGAACGGCCGCAAACGGGGAAAGCGCGTGCACAGGATGGCTGGCGAAGTACAAAGCGGGATCTGCGGCGAGTGACCGGCCGGCTGCCAGGGCTGCTGAGCCTGAGCCTGGCCGTCTGGCTGCTGCTCGCGGGTCCCGCGCACAGCCTCACGGCCTCCCAAATCCAGGGCGTGCGGCTGGGCGAAGGAGCCGGCAAGGACGCTGCCGCCTCGCGCCTCGTGATCGACCTCTCGGGTCCGACCGAGATCCTGCTGCGTGCCGCGCCGGGCGGGCGCAGCTTCGATCTGCTCCTGCTCGGCAACCCGGCCCAGGCGCCCGTTCCTTTCCGGCCCGGGGCCGCCGGCCTCATCGGCGGCGGCTCGGTGCGCGCCCTCGGCGGCGCCGGCACGCTGGTGCGCGTCGAGACCAAGGAGCCGGCAAGCATTGCCGGCATCGAGCTGCTCGGTCCCGAGGATCACGGCGTGCATGGCGGGCTGGCGGCCGAGAAGGCGGCGGCCGGGAGCCGGTTGGTGCTCGATCTCGTGCCGGCGCGCCGCTCGGATTCACTTGGCGGGTTTGTCAGCCTGCCTTGGATGAGCAATCCCGGACGGGCCATGCAGCTCGTCGCCGCGCGCGCCCTCAGATTCGACCGGCAGTATGCCCAGGCGGGCGCGCCGGCCGATCCGGCTGCGGTTGCGGCGCTGGAGAAGCGGCGCGACGAGCTGTTCCAGCGCATGATCACCAACCTCACCAACCTCGACATCGCCTTCGAGTTCGCCGGCGTGTCGACGGAGCTCGGCGATTACGAGGGCGCCATCGTCGCCTATGAACGCCTGCTGATCATCAATCCCGACCTGCCGCGCGTCCGCTACGAGCTGGGCGTGCTCTATTTCGCGCTGAAATCCTATCCGGCGGCACAGACCTATCTCGAAAGCGTGCTGCAGCAGCCCGACGCCTCGCCCGACCTGCAGCAACAAGCCAATGCGCTGCTGCGGCAGATCGCCGCCGCCAAGACCAAGAACCTATTTCTCGGCAATTTCACCGTGGGCATGCGCTATCAGTCGGATGGCAACAGCGCTCCCGGCTCGGCAACCCTGCGCATTTCCGGCAGCGACGTGCGCCTGCAAGGGCCCGGCACCAGCCGCTCCGATTGGAACGCCTTTGCCAATGCCTATTTCCGTGACACCTATCCCCTGGGTGACGGGGAGAACGCGCCGCTTTGGGAAAGCAATGCCACGCTCTACGGCACGCGCCAGATCCTGCTGCCCAATCTCAACCTGTCACTGCTCCAGGTGACGAGCGGCGTCCGGTTCCATCCGATCGCCGGCGATTCCCTGACGATCCGGCCGCATGTCATCGGCGGCATCATCGGCCTCGACGACCACCTGTATTCCGACTCCTTCGGCGTCGGCATGGATTTCACGCGCGCCATTACGGACAAGCTGTCGCTCGACGGCACGATCGACAGCAGCCATCGCGACTTTCACAATTTCGGCGCTCAGACGACCTTGCGCGAACAAACCGGGCAGGATTCCGGCATCGCCCTCCGCAACCGGTACCAGCTGACAGCCGATCAGCAGCTCGGCATCGATATCGGCTTCCGGCACGGCACGGCGCAAGCGAATTTTAACGAATATTCGCAATACACTGTCGGCGGCGTCTATCAGTTAACGATTCCGCCGCCGCTGGCCATGTTCGAACTGCCCTGGGCCTTGGTGCTCAATGCCTCGAGGATCTGGAGCGAATATGGCGGTCCGGATCCGACCATCGATCCGAACGTGACGCGGCACGATCGCGAATGGCGGTTGAGTGCCACCCTGGCCGTGCCTTTCAGCCCGGTGCTCAGCAGCTTCCTACAATTGCAGTCGTCGCATATCGATTCGACATTACCGAACAATACTTATGAAAATCTCACGGTAATGCTGGGCCTCACCCGCAGCTTTTAGACCTCCCGCCGTGACGGAGTTTTCCCATGCATGAGCTGAGCCGGTTGCTGTTCGCCAGCGTCTTCACGCTGAGCCTCGGTACGCTCGCAAATTCCAGTGGCGCGGAGGAGCAGAAGGTCGGCGTTGCCGGCGCGGTCAATCCCGCGACCCATGCCACGCCCTCGGGCGGCCAGACCGCCATCCTGAATATCGGCAATGACGTGAGCTTCAACGAGGTGATCACGACGGACGCCGATGGCCAGGCGCAGCTCCTGTTTCTCGACCGGTCGGCGCTCACCGTCGGTCCGAACGCCAAGCTCAGCATCGACGAGTTCGTCTACAATCCGAACACCAAGGAAGGAAAGCTCGCGATCAACGCCGCGGTCGGCGTGTTCCGCTTCGTCGGCGGCCAGCTCAGCAAGAGCGGCGACGTCACCCTCAAGACGCCCGTCGCCACCATCGGCATTCGCGGCGCCGTGGCGCTGGTCACCGTCACCCCGACCTCGGTCTCGGCCTCGCTCCTGTTCGGCAATGGCCTCACCATTACGCCCAACCCGATCGGCGGTCCGCCCCCCGGCGGCCCGGCCGGCGGTCAAGGTGGCGGCCAACCAGGCGGTGGCCAACCAGGCGCTGGCCCGCAGGGCGGTGGCCAGCAGGGCGGTGGTCAGCAGGGTGGTGGCCAGCAGGGCGGTGGTCAGCAGGGTGGTGGCCAGCAGGGCGGCACCACGCAAGCCAGCGGCCCGCAGGGCGGCGGCGGGCCGGCGGGCGGGCCCACGGGTGGCGGCGGCGGTGGCGGCACGATCACCGTGACGCCGGGCAATACCGCCAACATCAGCAACACTGGTCAGATCAGTGTCGTCCCGACGACGACCCTGACCGTGAGCACGAGCATCAAAGCGACCGAGCCCACCAAGCAGAGCACGAGCAACGCAGGCAGCGGCGTCACCTCGACCAGCGTCAATCAAACGATCACGAATCAAACGCAAAGCGGCAATTCGCCAGGCACGGCCTCGACGCTGCTGACCAACCCCACGACCGGGACGCTCAATACGCAGGCGGTGAATACGACGGGCACGAGCGCGGGCGGGACGACCTCGACGGGGCCGAACACTCTGACCCAGGCCGCACCGACCGTGACTCCGGCGCCGCTGCCCAACATCCCGCAGATTACGCCGGCGCCGACTCCGCACCCGACCGCGGCGCCCACAGCGGCGCCCACAGCGGCGCCGACTCCCGCGCCCACCGCCGCGCCGACACCGGCGCCAACAGCGGCTCCGACACAAGCGCCGACACAGCCGCCGACACAGCCGCCGACTCCCGCGCCGACACCGGCGCCGACAGCGGCGCCTGCGGGAGGAGGAACGACCGGCGTGACCCCGCCGTCCATCCCGGCGCCCGGCCAGCCGACGGCGCCGCCCAGGCCGAAATAAGGGTCAGCTTTTCGTCCGCGCGCCGCGCACGCCGGCGGCAAGCTTCTCGACGAGGCCGAGGGCGGCGGGCAGCAGGCTCGGCTTGGCGCGCCCCTCGGCATCGAGCTCGCCGGCGATCACCGAGACCAGCGCCGATCCCACCACCGCCGCATCGGCGAGACGCGCCACGTCGGCGGCCTGCGCCGGCGTCTTGATGCCGAAGCCGACCGCGACCGGCAGTTGCGTGTGGCGGCGGATGCGCGTCACCGCGCGGCCGATATCCTCGACCGTCGCCGAGCGTGTGCCGGTGATGCCGGTCACCGACACGTGATAGATGAAGCCCGAGCTGCCGGCGAGAATGACTGGCAGCCGCGCATCGTCGGATGTCGGTGCCGTGAGCCGGATGAGATCGAGGCCGGCGGCGCGCGCCGGGCCGGCCAGCTCCGGCGCCTCCTCGGGCGGCAGATCGACGATGATGAGCCCGTCGACGCCGGCCGACCTGGCATCGGCGGCGAAGCGCGCGACGCCATATTGATAGACGGGATTGTAATAGCCCATCAGCACCAGCGGCGTTTCCGCATCTTGCATGCGAAAGCGGCGCACCATGGCGAGGGTGCGCGGCAATGTCTCGCCGGCTTTCAGCGCCCGCAAGCCCGCCGCCTGGATCGCCGGCCCATCGGCCATCGGATCGGTGAAGGGCATGCCGAGCTCGATGATGTCGGCGCCGGCCTTGGGCAGGCCCTGCAGCAGCGCGAGCGAGGTCTCGGGCTCGGGATCGCCCGATGTGATGAAGGTGACGAGACCGGCGCGGCCGGCGGATTTGAGCTCTGCGAAGCGGCGGCCGATGCGCGTCGTGAGGATGGTGTCGCTCATGCCGGCGCTAGCCCTGCAGCTTGACGCCGAGCGCTTCGGCGACCGTGAACACGTCCTTGTCGCCGCGGCCGCTGATGTTCACCACCAGCAGATTGTCCTTCGGCAAGGCCGGCGCCAGCTTCGCGGCATGGGCCAGCGCGTGCGCCGGCTCGAGCGCCGGCAGGATGCCCTCGAGCTTGGTGCAGAGCAGCATCGCCTCGACGGCCTCCTTGTCGGTGGCCGCGACATATTCGACGCGGCCCTGGTCCTTGAGCCAGGCATGCTCCGGCCCGATGCCGGGATAGTCGAGCCCGGCCGAGATGGAGTGCGCCTCGGTGATCTGCCCGTCCGCATCCTGCAGCAGATAGGTGCGATTGCCGTGCAGCACGCCCGGCCTGCCGCCGGCCAGCGAGGCCGCATGCGCGCCGCTATCGAGACCCTTGCCTGCCGCCTCGACGCCAATGATGCGGACCCGCTCATCGTCGAGAAACGGATGGAAGATGCCCATCGCGTTCGAGCCGCCGCCGATGCAGGCGATCAGCGTGTCGGGCAGGCGGCCTTCCGCCTCCTGCATCTGCCGGCGCAGCTCCTCGCCGATCACGCGCTGGAAATCGCGCACCATGGTCGGATAGGGATGCGGCCCGGCGACTGTGCCGATCAGGTAATAGGTGTCGTCTACGTGGGCGACCCAATCGCGCAACGCCTCGTTCATCGCGTCTTTCAGCGTCGCCGAGCCCGAGGTCACCGAGATCACCTCGGCCTCGAGCAGCTTCATGCGAAACACGTTCGTCGCCTGCCGCGCCACGTCCACCGAGCCCATATAGATCGTGCAGGGCAGGCCGAACAGGGCGCAGACCGTGGCGACGGCGACGCCGTGCTGGCCGGCGCCGGTCTCGGCGATGATGCGCGTCTTGCCCATGCGGCGCGCGATCAGGATCTGGCCGATGCAGTTATTGACCTTGTGCGAGCCGGTGTGGTTCAGCTCCTCGCGCTTGAAATAGATCTTGGCGCCGCCGAGATGCGCGGTCAGGCGCTTGGCGAGGGTGAGCGGGCTCGGCCGGCCGACATAGTCCTTGAGATAGCCGTCGAGCTCGGCATGAAAGGCGGGATCGGCCTTGGCCGCTTCATAGGCGCGCTCGACCTCGAGGACGAGCGGCATCAGCGTCTCGGCGACGTAGCGGCCGCCATAGAGACCGAAATGGCCGCGCTCGTCGGCGCCGCCGGAGAAGGTGTTCCGCTTCAGCATGCCTGGCTCTTTTTCCGGGATGGGCGTTATAGGCGAGATGCCGACCCTCCGCATCGGAAAAACTCTCCTGGCGAGCGCTGGGGCTTTGCTATAGAGGCCATCCCGCCGGCCGGAGCGGCCGCGCGATCAGCTGGACCAGCGAGGAAGCATGGAGGCCGAGCCGTCCGTCACGCCCGGCGCCGCCAGCCGGGATTTCCAGCCGAGCCGCTGGGACGTCGTTGCCATCCCGCTCGTCTTGAGCGTCGTCATGCTGCTGGCGCTGGGTGCTCGCGAGATGACAGGCCCGTTCCATGTCGGCGAGCCGCTGCCGATCTCGCTCGATCCCGCCAATCTCCCGGGATATGCGCTGCGCACCACCGTGCGCATGCTGATCGCGCTCGCCGCCTCGCTGGTCTTCTCGGTGAGCTATGCCACGCTCGCCGCCAAGTCGCGGCGTGCCGAGCAGATCCTGATTCCGGTGCTCGACGTGCTGCAGTCGGTACCGGTGCTCGGCTACATCTCCTTCACCGTCACCGGATTTCTGGCCCTCTTCCCCGGCAGCCTGCTCGGCGCCGAGATGGCGGCGATCTTCGCCATCTTCACCAGCCAGGCCTGGAACATGACCTTCTCGATGCACCAGTCGCTGCGCGCCGTGCCGCACGACCTGCACGAGGCGGCGGCCGTGTTCGGGCTGACGAGCTGGCAGAAATTCTGGCGCCTCGAGATGCCCTACGCCATGCCCGGGCTGGTGTGGAACGCCATGATGTCGATGTCGGGCGGCTGGTTCTTCGTGGTCGCCTCGGAATCGATCTCGCTGGGGGACGAGAAGATCGCGCTCCCCGGCATCGGCTCCTATATCGCGCTCGCCATCGAGCGACGCGATCTCACGGCGGTCGGCTGGGCGATCGCCACCATGCTGCTGGTGCTGATCTGCTACGACCAGCTCCTGTTCCGGCCGCTGGTCGCCTGGGCCGAGCGCTTCAAGGTCGAGGAGACGCCCGGCGAGACGGTGCCGCAGAGCTGGATCCTCGATCTCTTCCGGCGTGCGCGCCTGCTGCGCTTCGTCGGCAGCCCGCTCGCTTTGCTGCTGCGTCTGGCGCGCGACTTGCGCCTGCTCGGCATCTATCGACCGGAGGCGGGGCTGAACGAGGAGCGGCAGCCCGGCGTGCTCACCCGCATGGGCGACTTGCTCTGGTACCTGCTGCTCGGCGGCGTGGCGCTGCTCGCGAGCTGGCGCATCTACCAGTTCCTCGCCGTGCAGCTCACCTTGTCCGAGATTCTCCACGTCCTCCTGCTCGGCCTCGCGACGGCGCTGCGCGTCATGGTCTGCATCCTGCTCGCCGCCATCATCTGGGTCCCGATCGGCGTGCATATCGGGCTCAGGCCTCGGCTCGCGCAATTCTTTCAGCCGGTGGCGCAGTTCCTCGCCGCCTTTCCGGCCAACCTCCTGTTCCCGCCCGCGGTCATCATCATCCTGCGCTATCAGCTCGATCCGAATGTCTGGCTGACGCCGCTGATGATTCTCGGCACGCAATGGTATCTGCTGTTCAACGTCATCGCCGGCGCCTCCGCCTTTCCGCAGAATCTGCGTGATGCGGCGGCTGAATTCCATGTGCGCGGATGGTTGTGGTGGCGCAAGGTGATGATGCCGAGCCTCGCGCCCTACCTTCTTACCGGTGCCATCACCGCGGCGGGCGGCTGCTGGAATGCCAGCATCGTCGCCGAGGCGGTGAGCTGGGGCGACGACCGCATCGGCGCCTTCGGGCTCGGCGCCTATATCGCCGACGCCACCCTGGCCGGCGATTTCGCAAAGATCGCGCTGGGCATCGGCGTCATGTCGCTGTATGTCGCCCTGTCGAACCGCCTGATCTGGCGTCCCCTCTACGCGCTTGCCGAAAAGCGAGCCCAGCTCCGCTGAAGAAGAAGGTAGCAGCAGGATGGCCGTCGCCAACGCCGCGTTGCAGCAGGGTACCGGCGGACTCCTGACCGTCTCGGGCGTGCGGCAGGCCTTTCTGCGCCCGGACGGTAGCGAGCTGCTGGTGCTCGAGAATGTGACGATGCATCTGCACGAGCGCGAGATCGTCGGGCTGCTCGGCCGGTCCGGCTCGGGCAAATCCAGCCTGCTGCGCGTCATCGCCGGCCTCAACCGTCCGACCGGCGGCAAGGTTCTGTTCAAGGGCCGCCCGATCGAGGGGCCGATGCCGGGCGTGGCGATGGTGTTCCAGAGCTTCGCGCTCTTTCCCTGGCTCACCGTGCTCGACAATGTCGAGCTCGGGCTCGAGGCGCGCGGCACGGCGCAGCAGGAGATGCGTCGGCGGGCCCTGGCGGCGATCGATCTCATCGGCCTCGACGGGTTCGAATCGGCCTATCCCAAGGAGCTCTCGGGCGGCATGCGCCAGCGCGTCGGTTTCGCCCGCGCCCTCGTCGTCGAGCCCGACATATTGCTGCTCGACGAGCCTTTCTCCGGGCTCGATGTGCTCACCGCCGAGACGCTGCGCACCGATTTCCTCGAGCTGTGGGCGGAGAACCGCACGCCGATCCGCGCCGTGCTCACCGTCACCCACAATATCGAGGAGGCGGTGCTGATGTGCGACCGGGTGCTGATCTTCTCGCCCAATCCCGGCCGCATCACTGCCGAGATTCCGATCGCGCTGCCGCATCCGCGCAACCGCCACGATCCCGCCTTCCGCCAGCTCGTCGACAATATCTATGTGCGCATGACCGAGCGGAAGATCGCGGGCGCGGCAAAGCCGGTGCTGTCGCTCGCGGAAGGCCTGCCCGACGCCTCGACCAACCAGATGGCGGGGTTGCTCGAGGAGCTGGGCTCGAGCTCCTATAACGGCCGCGCCGACCTGCCGCATCTCGCGGCCGCCCTGCAGCTCGAGATCGACGAGCTGTTTCCCATCGCCGAGGCGCTGCAGATCCTGGGCTTCGCCGAGGTCGCCGAGGGCGACATCATCCTGACGCCGGCGGGCCGGCGCTATGTCAATGGCGACACCCAGCAACGCAAGGCGCTGTTCGCCGAGCTCGCGCTGCGCCAGGTGCCGCTCATTGCGCATATCCGCAAGGTGCTCGACGAGCGTCCCGGCCATCAGGCGCCGAGCACGCGGTTTCTCGCCGAGCTCGAGGATCATCTCAGCGAGGAGGAGGCCGAGCGGGTGCTGATGCGCGCCATCGATTGGGGCCGCTATGGCGAGCTCGTCTCCTACGATTCCGATTCCGGCGTGTTGAGCCTGGAGAACCCGGAAGCTTGAGATAAGGGAGTCGCGGCCGCCTGCCTGGCAGACACGGGCCGCGGTCGATCACACTTTGTTTACAATTGTATGCGAATTTGCGCAGCCAAGGCGGTGCGGCCGGCCCTCGCGCATCGCTGCCATCGTGACAGATCAGCAGCGTGACCGGCCATGAAGACCATTCTCGTCATCGAGGACAATGAGCTGAACAGGAAGCTCTTTCATGACCTGTTCCTGGCGCACGGCTACAAAGTTCTGTCGACGCGTGAGGGCCTGGACGGGCTGCGGCTGGCACGCGAGGAGCGGCCCGATGCGATCCTGCTCGACATCCAGCTGCCGGATGTGTCGGGACTGCAAGTGAGCGAGTGGCTCAAGCAGGATGAGACGCTGCGCGACATCCCGATCATCGCCGTCACTGCCTTCGCCATGCGTGGCGATGAGGAACGCATCCGCGAAGCTGGCTGCGATGCCTATGTGGCGAAGCCCGTCTCGACAGGACGTTTGCTTGAAACCATGCAAAAGTTTCTGACCTAGATTCGCCTGCCGCTCGAGACATCGGATATCCCAGCAACACGACTGCTTTCGGCTGGGCTGGAACGGCGCGCTCGCGGTATCGCATTAGGCGGTGGGCACAAAGGCGCCCCACCCTGGCACATTGGTTAGCGATTCGTGAATCGATGCCGGCACGACGGAGCTGAGATGCGAGGCCTGCCCCGCAGATACATCCAATTTTAATGTCTTTCGCGATAAATGCGCCATCAACCTTCCCGATAGAGGCTCTCCTGACCCGCTCCTTGGCCCCCATTATGGCGGCATTTCTGCTGCTCATCCTGCTCGCCGCCATCGTGGCGCCGCGGCTCCAGGCCCAGCCTGGACAAGCCGTCGCCGCGGTGTTCGCGCCCTGGAAGAGTCGCGACGAAGTGTTCGCGGCGGTGGCACGGAGCGGAGCGGAGATCTTGCGTACCGGGCCGCTGCACAATGTCGTTCTGATCTCGACCGAGCGCAGCGCGGTGCTCGCCGAGCTATATCGCGCGGGCGCCTGGAGCTTGCTGAATGCACAAGGCTGGGGCGGCTGCGTTGCTTCCGAAACGCCGGCGACGAGCCCTGAGGGTCGATGATGCCCACCTACATACCGCATGACCACGAGCCGGCGCTGGTCGTTCTCTCCTACCTGATCGCGCTGTTCGCTTCCTACACGGCACTCGATATGGGTGAGCGGCTGCGCACGGCGCAGGGCCGGCCGCGAGTCGCCTGGCTGGCCGGCAGCGCGTGGGTGCTGGGCGGCGGCATCTGGTCGATGCATTTCATCGCCATGCTCGCCTTCCGCGTGTCGATCCCCGTCTCCTATGACGTCGGAACGACGCTCCTCTCCTTCCTCATCGCCGTGCTCTTCACGGGTATCGGATTTCACATCGTCGGCCGTACCCGCCTGTCGCTCGGCCCTCTGACGGTGGCCGGCACGGTGGTCGGCTTCGGCGTCGTCGCCATGCATTACACCGGCATGGATGCGCTGCGTCTCGCCGGGACCATACAATACGATCCCGCGCTGTTCCTGTTGTCGGTGCTGATCGCCGTGCTGGCGGCCATAGTGGCGCTGTGGCTCGCCTTCAGCCTGCACACGACCTGGCAAAAAGCCGCCGCCGCGGTGGTGATGGCGGCGGCGATCTGCGGCATGCATTTCACCGGCATGGCGGCTATGATTCTCGAGCCCACGCGCGAGGTCGCCTCGGCAGCCAGCACCGTCGACAAGCCGCTGCTCGCGGTCGGCGTGGCGATCGCCACCTTCGGCCTGTTCATCCTCGCCTTGATCTCGGTCTTCGTCGACCGCCGCTTTCAGGCCAATGCCGAGCGTGAAGCCGCCGCCTTGCGCGACGCCAACGCCCTGCTGCAGGAAGAGGTCCGCGTTCGCCAAGTCGCCCAGCAGCACCTGCGCGAGATGCACGATGCGCTCGAGACGCGGGTCAGCGAGCGCACGGCGGAGCTCGAATCGGCCAATCAGCGGCTGGTCGCCGCGGCTATCGAGCTCGAGGCGGCGCGCAACCGCGCCGAGCGCGAGAAGGACCGCGCCGAAGCCGCGAACCATGCCAAGTCCGACTTTCTCGCCAGCATGAGCCACGAGCTGCGGACGCCGCTCAACACGATTCTAGGCTTCGGCCAGCTCCTGGAGTTCAATCCCCGGGAGCCGCTCAGCCCGAAGCAGCAGCGCCAGGTCTCGCAAATCGGCAAGAGCGGACGGCACCTCCTGGCCCTGATCGAGGATGTGTTCGAGCTCAGCAAGATCGAGGCGGGCGCGATCAAGCTGTCGCTCGAGCATGTTGCCTTGTCTTCGGTCTTCGAAGAGGTGATGGCGACCTTGCGGCCGCTTGCCGAGGCTGAGGGAATCGCGCTCTCGCTCGGCATGGCGGCCGATTTGCTCGACGTCCAGGCGGATCGCACGCGGCTGGTGCAGATCCTGATCAATCTCGGCTCCAACGCCATAAAGTACAACCGGCCGGGCGGCACCGTCGAATTGAAGGCCGCGCTCCATGAGGGCGGCTGCGTCCGGCTGAGCGTCGCCGATAGCGGGCGGGGCATCCCGCTCGATCGCCAGGCCGAGGTGTTTCAGCCCTTCAACCGCCTGGGAGCCGAGAGCAGCGCGATCAAGGGGGCGGGCATCGGCCTCACCATCACGCACCGCCTCGTGCATATGATGCAGGGCGACATCTCCTTCGACAGCCAGCCCGACCGCGGCACCACCTTCTTCGTGACGCTTCCGGTCGCGCGCGGCGAGCGCAATGCCGCCGCCGAGGCGGCCGTGCCGCTGCCGCGGCAGACCGAGCGCCGGGCGCGCAAGAGATTGCTCTATGTCGAGGACAATGAGGCGAATATCGAGGTGATGAAGGACCTCGTCGAGGCGCTCGGCTGGATCGAGCTCCTGACGGCGGGCGAACCTGGCAAGGGGCTCGAGCTCGCCCGCACGCTACGTCCCGATCTCATCGTGCTGGACATCAATTTGCCGGGCATGTCGGGCTTCGACGTGCTGGCGCAGCTCAAATCCTCGCCTCCCACCGCGCAAATTCCCGTCCTGGCGCTCAGTGCCGCGGCATTGCCGCGCGAGGTCGAGCGCGGGCTGAGGGCGGGCTTCACCCACTACCTCACCAAGCCCCTCAACGTGCCGGAGTTCGTCAGGGCGATCGAGGGACATTTGCGGGTGCCGGCATGAACGAGCAACAGCTGGCCGAGGCGATCCGCTCCGCGCGCATTCTGATCGTCGACGACATCGCCGCGAATATCGAGGTCCTGACGGAGGCGCTCGAGCTCGACGGATATTGCAATATCGAAAGCACGCAGGATCCGGCTAAAGGGCTGGCACTGCTCGAGCGCCAGGCCTACGACCTCGTCCTGCTCGATATGCGCATGCCCGAGATCGACGGGCATGAGTTCATTCGGCGGCTCAAGGCGCGCAAATCTGCCGAGCCGGTCCCGATTCTGATGCTGACGGCGCAGACCGACGCGGACACCCGCCGCCAGGCCCTCGCTTTGGGGGCGCGCGACTTCCTGACCAAGCCTTTCGAGCTGTGGGAGCTGCTGCACCGCGTCTGCAACATCCTGAACGTGCAGATGCTGTTCCGCCATACCCGCGAGATGAACGAGCAGCTGGAAGAGCGCGTGGCGCGGCGGACGGGCGAGCTCGAAGCCGCCAATCGCGGCCTCGACGAAAGCCTGCGGACGGCGAGCGCCGCCCGGCGCCAGGCAGAAGAAGCCAACCGCGCGCTCACCGACTTTCTCGGCAATATGAGCCATGAGCTGCGCACCCCCCTCAACGCGATTCTCGGATTTGCACAGATCCTCGCCGATGGATCCCAGAGCGCGATCGCGCGCCAGCGCTACCCGGAATATGCCAAGGACATATTGGTGAGCGGCACGCATCTGTTGCGAATCATCGACACGCTTCTCGATGCCGCAAAGCTTCAGGGCGGTCAGTACCAGCTCGAGGAGGAGCGGGTGTCGGTGCGAGAATGCGTCGAGACCTGCCTGCGCATGATGACAGGGCACCCCGACGGCGCGGGAATCACCTTCGAGCGGCATATTGCCGCCGGCCTGCCGAGCCTGCATGCCGACCGCCGCCTGGTCATGCAGATGCTGCTCAACTTGCTGAGCAATGCCGTGAAATTCACCAAGGCGGGCGGCACCGTGCGGGTCGAGGTGAAGACCGCCGAGGATGGCGGGCTCATGCTTGGCGTGCACGACACAGGCATCGGCATCGCCGAGGAGGAGCTGGCCAAGATGCAGCGTCCCTTCCGGCGGGGAAGCCAGGATATCTATGTCCGCGATGGCGGCGGCACCGGGCTGGGCCTGCCGCTCGTCATCCTGATGGCGCGCCTGCATGGCGGTGATTTTGCCTTGCGCAGCAAGGTTGGTGTCGGAACCTCGGCAATCATCAGCCTTCCTGCCGAGCGCCTGGTCACGACTCAGGGCCAGACCGTCGGGGCGTGATGGCATGAGCCGCGCAGGCGGCAGCCGGCGCCGGTCCCACGACAGGCGAGTCAGGCGCCGCGGACTCTGCTAGAATCGGCGCGGCCACAGGCCCGGGAGTCGCGCGCTGGAGACCTCGCTTTACCGTCCGGTCAAGAAATTCCTCGAGAGTCTCGGCTTCGCGGTCAAGGGCGAGATCGGCGGCTGCGATCTGGTGGCGGTGCGCGGCGATGAGCCCAAGATGCTGGTGATCGGCGAGCTGAAGCTCCGATTCTCGCTCGATCTGGTGCTGCAGGGCGTCGATCGGGCCAGCTGCTGCGACGAGGTGTGGCTGGCGGTGCGCGGCTCGGCTCGGCGCGGCCGCGAGCGCGATCCCCGGGTGCGCCAGCTCTGTCGCCGCCTGGGCTTCGGCCTGCTCGTGGTGTCGCCGCGCGGCCTCGTCGAGATCCTGGCGGAGCCGATTGCCTATCGACCGCGGCCCGATGCGCCGCGTCGCCGTCGCCTCGCCGATGAGCATCGGCGGCGCCAGGGCGATCCGACGCCGGGCGGCAGCACGCGCGCGCCGATCATGACCGCCTATCGCCAGGAGGCGCTGGCTTGCGCCGCCGCCCTGCTTGCCGGACCGCAACGGCTGCGCGATCTCAAACCCGAATTCCCCAACGCGCCGCGCATCCTGCCGGACAATTTCTATGGCTGGTTCGACCGGGTCGAGCGCGGACTCTACCGTTTGAACGAGAAGGGCGAGCAGGCCCTCATTCGCTTCGCGACACCGCCCGAACCGAAACGGCGGCGGAATCGGCTGCCGGCCGAGCCGGCCGTGGCATGATCGGAGGCAAGTCCGAGGAATGGCCAGGGAGGAAGTCATGCTCCGCATCCGCACGGCACCGTCCGGCGCGTGACCGGGATCCGGCGGGGTCTGGCGACGGTGGTTTTCATCGCCGGCCTGCTCGGCATGCATGCCGCGGCGCGGGCCGATCCGGTGGAGGATTTCTACCACGGCCGCCGCATGACAATGCTGATCGGTTATGGCCCGGGCAGCCTCTACGACCTTTATGCGCGCCTCCTGATCCGCTATCTGCCGCGCTACATTCCAGGCCATCCGACGATCGTGCCCGAAAACATGCCGGGAGCGAGCTCGCTCTCGGCCACCAACTATCTGTTCAACGTGGCGAAGCGCGACGGCTCGGTGATCGGCGCCTTCCATGAGCGCATGGGGCTGGAGCCGAAGGTAGAGCCGAAGGGCACGCGCTATGACGGCCGCGCTTTCAACTGGATCGGCAGCATGCAACGCCAGGTCAGCGTCTGCGTCACCTGGGCCGCCACCGGCATTCGCACGGTCGATGACATGAAGCGGGGCGAGGTGATCGCCGGCGGCTCGGATGTCGCCGGATCGAGCGCGGTCTTTCCCAGGCTGATGAATAGCCTGCTCGGCACGCGCATCCGCCTGGTGACGGGCTATGATGCGAGCCAGATCGATCTCGCGCTCGAGCGCGGCGAGGTCGATGCCCGCTGCGGCGCCGGATGGGCCGGCATCAAGGTGCAGCACCCCGACTGGATCCGGCAGCACAAGATTGCCATCCCCGTGCAATTCTCGTTGAAGCCGCATCCCGAGCTGACGGATGTGCCGACCCTCTACCCGCTCGTCGCCGATGCGAGCGATCGCCAGGCGCTCGAGGTCATGTTCGCGACCGCCGATATGGGCAAGCCTTATGCGGCGCCGCCCGGCGTGCCGCCCGAGCGTGTCCAGGCGCTGCGACACGCCTTCGATCAGGCCATGACCGACGAGTCGCTGATCAGCGAGGCGGCGCAGAACCAGCTGGAGCTCGGGGCGCTTTCCGGCGACGCGATCGAGGCGATGCTGGTGCGGCTCTACGCTCTTCCCGACTCTATATACCGCAAGCTCGCGGGCTGGCGCGCACCGCCGGGCTAGGGTGAGGCCTCGACCAGGCGGCGCAAGGTGTCGCGGACCTCGGGCGATACCGTCGCAAGGGCGCGGAGGATCGTTTCGCCGCGCGCGACGCCGATGAAGCCATAAGGGCTGCCGTTGGCCGCGACGGACTCGCGGACGAAATCGGGATCCTTGGCGACCGCTTCATAAGCGGTGCGCAGCAGCGCCACGGCCGGCGCCGGCGTGCCCGGCGGTGCCAGCGCCACGAAGGCCATCGCGCCGATCTGATTGGTCAGCCAGTTGAGCGCGTCCCACACCGGACCCGTGGGGCTCTTGCCATTGAGATCGGCATACAGGTCTGGAAAGGCCGGCATCTCCGGGATCGAGGGGTCGCGCTCGAAGCGGCCGGACGCGTCCATGGGCACGAAATAATTG